>Ga0268386_10002503_pt1 | contig 13094 bp, 15 predicted proteins | sample RVTome_15_FD_200260 | JGI IMG/M metagenome (GOLD analysis project Ga0268386, IMG submission 200260) | Soil microbial communities from uranium-contaminated site in the Upper Colorado River Basin, Wyoming, United States - RVT150D86... ...
GACGTGCGACCGGCCGTACAGGTGCTGCGCCGTACCGGCGAACAGCTCCAGCGTCGACACCGCGACCTTGATCTCGGCGGCGCACTGCCACTTCACCTTCCCGACGTTGCGCGACTCGAGCTCGGCGAGCTCGTCCGTCTGCTCGTCGAGCAGCTCTGCCAGACGGTTGAGCGCCCGCGCTCGCTTGGCCGGCGAGGTCTTCATCCAGGCGCCCTCGAGCGCGGCGCGGGCGGCGGCCACGGCGGCATCGACATCATCGGCGCCCCCCTGTGCCACCTGGGCGAGCTCCCCGCCGTGCGCGGGATCGAAGGTGGCGAAGGTGCGGCCGCTCTGCGCGTCGCGGAGCTCACCGTTGATCAGCAGCTGGGTCGGAGTATCGGTCGTCATGAGGATCATCCTAACGGGCGGCGCCCCAGCGACTCGGTCGGCCTAGGCCTCGAACCGATACATGTCCATGTCACACACAGCCTCATAACCAATCGATTGGTAGATCCGATTCGACGTCGGATTCGCGAGGTCGGTGAACAGGAAGCAGAATCGGCGACCGCGCGCCAGCTGGTCGGTGCTCGCCGCGGCGGTCAGGCTGGTCGCATACCCATGGCCGCGTTCCGACGGTGGCGTGTACACCGGGCCGATCCGAATACCGTTCGGCGTTTCTCCGCCGGCACCCACCAGGCTCACCACCGCTCCGCGATCCTCCCACAGGTACAGCAGGCGGTTCCGACGCGCGATCCACCGATCGGCAACCTCGAGCGGCTCATCGGGCAGTGGTTGGCCGGGGAGCGCTTCGGTGAGGAAGGCCTGGATCCAGCTCGCCACGATCTCCCGGTCTCGCGGCTCGGCGAGGCGCCAGCCGCCGGCGGCCGGGCGTTCTGGGGGCGTCACCCGCTGCAGGCGAAATATCCGCTCGGCGGCTTCCAGCCGGGATCGGCGGCCCGTCTCCAGCGCGAACCGCGCCGCGAACTGGCCGGCCACCTCCGCTGGAGCGAGGACCCCGGGCAGAGGCTCGTCTGCCAGCGTGTCGGCCAGCGCGTCTACCGCAGCAGCATCATCCACCTGCGAGAGCACCTGGTTGTGTGGCGGCGTCCGCAGGCTGGCTGCCACTACCGTGCCATCGTTGGCCGTCACGACCGCAAACCGTGGAGGCACATCCGCGAAGAGCTCCGGCGTCATCCGAATGGACGAGGCGATCCCGAAGATGAGGTTGTGCTCGGCCTCGCGAGCGGCCAGGAAGTCGCCGCACAGCTCCAGGAACTCGCCGAGCGAGGTGGGCCGATGCACATGCAGCGCCATGGGCCGATTATCGGACAGAGGCGCTCGATCCGGCCCTGGTCGCCTGCTGCCGTCAAGGGAGCCTGACCGCGGACCGGATCAGCTCGCCGAGCCGACGGCGTCCAGCACCTCCCGACCCTGGATCGGGGTGTTCAGCTCCACGAGGACGCTCCAGAGCAGCTCCTCCTCCGGGCAGGCGCCCAGCGGATCGATGATCCCGCCCACGCGCAGCTCGAGCGATACCGCATCCGGGCTCTCCACCACCTCGACCGACTCCACTGCCAAACACTGCGGGCCTGGCGGCATGAAGAACCCGACCTCGATCCGCGCGTTGCCGGTGACCCGGTAGCACTCGACCGGGATCGATTGCGGTCGATCGGTCATCGCCCGCGGCGTGGCCGGCAAGACCGGCTCGAAGTCGCTGGCGCACACCGGGACCGGGGTGCCCTGCGGCGTGGCGCAGCCGGCGAGCGCCAGAACGAGCATCGCGAGCATCGCCAGCATCGCGAGCATCGAAGGGCGGTGCGCCTTCGTGAATGCCATGGCGACATCATGCCGCCCCGACGGCTCAGGCGTCGCGCGGCAGGACGATGCGGAAGGTGGTGCCCTCGGCCCCGGTCGACTCGACCTCGACGCTGCCGCCATTGGCCGCGATGAGCTCCCGGGCGACGGTGAGGCCGATGCCGCTCCCCCCGTGCGCGCCGCGCGCGCGATCTGCGCGATAGAAGCGCTCGAAGACGTGCGTCAGGTCCTCGTCCGCGATCCCGGTCCCACGGTCCCGGACGCGAACGGTCGCTTCGCCCGGTGCGTCGCTCAGGGTAACGGTCACCGCGGCCCCCGGCGGGCTGTGCTGGATGGCGTTGGTGATGACGTTGCGCAGTGCCCGCGCCAGGTGCCCGCGGTCGGCGTGCACGGGCCCCGCCGCGCCGGCAATGTCGACCGTCACCGCGCGCTCGCGGAGCAGGCCCTCGAGGCCGGCGACGATCTCGCGGACGATCCCCTCGAGGTCGATCGGCTCCGCGTTCCGCTGCAGGGGTGCCGCCTCGGCGTGCGTCAGCTCACCCAGCTGGAGGATGACGCCGGAGAGCGATGCGGCCGCCGTCCGCGCCTTCTCCAGCTCGGCGCCATCGGCCGGCACCACGCCGTCGACCATCGCCTGCAGCTGCGACTCGAGCACCGTCGCCGGGGTGGCCAGGTCGTGCGCCAGGTCGCTCGCCGCGCGCCGACGGAGCGTCTCGGAGCGCTGGAGCCGCTCGGCCATGTCGTTGAACGCCTCGGCGAGCTCCTGCGACTCGGCATCGGGGCCGCCCTCGGCCCGGGCCGCCAGGTCACCACTGCCGAGCCGATGCGCCGCGACCGCCAGCCCACGCAACGGCCGCGTCACGCGCGAGGCGACGAAGGCCGAGGCCGCCAGGAGGGCGCCGACGGCCACCAGCCCGGTCAGCAGCAGGGCGCTGTTGAAGGCGCTGAGGAACGGGGCACGGGCGCTGGGGACCTCGATCTCGACCGACCCGCCGCCGGCCTCGTCGCTGAGGTCCGCGCTGATGGTCTCCGTCTCGCCCTGCGCGGGCCGTGCGCCGGCTTCGTACAGCGTGGAGCCATCCGCGGCCAGCACCCGCACCGATCCGCCGGTCTCGTCCGCCACGCGCCGCACGAGCATCGGGATGCCTCGCCTGGCGCCGCGCTCAAGGCCCTCCTCGATGACCGTCACCGCCAGGCCGAGACGCTGCCGCTCCCGCGGGCCGAGCGTCTCGTCGAGCGAACGGGACACCGCCCGGTTCACCACCACGCCCGCCACCACGAGCACGATGATCACGACCGCGGCGAGGACCACGGCGAGGCGGACCGCGAGTGGCCGGCCGCGCATCATGGCGACGGGTCCACGCGCGCCACGAGCCGATAGCCGCTCGCCGGCACCGTCTCGATCAGCCACGGCGCGCCGGCATCGTCGCCGAGCTTGCGGCGCAGGTTGGCGACGTGCACGTCGACGACGCGCTCGTAGACCTCGTCCGGCCGCCGTGCCACCACGTCCAGCAGGTGCTGGCGGCTGACGACGGCGCCTGGCCGGGCCGCCAATCCCACGAGCAGGGCGGACTCCCCGGGCGTCAGGCGGCCGGGTGCCCCGCCCGCCAAGGTGTATCGACGCGACCCCGGGTCGAGGACCAGGCGCCCACCGTCGAAGCTGAGGATCGGTGGCGGGATATCGGTCGCCGAGCCGCGCGTGCGGCGCAGGATGGCGGCCACCCGCGCGGTCAGCTCGTGCGGGTTGAACGGTTTGGCCAGGTAGTCGTCGGCGCCGGCGCGCAGTCCGGCGATCCGCTCCGCATCGGTCCGCTTGGCGGAGGTGATGAGGACCGGGACATCGCCGGCGTCGCGGAGCGACTCGAGTACGGTCTCGCCCTGCATCCCGGGCAGCATGAGGTCGAGGATCACCAGGTCGCAGGGGCCGGCGTCGAAGGCGGCCAGCGCGGCCGGGCCGTCGCCCGCATCGGTCACCCGGTACCCCTCGCGCTCGAGGTAGAGGCGCAGGAGCCCGCGAAGCTGGGGCTCGTCCTCCACGACCAGGATGCGTGCCGGCGCGCTCATGGCCGCATCGTACGCGCGCGCCGATTCAGAGGTTGTGAAGATGCCAGCCGCCGATCTTGAGGCAATCTTCATCGGCCACGGCGGATCCTGAGCGCATTCGATCCCACAGCGACACGAGGAACACGATGCGCATCACCAAGACTCTCGGCTTCGCCGGGGCGCTCATCGTCGCCGCCCTGGTGGGCGGGACGCTCATCAACACCACCGTTGCGACGGACGAGACCACCGATACGACCGACATGGCGTACTGCGATGTCTTCCGTGACGCCCTGGCGTCCGAGCTCGGCGTGACGGCCGACGAGCTCACCGCGGCCGGCAAGGGCGCCGCCAACGCGGCGATCGACGCCGCGGTGGCGGCCGGCGACCTCGACGAGGACCGCGCGGCAACGCTTCGCGAGCGGATCGCGGCGTACGACGGCGACGGCTGCGGCTTCCTCGGTCGGGCCGGCGCCTTCGGTCGCGGCTTCGGCCTCGGTATGGAGCGCGGCGTCGCGCGCGGCTTCCTGGGCGGCAACGTCTTCGAGGCGGCGGCCGACGCGCTGAGCATGACGAGCGACGAGCTCATCACCGAGGTCCACGACGCCGGCTCGCTGGAGGCGCTGGCCAAGACGCAGGGCGTCGCCTATGACGAGGTCAAGGCCTCGATCCTGGCGGCCATCCAGGCCGACCTGGACGCGGCGGTTGACGAGGAGATGTCACAGGAGCGCGCCGACGCGGTCATCGAGCGGCTGTCGAGCTGGCTCGACGACGGCGGCGAGGTCGGCGAGCTCGGGCTCGGCCGTGGCGACCATCGCGGACCGATGCGCGGCGGCGGCGGGTTCGGCCCGTGGCAGGACACCGACGACGCGGAGGACTCGGGGACGTAACCCGCTCCGCGTCTGGAATCGCTCGGCGCCGGATGCCCTCGTGGCTCCGGCGCCGCCCTTGTGCCCGCGAGTTCCGGCTACCCTTGGGACATGACGAAGATCGGATACGCGGCGATGCTCGAGCAGTTCCACCCCACGGACCTGCTCGACTGGGCCGAACTCTCGGAGCGGGCGGGATTCAGCGCCGGGTTCCAGGTCAGCGAGCACTTCCACCCGTGGACGCCGCAGCAGGGACAGAGCGCCTTCGCGTGGAGCTTCATGGGCGCCCTCGGGCAGCGCACCTCGCTCCCGTTCGGCACGGCGGTCACCTGCCCCGGCTTCCGCTACCACCCGGCGGTGATCGCCCACGCCGCGGCGACCCTCGGCGCCATGTACCCCGGCCGCTTCTGGCTGGGACTCGGTGCCGGTGAGGCGCTGAACGAGCACGTCATCGGCGGCGAATGGCCGGAGATCGGCATCCGGTCCGCGATGATGTTCGAGTCGATCGAGGTCATCAACAAGCTGTTCAGCGGCAAGGTCGTCAAGCACGACGGCGAGTACTTCACCCTCGAGTCGGCCAAGCTCTACACCCGCCCCGAGCAGCCGGTCCCGATCTACGTCGCCACCGCCGGTCCGCTGAACGCCAGGCGCACCGGCAAGTTCGCCGATGGGATCATCACCGTCGGTGCGGCCGACGAGAAGATCGCCATGCTGTGGGACAAGTTCCGCGAGGGCGCCACCGAGGCCGGCAAGGACGCATCGGCCATGAAGACGCAGCTCCAGATCCACGTCTCGTGGGCACCGACGCAAGGTGAGGCGGAGCGCAATGCGCTCGAGGAGTGGCCGAACGGTGGCATGCCGTTCCCGAAGCAGGACATCAAGAATCCCGAGGACTTCGCCAACATCGCCAAGCTGGTGCGGATCGAGAACTTCGCCAACCGGATGCTGATCAGCCCGGACCTCGAGGAGCACACCGCCCAGATCCAGAAGTTCGTCGACATGGGCTTCGACGAGATCTACCTGCACAACGTCGGGCGCGACCAGGCGACCTTCATCGAGACCTTCGCCACGAAGGTGCTGCCCAACCTGAAGCTCTCGTAGTTCGACCGGGCCAGACCGATGCCCGCGCTGCCACCGGATGAGGCATGGAGGCGCCTGACCTCGTCACGCGTCGCGTACTTGGCCACGACCCGGAACGACGGCCGGCCGCACGTCGTGCCGATCGTCTTCGCGACCGGCGAGGAGCGCACGATCTACTCGATCGCCGATCCGAAGCCGAAGACGGGGCTGGACCTGCTGCGCCATCGGAACATCGCTGCCAATCCGTCGGTGTCCGTCCTCGTCGATGCGTACGACGAGGCGTGGGACCATCTGTGGTGGGTGCGCGCCGACGGCAGCGGACGCGTCGTCGAGGACGGGCCGGAGCGCGATACCGCGATTCGCCTCCTGCGTGCCCGCTACCCGCAGTACGAGCGGTGGGCCACGCCCTTCGGAGCCGCAACCGTGATCACGGTGGAGCGGCTGTCGTCGTGGACGATGGACTGAAGTCCCGAGCGTTGAATCGCCTCGATCAGTCGTCCCCGAGCCGGACCCTCCGGAAGGTGACGTACAGCGCAACGTCGTAGACCGCCTTCAGCGCACCCGCGACGACGAACGGCAGGCCGGCAGCCATCCCCATCGAGATCGAAGCCAACGCGGGACCGGCGGGCCGCGCCACATGGCGGGCGGCGTTCGTGTACCCGGCCGCCGCGGTCCGTTCGGCCGGGTCGACGAGGGCGGCGAGGTACGCCTGGCGAGCCGGGACGTCCATCTGCGAGAGGGCCGACCGCGCCAGGAGGAGCGCGATCGCGATCGGCAGCGTGGGCGCTATCGCCACGAGGGCGAGCAGCGCGTTCGACGGCAGATGGGTGAAAACCATGGTGTTCAACAGGCCGATGCGCGTGCCGAGCCACCCGGCCGCGACCGAGGAGCCGGCCTGCAGCAGCCCGGCTCCGAAGAACGCGAGGCCCATGACGTCCGCGCCCGCGCCGAAGCGGCTGGCGAACCAGTACACAACGAACGTCTGCACGATGAACCCGCCGGCGAAGGCATCCAGCGCGAACAGCGCCGATAGCCGCCGAACGACACCGCGCGACCGCTGCAGCCCACGAGCACTCGTCGATCCGGACTCGACCTCGACGCGCGGGCTGAGCCGTGCGGCGAGCATGACGCACACGAGCGCCCCAACCGGCAGGAGGAGGAGCCACCGCTGGTCGGGCGGCACGCTCGGAAGCAGGCCACGGAGCGCGGTCGGTCCACCGGCGGCCAGAGCCCCGACCGCTCCCGCCATGTACGCGACCGCGTTGTACCTCCCGTACACACGCGCGCGCTCGGGCGGCGGCGTCGACGCAAGCATCGCCTGCTCAACCGTGGTGATCGGGCCGGACTCGTTCGGATCGGTCGACATCGTTCCCGTGAGCGCCGCGATGACGAGGATCGGCAGTGACCCGGTGAGCGCGAACGCCGCGCCGGCGATGCCCATCAGGGCGAGGAGCCCGGCGTACGTTCGCCGGCGACCGATGCGCTCTCCCAAGCGGCCCACGGCGATCGAGGCGATCGCCATGCCGACCAGCATCGCCGTGAAGACGATGCCGACCTCGCCGGCGTCGAATCCACCGGCCGCCAGGGACGCCCCGATGAGGATGCTGCCGAAGCCGTAGAGGAACGCGCGAACCGCCTGGACGTAGAAGATCAGCCGGACGTCGGACACGGGCCCTGGATCCGTTCAGCCGATCCCGAACCAGGCGCGGATGGAGCGGCGGACGGTGAGCTCACCGGCGGCCACCTCGGTCGGGACGTCGGCCGACTCGGCCATGGCCGCCATCCGCATCATCCCCCGCGGCGTGTCCACTCGCTCCGCCTCCTCGACGCGGATGACGCCGCCGAGCGTCACCCCGGCCGCGCTGGCCATGGCCTCGGCGCTGGCCCGGGCGGCGGCGACGGCGGAGGCCAGCGCCGCATGCTCCGCGGCCGATGGGTCGGACGCCGCCATCCGCGCTCCGTGCACCTCGTTCGCCCCGGCCACCGATACGGCGTCCAGCACGTCCCCCAGCGTATCAAGGGCGCGCACGCGCGCCGTCACGGAGCGCGAGACGCGGTAGCCGACCAGCTTCTGGGCGTCGCGGCGGTAGTCGTACTCCGGATGGATCTCCACGTCGGGCGCCTGCAGGTCCGCATCGGGCACCCCGAGCTCACGCAGCCGGGCGAGGACCGCCGATGTCCGCGCGTTGACGTCGTCGCGCGTCGGCGCGAGCTCCTTGCCCTTCGCGCTCACGGCCATCGTGACCACCGCCATGTCGGGCGCGACCGTTGCCTCGCCCTCGCCGCTGACGCTGATCCAGCGCTTGTCACCCATGGTCCCTACTCCGCTGCTTCGAAGACGGCGGCGATCCCCTGCCCCACGCCGATGCACATCGTGGCCAGCCCGAGCCGCGCGCCGCGGCGCCGCATCTCGTGCAGCAGCGTCGCCGTCAGCCGAGCGCCGGAGGCGCCCAGGGGATGACCGATGGCGATCGCCCCACCGTTCACGTTGGTCTTCTCCGGGTCCAGGCCCAGCTCTCGCATGACCGGCACCGCCTGCGCGGCGAACGCCTCGTTGAGCTCCACGAGATCGAGCTCCCCGACGCCGATGCCCGCGCGCTCGAGTGCGCGCCCCGACGCGGGGATCGGCCCGAGGCCCATCGTCGCCGGATCGACGCCGGCCACCGCCGAGGCGACCATGCGGGCCATCGGGCGCATTCCGAGCTCGCGGGCACGCGCCTCGCTCATGACGAGCAGCGCGGCCGCGCCATCGTTGATGCCCGACGAGTTGCCGGCGGTGACGGACCCGGAGGCGTCGCGCGTGAAGGCGGGCTTCAGCTTCGCCAGCGACTCGAGCGTCGCATCGGGGCGCGGATGCTCATCGGTGTCGACCGTCCGCGTGCCGCGCCCATCGGGCACCTCGAGCGGCACGATCTCGTCCGCGAAGCGGCCGGCGGCGTGCGCATCCGCCCAGCGCTGCTGGGAGGTCAGCGCGAAGGCGTCCTGGTCCTCGCGCGTCACGCCGCATGTTCCGACCACATTCTCGGCCGTCTCGCCCATCGAGTACGGGTAGTACGCATCCGCGAGACGCGGGTTGGTGAAGCGCCAGCCGAGCGTGGTGTCGTACGCGGTCTGCTCGCCGCGCGGGAACGCCGCCGAGGGCTTGGCCATGACGAACGGCGCGCGGGTCATCGACTCGACGCCGCCGGCGATGAAGACGTCGCCGTCCCCGTGGGCGATCGCATGTGCCGCGCTCACCACCGCCTGGAGGCCCGAACCGCAGAGCCGGTTGACGGTCTGCCCTGGCACCTCGACGGGCAAGCCGGCGAGCAGTGCGGCCAGGCGGCCGACGTTGCGGTTGTCCTCGCCCGCCTGGTTGGCGGCGCCGAGGATGACGTCGTCGATCAGCGAGGCATCGAGGCCGGTCCGCTCGATGAGCGCGTGGATGACGTGGGCCGCCAGGTCATCGGGGCGAACGTCCTTCAGGGCGCCACCGTATCGGCCGAAGGGGGTGCGCAGGCCGTCGACGACGACCGGCGTGCGTGCGGGATCGCGATTCATCGGCCTGATGGTACGCCGCCGTTCGGGGTCAGCGCGTCGTATATACGGTATATACGACGGCCTTGGCTATCGGCTCGCGAGCTCGTGGATGCCACGAAGGCGCCAGCCCAGGATGATCAGGAAGATCCCGAAGGCGATGGCGAACGAGCCGATGAGCCAGACGAGGCTGAGGGCGCCCGCGGCAGGGAACAGCACGAGGATGACGCCGAACAGGATCGATGCGGCACCCGCCAGCGCCATCCACACCTCGTTGTCGATCACGCGCCGCAGCCGCACCGCCATCACGATCTCGATCACGCCGGTGATGACCGCCCAGGCCGCGATGAGCAGCACCAGCACCTGCGCGGCGGCGGCCGGCATCAGGATCGCGATCATGCCGGCCGCCACGCTCACCAGGCCCTCGAGCACCTCGAGCCACCAGCTGCGGTCCTGCCCGCGGGTTCGGATGCCGGCGATGAGGTTCCCGACCCCGTCGATGATCGCCCACGCGGCAAACAGCCCCACCAGGATCGCGATGCCGAAGCTCGGCGCGAAGAAGGCCAGCACCCCGAACAGGATGGCCAGCACGCCACGCAGGATGAACGTCCACCACCAGCGCGCCAGACCGATGGTCTCCGTCCGATCGAAGATCATTGGCTCACGCCTTCGAGCGCGCCTGTGGGTGGGTGAGCGCGACCGCCTCGAGCAGTCGCTTCGACACGGCGGCCACCTCGACCACGGCCGCCTCGAAAGCCTCCTCGTTGGCGCTCGACGGCTTGCGGTAGCCGCTCACCTTGCGGACGTACTGGAGCGCGGCGGCGGTGATCTCGTCGTCGCTGGCGGGGGTCGGACCGGTGCGGAGGGTCTTGATGCTTCGACACATGCCGCGGAGCATACGCCGATCAGGCCTCCAGGAGCTCCTCGAGCGAGTCGATGACGCGGTCGGCGGCGGAGACATCGGTCTCGGCGAACTGGGGCACGCCGATCACGGTCAGACCGGCGGACTTGGCCGCAGCGATCCCCGACGCGGAGTCCTCGAGGGCGATCGCGTCGGACGGATCCACGCCCAGCCGTTCGCAGGCGAGGCGATAGATGTCCGGGGCCGGCTTGCCGTTCTCGACGTCGTCGGCGGTGACGATGACCGCGAAGGCGTCGGCCATACCCGCCGTCGCAAGGGCGTCGTCGACGAGGTAGCGCGGGGAGTTGGAGGCGAGGCCGAGCGCGACGCCCTCGAGCCCGCGGAGCCGCGACACGAGCTCCACGGCGCCGGGACGGGCGTCGACGGCTTGCCGGACGAGGCCGTGCATGACGTCGAGCAGCTCGGACACCAGCGCCGCCCCCTGATCGCGCGGCAGGCCAAGCCGATCGGCGAAGTAGACCGCGGTGTGCTCGTAGCTCGTGCCGATGACGGCCATCTTGTCGTCCCAGGTGAACTCACCGCCGTGGCGGCGGAAGAGCTCGCTCTCGGCCTCGTGCCAGAGGGTCTCGGTGTCGAGCAGCAGGCCGTCCATGTCGAAGATGACCGCCGAGTAGCGGCCGGTGAGTGGCACGGGTCAGGAGGGCTCCCCGAAGAACGAGCCGCCGGTCATGGCGAGCGCCCGGAGGAGCGGGCTCACGCGGTAGCGGCCATCGGGCACCGCGGCGTGCAGCGCGTCGAGCGTGTGGACGACCGATGCCAGGCCGATCCGCTCGCCCCAGGCGATCGGCCCGTCAGGCCAGTTCGAGGCGAGGCACATCGCGACGTCGATCGCCTGCGCGGCCGCGACGCCGTCGGCGACCGCCGACGCCGCCTCGTTGACGATCGCGGCCAGCACCCGTGCGCCGATCTGCGCCGCATCGATCGCAGGGAGCGATGGCGAGTCGGCGGGTCGCTGGAGGAGCGCCGGCCACGGATCGCCGCGCGCCCCGTCGTCCGCGTAGTCGTAGTAGCCGGCGCCGGACTTGCGGCCGAGCCGACCCGCGTCGACGACCCGGCGCTGGACCTGGGCCGGCCGGTAGCGCGGATCGCCGTAGTAACCCTCGAAGATCGCCGTCCCCGCGGCCAGGTTGACGTCCGTGCCCACCACGTCAGCGAGCTCGAACGGGCCGAGGCGAAAGCCGAGCTGGCGCATCGCGGCGTCGATCGCCGGCAGGTCGGCGACGCCCTCCTCGAGGATGCGGAATGCCTCGAGGTAGAGCGCCCGTTGAACGCGGTTGACGATGAAGCCCGGCGTGTCAGCCGCCACGACGGGCGTCTTGTCCAGGCGTCTGGCGAGGAGCGCGATGCGGTCGACGACCTCGGGCGAGGTCATCGGCCCCGGGATGACCTCGACGAGCGCCATCAACGGCACCGGGTTGAAGAAGTGCATCCCGACCACGCGCTCCGGGTGCTCGGTGGCCGAGGCGATCTGCGCGATCGAGAGCGAGCTGGTGTTGGAGGCGAGGATCGTCCCGGCGGCGGCATCGGCATCGAGGCGCCGGAAGGCGTCACGCTTGAGCTTCAGCTTCTCAGGGATGGCCTCGATGACGACATCCGCTCGGGCGAGCTCGCCGACCTTAGCGATCAAACGGATGCGACCGTGAGCGGCGCTGGCATCGGCCTCGGTGAGCTCGCCCTTCTCGGCCTTGCGCCGCAGAAAGCCCCCGATGCGGTCGAGCGCCCGCTCGGACGCGCCGTGGACCGGGTCATGGAGCAGGACCTCGAGACCCGCCTCGGCCGCGACCTGGGCGATGCCGGCGCCCATGACCCCGGCCCCCAGCACGCCGACGGTCTCGATCCCGGTCATCGGCCGCGGAACGCCGGGTCGCGCTTTTCGGTGAAGGCGGCCACACCCTCCGCGTGGTCCTCGGAGCGGCCGGCCACCTCCTGGAGAGCGGCCTCCGCCACCAGGCTCTCGGCCAGGGTCGCGTCCTCGGCATCTACGATGAGCCGCTTCGTCAGGCCGATGGCACGGGTCGGCCCGGCCGCCAGTCGCTCGGCCAGCTCGCGAGCAGCGCCGGCAAGGCGATCGGCGGGGACCACCGCGGCCACGAGTCCGGCGGCCTGCGCCTCGGTGGCGCTCAGCTGGCGCTCGCCCATCAGCACCTCGAAGGCCCGATGGCGGCCGACCGCCCGGACCAGCGTGCGCGTCAGACCGGAGTCGGGAACCAGGCCGATGCGGTGGAAGGCCGGCACGAACCGGGCGTCCTCCGCCGCCACCACCAGGTCGGCGGCCAGAGCGAGGCTCACCCCCGCTCCGGCGGCAACGCCGTTGACCGCGGCGATCACCGGCTTCGGCATGGCGCGGACGGCTTCGATCAGCGGGTTGTACTCGTCGGCGAGGACGCGGCGGAAGTCGCGCTCCCCGCTGCCACCACGCAGATCGGCCCCGGCGCAGAAGCCGCGCCCGGCGCCGGTGATGACGACGGCCCGCACGTCGTCATCGCGGCTCGCGGCCCGGATGGCGCCCAGCAGGGCACCGCGGAGCTCGGCGTTGAGCGCGTTGAGCGCCTCGGGCCGGTCGAGGGTGAGTGTGACGACGCCACGCTCCGTGACGACGGTCAGGACCTCGGAGGACGACGGGTCAGGCATCGGGACCGATTGTACGGGCACCGGACGCGAAAGCGCCCGGTGCCGTGACCGGCACCGGGCGCCCTTGGGCAGTGTGGCGAGGTCAGGTGGTGCGGCGGCCCTTGGCGATCATGCCCCACAGGAACACGACAATGACGGCGCCGACAATGGCGGCCAGGAGCGTCGGGATGTTGATCCCGGTCGTCCAGTCCTCGTTGGTGACGGCGCCGAAGATGAAGCCTCCGACCAGCGCGCCGACGATT
>Ga0268386_10002504_pt1 | contig 13091 bp, 15 predicted proteins | sample RVTome_15_FD_200260 | JGI IMG/M metagenome (GOLD analysis project Ga0268386, IMG submission 200260) | Soil microbial communities from uranium-contaminated site in the Upper Colorado River Basin, Wyoming, United States - RVT150D86... ...
CGCCCCGGCGAGCTGCCGCAGGTGGCGAAGACCTGGCCGGCCTCCCCGGCGAGCTCGATCCCGAGCCGGTCGTAGGCGACCAGGCTCGCGAGCTCGTCGCGGAAGGCGGCGAAGGCCTGTTCCTGGTTCAGCGAGGACCCGAGCGCGCGCGCCGCCCGGTTGACGGCCTCGAGCACGTCGGCGCGGTGGCCGAGCCGGTCGCGCAGGTCCTCCGCCTCCGCCGCCCGCGCCTCCGCAAGGGCGGTCTCCGTGCGGAGCCGGTCGACGAGCCAGCCGACGACGAGGCCGATCAGGATCTGCAGACCGAACGGGAGCGTGACGTGGTCGAAGTCGAACGGCGGCGGGCCGAACTCCTCCGCGCGCCACCACTCGGCGAGGAAGACGAGCGGGAGGACGACGACCGGGACGAGCGCGCCGCCCCTCACGCCGTAGCGCAAGGCGCCCTCGATCACCGGGATGTAGAGGATTCCCCAGGCCGGCGTGCTCGGCTCGAAGGTGTAGACGAACACGAACGCGTAGACGATCGCCGTGTCGAAGGCGAGCGCGAGGAAGCCGATGCGGCCCAGCCCCTTGCGGTCGAGGTCGCGGTGCGCGAGCCAGAAGAAGGCAAACGCCCCGAGCGTGAGCGCGGCGGCCGTCGCCCAGCCCCAGCGCTCGTAGCCGGGCGGGTGCTCGTCCCCGACGACGACGACCTCGAAGGCGGCGAACGGGACGGCGAAGACCCGCACCCACGCAATCCAGATCTCCGTGCGGCGGAGGCGCTCGAGCTCGGCGCTCACCGGCCGCCGCCTTCGAGTCGGGCGAGCGCCCACTCGGCATGCTCGCGGAGCAGCGGGTCGTCGCCCTCGGCATACGGGCGCACGGCGTCCACCAGGCTTCTATCGGCCGAGTTGCCCGCGGCGACAAGAGCGTTTCTCCGCAGGTAGCGCGCGTCGTTGCGCGGGAAGTAGAGGCGGTCGTACCGCTCGCGCAGCTCCTCCTCGGGCGCCGAGAGCCAGTCGAGCAGCGAGACGACGGGCTCGCCGCCCTCCGGCGGCGGCTCGCCGGCTCGCCGCTTCTCGACGCCGCGGTTCCACGGGCAGACGTCCTGGCAGATGTCGCAGCCGTAGACCTGGTCGCCGAGCTCCCTGCGGTAGCGCTCGGGAACCGGCTCGGCGGCCTGCGTCCAGTAGGAGAGGCACCTGGTCGAGTCGACGATTCCGGGCTCGTCGAGCGCGCCGGTGGGGCAGGCCTCGATGCAGAGCGTGCAGGTGCCGCAGTCGAGCTCGAGCGGCGGGCTGGGCTCGATCTCGACGTCCGTGACGAGCGTCCCGAGCACGACCCACGAGCCGTGCCGGCGGGTGATGAGCATCGTGTTCTTCCCGTAGAAGCCGATGCCGGCCCGGGCGGCGCCCTCGCGGTCGACGTGCTGGTTCTCGTCGACGAGGACGCGGTAGCGCCCGCCGAGCCGCTCGCCCAGCGCCGCGAGCTTCTCCCGGAGCAGCGCGTAATGGTCGGCCCACGTGTAGCGGGGCAGCCTGGCCTCCCCCGCCCGCGGCTCCGGCCCGTCCGCGTAGTAGCAGAGCGCGGCGGAGACGACCGTGCGCGCCCCGGCAAAGAGCGCCTCCGGATGGCAGGAGACCTCCGGCTGCGCCATCGTGAAGCGCATGTCGGCGAAGAGGCCGCGGGCACGGCGGTCGCGAATCGCCTGCTCGGTCTCGGCGTACGGCCGGGCGACCGCGGCCCCGACGACGTCGATCCCGAGCTCCTGCCCCAGCCGGGCGAGCTCGTCGCTCGTCATCTCGCCCGCAAGGTAGCACCGTCCAGGCGATACGATCGCGCGGTGAAGGCGATCCGCATCCACGAGGACGGCGGGCCCGAGGTCCTGCGGTACGAGGACGCGCCCGACCCGGAGCCCGGCCCCGGCGAGGTGCTGATCGGACTTCGGGCCGCCTCGCTCAACCACCTGGACATCTGGCTCCGCCGCGGCCTTCCCTCCGCGCCGAAGCCGCGGATCCTCGGCGCGGACGGGGCCGGCGTCGTCGTCGCGCTCGGCGAGGGCGTCGACCGGTTCGCCCAGGGCGACGAGGTCGTGCTCAACCCCGGCCTCGACGAGGGCGCCCGGATCGTGGGCGAGCACATGGACGGCACGCATGCCGAGCTGATCGCCCTCCCGGCGGACTACGTCTACCCGCTGCCGGACGGGCTCTCGTTCGAGGAGGCGGCGGCGTTCCCTCTCGTCTTCGAGACGGCCTACCGCATGCTCGTGACGCGGGCGGGGCTACGTGAGGGCGAGTGGGTGTTCGTCTGGGGAATCGGGGGCGGCGTGGCCACGGCGTCCCTCCAGGTCGCCAGGGCTCTCGGCGCGCGGGTGATCGTCACCTCCTCCAGCGACGCGAAGCTCGCCCGGGCGGGCGAGCTCGGCGCGGACGCGACCGTCAACCACGCGACCGGCGACGTCGTCGCGGCGGTGCGCGAGGCGACGCGAGGCCACGGCGCCGACGTCGTGATCGAGCACGTCGGCGAGGCCACCTGGAAGACGTCCCTCCAGGTCGCCGCCACGGGCGGACGCATCGCCGTCTGCGGCGCGACCAGCGGCCCCAACCCGCCGGCCAACCTCCACCGGATCTGGTGGAAGCAGCTCACCGTCGTCGGCTCGACGATGGGCACGCAGGAGGACTTCCGCGCGGTCTACGACCTCGTGGCGAGCGGCCGGGCGAAGCCGGTCGTCGACCGGGTCTTCCCGCTCGCCGAGGCCGCCGCCGCCCACGAGCACCTCGAGGCCGGCCACCAGCTCGGCAAGGTCGTGCTCCGGATCCCCGAGTAGCCGGGAGACCCGGCTACAGCAGGATGCGGCGCGCGACGTCGTGCGGGCAGCCGGCGGCCACCAGCCTGCGCACCTCGCCGAGGTCGACCGGCGCCTTCGTCAGCTCGGACGCGGCGCTCGCGCTGAAGCCGAGGGCGATGAGCTGCGACCGGCGCCAGCGCCGTATCCTCGTCGCCTCCGGGAGGCCCGACCGCCTGGTCTCCGCCCGTTCCCCCATGTTTCGGAGTGTGCGCAGGATTCGGCCGCGCGCACCCGCCGAAAGTCGAGTTCTGGCGGCGCGGCTCCGGCCGACCGCTCTGGGATCATGCATGTCCGCTTGGCACGCATCGCCATCGTCGGCCATCGAGTCCTCGGAGGCGCGCCGACGGACGCGTTCGTGGCGAGCGCCTCCCGAGACCTGCTCCTGGAAGCACGCCGGAGACGGCGGGACGTGAGCGCGGTGTCGGCGCTGGCCGAGGGCGCCGACACTCTCTTCGCGGAGGCCGCACTGGCGCTCGGACTTCCTCTTCACATCGTCACACCGTTCGCGGACTACGAAAACGACTTCGTCAGCCCCGCCGCCCGAAACCGGTACGCGCGCCTGCGGGCCGCGGCGAGGAGCGAGCAGCAGCTGCCGTACGGGCGCCGCTCGGGCCGGGCCTACCAGGCCGCCATGCGCTGGGTCGTGGGCACGTCCGACGTGCTCCTCGCCGCCTGGGACGGTCGACCGTCGCTCGGCCCCGGTGGAACCGGCGATGCTGTCGAGCACGCGCTCTCGCTCGGCCGCGATGTCGTGCATCTGGACGTCGTCGACCACATCGTCCGAACATGTGTGGCCAGGCCGTGAGGACCTCGTGGCGCATCGGCGAGCCGCTCGGCATCGCGCTAGCAGTCGTCGGCTTGCTCGTCGCGGTCGCCGCCCTCGTCTACTTTTCGCAGTTCGTCATCGAGCGAAACGCGCTGAGTCCGGCGACCGACCCGTCCAGCCTGAGGGAGCTGCGAGAGGTCGACAAGCTCTCGGCCGAGATCCGCCAGATCCGGAGCGATACCGGAGGAAGCCTGTTCTGGCTCAAGCTGCTCGCGGTCCTGGTCACGGTGGGAGGGGCGGTCGGCGGCTACCTGATCGGCCAGAGTCATACGACTCGAAAGCGGCTCGAGTTCGAGAACCGGAAAAAGGTCGACGAGCTCTATCAGCAGATGGTGATCGAGCTTTCCAACGACAAGGACCTGCTGCGAACAGCGGCCGCCGTCAAGCTCGGCGAGCTCCTGAGGTCCTTCCCGCAGGAATGGGAGGTGACCGCTTCGCGGCGCGACGAGCTGATTCAGCTGACGAAGCAGGTGTTGGCGGCATCTCTGGCGATCGAAGGCAATCCGAAGGTGCTGAAGACGCTCACGATCCAGGTCGTCCTCCATCGCTCCTGGGCCCAGGATGCCGAAGCCACGCGAAAGTGCCACCCGTGGAACGGATCGTCCTCGCCGGCACTCAAGGGCAACTACGGCGACCTCCGGGGCGCGGACCTCTCGAATGCAAAGGGGAACGACGCGTACTGGGCCCGCGTCGACTTCACGTACGCCGACTTCTACAAGGCCGCCCTCGGGAACACCTCGTTCCGAGAGGCGATCCTCGTAGGCGCGCAGTTCCGCGAGACCGACCTCGCCGGGGCGGTGCTGTCCGGAGCCGACTGCGAGGAGGCCAACTTCAAGCTTGCCGACGTCACCGGCGCCGATCTCACGCGCTCGAACCTCTCGCGAGCGACGTTCGAGGCCGTTGATCTCCGCGGGGCCGACCTCGGCGAAGCGCGCCTCGCCGGCACGCGATTCCTGCGGGCGAAGGTTCACGGCGTGTCGCTGACGGGTGCCGTCGCCGAGGACGTCGAGGGAGAGGTCGACATCTCGCCGGCCGGAGACGGCTCGACGCTCGTGCCGGCCGGAAGCTGGGCCCGATCGGCGGCGGGCTAGCCGAAGCCGAGGATGAACTTCGCGTCGTCGGACATCCGCTCTGGGCTCCACGGGGGCTCCCAGGTCAGCTCCGTCTCGACGTCGTCGACGCCCTCGAGGCTCTCGACGACCTCGCGGATCTGCTGCTCGATCATCGGCCCGACCGGGCAGCCCATCGAGGTGAGGCTGTAGGTGACGTGCACCTTCGGGCCCTCGACCTCGGCGTCGTAGAGGAGGCCGAGCTCGACGATGTCCATTCCCAGCTCCGGGTCCTCGACGACCCGCAGCGCCTCGAAGACGTCTTCGCGTGTGGGCATAGCGTCAGGCTACCCGAGGAGGCGCACTTCCTCGCGCCGGTCGCGGGCGAAGAAGTGGATGCCGTCGACGAAGCGCACCCAGTTGTGGCGCGTGCACATGACGATCGAGTGCGTGCGCGCGCTGTCGGTGAGGAAGCGGACGCCGCGGAGCAGGTCGCCGTTCGTGACTCCCGTCGCGGCCACGACGACCTCGCCGGGCGCGAGCTCGTCGGTCTCGTAGACCTTGTAGAGGTCGTCGATCCCGTACTCCTGCGCCTGCTCGATCTCGCTGCGGGACGTGGGCCAGAACTGGGCCTGCAGCTCGCCGCCGAGGCAGCGGAGCGCCGCGGCGGAGAGAACGGCCTGGCGCGCCCCGCCGATGCCGACCGCGAGATGGTCGTTCGTGCCGCGCACCGCCGCGGTGATCGAGGCGGTGACGTCCCCGTCCTGGATGAGCTTGATGCGGGCGCCGGCGGCGCGGATCTCCTCGATCAGGTCGTGGTGGCGGGGCCGGTCGAGGACGATCGCCGTGATGTCGCCCGGCCGGCGGCCGTACGCCTCCGCGATCGCGGCGACGTTCTCCGAGACCGGCTTTCCCAGGTCGATCGAGCCGCGGGCGACCGGGCCCACGGCCATCTTGCGCATGTACATCTGGGGCAGCCGCGGGAACGAGCCCGACTCCCCGACCGCGATCATGGACATCGCCCCGTAGTCGCCGCGCGCGACGACCGCCCGGCCCTCCAGCGGGTCGACGGCCAGGTCGACCTCCGCGCCGTCGCTCCCGACGGTCGCGCCGATGGCGAGGGCGTCGGCCTCCTCGTCGCCGCCGACCACGACGCGGCCGGTGATGTCGAGCGCGTCGAGGCCCGCGCGCATGGCCGTCGCGGCCGATTCCTCCGCGCCCTTGACGTCGCCGCGCCCGAGCCAGCGCGCCCCGGCAAGGGCAGCGCGCTCGGTCACGGCCGCGTACGCCTCGCAGCTGCAGCCCTCGAGGCTCACACGCGCGCCTGGTCCTGCGCGCGCTCGACCTCGGCGAGCACCAGCTGGATGACCCCGTTGACCGCCGCCTCCATCCGCGTGTTCTCGATCACCGGCACGCCGGCCTTCTCCGCCCGCTCGACGAGGTAGTCCTGGATGCGCCGGATCTCCGGGAGCGCGCGCAGGTACTTTTGCATGGGGCGCACGCCCTGGGACCCGGCCTCGCGGATCCAGAAGTGGCGCGCGTGCTCGTCCTCGTCCGCGATGGCCAGCATGCACTGGACGACGACCGCGCCGTCGTAGGCGCGCGGAAGCGCCCCCGGCACGAGGTGGACACCCTCGACCGCGAGCGAGTAGCCCTCCTCGAGGGCGCGCGAGATCACGGCCTTGACGCCGACGAGGACGTTGCGCGTCTGCTCCTTGAAGCCGAGCAGGGCCGCGTCGGCCTCCTCGCCCTCGTGGATGCGCACGGCCGGCCCGGCCTCGAAGCTCGAGTAGTGGATGGACGGCATGAACTTCTGCGAGAAGAAGGCCCGCATCGTCTGGCGCACCGTGTCGGTGGACGTCACCCGCGTGATGCCGAGCCGGTGCGCGATCTCCGTGGCGAGCGTCGACTTGCCGGTGCCGGTCGCCCCCCCGACGAGGATCACGATCGGGAGGTCGAGCTCGCGGAGCGCCTGCAGGCGGCGGAGGTGGAGAACGGCGTCCTCGCCCTCGTGGTCGGCCAGGACGGAGGCGGCGACGTCGTACAGCCGCTCGGCGGCGACGCCCTCGTCCTCGCGCGTGCGCACAAGCTCTCCCTCGATCAGGCGCGCGAGCTCGTAGGCGCGCTCCGGGCGGATGCCCGTGCCCATGAGCGTCTTGGCCATGAGCCCCTTCGAGTACGGGAGCCTGACCTCCTCGGAGACGAGCGCCTCCGGCGGCCGCCGGTCGGTGTTCACGCCGCCGCTCCCGCCGCGATGACGGCGTCCGCGAGCGCGGCCACGGCCTCGTCCAGATCGGCCTCCCCGGGGAGCGGGAGCACCTCGTTGTCGGCGAACACGACGGGGACGCCGCGGGTCTCGGCCGCCTCGGCGACGACGTCGATGGCGGCGGCCTTGATCTCCGTCAGGTAGACGTCGGCCTCCACCGCCGCGGGAGAGTCGAGGTCGGCGAGCAGCGCCGTCCGGTCGGCGAGGCTCCCGGACACGAGGACGACCTCGGCGCCGTGCGCGTCCTGGAGATGCGCGCGCAGCCGGTCGTGGATCGCGGGCGGGGCCGTGGAGAAGAACGCGACGCGCTTTCCCGTGACCGGCTCGGCCGGCCGCGGCCGCAGGACGGTCGCCACCACCTCCAGCCCCGCGTCGACGTCGGCGATCGCGGCGCGCAGGGCCTTGACCTGGGCCGGCGTCGCGAGCGGCTCCTCGCACATCGTGAGGACGACGAGGTCGCTGAGCAGGAGGCGGTAGGCGCCCAGGTAGCCGGTGACCGTCTCGGGCTCCTGGTGCGCGCCGGCGACGAGGATCCTCGCCCCCGCCTCGACGGGCGGCACGGTCGCGCCGCTCGCCTCGAGCAGGACGAGGTCGGGGCCGAGCGAGGCGGCCACGCGCGCGGCCTCCTCGACGTTGGAGAGGAACGGCTCGCCGGCGAGCCCGCCGCCGCAGCGGCGCGCGCCGACCGTGACGACGTCCGCCAGGACCGCGTCCTCGAGGTAGTCGGAGGCGGCGTGCACGCCGGAGCGCGAGAGCGCGAGCAGGTCGGCGACCGACGGGGAGGCCGGCATGACGACGGGCTCCGCCGGGCCCCCGCGGCCCATCGCCACGACCACGACCTCGCGCGAGCCGGCGAGGAGCCGGGCCACGTGCCCCGCGACCGCCGTCTTGCCCACGCGCTTCCCCGTCCCCATGACGGCGAGCGCCGGCTGGGAGAGCTCGGCGAAGCCGACGGGGTCGAGCCGGAAGTCGGCGCCGACGTACGGCAGCCCCTGCGCGAGCGTCTGCGAGGCGAGCCGGAAGCGGCGGCGCGGGCCGACGACGGGCTCGTCCGAGAGGTCGACGACCACGTCCACGTCGACCGCCGCAAGCGCGTCGGCCAGCGAGTGCCAGAGGGGAACGCCGTAGTCGGGCGTCCCGCCGCGCAGCTTCTCGGTCCCGCCGAGCAGGACGGCGCCGACGACCTCGTAACGGAGCGCGCCGAGCGTCTCGACGACGACGTCCGGGTAGTGCTCGCCGTCGACCAGCGCCAGCGCTCTCATTGCCGCCCCGTCAGCTCGGTCTCGATCCGGGCCGTGTACTTCTCGAACTCGAGGGTCTCGGTCGAGAACTGGATGATGCGCTCCTGGCCGTGGAAGGGGTACTTGCGCCAGACGTCGACGTGCTTGTCCTCGATCTCGATCAGGTTGTAGCACGGCCTCGTCTTCCCCCTCAGGCGCAGGGAGGAAACGGTGCCGGCGTTCACGACGAAGAGGTTCTCGAGCCGCCAGGCGTACGGCACGTGCTTGTGGCCGGAGAGGACGAGGTCGACGCCGACGTGCTGGAGCACCTCGAGCGCGTCGCCGGCGTCGTAGACGACGTTCCGCTCGCGCCCGGTGCCCGGGACCGGCAGCAGGTGGTGGTGGAGGACGAAGATCCGGAAGTCCGCCGGCTCGGCGAACTGCTCCTCGATCCACTGGTAGCGGCCGCGGCCGATGACGCCGTGGTCGAGGTCGGGCTCGGAGGAGTCGACGGCCACGACGGAGACGCCGTTTACGTGTACGGCCCGCCGGCGCTCGCCGAAGAGCTCCTCGAAGTGGATGTAGCCGACGTTCCGGGAATCGTGGTTTCCCGGGACGACGATCACGTGCTCGCACTCGAGCCGCTCGAGGTAGGTCTTCGCCTCCGCGTACTCCTGCTGGAAGCCGAAGGTCGTCAGGTCGCCCGAGCAGACGACGATGTCCGGCTCGACCTCGTTGATCTCCATGATCGCCCGGTCGGCCAGGTTCGGCACGAAGTACGGCGAGCCGCAATGGAGGTCGGAGAAGTGGGCGATTCTGAACAGCGTGGGCCCCTTTCGAACGGCGGTAGCCCAATCTTAGGCGAGGGTCGTCCGGGGTCGTTGCTACCTTTTCAAGAGGATGCGCCCAGAAAGCGGCGATTTCCAGGAATATTCCGGGACCGTCTTCGCCAACGAGGCCGAGGTGGAGTGTGCGCGCCTCCTCGACTACTACGGCATCGCCTGGGAGTACGAGCCGACCTCGTTCCCGCTGGAGACGGACGCCGACGGCCGCGTGGTCGAGGCCTTCACGCCCGACTTCTTCCTCCCCGAGCTCGAGCTCTACCTCGAGGTCACGGTGATGAAGCAGTCGCTCGTCACGCGGAAGAACCGCAAGATCCGGAAGTTCCGGGAGCGGTACCCCGACATCAAGGTCAAGCTGTTCACGCGGCGCGACTTCGAGCGGCTGGGACAAAAATACGGCCTGAACCTCGTTACGTAGAGCCTCGCCCCGGCGCGGTCTACCTCTCCCGGGAGGAGTTGGCCACGCGCGTGGGCGAGCTCGGCGCAGAGATCGGGCGCGACTACGCGGGGCGCGACCTCCTGCTCGTGACCGTTCTCAAGGGCGCGTTCGTCTTCGCGGCCGACCTCGCGCGCGCCGTGCCCATCCCCCACGCCATGGACTTCCTCGACCTGGCGAGCTACGGGGGCGGCGCGCCGGGCGAGCGGAGCCGCATCCGCCTCCTCAAGGATCTCGAGCAGCCGATCTCCGGCCGGGACGTCCTTCTGGTCGAGAACGTCGTCGACACCGGGCTCACCCTCAACTACGTCGTGAAGACGCTCGCGCTGCGCGGCCCCGCCGACATCGCCGTCTGCACGCTCTTCGACCGCCCCTACCGCCGCCTCGTCGACGACCTGCCCATGCGCTACGTCGGCTTCACGATCCCTGACGAGTTCTTCCTCGGCTACGGCTTCGACCTGCACGAGCGCTACCGGGGCCTCCCGGACCTGCACGTCGCCGAGGAGTAGGCGTCCCTAGAGGTAGCCCATGGGGTCGACCGCCGACCCGTTGACGCGCACCTCGAAGTGGAGGTGCGGCCCGGTGGAGTTGCCGGTCGAGCCGACGGCGCCGATGACCGTCCCCTGCGAGACCGCCCCGCCGCCGACGTAGATCGCGGACTGGTGGGCGTACGCGGTGGCGAGCCCGTTGCCGTGGTCGATGATCGTGATGTTCCCGTAGCCGCCCATGTAGCCGGTGTAGATGATCGTGCCGCCGGCGGCCGCCCGGATCGGCGTCCCCGAGGGCGCCGCGATGTCGATGCCCTCGTGCATGCGCCCCCAGCGCCAGCCGAAGCCGCTCGTGACGATCCCGTTGACCGGCCAGATGAAGCCGCTCGAGGACGTGCCGTCGCCGGACGAGCCGCCGCCCTCGGAAGCGCCGCCGCTCGAGGCGCGGATCCGCGCGGCGAGCCTGGCGCTCTCGGCCGCCATCGCCTCGACGTCCTCCTCGGCCTCGTGCCGGTGGGCCTGCACGCTGGCCAGCACGCCTTCGCGGTTCGCGCGCGCCCCTGCGAGCGCGTTCTGCTGCGCCACGAGCTCGGCCCGGGCGGCGACCTGCTCCGCCGTCTTGCGTGCGAGCACCTGCGTCTCCGCGGCGACTTCCTCCTTGGTTCCCTTCGTCTCGGCGCGCGCGACCTTGAGCTCGCTCCGGAGCGTGCGGATCTCGACGGTGATCGCGTGGTCTTGGCGGCCGATCTGCTCGAAGTACTCGAACTGGTCGACGAGGTCGCCGAGGCTCTGGACCTGCAGGAGGATCCCGAAGGTGTCCGTTTCCTCGTTCTGGTAGAGCTCGACGAGGCGCTCCTCGAGCCGCGCCTGCGCGATCCGGAACTGCTCCATGAGGTGCTCGATCCCGCGGGACTGCTCCTTGATCCGCTCCTTCAACCGGGCGAGGCGGTTTCTGTGCACCGCCAGGTCGGCCTCGAGCTCGGCGATCACCGACGAGAGGGAGCCGATGTCGCCGCCGAGCGCGTCGATCCGCTGGGTCGCGGCCACGATCTCCGAGGTGAGGACGCCCTCCTTGCGCTTCGCGTCCTCGATCTCGTCGCGCAGGCCCGAGATCTTCCGGTCAATCCGCTCCTTCCGCTCCGAGGGCGACTGGGCGAGGACGCCGGGAACCGCGAGCGCGAGGACGAGGCCGAGGAGGCCTGCAAGGAGACAGGTGCGGCGAGCGTCAACCACCGGAACGTTTTCGGCGGAAGCGCGGGCGTCCCTCCACGTCCCCGCCGGGGGTCTTCGGACTCGAACGGCCTCTGTTGTAGCACGGCGCCCGGCCGCGGGGCGCCGCCGACCCGATCAGGTGTTCGCCGTGCGCGAGGGCCGGCGCTCCGCGGTCTCGGGCGCGGGCGGCGGCTCCGGCGGGGGTACCGGCTCGTCCGGAGCGGGCTCCGGCACGGGCTGCGGGAACGGCTCCGGCACGCGCGCCGGCTCCGGCGGGGTGCCCTCGTCGGGCGGCGGGAACGGCTCCGGAACGCGCGCGGGCTCCGGCGGCGCCTCGAGCCGGCTCGTCGGCGTCACCTCGGCCTGGGCCTGGCGAACCCGCTGCTCCATCTCGCGCAGGAGCGCGCCGATCTCGGTCTCCTTGGCGCCGATGCGCGCGGCGACCTCGTCCGCCTGAGCGGTCGCGCGCGCCGCCGCGGCCTCGTCGCCCACGTGCGTGGCACGCCCGAGCTCCTGGTAGGAGCGGCCCAGCTCGCCCTGGAGCTCGGCGAGCTCGCGCCGGAGGCGGAAGAGCTCGAGCTGGCCGCGCGAGCGGGCGCCGACGATCCGGCGCTGCGCCACGACCCTGGCCAGCGCCCCGCCGGCCGCGCGGCGGCCGGCTTCGAGGCGCAGGGCGACGATCGTCAGGCCGAGAACGAGCGCCAGGACAGCCCAGAGCCAGACCTGCGCGCCCAGGAGCACGACCCCGACGGCCGTGACGAGAATGCCGGCGAGGAGCCCCAGGTCGGGCGCGGACCAGTACGTGCGCAGCCGTGTCTCGATCCCCTCGGGGCCCGGGGCGGGCGCTCCGCACTCGCTACAGAAGCGAGTGTCGGGGGCGACGGGGGCGCCGCAGTTAGGGCAGTCGGTGCTCGGCATCGATGGTCTCTCGTTCCCGCTCGGGGCGATCCTCATGCTCGAGGGCCCGGAGCGCCTCGCCGGCAGCGCGGCGGAGCGGGCCGACGAGGGCCCGGTGGTCCTCATCCGAGATCTTGCCTGTCCGGTGGTCGAACTCGAGCTCCTTGAGGGCCGCGAGCGCGCGGTCGCGCTCCTCCAGGAGCCGCAGGCGGGCCTGCTCCTCGGGGCTCGGCGCGCCGAGCTCGTCCTCGCGGCCGCGCGCCGGCCGGAGGAGCGGCCGCGCGACGAAGACGACACAGGCGACCGCCAGCAGGGCGCCGAGGGCGAGAGCCACGGCCTCCACCCCTAGGCGCGCGCGGGCGCGCCCTCGGCCGCGAAGCGCGCCGCGAGCCGCCGCTGCTCGCGCGCGTCGGGCCACATCGCCACGACGGAGCCGAGGACGAAGATCACTGCCGAGAGCCAGATGAAGTTGACGAGCGGGTTCACGATCGCCTCGAGGACGACCGACCCGTCCGGATAGAAGCGGTCGGCGATGACGAAGAGGTCCTCGCCGCGCAGCCGGTCGGTGCGGATGCCGACCTCGTTCGACGTCTGCTCCTCGGCGAAATAGCTGTTCTTGCCGGCCTCCATCGTCCCCACGCGGTCGTCGCCGCGGTAGACGTCGAGCTGCGCGCGCACCTCCTGCGCGTTGGCGCCGCGCCGCTCCTCGCTCCCGGTGTAGACGAGCCGGTAGTCCCCGACGGTCAGAGACTCGCCCGGGGCGAGCCGCGCCTCCGAGCTCGTCGAGAAGCCGCCGATCCCGACGGCGCCGATGAGGAGGACGACGATGGCGGCGTGGACGACGTAGCCCCCGTAGCGCCGGCGGTTCCTGGCCACGAGGCCGGAGAACGCCGCCCACCACCCGCCAGGGCCGAGCCCCTTGCGGGCGCGCGTCCCGCGGACGAACTCGAGCACGATCGTCGTCATGACGAAGACCGCGAAGGTGTAGCCGACGAGGCCCGCGGGGCTCGACCCGGCCCCCGCGAGCA
>Ga0268386_10002505_pt1 | contig 13090 bp, 10 predicted proteins | sample RVTome_15_FD_200260 | JGI IMG/M metagenome (GOLD analysis project Ga0268386, IMG submission 200260) | Soil microbial communities from uranium-contaminated site in the Upper Colorado River Basin, Wyoming, United States - RVT150D86... ...
GTCTGCACCTCGTCGAGCGTCACCGGACCGATCGTGCCCGCCGACCGCATCTCGGCCAGCACCTGCAGCACGCGCGACGGCCGGCGCAGGACGCGCGGCGCCAGCGACGTCAGCGCCTCGACCCACTCGCTCCACCTCGCGGCGCGGGGCAGGGCGGCCAGCAGATCGATCACCGGCAGCGCGAACCGCTGCAGGTGGCCGAGGTCGTTCAGATCGCGGCGGAGCCGCAGCGCGCGCGGCGACTCCGGCTCCTCGCTCTGCGCCTCGGCGTAGGCGATCGCCATCTCGCGCGCGAGCCCGCCGAGGCGGCGCGCCCACCGATCGCGGCCGCCGATTACGGCGGACTCGACGAGCAGCCGATCCCAGTTCCACGGCGCTTTCAGAGATCCCTCGAGCACCGGTCGCGCATCCTCGTCCGTCTCGGTCGTCGTGGGGGCCTGATCCCGTTCGTCATCCCCGGGCACGCGCGGCGTCGTCCGGACGATCGCGTCGAGCACGCCATCATCGTCATCGCCCTCGGTCCAGGTCTCACGCGTCGGCGGAGGCGGCGGTCCGCCGTCGGCCTCCAGATCGGGAACCTGGGCGAGCGAGAGGTACTCCGCGAACGCGTGAGCGGACAGGTCCTGCGAGGCGCACGCGAGCAGGGCGAGGAACGCGCGGCCGGCCGGATCGGGCACCAGGGTGCCGCGCGAAAACCAGGCGGGGACCTCCGCGCGATTGAGGGCGGCGCGCAGCAGGCCGGTATAGAGTTCCGGGCTGCGCAGCACGACCGCCATGGCATCGAACGGCATGCCGCGGCGCGCTTCCTCGAGAATCAGACGCGTGACTTCGACGCACTCGCGTCCTTCGCCCGGCGCCGAGAAAAAGCGCACCGCCTCGTCGTCCTCAACCGGCGGCGGCGACGCGGTGTCGGAAAACAAGTGCTCGTGAAGACGGACGATGGCCGGATGATGCCGTGGGGAAGCGGGTGAGTGGCTCGTGTCACCGCCCTCTTCGGTCGCGAAGCCCATCGCTCGGACAGAGGCAATCGATCGCGCGTCGCCCGTCGGCAGCGTGATCAGCGAGGCGCGCGCGCGGCGGCACAAGGCGTCAACGAACTGCCGCTCCGCCGTCGTGGAGATGGCTGCGTCGAGCCACAGCAGCGGCCTGGCGCCAGGGAAGGGCGCGTCGCCGCGCCCCAGCGCGTCCGCCGCGATCTCCAGCAGGCGCGCGCGATCGGCGAGGTGGCCATCTCGCAGCAGCAGGTCGAGGCGGCGCAGCAACAGGCGCAGGTCCGCGAGCGCCGGCGCCGGTCCGTCCAGCGCGTCGGCCGCGATCTGCTGGAGCCGCAGCTCGGTGAGCGTGGCCGTCAGGGCACCGGGAAACCCCCGCGTGCCGGCGACGGGGGCGAAGTAGCGCAGCTCGCCGTCCGCGATCGCATCGAAGACAGCTCTCGCGGCGAGTGCCTGATGTCCAAGCGAAGTGATTGGGGAAAGCCGGAGCCGGGCGAGCTCCGGAGCGGCGACCTGTGCGACGAGCTGCGCGGCGCCAAACCGGTGGAGTCCGAAGCTGGATCCGCGTTCGACCGTCCACTCGCGCGCGAAATCATCGGCCGCCTCGCGGGTGGCGGACACGACGACGATCTCGCTGAGCGGCGGCCAGGCGTCGAGAAACGCGCGGGCGCGCGCGAGGCGCGCGGCGGCCGACGCCGAGTGAAAGAACGTTGGGGCAGGTCTCACGGTCATTCTGGGTCCCAGTGCCAGAACGCGAAGCGACGGCAGCTCCCCGCTGCCGTCATCAGTGATTGAGCCATTGAGCCCGGGGTCTGCAGACCCCGGGCTGCGTGTGTGATGTTACCGAATCTGACCGCGGATTTCTCCGGGCGGGAACTGGGTCGTGTGCACGTTCACGTACGCGTTGTTGTTGCGGATGTGGTCGAGCAGCACGTCGAAATCCTCGCCCTCCAGGGCACCGACGAAATTGGCTTCGGTAATCGTGCCTTCCGCCAGCGTCCCTTGCGTCCGGCCCGGAATCAGCTGCAGCGGCGGGGCCGCCGGATACAGCCAGACGACGATGCCGCCCGTCGCGGTCGGCGCACCGAGATGGATATGCGCTTGGGTCACGTTGAGGATGTTCGCCACGTTGAGCTTGAATTGCATCGACTCACCGTCGCGGCTGATCTTGAAGATCGCCTGGCCTTGCCCCTTCGAGTCGGTCGCCGGCACTTCCGTGCGGCCGGCCAGGTGCGTGCGATGATTGTGTGCTTCGCCGTCGTGTTGCGCGGACACGAACACGGGTGCGGTGAGCGCCCCGGGTCCGGTCGGTGTTTGCATGGAATCGGTGCACGCCACGGCGAAAGCCGCCGCGATCACCACTGCCATCAAACGGCTGTGCATTGTTTCCCTCCTGGGCAATGCGCCTTGGAAGCTTCCAGCATATGCCAGGAGGAACCCGCGTCAAGGTACGCGCTACTTGCGTCGGATGATCGCCTGCCGCACGCAGGGCGCGCCGGTCACGGGGTGCTGATTGTGAGGCGCGCTATTTTATGATCACGCGATGCGCGTCCTTGCGGTCATGGTCGTCGTTCTGCTCCTGGTCATCGGCGGCGCCTTCGTGGCCGCCGGCTGGATGGCCGGCCCGGCCATCGCGATCGATCAGCCCGAGAAGTTCGTCGGGGCGTCCACGCCGCTGAAGGTGACGGTGACGTCGCCCGGGACCATCGATGCCATCGAGGTCGCGTTCGAACAGGACCAGAAGCGCACGAGCCTGGTGTCTCAGGCCGGGCTGAATGCGTTCAGCGGCGGCGCATCCGCCACGGCGCCCGACCCGCAGGTGGCGTTCGAGGAATCCGGGGCGATCGTCGTTACCCACGAGATGAGCAAACAGACGATTCCCTCGCTCGCGTCAGGACCCGCCCGCATCGTCGTCACCGCCTCACGACCGGTGCTGTACGGGCTTCGCACGATCACGACGGAAGCCGCGCGCGACGTCACCGTCAGGCTGGAGCGCCCGCGCGTCGGCGCGATCTCGACGCATCATTTCGTCAATCACGGCGGCGCCGAGGTGGTCGTGTACCGCGTCTCGCCGGAGGACGTCGTGTCCGGCGTGCGTGTCGGCGACGTCGAGTATCCCGGCTTCCCGGCCGCCGGCGCGGCGCCGGCTGGCGGCACGCTGACGGATTCGGCGGTGCGCATCGCATTCTTCGCGCTGCGGCACGATCAGGCTCTGAACACGCCGATCCGGTTGTTTGCCCGCGACGAAGCCGGCAACCTCACGCTGGCGGATTTCGACAAGCGAACATTTCCGAAGCGGTTTCCGCAGCGCCGCATCGAGCTGAAGGATGCCGACATGGAGCGGCTCGTACCACTGATCCTCGAGGGCACCACGGAGATCCGTCCGCAGGGATCGACGCTGGACAAGTTCGTCGCGATCAACAGCGAGCTGCGGCGGCTGAACAACGAGAAGATCGCCTCGTTCGCCGCCCAGACCGCGCCCGAGATGCTCTGGCGGGGCGAGGTGTTCCATCCGTTCGGCAGCACGTCCGCCGAGGCGGCGTTCGCCGACTTCCGCACGTACTTCTATCAAGGGCGTGAGGTGGACCGGCAGGTCCACCTCGGGTTCGATCTCGCGTCATTCGCGGGCACGCCCATCGTCGCCGCGAATCGCGGCACGGTGCTGTTCGCCGACGACCTCGGCATCTACGGCAACGCCGTCATCATCGATCACGGCATGGGCGTGCAGTCGCTCTACGCGCACCTGTCCACGATCGATGTGCCCGTCGGCGCGATGGTCGAGAAAGAGCAGACGATCGGCCGCAGCGGCCAGACCGGCATGGCGCTCGGTGATCATCTGCACTTCACGATGCTGGTCAACGGCCAGATGGTGAATCCCATCGAGTGGTGGGACGCGCACTGGATACAGGACAGGATTCTGAGAAAGCTGCAGTAGCAGTACGTAGAGCGGGCCGGGCTTTGATCCGCCGTCCTGCCCGACGCGCCTAGCCGATACGAGCGCGATGCGGCAATCGTTCAAAACTGGCGCGGTGGCGTTATCGCGCGCCCCACGGGGGCGAGGGAGTGGCGATCGGTGACGTGAGGTCGAAGTCCACCTGGAATGTGCGGCCGGGACGCGTCAGCTCGTACCGGAAGCGCCGGCCGGGCTCGATCTCCATCGCCCACGTGTTGGTGACCGACGCCGTCAGGCCTTCGCGCTCGAACAGCGCGCGCGAGTCCGCGTCGACCGGGAACGCCTGCCGGGCGGCCGTGCCCGGTCCCGCCGAGTCGCCGCCATACATCGTCACGGGATCGGGCGAGCCGTCTGCGTGACGATGGTCGTGTTTCAGGCGGATGCCGGTGCTCGTGCGCGTGAGCACCCACGTCCGCGAGCGGTCGTCTCCGACATGGAACGGGATCCGGATCTCGCCGTCGCTGCACTCGCGTACGTGCATGACCAGCGGCTGCCCCACGAACGGATCGTTGGCCGGCTCCGGATCGTTGGCGGCGATTCGGCCGGCAAACGCCTGGCCGCAGTGCTGGCGGATGGCGGCGAGGAAGGCGTCCGGCGGTTCAGAAGTCCGCTCGGGAGCGCTGGTGCAGCCTGCGGTGAACAGGAGCGCGGTCAGCCACACGGGCAGGATCACGCCCAGTGCGATCGCGGCCGCGATCTCGAGCGCGATCGTCGCCTTGCCGCCGGCGGTGTTCCGGACCTTGCGCCACTCGTCGAGCTTGCGGCGGCGATAGCGAGCGCTCAGCAGGAACCTCCAGCCGCCTGCGATGACCTGGATGGCTTCACCGGCGTGTTCGAGCATCGCGTCCTCCCCAGGCGCGTCGTGCGTGCTCGGATTCTACGTCCGCCACTTGACAGGTTTCGAGAACGGATTCTCGGTGCGGACGTAGCGCCGCGTCCGCAGGCCACCAGAGATCGCGGCGCTGGCCAGCGCTTCTGCCTGAGGCGCCGCCAACCCGAACGCCTCCGAACTCGGTTCGGACCGAGTCGTCGCCGGCGCCATCGCGCACTACATCTTCAGTGCCTGCATCGGGTCGACTCGTCCCGCGCTGCGCGCGGGCAGCCATGCAGCGCCCAGCGCCAGCAGCGCCACCGCGCAGACGGCGCCGGCGAGTACCAGCGGATCGCGGGATGACACCTCGTAGAGCAAGCCGGCAAGCACCTGCGTCGCGAAGGCTGCAACCAGCACGCCGGCGGCCAGTCCAGGAATCAACAGCCACGCCGCCTGCCAGAGCACGTCGATCACGAGCCGGCGAGGGGCGGCACCCAGCGCGATCCGCACGCCCAGTTCGCGGCGTCTGGATGCGATCGCGTACGCCAGCAGACTGTAGATCCCGAACGTGCAGAGGATCGTCGTGATGGCCGCGCAGAGGGAGAGCAGCCCGGAGTTGTAGCGCGTGACCGCGGTCGACTCGTCCACCAGATCGGTGAGCGTCCGCGCGGCATAGACGGGAATGTCGCGGTCCACGGCGCGGATCGCGTCGCGGGCTGCCGGGGCAACGACGGTGGGATCCACTCGCGTCTTCAGAATCGCGTAGCCGGCACCGAGCGGTTCCTGATCGATCGACCGATAGATCTCCGGCAGGATGGGCGCGTCCGCGCCGCCATACCGCCTGTCGGCGACGACCCCGACGATCTCGTGCCACGGCTCGTCGTAGGTCTTCGACCTCGGACTCCATCCGCCGAAATTCACCCGCCGGCCTAGTGGACTCCCCTCCGGCCAATGCAGTCTCGCCATCGTCCGGTTGACTATGGCCACGCGTGGAGCGGAAGCCGTGTCGCGCCCGGTGAACTCCCGTCCTTCGAGCACACGGGTGCGGTGGATTTGAAAGTAGCCAGGGCCCATCCGATGCTGGCGTGGTGCAAACGGTCGCTGCTCCGGATTGCCGTTCAAAATCCGGCGCCCGTCGTCGAGCCAGATGGACGAGCGCCCGTCTGCAACGCGGAACAACGGGTTCGCCAACGTGACCTGATCGACACCAGGAAGCGCCGCGAGTCGTGTCACCATGTCCGTCTGAGCGGCCAGCCGCCATTCCCGCTCTGGAGCTGCCGACCGCGCGCCGGCGAACCTCTGCGGAAACGCGTACTGCACCGTGAGGATGTTGTGGGGCTCGAAGCCGAGATCGACCTGGTTCAGGCGCACAACGGTCTTGACGAGCAGCGCCGCGCCGGCAAGAACCACGACGGCCATCGCGAGCTGAACGGTAATCAGCGCGCTCGAGAGCCTCCTCGGCGCCATCCGGTCGACCAGGCTGGCTTGCAGCGACACGCGGGTCACGCGCACGGCGGGCCCGACGCCGAAGACCAGCGCGCTCACGAGGGTGGCGCCGATGCCGAACGCCGCAACAGGCACGTCGAGGCGGATCGCTTCGTTGCCGACCACGCCCGGAGGCCCGAACGCCACGAGCAACTGGACGCCCCAGTACGCGAGCACCAGCCCTGACGCTCCGGCCGGCAGCGCGAGGACGAGGCTCTCGACCATCAATTGTCGAACCACACGCCGGCGATGCGCGCCGATGGCGAGCCGTACGGCCAACTCCGAAGCGCGGCGTGTGCCGCGTGCGAGCAGCATGTGTGCCACGTGCGCGCAGACGACGAGCCAGGTGAGGCCGACGGCGCCGAGCAGCACGAGCAGCACCCGCTTGAACGCGAAAGGGACGACGTCGTCGCGAAGCGCAATCAGGCGCACTCCGGCCCGCGAGGCGCGGGGCGATCCGTCCCCGAGCACCTCATTGAACGCGCGATCGACCGACGCCAGTCGGTTCTGTGCCTCGGCCGGGCGGATGCCCGCTCTGAGTCGCCCGATCGGCGTGAAGAGGCGGTAGCCATCCGAGGCAAGGATCGCAGGCGCTGTCACACCGTGGACCGGCACCCACACGTGCGCCTCGCCGCGCCACCGGTCGAAGCCTGGTGGGGCGACACCGACAATCGTCAGACGGTAGATGCCGGCCGTGATGGTGCGTCCGACCACGGCAGGATCCGACGCGAACCGTGTTTTCCAGAGCGGATAGCTGATCACCGCCGGCGCGTGTCCGGCTCCTGCGGTCGGCTCGTTGCCGGCCAGCACGCGCCCGTGCAGGGCGGTGACGCCCAGCACGCCGAACAAGTCGCCGGTGACTGCCGCCGCCCGCACGCGCTCGGCCAGGCCGTCGCTGACGATATCGAAGCTCTGGATGGTGGTCGCGGCGAGATCCTGAAAGATCCCGCTGTCCCGCCAGGCGTCGAAGCGAGGATGCGAGATGGGATCGTCGCTGCGGATAGGGCTGGTCGCATAAGCCACGACGAGCGACGCCTCGTCATGGACCGGCAGCGGCCGCAGAAGGATGCCGTACGCGACCGAGTAGATCGCCACCGCGGCGCCGATGCCGAGCGCGAGGGGGACGACTGCCGACGCCGCGAACGCCGGGCTCCTCCGGAGCAGGCGGAGCGCATAACGGACGTCCTGCCAGAAGCTCTCGAGCCGCGCTTCCCATCCGACATCGCGGACCCCGTCCTTGACGGACTCCGTGCTGCCGATGTCGGCACGTGCCGCGCGCACGGCCTGCTCACGACTCAGGCCCGCCGCCATCTTCGCCTCGACGGCCGCATCCAGGTAGTGCCGAAGCTCGTCATCCAACTCGGCGTCGGCGTGGGATTTCCGAAACAGCGCCCGGAGTCCGCCGGCGAGACGCGTGCGCATCGACATCACACTTCCCGCGGCGAGGCGTTCAGGATCCGGCCGATCGCGGCGGTCTGCGCCTGCCAGTCAGCGGTCTGCTTTCTCAGTGCGGATCGGCCCGCCGATGTGAGTGAGTAGTACCTGGCCCGGCGGTTGTGCTCGGTCGAGTCCCAGTCTCCTTTGATCAGCCCATCGCGTTCGAGCCGGCGCAGCGCGGGGAACAGCGAGCCGGCATTGACGTGAAATACGCCGCGGCTGATCTGGGTGAGCCGCACGCCGATGCCGTAGCCGTGCATCGGCTCCAGCGCGAGTGTCTTCAGGATCAGCATGTCCAGGGTGCCCTGGACCAGGCCATGTTCGTCGGGAGGCATTGCCGCTCTTCTCTAGATGATCTAGATGAGACGCAGCATACGCCTGTCCTCTAGATTGTCAAGAGGACTAATGAGGGCGTTCGCGGTGGCGCTCGCGCACCCAGCGCTCGAACCGCTCCCGCTGCTCCGGGCGGAGCAGCGCCGTGACCTCGTCGTGCGCTCGGACCATCGCCTCCTGCACCTCCGGACGGAGCTGTTCCCAGGCGTGCTGCACCGCCTGCTGGTGCGCCGCGAAGACGCCCTCGACGGCAGCCATCTGCGCTTCGTCGAGGTCGAGCGCCTGACGGAGCTCGGTCATCATCGCGTCGTGCGACGCGTGCGTCACCGCGGACGGAGCCGTCAGCGGCTCCAGGCGATAACGATCGACGACCATGCCGGCCAGCATGCCGGCGGCGAAGACGAGCACGAGCACGCCGGCGGCTCGCACGCGAGGTCCAATCATGGCGCCTGCTCCCTGGGTGCGCGCGGGTGGCGCGGAAACTGCGCGAGCAGACTGTCAATCTCCGGAGGCTCCGGGCCGGCAATGAGCGCGCCGGCCGACTCGGAGGGTGCGAGGGCCCCTTCGATCCAGGTGGTGGAAAGCGCCGGGTCCGTTTTCGCGAGAACAATCGAGAGCGCCAGGATTGCGGCTGCCGCGATGCCAGCCAGCCACGTCGTCTCGCGCGCGAGCACGCCGGCCCATCCCTCCTGCGCCGCGGCATAGGCCGCCAGCGGTCCCGCCGCATCGGCCCGCACCTTCCGAGCAAGCTGTTCCCAGTACTCGGGCGAGTCGGGGAGACGAGAGGCGCGGTCAGGCATCACGGGAGGATACTCCGGTAAGCCTGCATGGCCGCTCGCAACTGGCGGCGCGCGCGGTGCAGGTGCGTGCGGATCGTCGCGTCGCCGACGCCGAGCATCGCCGCCGCTTCGACGCTCGTGAATCCCTCCACGTCACAGAGGCGCACGCAGGCCTGCTGCATGGGCGGCAGCGCATCGAGCGCTCGCTGAAGGTCGCTCGCCACGCCGGGATCGCTCGCGATTGCCGCCGGCAGGTCCGCGTCGGGATCGAGCTCCGGAGCGCGCGCCGCGCGCCGGGCGCCGGCCCGGCTGGCCGTCCGCGCCACGTTGCGGACGATCGCATAGAACCAGGCGCCGAACGGACGGCTCGCATCGTACGAGCCGAGGGCACGAACCATGCGGTGGAAGGCGTCCTGCACGACGTCCTCGGCATCTTCGAGCGATCGCACGTACTGCCAGGCGAGCGCGATCGCCGGACGCAGGTGCCGGCGCACGAGGAGGTCGAACGCGTCGGCGTCGCCGCGGCCGGCCTCCCGCGCCAGTTCCTCATCGCTTCGCTCCTGCCCGTCGGGCATGGCTCAGGCCGGGGCGCCGTTGGCGTGCTCCCCGGCGCGCCGCTGGCGGCCTCAGCGATGCGCGCCGCCATGCGGCGGGCGGTGCCCCGGCGGGTGGGCCCCGCCATGATGCTTCTTCATTGCCTCGGCGAGCGCGGCCTTCTGCTCGTCGCTCAGCTCGGCGGTGATGACGTCGTGCAGGCGATGGACTTCACGCATCGCCGCCGCCAATTCGGCCAGCGGTCCGGCCAGCGCTTGCCGCTGTTCCGAGGTCAGCGACAGCTGATTGATGACCGCGTCGAGGTGCGCCTGCGGGTCGGCGGCCTGATGGTGCTGGGCGCCGGGGGCCGGCCCGGTCTGGTGATAGGCGGCGACGGTGATCGCAGCCGCGGCGGCCAGCGCGACAGCAATCAGTGTGCGGGTACGTGTCCTCATCGAACTCTCCTTGCCTTTCTTTACTCGCGACGGGCGCGATTCGTTGACCTGGCCGCGGAGGGACGCCGTCAGGCGACGCCGTTCAGAGGGGTCTGAGCGCTCGGCCGGCGCCGGTCTGGCCGCGGACGCCTTCCCGCAACGCGACCATTCCGTTGACGATGACGACGCCGATGCCGTCGGGATACTGGAACGGCTGCTCGTAGGTGGCGCGATCGATCACGCGCGCCGGATCGAAGATCACGACGTCGGCCGCGAGTCCGACGGCAAGGCGGCCGCGATCCGTCAGGCGCAGACGCGATGCCGGCAGGCTGGTCATCTTCTGAATCGCCGATTCCAGCGTCAGCGCTTTCCGCTCGCGCACGTACCGGCCGAGCACGCGCGGGAAGGTGCCAAGGCCGCGCGGATGCGGACTGCCGCGCCGCGTGGCGCCGTCGATCGCGAAGCCGCCGCCGTCGCTGCACACCATGCCCTGCGGATGCGCGAGGATGCGGTCGAGATTCTCTTCGCTCATCGCGAAGCCGACCATGCCGACGCTGCCGCGGTTGCGGCGGAGCAGCGCGACGGTGTACTCGTACGGGTCCTGCCCGAGCGACTTCGCGAACGTGCCGACGCGCTTGCCCTCGGCCGCGCGATCCTCGTCGGTCCGCACGCCGGCGATCATCACGTTGTCCCACCCGCCGATCAGCGCGACCTTGGCCAGCGTCTCCGTCCTGATGCGCGTGCTGGTTGCCGCGGCGTCGAGCCGTCCGAAAAAAGCGTCGGTCCCACCTTCGCGGCTCCAGATCGGAAACAGATTGGTGAGTCCGGTCTGGTACGCGATGTACGGATACCGGTCGAAAGCGACGTCGACGCCGTCGCCACGCGCCCGGTCGATGCGCGCGAAGACGTCGTCGAGTTTCTTCCAGTTCCGCGGGCCCTGGGTCTTCAGATGCGAGATCTGCAGCGGACACCCGGCGCCGCGCGCCACCGCAATCGACTCGTCGATCGACTCGAGCAGGCGATCGTCCTCGTTGCGCATGTGGGTGGCGTAGGGAAGCCGCCGGGCCGCGAGCGGCCGGCAGAGCGCGGTCAGCTCGTCCACGTTCGCGAACGCGCCGGGCGTGTACTCCAATCCTGACGAGGCGCCGCAGGCGCCGTCGGCGATTGCGCGCTCGACGAGCCCGGTCATGCGCTGCAACTCCTCGGCGGTCGCACGCCGATCGGCGTTGCCGACGACGATCCCGCGGATCGTGCCGAGCCCCACCATCGAGGCCACGTTGACCGACGGACTGGCGCCCTCGATCGACGTGAACAGCGCCGCGAACGATCCGTCGGCACCGCGCGGCGCGCGCGACGACCCATCCTGCCCGGCCACGATCGTCGTCACGCCCTGACGGATGACTGATTCGGCGCGCGGGTCATCGGACAGCGACCCGTCCGCGTGCGAGTGGATGTCGATGAACCCGGGCGCGACCGCGAGCCCGCGCGCGTCGATCTCCTCAACGCCGCGTGACGTGAGGCCGCGTCCGATCGCGGTGATGCGGCCGCCGGCGATCGCGACGTCCCCGTCGACCGCCGCTGCGCCGGTGCCGTCGTAGATGCGGCCGTTCCGGATCACGAGGTCGGCCTGGCCGCCCTGACGCAGCCAGCCAGGCACGGCCGTCAGCGTCAACAGCGACGCGGCGCCCGAGCCGAGGAATCCTCGACGCGAAATCTGTCGCATGCTGGATCTCCGCCTGAAGCCAAAGTTGGGCGGCTCACAACCCGAGCCGCCCTGCGCACCGACGGGCGGCTCATAGCTCGAGCCGCCCTACGGGCGTCATTTAGTGCACGCGCAGCGGCAGGGGCGTCGGCTGCATCAGCTTGAAGATCGGCACGACCGGCGGCCCCGTCTGACCGCCTCGCCCGCCGCGCCCTTGTCCAGCGCCGCGGCCGCCAGCCGCGCCGCCGGGTCCGGCGCCACGCCCGCCGCGGCCCGCCTGCGGTGGATCGTCCGGATCGTCGGGCGGCGCCTCCGGCGCAGGGCCCGGACGCGGAATCCACGCGTCCATGCGGTTCCAGTAGATCACGCCGTCGTCGCTCTCGGCTTCGAGCAGATGCGCGGCCACGCGTCCCTGCATCTGCGCCGTGCGGACGACGTAGGTGCCGGCGGGGAAGGTGCGATCGACCTCGATCACCTCCTTCACCTCGATCTGCACGGTGGCCGCGTGGTTGTACACGGGTGCGTGCGTCACGTTGCCGACCGTGTAGGCCGACACCTTCAGCGGCGTCGCCTGCTGCAGCGTCTCGACGGTGATGCCGTGCTGGCGCAGCAGCGCCACGGCCTGGGTCGCATCGCGCGGCAGCAAGTAGGCGTACGGACGCGGCCGTTCGATCGTCGGCACCGGCTTCTTCATCAGCCTCGCGCCCTTCACTTCCAGGACCTTCCGCTCGGCGCCCTGGCCGACGCCGATGAGGTAGTCGACCGGATAATCTTCCGCGTCGTAACGGACGCGCACCGGAATCATGTCGCCCGGCTTCTCGCCCATCGCAATCGTCTCGCGCCGCGCGCGCTGGACGGTTTCGACGAGCGTCCGCTGATTGGCGCGCGCCCACTCGACCACTGCCTTGTAGCCGAGCAGCCCGGACCGGACGCCCGTCTCCATCGGCTGACCGCCCGGCGACTCGAACAGGATGCCGACCGTGTTCGCGAAGCCGCCGTAGTTGCGCCCGATGCGCGCTTCGGTGCCGCCGACGCGCCATTCCTTCTCGTTGCCGTTCTGGTAGTACCACGCGCGGAACCCTTCGGCCTCGAGGCGGCGGTTGATCGCCGGGAAGATCTCCTTGTCGCACAGCAGCGTGATGCGCGCGTCCGGCGCGGCGTGGCTCGGACACTGATAGTTCAGGTTGTACGGGAACGCGCCGCCGTTGTGGCCGTCGATGTACAGGTGCGGCGCCCAGCGCAGGATGACGTTCTGCACGTAGCCCTGAATCTCCGGCTGCTCGAGCTTCGCGTAATCGCGATTGAGATCCAGCCCCCACGTGTTGCCGCGCGTCGGATTCGGATCGGCCGAGAACCCGTCCGGATTGATCTGCGGCACCACGAGGATCACCAGGTCGTCGAGATGCCGGTTGGCCTCCGACGATCGATCCGCCAGCTCGCGGATCAGGATGAGCACCGACTCGCGCAGGGTGCGCTCTCCGCCGTGCACGTTGGCGGCGAGCACCAGGATCGGTTTGCCGAGCGCCCACGCTTCCCAGGGCTGCGTCACCGTCGGCCGGCTGAACACGAGGTACGGGAGCTTGCGTCCCTGGTGCGTCTCGCCGTAAATCCCGAGCCGCACCTCGGTGCT
>Ga0268386_10002506_pt1 | contig 13080 bp, 11 predicted proteins | sample RVTome_15_FD_200260 | JGI IMG/M metagenome (GOLD analysis project Ga0268386, IMG submission 200260) | Soil microbial communities from uranium-contaminated site in the Upper Colorado River Basin, Wyoming, United States - RVT150D86... ...
CATCGAGCATGGCCGTGAACTCTCCCTCTCCCTGGCTGGTGGTGACCCTGATCTTCGACCCCACCGAGACGCCCAGGCCGGGGGCGTCCGCGGGGTTCAGATGGGCGACTGCGCCAGGAGCCAGCGGATGCAGGGAGGGAGAGAAGCGGAGACGGACGCCGTCGTCGTACATCGTCCGCGCAGAGTGGAGCACGAACTGCGCCCCGGGCTCGCCCGGCCCCTTCAGCGCCACCGGGAGGTAGTCGAAGGGCTGGCTCCCCTCGATCGGCACCACGACACCGTCACGCGCCTCCCACTCCAGATGGTCGTGGGTGACGCCGGCATAGAGCCCAACGCTCTCTGAGATCTCCTTGGCGATCGTCTCTTCGGAGGCGAGGCCCAGTGGGGCATCCATTCGTGCCGCCAGGTCGTCGAGTATCGACCAATCGCTGCGAGCGAACCCGGGAGCAGGGCGCACCCTGTTCACCTTCTGGACACGGCCTTCGACGTTGGTGACGGTCCCTTCCTTCTCTGCAAACCCCGCCGCAGGGAAGATGACATCGGCGTGCGCATTCGACTCATTGTGAAAGAGGTCGATGGCCACAACGTACTCGGCGGCGAAGAGGCCTTCCTCCGCCACCCTCGGGTCCGGCATGTCCCTGATCGGGTCGGCCCCCACCAATATCAGACCGCGAAGGTCGCCTGTCTCCAGTGATTGCATGATCTGACGGGTGTCCATCCCGGGACGTTCTCGGGCGACCCGGCCCGGATCGAGATCGGGGGCGAGACCCATGTCCAGCGCCCCGTACGTGTTGGCCCGTGCGTTGAGGGGAAGTATGCGAGCGCGACCGGTGAGATCCCGTATCCGCGCTGCGACGGCCTCTGGCAGGGTCGGGCCATCGGCATGACCCGGGATGCCCACGATGGCGACCACGTTGTCCGCCGAGAGAGCGGCGTCGACGTCGGGATGAGCCCCGGAGCCGAGCTCGTCGAGCATGGCGTACCCCCCACCGGGCCGATAGGTGAGCTTGTGGGTGGCGCGGTCGTCGAGACCGGTCGCCCGCGGGTGGACGACGACGAGTGTCTTACCCAATTCCTGAGCTGCCCGCCGCACCCGCAGGTAGAGAGTGGGGTGCTCCTCCTTGAGATCGGGGGCCCACACGAGAATGGTGTCGGCACGGTCGACATCGGAGATCAGAGCCCGGTCGACGGTGGCGGCCAGGAAGTGGCTGGTGAGGGAGTCATCGAGACGGGAGTCGACATGGGGTGTCCCCAACACTTCGTTGGCGAAACGAGATAGTGCGTAGGCGTCTTCGTTGGTTCCGTGCGCCCCGCCGACGATGGCGACCGCCTCGCCGCCGTCCTCGGCCATGATCAGCCGCAGCCGGCCGGCAACCATCTCGAGCGCCTCGGACCAATCGACCTCCACCATCTCGCCGTCCCGTTTGACCACGGGTCGGGTCAATCGCCGCTCGGACCGTAGGTACTCGAAACCGAAGCGATCCTTGTCGGATAGCCACCCGTGGTTGGTGTGGTCGTTGTCGACACCGGTGTAGCGGAGGATCTCGTTCTGAGATGAGTGGATCTCGATGCGGGGATGAGCCGTGTCGAACAGCGACGAGCTCTCCACCTTTTGCAAGTCCCAGGGCCTTGCCCGGAACCGATATGGCCTGGCGGTCAGGGCCCCGACCGGACAGATTTGGACTGTGTTCCCCGAGAAGTACGAGGAGAACGGCAGATCAGGGAATGTGTTGATCTGGGTGGTGTTGCCGCGGTCCTTGAACTCGATCAAGGGGTCTCCTGAGATCTCGTCGCTGAATCGAGTGCAACGAGCACAGAGAATGCACCGCTCCCGGTCGAGCAGCACCAGGTCAGAGATCGGGATCGGTTTCTCGTAATTCCTCTTGATCTCGACGAAACGACTCTCTCCCGGTCCGTAAGCCAATGCCTGATCCTGGAGAGGGCATTCCCCGCCCTTGTCACAGATCGGGCAGTCCAAGGGATGGTTGGCGAGGAGGAACTCGAGGATGGCCTCCTGGGCCTTCTTCACCTCGGCGTTCTCGGTGTCGACGACCATGCCGTCGGCCACGGCGTTGGTGCAGGCGGTCACCATCATCTTCCCGCGCGGGGTTTCGATCTCGACCAGGCACATCCGGCACATGCCGACCGGGTTCATGCGCTCGTGCCAGCAGAACCGGGGGATGTAGGTCCCATTGTCCTGGGCCGCCTCGATCAGCATCTGCCCTTCGGGCACCTGATGTTCCGTCCCGTTGATGGTGATCTGAACGAGGTTCTTCTCTCGGGTCATTCGCGATCACCGTCCGACGACTCGGCCGAGGTTGATCGCTCATCCATATCTGGGGGGCGACCCCCAGACCCCCGCTCGGCTACTTCTGGGGGGCGACCCCCAGACCCCCGCTCGGCTACTTCTGGGGGGCGACCCCCAGACCCCCGCTGGTTGCTCGTGCCGATCGTCACGCGTTGAAGGCGGTCTCCCTCGCTCATTGCGTTGAAACTCACTCGCGATTTCGGACTGAATCGCGCTCCGGGGAACCAGCAGCCTCCTCTCGCGACATGCTCCTGCACTTCGTCGCGGAAGTAGTCGCGGAGAGCGATGATCGGCGAGACGGCTGAGGGACCCAGTGGGCAGATGGTGGTCATCTTCGGGGGCCAGGCGAGGTCGATGCTGATCCCGTCGGAGACGTCCACCAACAGATCGAGGTCCACGACCCGTCCCTGTCCCTCTTCGATGCGACTCAGGATCATCTCCATCCAGGTGGTGCCCTCCCGGCACGGCGTGCACTGTCCACACGACTCGTGGGAGAAGAAGCGGACCACCCTCTCGGCGGCTCGCACCATGCAGGTGTCCTCATCCATGACGATGACCGCGCCGGAGCCGAGCATCGAGCCGGCCGCGGCAGTGGCGTCCTTGGTGATCTCGAGGTCGAGGTGCTCGGAGGGGATGAACCAGGGAGCCGAGGCACCGCCGGGGATCCAAGCCTTCAAATCCTTGTCGTTCCTAATGCCGCCGCCGATGTCGTAGATGAGATCGCGCCAGGTGATGCCGTGGGGCAGCTCGTAGTTGCCCGGCTTGTTGACGTGCCCGGAGAGCGACGTCATGAACGTCCCGGTGTCCGCCGAGTCGCTGAGACCCGAGTAGCCCTCGGCCCCCATACCGAGGATGTGCGGGAGGTTGGACACCGTCTCCACGTTGTTCACGATCGTCGGCTTCATGTAGAGGCCCTTGGCGGCCGGAAAGTACGGAGGCTTGAGCCGAGGCTCGCCGCGCAGGCCCTCCAAGGAGTTGATGAGCGCTGTCTCCTCGCCACAGATGTAGGCGCCAGCGCCGAGATGAACCGTTAGCTCGAGGTCGTAGTCGGATCCGAAGATCCCTTCTCCCAGATAGCCCCTGGCGTACGCATCGTCGATTGCCTTCTGCACACGCCTGGCGGGCTTCGCGTACTCACCACGGATGTAGATGAATGAGTGATGGACCTCATTGGCGATGGCTGTGATGATGATCCCCTCGATCATCTGGTGAGGATCACGTTCCAGGAGCTGGCGGTCCTTGAAGGTGCCCGGCTCGGACTCGTCTCCGTTGATGACCAGGTAAGAGGGCCGGTCGGGGGCGAGAAAGCTCCATTTCAGCCCGGCGGAGAAGGCTGCGCCGCCCCGTCCCAGGAGACCTGATGCTTTGACCTCCTCGACCAGCTCGTCGCGCGACAGCCCGAGGGCCCGCTTGGCCTGGGAATACCCGCCGGTTTCCTCGTAGCGCTCGATGGTGTGCGAGTCGGTCGGATGGTCGGTCATCCGTTTCGTGACGAGCAGGGTGCTCACTTCGGCCCTTCGGAACCGACCGTGCCCAAGGGCTGGAAAGCCGGGTAAGGGCCCAACGCACCCTGCTCTTCGGCTATCGCCCAGTCGAAGCTGCGATCTCCACCGAACAATTGCTGCATCTCGTCGGTGTTCACGACCTCTGGCCCGGCCTTCCTGAGCCAACGCACCAGCTCGCGGACTTTGTCGGGGGTGACACCTTCGATCAACTCGTAGTTCACCTGCACCGCCGGAGCTCCACCACAGGCACCGATGCACTCGACGTGCTCCACCGCCAGTAGGCCCTCTTCGTCGGTCTCACCATGCGGGACGCCCGACTCGTCCTCCACCGCGTGGAGGACGTCATCGCCGCCGAGCAGCATGCACGAGATGGATGTGCAACACGAGATCAGGTAACGCCCGGTGCGCTCGCGCTTGTACATCGTGTAGAAGCTGGCAACCGCCATCACTTGGGCCGGGGTGATCCCGCACCATTCAGCGACCACCTGCATCCCATCATCGGTGAGATGGCCCTCCTCGGCCATCGCCAGATACAGGAGAGGCATGACCGCAGACCGTTTCTCCGGATATCGGGAGATGATCTGGCGGGCTCGCTCTTGGGTGGCCTCCGACCAGTGACTCACGGGGGCGGAGATTAGGGAGTTCGGGCTTAGCTAGTGAAACCAGGAACAAGCGCCATCCCGGCCCGTTCTCCAAACCGATCTCATCCATCGAAGAAGGCAAGCATCCTTCCCCAAATCGATTCCCCCGGTCCAAGAACGATGACATCGCTCTTGAGACCATTGAAGGGCGATCTGATCGCCCTTCAACGGTCGACGTCTCCCATGACCGGGTCCATGGAAGCAATGGTGGCGACGGTGTCGGCCACCAGGCTGTCTGCCATTGCGATCGGCAGACCTTGCAGGTTGTAGAACGAGGGCGCCCGGGTGTGCATCCGATACGGCCGCGCCTCACCGTCGGACACCAGATAACAACCGAGCTCGCCACGCGGCGACTCGACGGCTACATACGTCTCACCTGGCGGCACCTTGAAGCCCTCGGTGAAGAGCTTGAAGTGGTGGATGAGAGCTTCCATCGACTCGTCGATCCTCGCCCTCGGTGGCGGCGTGATCTTGCGGTCTCCAATCCGATAGTCACCCTTGGGCATCGTGTCCATGACCTGTTCGACGATCTTGAGCGACTCATGGATCTCTTCGACACGGACCCGGTACCGGTCATAGACGTCGCCATTCTCGCCAAGGGGGACGTCGAACTCGTACTGCTCGATTCCCGAATAGGGGAAAGCCTTCCGCAGGTCCCAATCGACGCCAGAGGCGCGCAGTGCCGGGCCGGTGATCGAATAGGCGACGGCCTCGTCAGGGGTGATGACCCCCACCCCCTGGGTGCGGGCCATCCAGATCGGGTTCGCCCGCAGCAGGTCGTCATACTCGGTGAGTCGTCGCGGGAGCTCCTCCAGGATGGCCGCCACGTCGTCTTTCCAGCCGGGGACGAGGTCGGCGGCGGTGCCACCCGGCCTTATGAAGTTGTGATTCATCCGCAGACCGGTGTTCTTCTCGAAGAATGCGAGGATCGCCTCCCGCTCCCGGAAGCCGTAGATCATCATCGACAGTGCCCCGATGTCCATGCCGTTGGTGGCGAGAGCCACCAGATGCGAGGAAATGCGGTTGAGCTCCGACATCAGGACCCTGATCGCCGCCGCCCGGGGTGGCACCTCCACATCGAGCAGGCGTTCCACGGCAAGTGAGTAGGCGAGCTCACCATGCATTGGCGCCAGGTAGTCCATCCGGGTCACGTTGGTCGGGCCCTGGGAGAAGGTCAGCTGCTCGGCGGTCTTCTCCATCCCGGTGTGGAGATAGCCGATGATCGGCTTGGTGCGCCGGATGACCTCGCCCTCCAGCTCCAGCTGGAGACGAAGCACACCGTGTGTCGAAGGGTGCTGGGGCCCCATGTTTATGACCGTTCGCTCGTCTTCTTCGACCTCGTCGTCGAACACGTAGTCGTCGGTGACCACCCGGCCGAACTGGTCAGCCAGCCTGTATTCGGACTCCTCGGGCCCGAACTCCTGGGTCCCTTCGTCGGTTGGCTGGAACTGGGGCTCCTCCGTTCCAGCAACCCAGATGTCGAGAGTCTCAGCGGTCTCTTCGGTCTTCTGATCGGTCATCTCAATCCACCTGATGCGAAGCCTTGAACTGAACCGGGACCATCCCCACGCCGAAGTCCTTGCGCAGCGGATGGCCTTCCCAGTCGTCGGGCATGAGGATCCGGGTGAGATCCTGGTGGCCATCGAAGACGATGCCGAACATGTCGTATACCTCGCGTTCGGCGAAACCTGCACCCGACCACAGAGAAGTGAGGGAAGCGATCGTGGGATCCTCCCGCCCCAACGTCGTGATCATCCGCAGCCGTGCCCGGTGCTCCATGGACACCAGGCTGGCGACCACCTCGTAGCGTTGGGGCCTGGCCCTGAGCCAGTCGACGGCGGTCACATCGGAGCACACCTCGAATCCTGCCTTCTTGGCGGCGGTGGCGAACTGGAGCCAATCCTCGGCCGGGACTCGTGCCACGTCCTGGCCGTGAGAGTCCTCCCACGAGACGGACTCGAACCGGTCGGCCAAGGTCTCGAGGACGACATGCATCAGCGGACCTTCTCCCCGCTCCCCAATCGCCTGATCTCATCAGGCCTCATCCGACGATCTCCCCGGCTCCCCAATCGCCTGATCTCATCAGGCCTCATCCGACGATCTCCCCGGCTCCCCAATTGGCGCAGAACGATCGCATCGTTCTGCAACCTGATCTCATCAGGCCTCATCCGACGATCTCCCCGGCTCCCCAATCGCCTGATCGCATCAGGCCTCATCCGACGATCTCCCCGGCCATGATCTTGTCGTGCAAGGTGAGGATGCCGTGCATCAGGCTCTGGGGCCCGGGCGGGCATCCCGGGATGTAGATGTCCACGGGGACCACCTGGTCGACACCCTGGACCAGGGCATAGTTGTTGAACATCCCTCCTGTGCTGGCGCACGCCCCCATCGATATCACCCATTTCGGGTCCGGCATCTGGTCGTAGACCTGACGGAGGACCGGTGCCATCTTCTGGCTGACCCGCCCCGCCACGATCATCAAGTCCGCCTGGCGGGGCGAGGCGCGGAAGACCTCCATCCCGAAACGAGCCAGGTCGTAGTGCGCCGCTCCGGTCGCCATCATCTCGATGGCACAGCAGGCAAGCCCGAACGTGGCCGGGAACATCGAGCGGGTTCGGGCCCAGTTGGCGGCCTTCTCGACCGTCGTCATCAACAGGTTGCCCGGCGGCGTTGTCGCCATGGCCCTACGCAGCCTCCCCGACTTCGGGTGCGATGATCTCGTCGACGTGGATATAGCGGGCGCGACGGTGGACGTTCCAGTCGAGCGCCCCGCGTTTCCACACGTACATGAGGGTCTCGATGACGAAGAAGGTGAAGATGAGGACGGCGGCTACCCCGTACCAGCCGAGCTGATCCCAGATGGATGCCCAAGCGAACAGGAAGATTATCTCGACGTCGAAGATCACGAACAGCATCGCCACCAGATAGAACTTGACCGGAAAGCGCTGGGAGGGCTCGACCTCGGGGATGATCCCGCACTCGTAGGGGGCGAGCTTTTCCGGCGTCGGTCGATCGGGCCGGAAGAATCGTGACACCACGAGGGAGACGGCGACGAAGCCGGCTGCCAGAACCAGCATCACCAATATGGGTGCGTAGTCCGCGAGAGTCACGTTTCTGAGAATAGGGCCACTCCGACGAGTCAGGTAATCAGCCGACGGTGGGCTTATCGTGCCGGTGATGGCGGACTCATTCGAGCTGGCGGCGATCAGAGCACGGTTTCCGGCCTTGAGCAGGAAGGAGGGATCGCACACCGCGGCGTATCTGGATGGTCCCGGGGGAACCCAGACGCCGGCCTCTGTGATCGAGGCCATGGCCGGAGTGCTGGAACGGGGCGTGAGCAATCTCGGAGGTGGTTTTGGTGCCTCTGACGAGGCGGTTCGCGTCACAGCCGACGCACGCGCCGCAATGGGCCGGATGCTCGGTGCCGACTCATCGACGATCTCATTCGGCCAGAACATGACCAGTCTCACCTTCGCCATGAGCCGTGCACTGGGCGCGACCTGGCGGGAGGGGGACGCCATCGTGGTGACATCGCTCGACCACGACGCCAACTTCACTCCCTGGGTCATGGCAGCCGGTGATACTGGCGTTGAGGTGCGGGTAGCCGAGTTCAACACTACGACAGGGCTGTTGGATCCCGACGATGTGGCCGATCTCCTGGACGAGAGAGTGCGGCTGGTCGCGGTGTGTCACGCCTCCAACGCCCTCGGCTCGGTGGTCGACGTCGCTGCGATCAGCGAGACGGCTCACCAGGTTGGCGCCCTCGTCTACGTGGACGCAGTTCACGCCGCCCCCCATCTCGCCATCGACGTCACCGCGCTCGGCTGCGACTTCCTCGTTGCCTCGGCCTACAAGTTCTTCGGCCCCCACACAGGCATCCTCTACGGAGCGGCCGAGCTCATGGCCACCATCGGCGCCTACAGGGTGAGACCGGCACCCTCTGACCCTCCCGGAAAGTGGGAGACCGGGACCCAGAGCTTCGAGTCACTTGCAGGCGTGGCCGCCGCGGTCGAGTATCTCGAATCGTTGGGCCGCGACGTAGTCGCAGCTCACGAGAGCAATCTCGGGCAGCGCTTTCTCGACGGGATTGACGACATGAGCCATGTCGATCTCTACGGGGTCCCGAGGATGGACGAAAATCGGATAGCCACCTTCGCAATCGGCGTGGCCGGTCATCACCCGGACGAAGTGTCCCGCAGGATGGCCGCTGCCGGGGTCTATGTGTGGGCGGGCCACTACTACGCGGTCAATGTGATGGATCGTCTCGGTGTGCTCGACGATGGTGGTCTCGTGCGCATCGGTTTCGTGCACTACAACACCGCCGACGAAGTGGACCGGGCCCTCGACGTCCTCGACGCTCTGGCCTGACTTCATTCGGGCAGGACGATCTCATCGTGGTGAGCATGATCGCTCAGACATCTTCGCCCGAAGGTCCCATCAAGACCTGCCGTTCGCCCCTGACGGAGGGCGGGGCCCTCTCCTTACATTCGCGCTAGTAGCGAAAGGAGATTTCTTGGCCCAGTACGACTACAGCGACAAAGTCGCAATCGTCACCGGAGGAGCTTCGGGAATCGGAGAGGCCACGGCGGAGACCATGGCCGGGATGGGAGCCAGCGTGGTCGTAGCCGACTACGACGAGAGCCGGGGGTTGGATGTCGTCGAGAAGATCGGCTCCAACGGCGGCACTGCTGCCTTCTTCAAAGTCGACGTCGGCGTTGCCGACGAGGTCGAGGCCATGGTGCGATACGCCGTCGACACATTCGGCGGGCTCCACGTGGCGGTGAACAACGCCGGCATTGGCGGTGCGCAGGCCCCGACCGGAGAGCATCCCATCGAGGACTGGCAGCGCGTGATCGACGTGAATCTCAGCGGCGTCTTTTACGGAATGCGCCACGAGATACCGGCGATGCTCGAGTCGGGCGGAGGTGCCATCGTCAACATGGCCTCGATCCTGGGCACGGTGGGCTTTGCCAACTCACCCGCCTATGTCGCCGCCAAGCACGGCGTCGTCGGTCTCACCAAGAACGCGGCGCTCGAGTACTCGGCGCAGGGCATTCGGATCAACTCGGTCGGACCCGCATTCATCCAGACCCCGCTCCTCGACGCCAATCTCGACCAGGCCACACTCGACTTCCTGAAGACGATCCACCCGATCCAGAGGCTGGGCTCGGCCCAGGAAGTGGCCAACCTGGTCGCCTTCCTCTGCTCGGATGACGCCGCCTTTTGCACGGGCGCCTACTACCTGGTCGATGGGGGCTACACCGCCCAATAGGGTGGGCCGACGACCGTTCTGTGCGGGTTGGTGGCAGCTCTGCAGCCCTAGATCCGCACAGAACGGCCAGAACGATTCAATCGTTCTGCAACCTGATCGCATCAGGCCTGATCGCATCAGGCCTGATCGCATCAGGCGGCGCCCATCGCGGTCGCCAGCTCCTCGATGGTGGACACCTGTCGGACGGGGGGTGGCGTGGGGAGGCCCCACACCGCACCGGGACGTTTGACGAAGACGGCCCCGGCGCCGACTGACATCGCGCCGGCGCAGTCCCAGTCGTGAGCCGCTACGAGCAACATCTCATCGACGGCGACACCCATGAGCTGCGCCGCGTATCGATATGGGGCGGGGTCTGGCTTGAAAGCACCTACCTCGTCAACAGAGATGGCACGCTCCAGGTAGTCGGCCAGACCGGCGTTGTGGATCTGGGCGTTGGCGACCTCGCGGCTCCCGTTGGTCAGCGCCACCATTCGTTTCCCGGCCTCTGCGAGCCGTCGCACCCCCGGCAACACGTCGGGATGCGGCGGCAGCCGGCTCATCGGAGCCAGCGCCTCGAGGGCATCCTCGGCACGAAGCAGAAGGCCGCGTCTCCCAGCTAGGTTGATGAGGGCCTCGGCGGCGATGTCGCCGAAGGATCGAAACTGGCCCAATGTGTTGGCGACCAGTGAGCCATGAAGAAGACGGGTGAACCACTCTCCCATGGGCGGGTCGGCCCCGAAGATCGTCTCCAGATTCGTCTCGATTGGCCCGAGATCGAGCAGCGTCTCGTTGACGTCGAAAGCAATGAGGCTGGGGGCACCCATGCCCTCACATGGTAGATGGGCCCTACTTGACGGGAAGGGTGCGAACCACGGCGGCGAGGGCGTCGTAGGTGCGCTCACCCATGTGCTTGTCGTCCTCGTCGAGGAGGTTCGCCATCACCTTGAGTGTCCATTCCATCAGCGACCGGTTGCGCATCCCGGTGTGTGCAAGCGTTCGCATCACCGACGGGTAGCCGATGAGCTTCACGAAGATCCGGGCCGTCTTGTAGTAGAGGCCGTACTCGTCTGTCAGACGTTGCGGATACCGCCGCAGCAGACCGGGATCGTCGGCTCCAATCGCCTCGCCGACGTACTCGGCGGCGATGCGGCCGGTCTCATAGGCATAAGAGATGCCCTCGCCGTTCCAGGGGTTGATGGCCCCAGCGGCATCGCCGATCGTCAGCCAGTTGTGCCCCACCAGTGGCCCCTTGGAGTAGGACATCGTCAGCTTGCCGCCCATTGGCTTGGAGAGCTTCGACTGTTCGCTCAAACCCCAGTAGTCCGGAGCCGTCGCCACGTAGTCATTCATCATGTTGGTGGTGTTGACGTCCTTCCAGTGTCGGAAGGTGGAGAGAAGGCCCACGCCCACGTTGACGGTTCCGTCACCCAGCGGGAAGACCCAGCCGTAGCCGGGCATCGTGTTGCCGTTGGAGTCGCGGAGGTCGAGCTGGCTCTCCAGGAACGGGTCGTCGGAACGCGGCGACGAGTAGTAGCCGCGGGCGGCCATCCCCATCGGGTAGTCGCGGCGGCGCTCGGTGCCCAACTCCCGCCCGAAGCGATTCATCGAGCCATCGGCGATGATGGTGAGGGTGGGCGTGACCACCTCCTCACTACCCCCGTTGGAGAGGGCCACCGACGTCAGATGCCCATCTTCGATGACCGGCGTCGCCGTGGTCTTCTCCCGGACCCGGACACCCTCCTTCTCGGCGAGGCGAGCTACCTGCTGGTCGAGATCGCGTCGGCGGATGACGCCACCCCAGTTGGGGAAGCGGCTGTGATCCGGCCATGGCATCTCGATCATGAGGTCGTCACCGGCATAGGAGCGAAGCCCTGTGATGCGGTGGAACTCGGGCATATCGAAGTCGAAGCCCATGTCCTCGAGCTGGAGGATCGCCCTGGGCGTGAGACCGTCGCCGCAGGTCTTGTCTCTCGGATACTCCTTCTTCTCGACGAGAGTCACGTCGAGACCGTCGCGGGCCATCCAGTAGGCGGCTGCCGAGCCGGCAGGACCGCCTCCGACCACGAGAACGGTGGGTGAAGGCATGCCTCAGTGATCGTAAATGGTCGAATGGGGAACCAGGAAGCCCGCCGGTATCGTCTCTCCGCGATGAGCGGGCTTTCGCGTGCCACTGTCTCCCGTTTGCCGAGGTATCTCCGGCTGCTCGACGACCTGCGCGAGTCGCAGACGACCGTCAGCTCGGGCGAGTTGGCCGATGCCGCCGGGGTCAACCCGGCCAACGTGCGGCGCGATCTGTCCGATCTCGGCTTTCAGGGAACGAGGGGCGTCGGCTATTCGGTCGGCGATCTGCGCATGCGTATCCAGAGAGAGCTCGGGATCAGCGGGAGACGTAGCGTCGCCATCATCGGTGCCGGAAACCTGGGAACCGCCCTGGCCCGCTACAGCGGCCTCAGCCAGCGGGGATTCGATGTCGTTGCCATCTATGACGTCGACCCGAGGCGAATCGGCGAGCGAGTCGGGGATGTCACCGTCTCGGCGGCGGCTTCGATCGGCGATGACTGCCGCCGGGGTGTGTTCAGCATGGCGATCCTGGCGGTCCCCGCCGGGGCGGCCCAGCAGGTCGCCGAGCAATTGGTCGCCTCAGGCGTCTCATCGATACTCAACTTCGCCCCGGTCCGGGTGACCGTGCCGGAGAAAGTCCCCGTCCGCCAGGTCGACCTCTCCACCGAGCTCCAAATCCTCAGCTACTACGGCTAGCGATCTGCCCCCTTCGAACCGAACCCGGGGTTGCTGGGGCCAAATGTGGCCCGAATCCGCTCATGTACAGAGGTCTAGAAATCAGATCTTGGACCGGGCATCTTCAAGAGATGGGCAATTCGATTGGTCAGGTGATCTCTTATGCGCGTCGCAACGGTGGCGTATTCACACGAGAGGAGGCCTTGGCGCTGGGAATGAGCGCACGAACTCTCAATCGGAGAGCGGCCGAAGGGGTCTTCGTGCGTATCCGACCAGGCGTTCTGGCGCTACCGGGGGCCCAGATCCGCACATACTCGATCTTCACGTGGCGTGCAGAAAGCTTGGGGCGGTCGTGACCCACCAGTCTGCCGCCTACATCCATGAACTCGATCGACCTCGTCATATCAAGCCGACGGTGAGCGTCCAGCGAAATCGAACCAAGGATCTGGTCGGCGTGACGGTCCATCAGCTCAACGACCTGGATCCGGCTCACATCCTCGAATTCGAAGGACTTCGCGTGACGAGCCCGGAACGGACCATCATCGACCTCGCCGCTGTCATCACGGAACGCGGTCTGACGCGAGTCGTCGACAACGGTCTAGCCGCAGGGCGTCTCGACCTGGGCATCCTGCAGGACCT
>Ga0268386_10002507_pt1 | contig 13080 bp, 13 predicted proteins | sample RVTome_15_FD_200260 | JGI IMG/M metagenome (GOLD analysis project Ga0268386, IMG submission 200260) | Soil microbial communities from uranium-contaminated site in the Upper Colorado River Basin, Wyoming, United States - RVT150D86... ...
GGCGAAGTTCGAGGAGCCGGGGGCCACTCCCGCCTCGGCCGAGGGCGCCACCTGGGCCGCGGCGGCCTCGGCGGCCCGGACGGCGGCCGCCGCCTCCTGGTCCGACATCCGGGGCCGGGCCTCGGGGGCGGGAGGGGGCCCGGCCGGGATCGGGGGCTCGACCGAGGGGGCGAGAGGGACCGGAGGGGGGAGAGGGATCGGAGGGGCGAGAGGGATCGGGGTGACGGCCGGCGTCTTCGCGGCGGGGACCGGGGGCCGGGAGGCCGGCGGCGCGGGGGGCCGGGGGCGCGGGGCGGGGGGCCCCGAGGGCGGGGGCGCCTGACGGGTGATGCGGAGCATGGCCGAGGCGCGGCCGATGATGACCTCGATGTCGGTCTTCACCTGCTCGTCGTCTCCCACCGCCTCCCGGAGCGCGTGGTAGCGCTCCATCTTCTCCTCGAGGGCCTTGATCAGCTCGTCCCGGGGGGCCGTGCGCGCCACCTTGAGCCAGCTCTCCTTGTCGAGGCGGGCCGAGCGCTCCAGCTCCTCCTGCACCTCCTGGCGGATCGCATCCGCCCCCGAGGGGTCGGGCTTCCTCTGCATCGCCGAGAGGAGGAACGTCCCCGTCTCCTGGGTGACGATCGGCCGGGCCGCATCGGGCTGGTCGGCGTCCTCGAGGATCCCCGAGGCGAGGAGCGAGTAGGCGGTGCGGAGGCGCGAGACCGCGAGCCCCCCCGAGGCCCAGGCCAGGCGGCGCAGGGTCACCCGGCGCTCCGCGAGCTCGAGCACCTCCTTCTCCTCCGCCGAGCGCTTCCCCTCGAAGTCGAAGGGCGGGATCGGGGCGAGGCGCACCCCCCGGTCCAGGTTCCCCAGGCCGGCCAGGATCAGCTCGCGGCTCTCCATCGTCCTGATCGCGTCGTAGAGCAGCTTGTGGATGGAGAGGCTCACCATGTACTCGAGGGGGATCACCGAGCGGCGCTCCTCGAAGGAGGCCGCTCCCTCGGTCAGCTCGAGGAGGGAGAGGGCGATCCGCCGGACCTGGCGGGCCACCGAGGTCCCGAGCTCGTTCTTGTCCATCATCCCCGACTGGACGAGGGCGTCCCCGAAGCGCTTCTTGCGCTCGCCCTTCATGAGGGCGGAGACCCGCTGGAAGTCCTCGTCGGTGATGCGCCCGAGGGCGACCAGGGCCTCGCCCAGTCGGTCCTTCTTGAGGTTGCTCGCGGCGAAGACGATGCGCCCGTGGTCGAAGAAGACGGTCTTGATCATCTTCCCCGACCGCACCTGGAGGTCGCCGCTCCGGCGCTCCGCGGAGAGGCGGCGGATCGTCTCGGTGATCGGGGTGACGGAGAGGTCGGTGAGCATTGCGGGCCTGCTATTGGGCACGCGACGGGCGTGCGGACGACACGGTCACCGAAGCTCTCGCCAGAGGCGCGCCATTTCCAGGAAGATCCTCAGGATCACCGTCGGGGAGGCGAGGGTGGAGACCCCCCGCGAGCGCGGGAAGTAGTCCACCCCGATCTGGATGACGGCGGCCCCCGCCTTCTTCGCCCGCACGAGGAACTCGGCGTCGATGAAGCTCCCCTCGCTCTTCAGCTCGATGCGGTCGAGGAGCGAGCGGCGGAAGAGCTTGAAGGAGAAGTTCACGTCCCGGACCCGCAGCCGGAAGAGCAGCCGGATGAGCGAGGTGTAGGCCAGGGTGTAGACGGTCCGGAGCGGCCCCTCGGCGGTGCGGTCGTGGCGGTAGGCGGCGAGGACGTCCGCCTGCTGGTAGTCGAGCAGGCGCACCGCCCGGGCGAGCTCCCGGAAGTCGAAGGGCAGGTCGGCGTCGCTGTACACCACGAGGTCCTTCCCGGCGGCCGCGTAGCCCCGCCGGAGGGTCCCCCCGAGCTTGCGGTTCGTGTCGTTGTGCAGCACCCTGACGCGCGCGTCCTCCCGGGCCAGCCCTTCCGCGAGCTCCCCCGTCCGGTCGGTCGAGCAGTCGTCCACCAGGATGATCTCCCAGTCGGTCGTGACCTCGGCCAGCGCCTCCCGGGCCGCCGCCACCGCCCGGTGGACGTAGGCCTCCTCGTTCCACATGGGGAAGACCACGCTGATGGACGGCGCCATGCGGCCTAGAAGGGTATCATCACCTCTCGGCCCCCCCGGAGGAGGAGGACCATGGACGAGCTGGCCCGGGCGCTCCTGGAAGACGCGCGCAAGCGCCTCGTCTCGGGCTACCCCGCCCAGGTGCGGGCCGCCCTCGCCGCCCTCTCCGACGAGCAGGTCTGGTGGCGGCCGAACGGCACCAGCAACTCCGTGGGCAACCTGGTCCTGCACCTGTGCGGCTCGACCCGCCACTTCGTCGGGCGGGGGGTGGGGGGGAGCGACTACCGCCGCGACCGGCCCCGGGAGTTCGCGGAGACCGGTCCCCTGCCGCGGGAGGAGCTGCTGGGGGTGCTCGACGAGACGGTGGCCGAGGTGGAGCGGGTCCTCGGCGGGCTCTCCCCGGGCCGGCTGCTCGAGGTCTCGGACCGGGCGGGGGATCCCCAGACGGTCCTCGCCCTCGTCACCCGGACCGCCCACCACTGGGCCGCCCACACCGGCCAGGTCGTCTTCGCGGCCAAGGCCCTCCGCGACGGGGCGTTCGACGAGCTGTGGATGAAGACGATGCGCTAGCCGGGACTGGTCGTGGGACCAGCGACATCGGACGGTCAAGGCGCGGCGTCGGGGGCCCCGCGATGGCGCGAGCGAGCGTCCTCTGGCACTTCGCGGGACCGTCCCGAGGGCTCCTTCGAAGGGGTCCCGCGTTCCTCGCGATGCCGCGTCTCTCGATGAAGACATGCGAGCGCCAGGAGCGGGTACGACGCCGCGCCGCACCAGGTCGGCTGCTTCCGTGGTGAATAGCCCGGGCTAGGGGTCAGGGGGACGGCGGCTTCGCCACGAAGGCGCAGGCCTCGGCCACGTGCTTGTCGGCGTCGCGCTCCCCCCGGACGACCTCCCGCACCTTCCGGTCGCGGCCCACCACGAAGGTGACGCGCCGGGCGAGGCCGATGAGGGGCCACGCCACGCCCCAGGCCCGGACGACCGCGCCGTCCGGGTCGGCCACCACGGGGTAGGGCAGGTCCAGCGACTCGCGGAAGCGCTCGGCCGTCTCCGGGGAGTCCCGGGAGACGCCGACGATCGCGTAGCCCGCCTGCTCGAACCGCTCGTGCTCCCGGCGGAACCCGCCGGCCTCGCGGGTTCAGCCGGGGGTGAAGGCCTTGGGGAAGAAGAACACCACCGCTCCCTCGCCCTTCGCGACGAGCCGATGGAGCGTGGTGCGGCCGACCGCGAAGTCGGGGGCCTCCGCGCCGGGCTGGAGCACGGCTGCGACCTTATACCCCCCGGCCGGGCGCGGCAAGGACGCGGGGCGAGGCTACAATGCCCAGGCCGTGCGGGAGCTCCGGGGCCGGAGGGGTCCGAGGGAGGCTGCATGCCGCGAGCCGTGATCGTGGGGAGCGGGTCCGAGATCGCCCCCAACCTGGTCACCAACGCCATGTTGGCGAAGATCATGGACACGAGCGACGAGTGGATCCGCGAGCGGAGCGGGGTGGAGACCCGCTACTTCGTGGACCGGGGGACCGCCACCTCCGACCTCGGGCTGGCCGCCGCGAAGAAGGCCCTCGCCCACGCGGGGGTGGAGCCGGGAGAGGTCGACCTCGTGGTCTTCGCCACCATGACCCCCGACCACTACTTCCCGGGGTGCGGCTCGATCCTCCAGGCCAGGCTGGGGCTCCCCCCGGTCGCCTGCTTCGACATCCGCCAGCAGTGCAGCGGCTTCCTCTACGGCCTCCAGCTCGTGGACGCCCACGTGCGGGCCGGCCTCGCCCGGACCGCCCTCCTCGTCGGGGCGGAGGTCCACAGCGGGTTCATGCCCTGGACGGAGGCCCAGTTCGAGCACATGTACGGCCGGAGCGAGGCGCCCCCCACTGCCGAGGAGTACGCCTGGAACACCCGCTTCCGCCACCTGACCGTGCTCTTCGGCGACGCGGGGTCGGCGGTGGTGCTGAAGGCGGGGGAGGACGGCCGGGGCCTCCTCGACCACGAGCTCCACGCCGACGGGACCGACTTCGAGAAGCTCCACGTCCCCGGCACCGGCTTCCGGCACCGCCCCTACACCGACGCCGGCCAGTTCGCCCGCGGGGAGCACATCCCGGTCATGGACGGCCGCTACGTCTTCAAGATGGCCACCACCCACATGGTCGAGGTGGCCCAGGCGGTCCTCGCCCGGAACGGCGTCGCGGCGGCCGACCTCCGGATGGTGCTCATGCACCAGGCCAACAAGCGGATCAACGAGTACTGCCAGAAGGCCCTCGGCCTCGTGGACGAACAGGTCGTCCACAACATCCAGCGCTACGGCAACACCACCGCCGCCACCATCCCCCTCCTCTGGGACGAATGCGTGCGCGACGGCCGCATCCGGCCCGGCGACCTCGTGCTCCTCGTCGCGTTCGGGGCGGGGATGACCTGGGGCGCCACCCTCGTCCGGGCCTGAGGCGGGACGTCCGATGAGCGCCTTCGTCGCCCTCGTCGCTCTCGAGCTCGCCTCCGCCGGGACCGCCGGTCCCCTCGCGGTCGGGCCCCTGACGGCCCGGCCGGGAGAGGCCGTGTCCGGCTACCTCGAGGTCCCGGACGCCGGCGACCCGGGGGCCCGGATCCCGGTCACCGTGGTGAACGGACGGGAGCCGGGGCCGGTGCTCGCCCTGGTGGCGGGGACCCACGGCTACGAGTACACGTCGGTCCTCGCCCTGCCCCGCGTCCGGGAGCGGCTCTCTCCCGCCCGGATGAAGGGGGCGGTGATCCTCGTGCACCTCGCGAACCCCCCGGCGTTCTTCGAACGGCGGATCTACCGGAACGCGGACGGCAAGAACCTGAACCGCGTCTACCCGGGAGAGGCCGACGGCACCCAGACCGAGCGCATCGCCTTCGTGCTCACCCGGGAGGTGATCGACCGGGCCACCCATCTCGTGGACATGCACTGCGGGGACGGCAACGAGTCGCTGCGCCCCTACACCTACTGGCAGGTCACGGGGGACCCCGCCCTGGACGGGGCAGGGAAGGAGATGGCGCTCGCCTTCGGCCTCGACCACGTCGTGATCGACCGCGAGCGGCCCCGGGACCCCGGGCGGAGCGTCTACACCTCGAACACGGCGGCCGTCCGGGGCAAGCCGGCGATCACCGTGGAGTCGGGGGGGATGGGCCTGACCGACGAGGCGTCGGTCCGGGCCCAGGAGGCGGGCGCCCTCTCCCTCATCGCCCACCTCGGCATCCAGGAGTTCCCCTCGGTGCGGGTGGACCGGCCGCTCTTCATCGACCGGTCGGAGGTGCTTACCGCCCCCGCGACCGGGGTCTGGCGCTGGGCGGTCGAGAAGATGCAGTCGGTCGCCGAGGGGACCCTCGTCGGACGGGTCCACGACCCGTTCGGGGCCGTGCTCGCCGAGGTGCGGGCCCCCTTCGCGGGCGAGGTGCTGTACGTGGTGGCGACGCCCCCGGTGACGGAGGGGGAGCCGGTGGCGTTCATCGGACGGATCGTCGAGGAAGGCGCCGCCGAAGCGAGGTAGGAACGCCCGCGACGCGTACCGGCCGGACCCCCCGAGCTCCCCCTCGAGCCGTCCTCGCCCGCCGACTTCCAACTGACATGGTGATCAGTCTTGACAAACTGAATTGTCGGTCGTAGATTGACGGCCATGAGCCCGGGGGAAGCCCGGGGCGGGCCCGCGATGAGCCCGCCCGGAAGCCTCGACGTGGTCGCGACCCCCCGCCGGGCCGCGCTCCTCCTCGACCCCCTCCGGCGGCGGCTGCTCGAGGAGCTGCGGGAGCCGGACTCCGCGGCCGGCCTCGCCCGCCGGCTCCGCCTCCCCCGCCAGAAGGTGAACTACCACGTCCGGGAGCTGGAGAAGCAGCGCCTCGTCGAGCTGGTGGGCCGGCGGCGCCGGGGCAACTGCACCGCCCGGATCCTGCGGGCGACCGCGCGGGCCTACGTGATCAGTCCCACCGCCCTCGGCGGCATCGGGTCCGACCCGAGGGCGATGCGGGACCGCTTCTCGGCGGAGTATCTCGTCGCGGTCGCGGCCCGGGCCGTGCAGGAGGTCGGGGAGCTCGGGGCCCGCGCGCAGGAGGGCGGCCGCCGGCTCGCGACCCTGACCCTCGAGACCGAGGTGCGCTTCGCCTCCGCGGAGGCCCGGGCGGGCTTCGCCGAGGAGCTGACGGAGGCGGTGGCCCGCCTCGCGGACAAGTACCACGACGCGAAGGCGTCGGGGGGACGGACCTTCCGGTTCGTGTTCGCCGGCTACCCGGCGGCGCGCGCCCAGGGGTGACGAGATGGCTAAGGACGAGCCCGACAAGGGCAAGGTCATCGACACGACGGTGGAGATCGCGGCGCCGGTGGACGCGGTCTGGAAGGCGATCAGCGACCCCCGGGAGCTCGCGCGCTGGTTCCCGCTCGAGGCCCGGGTGACTCCGGGGGAGGGCGGCGAGGTCTTCATGTCGTGGGGCGCGCCCTGGGAGGGCGGCTCCCGCATCGACGCCTGGGAGCCCGGGCGCCGGCTGCGCACCCGGGGCTTCCTCGAGCACGGCGACGCCTCGATGATCGAGTACACGCTCGAGGCCCGGGGGGGGAAGACCCTCCTGCGGCTCGTCCACTCGGGCTTCGCCGCGGGCGGAGACTGGGAGGACGAGCTCTTCGGCGGGACCGAGCGGGGCTGGCGCTACGAGCTGCGCAGCCTGCGCCACTACCTCGAGCGCCACCTGGGCCACGACCGTATCGTGGCCTGGCCGAGGGCATCCGTGCGGGCGGCGGCGGCCGAGGTCTGGAGCCGCCTCCTGGGCCGGGACGGCCTCGCGCGCGAGGGGCGGATCGAGGGACTCGCCGAGGGCGAGCCCTACCGGGCGGTCGCGGCCACCGGTGACGTCTTCGAAGGGACCGTCGTCGTCAACCACCCCCCCTACGAGTTCGCGGGGACGGTGAAGGGGATGAACGACGCCCTCGTCAGCCTGCGCACCCACGAGGCCGCGGGGCCGCAGGAGAAGGACGGGCACGCCGCGGGCCTGTTCGCCTCGACGTGGGGCGTCCCCCGTCCCGACGTCGAGGCCCTCGGCGACCGGTGGCGGCGCCTGCTGGAGCGGCTGGCCGCGGAAGGGAACTGAGGCCGGCCGCTCACTCCGCCCGCATCACCGTCAGCGGGTCCACCCGGGTCGCCCGCACCGCGGGCAGGAGGCTGCCGAGGAGCGCGGTGGAGACGGCCACTCCGGCGGCGGCGAGGAAGGTGGCGAGATCGCGGGGGCTCACCCCGGCCAGGAGGGCCTCGAGTCCCCGGCCGGCCGCGCCGGCCTGCGCGAGGCCGCGCGCGGCCCCGGTGGCGCCGAGCCGGAGCCCGTGGCGCAGGACCAGGCCGAGGACGTCCTCCCGGGTCGCCCCGAGGGCCAGCCGCACGCCGATCTCGGGCCGGCGGCTCGAGACCGTGAACGCGAGGAGGCCGTGGATGCCGATGCCGGCGAGGAGGAGGGCCAGCCCGGCGAAGGCCCCCAGCACCCGCACCTGGACCCGTCGCGGCGCGGTCTCGGTCTCCACGATCTCGGAGAGGGGGCGGACGTCGGAGACCGGCTGGTCCGGGTCGGCCCGGGCGATGATCCGCCGCAGGGCGGGGACGAGCGCGGCCGTGTCGAGGTCGGACCGCACCACCAGGTCCTTGGGCGTGTACCAGCCCATCGCTCCCTCGGGGGCCTGGAGGTAGGGCAGGTAGACCTGGGGCTCGCTCGTCCTCTCGAGGCCGCGCACGCGCACGTCGCCCACCACCCCCACGACGGTCCGGTCCTGGAAAGCGCCGAGGACGGCGAGCCGGGTGCCCCCGAGGAGGCCGAAGCGGAAGCGGCGCCCCAGCGGGTCCTCCCCCGGCCAGTACCGCGCCGCGAAGGACTCGCTCACCACCGCCGCGGAGAGCGCTCCCTCCGTGTCCGCCTCGGTCACGTCGCGCCCCCGTCGGACCGGGATCTCCAGGGCCCGGAAGAGGCCGGGGGTGACGTAGCGGATGCTCGCGGTGCTCCCCGCCCCCGGCTTCCCCGGCTCGCCCCCTTCGGCCTCGATGCCCCAGATCCCGCCCCGCATCACCATGGGCAGGCCGCTGACGTAGGCGGCGCCCGCCACCCCGGGAAGCGCGCGCGTCTCGCCGAGGACCTCCCGGTAGAACCGGGCCCGGTCGGCGGTCTTCTCGTACCGGGGCAGGGGGAGCCAGGTGCGCAGGGTCAGGACGCCTTCGGCGCGGAAGCCGGGGTCCACCCCCTGCACCCGCAGGAGGGCGCGGATCAGGAGGCCCGACGAGACGAGGAGCACCACCGCGACCGTGACCTCGGCCACCACGAGGGTGGAGCGGAGCCGCTCCTTGCGTCCCCCGCCCGCCCGGGCCCCCTCGCGCAGCCCGTCCGCGTGGGCGTCGCGGAAGACCCGGAGCGCCGGGACGAGACCGAACCCGAGGGCGGTCACGAGGGTCATGAGGGCGGCGAAGGCGAGCACCCTCGGGTCGAGGGGAGGCGTCTCGGCGATGGGGAGCGAGTTGGGGACGAGGCGCGCGGTGAGGGGAAGGGCGGCCGCGGCCAGGGCCACTCCCAGCCCTCCCCCCACGGCGCCGAGGAGAAGGCTCTCGGTCAAGAGCTGCCGCACCAGCCGCTCGCGCCCGGCCCCGAGGGCGGCCCGCACCGAGATCTCCCGGCGGCGCTCCAGGGCGCGGGCGAGGAACAGGCTCGCCAGGTTCGTGCAGGCGATGAGCAGCACCCCGAGGGCGGCCCCGAAGAGGGCCACGAGCAGGTGGCGTGCCTGCCGGCGCACCTGGTAGTCGTGGAAGCCCACCACGGTCGCGCCGATCCGCTCGTTCGTGTCGGGGTACTGCTCCTCGAGCTGCGCGGCCACGAGCCGCATCTCGGCCCCCGCCCCGCCGAGGGACGCTTCCGCCTTCAGGCGGGCGACGACCTCGAGGTAGAAGTCGTCGCGCCGCTCGAAGTCCCGCTCGCCCAGGCGCATCGCCGCCCAGAACCGGGCCTCCCGGCTCGGGAAGTGGAAGCCCGGAGGCATGACCCCGATCACCTCGTGGGGCGCGTCGTCGAGGAGGACCTTGCGTCCGACCACCGTCCGGTCGCCGCCGAACCGGCCCTGCCAGAGCCCGTGGCTCAGGAGGAGCGTCCCCGTCGCCCCCTCCCGGCCGTCTTCCGGGGTGAAGGAGCGGCCGAGGAGCGGCTTCGCGCCGAGCACGGCCAGGACCTCGTCGGTGACCGCCGTCCCCTGGAGGCGCTCCGGCGGCCCTTCCCCCACGAGGTTCGCCGAGAGGCCGTGGAACGCGGCCATCGCCGCGAAGGACCGGCTCATGCGCTTCCAGTCCCGGTAGTTCGCGGGGGACAGCTCCATGTCCTGGTAGCCGCGGGCCGCCTGGATCTGCGAGAGCCGGACGATGCGGTCGGGCTCGGGGAACGGCAGGGGCCGGAGGAGCACGTGGTCGGTGATCGTGAAGGCGGCGGTGGTGGCTCCCACCCCGAGGGCGGCCACCACGACGACGGTGGTGGCGAATCCGGGCGACCGGCGCACGCTCCGGGCGACGGTGCCGAGGTCCTGGCGCAGGATCTCGGCGTGGACGCCGAGGGCGGTCCCGGCCACGTCGAAGGCGGCCACGGCCCAGAGGACGGCGGCCCCGAGGGGTCCCCGGGCCTCCCCCCGGCGCCGCGCGAAGACCGCGCTCATCTCGCCGCCGTACTCGGCCCGGAAGGAGGCGGGGAGGAGCCGGAGGAGCGCCCGGTAGCCCCACATCAGGCCCTCCCCGGGGCGAGGCCGGCCGCCCGGGCCAGCCGCACCAGCTCGGAGAGGCGACGCGCCTCGGCCCGGGCCACCGCGGCCCCGAAGGGGGTGATGCGGTAGTAGCGCCGCCGCTCGTCGTCCTCCTCGGGGGCCGGCCGCTCCCGGAGCTCGGCGACGAGCCCCTCCTCGAGCATGCGGTGGATCGAGCGGTAGAGGGTCCCCGCGCCGAGCTTCAGCTCGCCGCCCGTCCGGGCGGCCACGTCCTGGATGATCGCGTAGCCGTGGCGGTCGGCGTCGGCGAGGGCGAGCAGGATGTGGAAGGTGGCCAGGGGGAGGGGGAGGAGGGACAGGACGTCGGCGTGGGTGTGGGCCATGCTCTCCAATATAGCCATCATGGCTATATCGTCAAGGGGTATAGCCACGCCGTACGCAATGGGACGGCCCGTCGGGCCCCGCGTCCGCCGTCCGTCAGTCGGCGCGGAGGGCGGCGAGGGGATCGACGCCGGCCGCTCTTCGCGCGGGGAGGAGCCCGGCCAGGAGGGCGGTGACGACGACCAGGCCCCCCACCCCGATCTCGTACGTCCGCTGCGCGGTCGCGTGCGAGACGACGCCGAAGATCCCCACCGCGGCGAGGAGGAGCGCGGAGCCGCCGAACGCCCCGAAGAGCCAGACGAGCGAGCGGGACGGCGCGACCGACGAGGACACCACCGCGGCCAGGGGCCGCACCGCCCCCACCGGCACGTCGGGGTCGAGCCGGCGCATCAGGTCGCGCACCTCGCGGGAGACGCCCGCGGGCGGTCCCTCGGTCCGGAGGAGGAGGGTCATGGCCGCGGGCAGCCGCCGGGCGGTGGTAACCGACTGCGGGTAGGCCATGTACATCGTGCCCGCCACTCCTTGCGGGCGGCGCCCGGTCAGGTCGTGCTGCCCCACGTCTCCCACGACGCCCACCACCGTCCGCCAGTCCTCCTGTCCGGCCTGCTCGACGACAGTCCATCGCGACATCTCGTGGACCTCCCCTTGCGGCAGGGTTCGGCAAGCGGGGTGCCATCGGCCCGCGGGGTGAAGCCATCGACCTGCTTCGAGTCCGCGAGGAAACGGTGTCCGGGCGTGGGATCGACGGATCCCACGACCGCGGAGGGGAGCCGCTGGCTGCCGGTCAGGGAAGCGGCCGGACGTCGGGGGCGACCCACTCCCGGCGGGCGGTTTCGCCGGTGAGGGACTCCGGCCGGTAGTGGCGCCGGGGGAGGTCCTTGTCCAGAAGCTCGGGGTGCCGCGCCACGAAGCCGGCGAAGCTGCCCGTCCCCGGGTCGCCGGCGAGGGCGGACGCGACCGCCCGCGCCCAGAAGGTGGTCAGCGTCTCGTGGTAGAGCGTCGCGAGGCCCTTGCGGGCGGCGAAGCCGCGGACGTCCTCGCGAATCCTGGCGGTCCCCGGCTCGAGGCCGAGCGCGTGGATCCGGAGCCAGGCGAGGCGGACGTGGTCGCGGTGGTGGAAGGCGCCGTCGGGCACCGTCCCCTCGGCGAGGGCGGCGAGGAACGCCTCGTCGGTCTCGTCCCAGGCGGGCGCGGCGGCGGTGGCGGCGGGCGTGTGGGGCAACGGCGACCTCCCTCCCGACAGAAGGTCGTCCCGCGCCTCGACCGCGGCTTCTCCGATCCTGCCTTTTGCGGCTTCGCCGACGTCACTCTCCGGCTTCGGCCGCGCGCCTCCGCCGCTCGACCTCCGCGGGGGTCGGCTGCTCCAGGGCGAACGAGCCGTAGTCGAGCCTCCCGGCGGACCGGTGGACCTGGAGGATCACCCCCGTGCTCGAGGTCCGGGTCTCCACCAGCTCGAGCCGGGACGCCACGGTGCCCTCCGCGAACAGCCGCTTCCCCGTCCCCAGCAGCACCGGGAAGATCCAGAGCCGGAGCTCGTCCACGAGCCCGTGCTCGAGCAGGGTCTGGACGAGCGCGCCGCTCCCGTGGACCTGCAGCTCGCCGCCCGGCCCCTCCTTGAGCCGCCGGACCGCCGTGGCGACGTCGCCCTCGATCACGGCCGAGTTGCTCCACTCCAGCCGGCGGAGGGTCCGGGACGCCACGTGCTTGCGCACCGCGTTCAGCTTGGCGGCGATCGGGTCGTCGTCGCCGACGTGCGGCCAGTGGGCGGCGAAGATCTCGTAGGTCTTCCGGCCGAGCACCAGCCCGTCCGCTCCCCGGATCCAGTCGGTCATGACCTGCCCCATCGTCTCGTCGAACCAGGGGACCAGCCAGCCGCCGTGTCCGAACCCGCCGCTCCGGTCCTCCTCCGGGCCGCCGGGCGCCTGCATGACCCCGTCCAGCGTCAGGAACGTCCCCACCACCAGCTTCCTCATGGAGACCTCTCTACCCGGTGGCTGCACCCCCGCGGTCACAGGCCGACGAGTCGGCCCGGGCGTGGCCGTCCGGTCCGGGCCCCGGCTCCATCAGGACGACGAGGGACGGGCCCCGGAATCGACACGCCGCGCGCGGAGCCGGCTCGGGGAGTCGCCGAACGTGCGGCGGAAGAGGTCGCTGAAGGAGCCCAGGCTCGTGAAGCCGACGGCCAGGCAGACCTCGGTCACCGGCCGGTCCGTCTCCAGGACGAGGGCGCGGGCCGCCCGCAGCCGGGCGGCGGTGAGCCACTGGTGGGGGGTCCGGCCGAAGGCCTGCTTGAACAGGCGCAGGAATCGGTGGGGGGCGATCCCCGCCACCCGGGCGGCGTCGGCCAGGGTGACCCTGCCGTCGTAGCTGGCCTCGAGGTAGTCGCGGGCGCGGGCGAGGCGGCGGTAGGCCTCGGCCCGGGTGGAGGCGCGGAGGGCCCCCACCCGGTCGATCTCCCGGCGGAGGCCGCGCCGGGCCTCGAGCAGCAGGCCCAGCAGGCGGTGGTGCGCCTCCTCGACCTCCCCGGGCTCGAGGGCCCCGAGCCGAGCCCGGTCGCGCAGGGCGTGGAGGGCGGCCCCGACCGCCGGCCCCCCCGACGCCGCGTCGTCGAAGCGGTACGTCTTCTCCACGAAAGCGACCGGCCCGTCCGGCGTCGCCCCGTCGAGCAGCCGGTCGAGGGGCGTGACGAGGCTGCCGAGCACCCGGGCCGCGAAGCCCTCCTCGAAGAGGACGGAGAGGGACTCCACGGAGGCTCCCGGCGCGACCGCGGTCTCCACCTGCCGTCCGGCGTCGAGGAGCAGGTAGGCCCCCGGCTCCATCGCGTGGCGGCTCCGGCTCGTCTCGTAGACCTCGCGGCCCCGGAAGGTCGCGTGCAGGGACAGGGGGGCCGTGTGGGGAGGGCTGCCGGTCGTGCGGGCGGGGCGGTAGACGAG
>Ga0268386_10002508_pt1 | contig 13080 bp, 10 predicted proteins | sample RVTome_15_FD_200260 | JGI IMG/M metagenome (GOLD analysis project Ga0268386, IMG submission 200260) | Soil microbial communities from uranium-contaminated site in the Upper Colorado River Basin, Wyoming, United States - RVT150D86... ...
CAGTCCGGGATGCGTCCGCGTCCACACGCCGAAGGGCAGACCGAACCCGTGCTTGGTCTTGGCGATGATCTCCGGCGGCAGAAGTCCGCTCGTGGCCTTCTTGTAGAAGCCACGCAGCTCCCCGCCCTGCATCTTCAGCCGTCCAGGGAGCCGGCAGGACAGGTCTACGAGCGCGTGATCCAGCATCGGGTACGCGACCCGCATTCCCGCCGCGCGGCACGCGGCGTTGACCTTGACGAGGTCGTTGTCGTGCAGCGTGAAGGCCCAGTCGAGAAACAGCATGCGGTTGACCGCGTCGCCCCGCTGCGGTGCCGCGTATTCCTCGCGCCACAACCGCAACGGCGCCGTGCTGTCCAGCGACTCGAGGAAGCCCGGCGCGAAGATCTCGGACGGGGCGTGGCGGTGCAGATAGTTGTAGCTCTGCAGGCGGTCCGGCAGCGGCACGCGGGCCTGCTCGATGTAGCGCGCCATCTTGCCGAAGGCGGACGCGGGCAATGAGCGTCCGAGCGGGCCGACGACGGGTTCGAGCACGCCGCGACGCAACAGCGACGGGACACGCTGGTAGCGCTCGAACAGGAGCTGTTTGGCGTAGCGCGAATTGCCTGCAAAGAGCTCGTCGCCGCCATCGCCCGCCAGCAGGCAGGAGACGCCCGTCTCGCGCGCCAGCGTCGCGCAGCGATAGGCCGCGGACAACGAGGAGTTGCCGAACGGCTCGTCCGTGGCGCGCAGCAGCGGCCGCGTCACCTCGAGCACCTCGTCGGGCGTCAGATAGTGCTCGTGCGCCTCGAGCCCGAAATGCCGCGCCGCGATGCGCGCGTACTTCATCTCGTCGTAGCCGTCGGCGTCGAAGCCGATGGAGAAGCTGCGGGCGGGCTCCGGACCCAGCCGCCGGGCCATCAGCCCCGCGACCGTCGAGCTGTCGAGCCCCCCGCTCAAGAACGCGCCGATCGCGGATTCGCCGTCCATCGAACGACCGACAGCGGCGTCGAGCGTCTCGAGCAGCGACCCGGCGAGGGTGTGCGTCGCGCCGTCCGCTCGCTCGGCGAACGTCTCGAGCCGGTAGCGCTGCACCGTGGCCGCGCCCGCGCTCACCCGCAGGAAATGCGCGCGCGGCAGTTTCGCCACGTCGCGGTAGATGCAGAGCGGGCTCGGAACGTGATGAAAGTACACGTACGCGTAGAGCGCGGCCGGATCGATTTCCGGCCGGCCCGCGGTGACCGGAAGCACGTCGGCCGCGCGACTCGCGATCCGGAGCAGTGACCCGTCTCGCGACCAGTAGAGCGCGTGGACGCCCATGCGGTCGACGGCGGCGAGAATCTGGTCGCGGTCGAGGTCGACTATGACGCCGGCAGCCGCGATTCCGTCGAGATCGGGCCACGCGCCCGGCGCGCGCTGCCAGGCTTCGAGCCAGCGACGCGCGATGCGCGTGGCGACGGGGCGGCCGGTGACACCTGGCGCGGCGGGGTCGATGGTGCAGAGCGCGGCGACCCGGCCGTCGTCGCTCCACACAGGGGAGGAGTCAGTCGCGTCGATCGCCCCGGGGCGCCCCGCGCCGCGGAGCGCGGCGAGGTCGATGCACAACCGCACCGGCCGCGCTCCTAGGATTCCGGGATCTGGACCCCGGCCTTGACCAGCTTGTTGCGCAGCGCCGGAAGCGGGTATCCGCCGGCGTACGCCTTTGCCGCGTAGGCTGCGGCTTCGTCGAGATTGTCACGCTGGAACTCGAGCAGCCCGCGGTTGTAGTAGAGCTCGGGCGTGTCGAGACCGAGTTCTTCCGCGCGTGTGTAGAGCGCCAGCGCCTGGTCGTACCTCTTGGCGCGATGCAGATACGTACCGTAGAGCATGTAGAGCCGCGCATCCTTAGGACGGAACGCGAACGCACGCTCGAAGTAACAGTCGACGGTGAAGTAGCGGTCCGATTCACCCGGATTCTGCAGCTGAAAGCGAGCCATCGAGTCGAGCGCGCCGTAGTGATTCGGAATATGGCGGAGCGTGTAGGCGATGTCGCCCGGAAGCTCGGCCGTCGAGCCGCGTATGAGTGCCGCGACTTCGGGCGTGAAGTGGTGCTGGACGACGAGGTCGACCTTGACCTTATCCGCCGGATCGTTGACGTCGATCGGTCGGCGGTAATTGTTCGCATCGAGCGGACCGCCGCACAGCGCGTGCACCGGACCGGATGCCCCGAGCACGGATACGAGCAGGATCCAGGCCGCACCGCGGTGTACCTGAGGTGCGGACAGCGCAGCATGTCGGGTCGACTGGAAAGAGTTACTCATGATTTGCCCATTGGACCAGCATCAGCGACCCGCGTTCCGCGACCCCGTCACAGCCGGCCGGAGTCGCCCGCGCGGTCCTGACTAGTTACCACAGTTGCGCACGTCGAGTCACGGTGACGGGTCCGGCCCTCGCGACCCGGTGCGGGCATCCGGGGCCAAGGCAGGACCTCTGCGTCCCGGCAGGGACAAGTGCAGGCGTGGGCCGATCGAGGAAATCATCAGCTGGCAATTGAACAGAATCAGAAACAATCCCCAGCCCACGGGTCTTGCCCCCATACGCGCTTGGGAGGCGCTGGAAGGGAGGTTGAAGCTGGAGATACGGCTCACGCTCCAGCGGTAGCCGCGCTCCCTCATAAGCTCGTAGGCGGCGTCCCAGAGCCGAGCGAAGAGCAGCCCCCCGCGCTCCTCCGGGAGTATGAATATGTCGTAATCCCAGGCGGCCCGACCGCGCGGTTGCGGGTCGAATCTTGCGCGGACCTCGTCCTCCTCGTATGCGCCCGTCGCGATCCACATGCAGGCCAGAAGCCGGTCCTCCCGGACCGCGCCGAGGCAGATATCGCCGTTCCTCAGGCGCGCCGCGATCAGCTCCGGGTCGCGAGGAATCTGTGCGATGACCGCGTCCCCCGGGTCCAGCGCGCGGATCGCGACGGAGCTTGCGCGTCTCGGGATGAGTCGGCCCTCGGGAACGGGTTGCGACCAGAACGTGTACTTGAGCAGTCGCGAGTTTCCCGGCAGACGCCGCAGGAAGCGCGCCAGCAGGTAGAGTGGTGCATCAACGGGACCGAAATCCCGCAGCCTCGGTTTGCCCCTCACGAGTACACCGCGTTCGTGATCACAGTTCGCATCCGCCGAATCATATGTTGAAGCATCTGCTCCTGGGCAGCATCGTGCTGGCCGTGCGCGCTCAGGGTGCCGGGTTGCCCGAGATTCCGCCCGGACACTGGCACGAAATACCGGATTCGAGCCTGACCGCTTCGGGGCTGCTGGAAGGCATGGACGGCTCGGTGAAAAGGATCACCGCGTGGAGCAGCGCGGCGCTCGATCCGGGAACGAACCGGCTGTTCGTGTGGGGTGGCGGGCACGCGGACTATGCGGGCAACGAGGTCTACGCGTTCGATCTCGAAGCGCTGCGGTGGGAGCGGCTGTCCGACCCCGCGAAGCCCGATCGCGAACGTACCGACAGTTACGCCGACGGGAGCCCGCGATCACGTCACACGTACGACTACATCGAGTTCGTGCCATCCGCAAACCGCCTGATGTCCTTCGGCGGCGCGGCGCTTTACCCCTACGGGAATACCGCCACGCGCCGGATTTCCGAGTTCGATCCGGGATCGCGCAGCTGGGTCACGGGTCGACGTGCGGACGTACCGGCCGGTGGCAACATGATCGGAGCCCATGCGCGACTCGATTCTTCTTCCGGTGACGTTTACTTCCTGGCGGGTCAGCGCGCGGCGCTGATGCGTTACTCGCCCGCGGATGATCGCTGGCGCGAGGGCTGGAGCCGTGACTACGTGCGAGTGCATGCCACGGCGGCCATCGACCCGAAGCGCCGCTTCTTCGTTCTGATCGGCAGCGGCGCCGGCGCACCGCAGGCGCTCAGGTGGGATCTCGACCGTCCCGGTCCGGCAAGCGATCTGCGGTCCGTTACCTCGGGTGACAAGGAGATCGAGCGCGCGTATGCGCCCGGTTTCGATTTTCATCCTCCCTCCGGCCTGTTCGTCGCCTGGGCGGGCGGTGGCGACGTATACGTGCTCGACCCCGATGGATGGAAGTGGACTCGACGCGAGCCGGCGCCCGGAAATCGCACGGTCCCCGGACCGCAGCTGTCCACCGGGACTTATGGAAGATTTCGCTACGTGCCGGCGCTGGACCTGTTCGTCCTGATGAATGGCGTGGAGCGAAACGTGTTCGTATACCGGCTCGCGCCGCTATAATTTCGTTGCCATGTCCGCAAACGACCAGACCATAGACGGCGTGCGCGCCGTCCTGACGCGCAGCCTGCAGCTCGGCAACCGCGGTGGTGCGCTCGAGCGCTCAACGCCGCTGCTCGGCAATCTTCCGGAGCTCGATTCGATGGCCGTGGTCCACGTGCTCGCTGCCATCGAGGAGCAGTTCGGCATCGTCGTGGCGGACGACGACGTGTCGGCCGAGACCTTCTCGACCTTCGGCAGCCTCGCGGACTTTGTCGAATCGAAGCTCGCGGTCTGAGGCCCGGCGCGCATCCGCGGGGGCCAGCCATTTGACCGGGCCCGATCCCTACGTCCTCGCCGGCACTGCCGGGTCGCTGTTCGCGCTGCACTTCGCCGCGGCGGGGTCCCGGCGACGCGCGGTGCTGATCCTGCCTCCGTTTGCCGAGGAGCTCAACAAGTCGCGGCGAATGCTCGCGCTCGCGGCGCGTGCGCTGCAGGGCGCCGGGATCGACGTGCTGCTGATCGATCTGTACGGCACGGGTGACAGCGGCGGCGACTTCGGCGACGCAACGCTTGCGATCTGGCACGACGATCTGCGGCGCGGCGCTGCCTGGCTCGCCCAGCGCGGCGTGACGCGGCTCGACGTGCTGGCCGTTCGCGGCGGGGCGCTGCTGCTCGAGGACTTCACGCCGCCGCCGGGCGTGGCACACGGGCGCGTCGTGCTGTGGCAACCAGTCCTCAGCGGCCGGCTGCTGATCGCGCAATTCCTGCGGCTCCGGATCGCCGAGAGCATGACGATGAGCGACCGCGCAGCGGCGGGTTCGCCCGATGCGCGCGCGCTGCTCGAATCCGAGGGAAGCGTCGAAGTCGCGGGCTACGCGGTCAACCGCGAGCTGGTTCGCGGCCTCGAAGACATCACTGATCCCCTGGCGAATGCAGCCGGCTGGGAGGCGTGGGACTGGCTCGAGGTGTCGGGGCCGGGCGGCAACACGCCCGGTGTCGCCGCTCAGCGGGCGATCGCGGCAATGCGTGCGCGAGGCACGCAGGTGCGCGAGTCGTGCCTGGAAGGCGAACCCTTCTGGGCGACGCCGGAGATCGCCGTGGTCCCGGCGCTCGTCGATGCGACGGTCGAGTGCCTCGCGGGGCGCGACGCTTGAATCCCGAGGAGCCGGTCTGTATCGAGTCGCAGGGCGAGCGCCTGATCGGCGTCCTGCACCGTCCGCAGTCCCCGCGCGGCGCGACGCGCGGCGTGGTGATCGTTGTGGGCGGTCCGCAGTATCGCGTCGGCAGTCACCGCCAGTTCGTGCTGCTGGCGCGCGCGCTCGCAGCGCGGGGAACGCCGGTGCTGCGCTTCGATCTTGCAGGCATGGGCGACAGCGACGGAGAGTTTGCGGGCTTCGAGCGTTCCGCGGCCGACATCCGCGCCGCGATCGATGCGCTGCAGCAAGGGGAACGCACCGTGCGCGAAGTGTGTCTCTGGGGGCTCTGCGACGGCGCATCGGCCGCGCTGATGTATGTTCCGCAGGACCCGCGGGTGTCACATCTGGTCCTGGTGAATCCCTGGGTGCGCACGAGCGCGGGTCAGGCGCAGGCCTATCTTGATGGTTACTACGGGCGCAAGCTCCGCAGCCGCGGATTCTGGAGACGGATGGCCGGGAATCCTTCCGCCGTCCTGAGGGCAGCGGGCGGTTTTCTCTCGAACCTCCGGCTGGCGCGGTGGACCCCGGAGCCGGAGTGGGAGATCAACGGCGCGAACGAGCACTTTCTGGGGCGGATGCTGGCCAGTGCCAGCGCATTCAAGGGCCGCGTGCTCCTGCTCCTGAGCGGCCGGGACATCGTGGCCACCGAATTCGAATTGCTTCTCGAGCGTTCCGACGAATGGCGGGTTGCGCTGGGCCCCCCGCGCGTCGTCACGCGCAAGCTCCCGGAGGCGACCCACACGTTCTCGCGGGGGGCGTGGCGGGACTGGGCGGCGGCGGCGACGGCGGATTTCATCGCATGACGCTTACACAGCAGGCGATGCTGCCGACGTTCATCGGGATCGGAGCGCAGCGGGCCGGCACGACCTGGACGTACAACTGCCTCGCGCAGCACCCCGATGTGTACATGAGCGAGAAAAAGGAGTTGCATTTCTTCTACGCGCATTACGCGCGCGGCCTCGACTGGTACGCCTCGCAGTTCGCGGCCGCCGGCGACGCCGTCGCCCGCGGCGAGATCAGCCCGGACTACATGTACAGCCGGGAGGCGCTCGGGAATATCGCCCGGGATCTGCCCGGCGTGCGCCTGTTCGCGATCCTTCGCAACCCGATCGACCGCGCGATCTCGGCTTACGCATTGCGCCAGGAGCGCAACGAGGGCGTGAGTTTCGGCGAGGCCTGCCGGCGGTTTCCGGGTCTCATCAATCGCGGTCTGTACTGTGGCCATCTCGATGTGATCGCGGAGTACTTTCCGGTGGAACGCCTCAGGGTGCTGCTGTACGACGATCTCGTGGCGCGGCCCGGCGCGTTCCTCGACGAGCTTTACGGCTTCATCGGCGTGCGCATAGGGGTCCGGCCGGAGGCCATGGGTACGCGATACAACCGCGTCGTCTATCCGGGGCTGCAGAAGGCGCTGCTCGGAGCTCGCCTCGGCTGGGTCATCGACGCGGTCAAGCGCACGCCCGCGGGCACCTGGATCCGGCGGCGCAACAGCGTCGCACGGCGCGGCAGCGGCGTGGCGACCGCCGCAGATCTCGAGTATCTGCGGGCGGCGTTCGCCGACGACGTGCGCGAGCTGTCGCGGCGGCTGGGCCGCGACCTCGGTGGATGGCTGAACTGAGCATGGCGCCGCGGGCACCAATCCTGCTGTTCGGTATGCCGAGGTCCGGCACGACCTGGCTCGGCAAGATCTTCGACAGCCATCCAGCCGTTCTCTACCGGCATGAGCCCGACACATGGCAGCGCCTCACCGATGTGCCGATCATCGCGGGGCGTGCCGCTCGGCCGACGCACGAGGCGCGTCTGCAAGCCTTCGTCGCGTCGCTGCCCGCGATGCGCGCCGACAGGGTCTGCGGGAAGCGGCCGTTGTTTCCGAAATCGTATGCGACGCGAACGGCAGTGCGCCGCTATGCGATCGCATCGATGCTGCACAAGGGAGTCGCACGCGCGGGTCTCAGGACCGATCCGCCAACGCCGCCGCAGCCTGGCGACGGCAAGGACTATCGTCTGGCGTGGAAGTCGATCGAGTCGCTGGGCCGCCTCGGCCTGTTACTCGAGAGCCTGCCCGACGCACGTTCGGTGCACATCGTTCGCCATCCCTGCGGCTACGTCGCCTCGGTGCTGCGCGGCGAGGCCGCGGCGCGCTTCGATCACAACGCGGCGGCCGCGGATTTCCCGATCTACGAGATGTTGTCGCGGTCGGCTCCTGCCCGGCGGCGCGGGCTGACGCTCGATCGGTTCCGCGTCATGCCCGTCGTCGAGAGACTCGCCTGGCGCTGGGTGATCTTCAACGAGGTCGCGGCGGAGGACACCGCCGGTGAGCCCCGCAACCGCGTGCTGTACTACGAGGAGCTCTGCGCGTCGCCGGAATCCGTGACGCGCGCGCTGTTCGAGTTCTGCGGGCTCGGCTGGAGCGAGCAGACCTCGCAGTTCCTGCGCAGCAGCACGACGCGGAGCCGCGACGACTATTACAGCGTGTTCAAGGACCCGCTCGCGAGCGCCTGGCGCTGGCAGGCCGAGCTCCCGGCGGAGGACGCGGCGATCGTGGCCCGCGTCACTGCGGATTCCTCGCCAGCGCGGCCTTACTTCGCGCCCAGCACGTGGAATCGCCGGGCAGCTCGATTCGGTTCCCCTGGCTGAACGATCCTCGTCGAGGGACGCGCCGGCGCCGACTCAGGGGGCCTGCCAGCCGGCCGGCTTGTACACCCAGACCTCACCCTCGAAGCCGTTCCCGAGCCCCAGCATCACGTCGTGGCTGCGCAGATATTTCCATTTGCCCAGCACGCCAGTCGTCCCCGTCAGTGCCGGGACGTTCGCGCCGGACACCGGCGCCGGTGCGACGCTCCAGCCCGTGGCCGTGAAGGGCGGTCCCGACGCCGGCGGTCTCAGGTGCCAGATCCGGCCATCGCCGTTCCAGAGCACGAACACCGAGCGTCGCGGGTCGAAGTCCATGCCGTGAAGTCTCGTCAGCACGAACTGGCCGTTGAAGTTCGGCGGCACGAACTTGATCGGGTTGTTGGCTGGTCCCGGGGTCGCGACGTTCCACATCACGATACCGTAGCTCGTGCCCATCTTCGCGGTGCGCAGATAGACTCGCCGCACCGGGTCGTAGGCGCCCGCGCCCTGATCGGAATAGCTCTTGAGCCCGGGCCCGATCAGGTCCCAGCGATCGAGCGAGGAATCGTCGACGTCGGGGATGCGGTAGCGGAACAGATCGCCTCCGGTGGTGGGCGACTCGCTCACGAGGATGGATTCGACGCCCTGTTCCACCACGTAGGCTGTGGTGCCGTTGACGAAAGATCCGGGCCGGCTTGCGCCGATACCCTTGACGGCGACCGCGTTGCGGTTGACCCACATCCGCGCGCCAATGACGTTCGGGAAAATCGCCGGGTTGACGTGCGAACCGGTCGTGCCGCCGACCATGTTCGCGCCGGCGCGACTCGGGTCCCAAAGATACGGACCGGTTTTCGTCACTCCGTCCGCGAGGATGAAGGGAGCGCCGGTATTGTAGCTCGCGCCGCCGAAAGTGATGAAGCGATCGGCGAGTGGCAGAAATTCCTGATTGTCGTACGTGTGCGATGAGGTGGGCGCGTTCAGCGGGCCGTCGACGGCGAAGAAACGCCGGTCGTGGAACGGCGCGTGCACCGCGCTTGGCAGCGAGGCGCGATGCCAGCGGACATCCGCCGCATCGAAGCGGTAGACGTCGTTGCCGGCGTAGTTGGCGTGACCGCCGCCCCAGATGATCAGGTGGCGGCGATTCGGATCCCACGTCATCGAACCCCACGCTGTGATGACCTTGCGCGGGTCGCCGAGCGGCACGCCGTTGACGCGCGCGCGCTGCTGGAGCGGAGTCCAGACATTCTCGTAGCGGTTGACGTTGACCTTGATCCAGCTGCCCTCGGGCGCCGCGGCGATGCGGCTCTTGAGCGCGTCGCCAGAGGCTGGGAACACCGTGATCGAGACGCTTGCGGTGTCCGTGCCGCCGCGTCCGTCGGACACCGTGTAGGCGAAGCTGTCGTTGCCGTCGAATCCTGAAGCGGGCGCATAGGTCACTGACCCGTCGGCGTGCGCAGTCGCCGTGCCATGCGCGGGCGATCCAACCGATGCCAGCCGCAACTCGTCGCCGTCGGCATCCGTGTCGTTGGCGAGCACCTCGACGACGACCGACACGCCGCGCGGCGTGCTCGCGGAGTCGTTGGTTGCGACCGGCGGACGGTTCGCCACAGGTGAAAGCAGGTCGGCCACGGAATAGCGTCCGTCCGAGAAGATCACGAACTCGACGCCGGTCAGCGTGTCGGTGCCGTCGCTGCCGGCCAGCGCGCGAACCTGAAAGGCGGCCGTGGTGCCGGTGATGGCATGGCTGGCGCGTGCCTTTGCGTAGCGGGCGTCGTCGGTGCCGGGTCCGCCGTCGATGATGTCGTTGCCAGGCCCACCGATGAGCAGATCGGCGCCGCCGCCGCCGTGCAGCCGGTCATAGCCGTATCCGCCGTCGATCGTGTCCGCGACGCTCGAGCCCGTGAGCCGATCGTCACCGCCCCGGCCGCGGAGGTCATGTGCTGCGGAGGACGAGGACACGTCGATCACGTCCGGCGCGGCGGTGCCTTCGATGACGATTGCACCCCACGCGCACGGTGTCGCGATGCCGAGCATGCCGGCAGCGACAACCGGCAAGGTGGCGCGTCGCGGACGCGAAATGTTATTCGTCGAATCTTGCGCCATCGGTCCGGTGCGCATCTCTCCCTTCCCGAGGGACAGTATCGCACGTGGGAATGCGTTTGCCGGGCGGTGCACGCGGCGCCGGTGTCGGACGTTCTGTCAAATCGCGCCGTGCCGGCGCGCTGCGCGCCTCGTTATGTGGCGTTAGATGCGGAACCAGCCCGGCATCTCGATCGGCGCGGTCTCCGTCGCGGGTCGCTGCTCACCGCCCACGAACACCGCGGTGCGTGGAGGCGGCGGGTACGGCCACGGCCCGGGCCCCTGCTTCTCGACGAGCACCGGATCGGGATGATTGTCCATGTCGAACCAGCGCCGCGGATCGCCCATGTCATCGACCGTCCAGCCCTCGTAGCGGTTGTTCGCAAAGAAGCTCACGCTGCGCTCGACCCATCCCGAGGGGACCGTGCCCCAGATCTCCGCCGACGAACCCTGGAAGGCCGCCTCGCGCGGCGCGGTGCCGTCATCGCGGAACACGGACTGACGTCGGTCGTTGTCATTGATCCAGCGGAACCGGTTGTAGGCGAGGTACTTCTTGAACGTGTAGGGATTCGCCGGATCGGCGATGTCGTACGAGCGAACCACTCTCCAGAACTCGGGATTGACGAATGTCTCGGGTCCGGCGGTGAATCCTTCGGGCGCGAATCCCGGGCGCACCGAGCTCAGCGGCGGATCGAAACTGATGTCGGGATAGGCGGGCGAATCGGCACCCCACATTCCGCGCCGCGCGCGCAGGAATACCAGGCCGTTGGAGGCCCCCCACCGTTCCTTGGAGAAGGTGCCGACCATATCGTTGTTGTAAATGACGACCTCGCCCGAGCTCGCCACGTCGACGACCTTGTCCGAGCGCATCCCGACGGCGAGATTCTGCTCGTCGAGCATCGCGCTGAGGTAGCTGTTGCGGATGCTGACGAAGGAGCGCGTGGACTTCACGCCGCTGCACTGCTTCGAGCCCGTGATGCGGATGTTGTTGATGAGCAGGCGCGAGTCGAGTCGCCCCTCGATGTACATCTGGTGCCGCAGATTACTCGACCATCCCATCTGCGAGCCGTGGAAATTCCAGAACCAGTACCGCCAGCTGCCCCCGGCGCTCGGTGACCCCGGCGGCGCCTTGAAGCCGTTCGCGTCGCGGGTCGAATCGTGCTGGTAGACCTGCGTGACGTAGAGGTTGACCTCGCGGTCCGCGAGATTCCTGGCGGTGGACACGTTCGTATTGTGAAGTTCGAGGTTCTTGAGATACCCGATCTCAAGCCCGTCGAGATTGAGGTCGTCGTTTTCGAGGACCGGTCGGGTTCCGGGTTCGCCGATCACGTACAGATGCATCAGTCCGGGCTGCAGGTAGAAGTCGTCGGAATACGTGCCCGGGGTCACGATGAGCACGTTCGGTGTTTCGTAGGGAGCATCGAGGCGCATACGGCGCCGCATGTCCCTCCAGGGCGTGGTTGTCGAGTCGTGTCCGATGTTAGGGAACCGGCGCTCCGCGCCGACGCCCCATGCGATCGTCGGTTCGAGCACACGGACGTTGAACTCCTGCGAGGTCGCAGCTTCGGACGGTGCGGCGAGGCGCACACGCGCCGTCGCCGTGCCATTACCCGTGCCGTCGTAGCTCAGGATGCCGGTCGCCGGGTCGTAGCTCACGCCTTGGACGTCGCCATCGACGACTTCCAGCCGGGTCGCGACGCGCGGCTTCCAGCCACTCTCGTTGCGAAGGTCGCCGGGCGTCCAGCGGTTGCGCGTGTCGAGGTGGAAGATCCCGAGATGCTCGGTCTCCCGGTAGCCGCGCACGAAAACGACCTCCGGAATCTCGGAGAAACGGAACGGCCCTCCCGCGGACGGCATTTCAGGCGGCGACACGGGCGGCGATACGGGCGGTTCCGTGGGCGTGCTGGCGTCCGCCTCCACGCGGATGCTGAACGGCGCGAGCGTTTTGCGCACCGCGCCGTCGGATACGGAGATCGTTACGTCGCCGAAGTGGCCGACGTCCGCCCGGCGGGGCATCCCGATGACACGGCCGTTGCGCGCGTCGAAGCTGAGCCACTCGGGCAGGTTTGCGACGCTGAAAGTGAGCGGCTGGCCGTCGGGGTCGGTGGCGCGCGGCGTGAACTGGTAGCGCTCGCCCGCGCGGATCTTGGTCCTCGGCGTGCCGGTGATGGTCGGGGGACTGTTCTGCGCCGAGTCGAGACCGAAGGAGAAGGATTCGTCATCGTCCTTGCACCCACTCATCGCCGCAAGCAAGACACCGAGTGCGAGGGCCTTCAGACCGGTCGTCAGCTGCATCGTTCTGTCCTTCGTCATGATCCAGACCCAACCCGCTGGATGTGCGGCGAGCTGCGTGGCGCATCAGACGGCAGGAGAGTCGCGTGCCGGAATGAACCGGCGGACAGGGACGGTGCGTTGCGCGGGGAGTGCGGCCCTGCGCTCCGGCAACCCCGCTATCGCCCGCGTTTCGCGTAGCGACCGGAGGCTTTGCGTCCCCGCCTTGCGACGGGTTTGCCCTTGGTGCGTCGGGATGAAGTATTCGACAGATCGCGCGGTGTCGGCTGAGACGCAACTCTCAGCCTGCATCGGCCGGCATTACGTCAAAGAAGCAGCTCGAGCGGCGGCGGATGACTCAGGAATCCCAGCGGGCTCGCAGTAAAACCGTAGGCGCCCGATTGAAACACCGCGATCAGATCGCCTTCACTTGCCTGGTCGAGCTCCATTCGATCCGCGAGCAGGTCGAGCGGCGTGCAGAGCGGTCCGACGACGGAGACCTGCTCGCGCGGGCCGACGCCGATGCGGTTCGCAACCAGCACCGGATAGTTCTTCCGCAGCACCTGACCGAAGTTGCCCGAGGCCGCGAGATGATGATGCAGCCCGCCGTCGGTGATCAGGAACGCGTGGCCGCGCGAGATCTTGCGGTCGAGCACGCGGCAAACGTACACGCCTGCCTCGCCGACCAGGAACCGCCCGAGCTCGAGCACGATGTACGCATCGGGGAGTTCC
>Ga0268386_10002509_pt1 | contig 13078 bp, 14 predicted proteins | sample RVTome_15_FD_200260 | JGI IMG/M metagenome (GOLD analysis project Ga0268386, IMG submission 200260) | Soil microbial communities from uranium-contaminated site in the Upper Colorado River Basin, Wyoming, United States - RVT150D86... ...
TCTCGCCGGGATCGGCGACGAGCGGATGGGCGACGTACTGGCCCGCGTAGCCGTTCCAGGTGACCCAGTCCGGCATGACCGCGTGCGCCTTCAGCTCGTCGTAGGAAGCCGGCTCGTCGATCCCCGAGCCGTTCAGGTACCACTCGCTCGAGACGAGGACGTACTCGCGGTCCGCCGGCGGCAGCGGCTTCTCGGCGGGCTGGACGACGATCGCGCCGTACATGCCGTTGGCGATGTGCGCGAGCACCGGCTTCGTGCCGCAGTGGTACATGAAGACACCCGGATCGGTCGCCTCGAACGTGTAGGTGATCGACTCGCCGGGAGCGACGTCCCGGAAGGCCCTGTCGGGCGCGATCCGGGCGGCGTGGAAGTCGATCGAGTGCGGGATGGCCCCGCCGTTGGTGAGGGTGATCCGCACCTTCTGGCCCTCCCGGACGTGGATTGCCGGGCCGGGCGCGCCGCCCTCGAAGCCCCAGGCGCTGTACTCGACGCCGGGCGCGATCTCGACGACGACGTCCTTCAGCGTGAGCTCGATGTCAACGACGTCCCCCTCGGGGACGGCCGGAAGCTCGGCCGGGAACGGCTCGCGGGCCGCGATCAGCTCCTCGGCGTTCTCGGCAGTCTGCCCTGCGTAGCTGATCAGCCCGTCCGTCGCCTGGGTCAGAGCGACCGCGTGCCCGTTCGGGCTCGCATTCTTTGTTGCCGCCTCGGCGTCGTCCTTCGCCTCACGAGCGACGTCTGCCGACACGACCGCCGTGGTCGTCCCGACGAGCGCCGCGAGGCTGAGGAGCGCGATGAGAACGGCGATGGCGATGGTCTTCATCTCGGATGCCTCCGTCTTCGTTTCTACGACGAGGATCGGAGAAACGAGCGCCGGCGCCATCGGGGAATCCACGCCGCTCCCCATGCGGGTTTTCCGCAGACTTCCTGCGGGCCGCCCCGATGTCCGATCGCGTGCCGCCGGCCATCCTGGGGCGTAGACCCGAGCCCGATTGGAGATTCATGGACGCAGGTCGACATCGAGCCCTCGCCGAGCCGAGCCGGGCGCGGATCCTCGAGACCCTCGCGCAGGCGGACGAGCCGCTCGACGCCGGCCAGCTCGCGGAGCGCGTCGGGTTGCATGCGAACACCGTCCGCTGGCATCTCGGAGTCCTCGCGGACGCGGGGCTCGTCACCTCCCGCGCCGAGGCACGCACCCGCCCCGGCCGCCCCAGGATCGTCTTCAGCGCCGAGGAGGAGCCCGAGGGACGCGAGGACTACAGGCTGCTCGCGGCGATCCTCGCCGGGTCGCTCTCGGGCACGCCGGAGGGAGTCGCCGCGGCCGAGCGCGCCGGGCAGGCATGGGGCCGCTTCCTCGTGGAGCGGCCGGCGCCCTTCACCCGTGTGAGCGCCGACGACGCGGCGGATCGAGTGGTCGCCCTTCTGGACGAGCACGGTTTCGAGCCGGAGCGCGAGAACGGCCACGTCCTCATGCACCGCTGTCCCTTCCGTGACCTCGCCGAGGAGCACGGCGACGTCGTCTGCTCGGTGCATCTCGGCCTGCTCCGGGGAGCGCTCGCGGAGGTCGGAGCGCCGGTCACGGCGACGCGCCTGGAGCCGTTCGTCGAGCCGAGCCTCTGCCGGGCCCGGCTGGGCGCCCCCGAGCTGTGATCATTCCGGCGTGGAGCCACAGGAGCTTCGCTCCCGCCGGAGCGCCGCACAGCTACTGAGCGAGCCAGCCTCCGGCCCTCTCGAGGTCGTGCGGAGGTTGCTCGCCGTCCAGGCGCAGGACCTCCGGGCCGCACGCCTGGCGATCAGAGCCCGCACGCCCGGCGTGACCGCGGCCGAGGTCGACCGTCTGCTCACGGACGGCTCGCTCGTCGTCGGCTGGCTCCTGCGGGGGACGCTGCACCTCGTTCCGGCCGAGGACTACCGCTGGCTGCTCACCCTCACAGCCCCCACGCGGCTGGCGACGAACCGGCGGCGGCTCGGCCAGGAGGGGGTCTCGCCCGACGACGCCGAGCGGGCGGTAGCGACGATCGAGCGCCACCTGGCGGACGAGGGCCCGCTGACGCGCGGTGAGCTGGCGACTCGGCTTGCCGCAGAGGGCATTCGAACGGAGGGCCAGGCGATGCACCACCTGCTCGTGCTCGCGGCGCTTCGCGGCGTCGCGGTTCTCGGTCCCGTTCGGGATGACCGTCAGGCGTTCGTCCTGGCACGCGACTGGCTGGGCCCGCCGAAGCCCGTGGATCGGGACGCCGCCGTCGCCGAGCTCGGGCGCCGCTACCTGGCCGCTCACGCGCCCGCTGCTCCGGCCGACCTCGCGCGCTGGAGCGGCCTCGCGCTCCGGGACGCGCGCCGACTTCCGGCCGGCTCGCTCGGGCCGCCGCCTGTCGCCCCGCCGCCCCGGCTTCTCGGGGCGTTCGATCCATACCTCCTGGGCTGGAAGGACCGGTCGTTCGCCGTCCCCGCGGAACACGCCCGCCGCGTCCATCCGGGCGGCGGCGTCCTGCGGGCCGTCGCGACGGTGGACGGGGTGGTTGCCGGGACGTGGACGCTGCGGCGCGGTGAGGTTCGGGTCGAGCCCTTCGCCACGCTGGAGCCCGAGGACGAGGCGGCGCTCGCCGTCGAGGCGGGGGATGTGGCTCGGTTCGAAGGTAACGTCGAGCCGTGAGCGCGTACGAGCTCGAGTTCGAGGACGACTTCGCCGGCGACACGCTCGATCTCGCCAGGTGGATCCCCCACTACCTTCCGCAGTGGAGCTCCCGCGAGCGCGCCGCCGCCCGCTACGAGCTCGGTGGCGGCGTCCTGCGGCTCCTCATCGAGGCGGGCCAGAGGCCGTGGTGTCCCGAGCTCGACGGCGAGGTCAGGGTGTCGTCGCTCCAGACCGGTGTCTTCTCCGGCCCTGTCGGCAGCGAGGTCGGCCAGCACCGGTTTCACCCCGGCGCCGTCGTCCGAGAGGAGCAGGAGAACGTCCGTCGCTACACCCCGCAGTACGGCCGGATCGAGCTGCGGGCGAAGGCGATCGCCGATCCGCGGTCGATGGTGGCCCTCTGGATGATCGGCTACGAGGACGAGCCCGAGCGGTCGGCCGAGATCTGCGTCTGCGAGATCTTCGGGAGCGAGGTCGCCCCCGACCGAGCCCTGATCGGCGTGGGCGTGCACCCCTTCGGCGACCCGGGCATCGTCGACGACTTCGCCAAGGTCGAGGTTCCGATCGACGTTCGCGAGTTCCATGTCTACGCTGCCGACTGGATGCCCGACCGTGTCTCCTTCCTCGTCGACGGCCGGGTCGTGAAGACGGTCGGCCAGTCGCCCGACTACCCGATGCAGCTCATGCTCGGGATCTACGAGTTTCCGCCGGAAGGCGGGCCGGACGAGCGCACGAGCGGGTACCCAAAGGCATTCGTCGTGGACTACGTCCGCGGCTACCGCCCGGTCGACTGAGCGAGCTTCCGGAGCGCGTAGAGCAGGATCCCGCCGTGGCGGAGGTACTCCCGCTCGCGCGGGGTGTCGAGACGTACGCGCGCCGTGAAGGCGACCGGCTCGCCCTCGCCGTCCGGCGTCGCGCTGACCCGCGCCTCGCTCGCTTCGCCGTTCTCGAGCCCCTCGACGGCAAACACCTCGCGGCCGGTCACCCCGAGCGACTCGGCGCTCTCGCCGTCCGGATACTGAAGCGGAACGATGCCCATGCCGATCAGGTTCGAGCGGTGGATGCGCTCGTAGCTCTCGGCGACGACCGCCCGGACGCCGAGCAGGTTCGGGCCCTTGGCAGCCCAGTCGCGGGACGACCCCGACCCGTACTCCTTGCCGGCGAGCACGACCGTCGGGACGCCGTCGGCCTTGTAGCGCTCGGCGGCGTCGAAGATCGTCATCTCCTCTCCGTCCGGCAGGTGGACGGTCCACGTTCCCTCGCTCCCCGGCACGAGCAGGTTCCTGAGCCGGACGTTGGCGAAGGTCCCCCGCACCATCACCTCGTGGTTCCCCCGCCGCGAGCCGTACGAGTTGAAGTCCTTCCGCTCGACGCTGTGCTCGACCAAGTACCGTCCGGCCGGGCTGTCCAGCTTGATCGCGCCGGCGGGCGAGATGTGGTCGGTCGTGACGCTGTCGCCGACCATCACGAGGCAGCGCGCGCCGGCGATGTCGTTCACGGTCCCCGGCTCCGCCGACATGCCCTCGAAGTAGGGCGGCAGGCGCACGTAGGTCGAGTCGGGATCCCAGGCGAACAGGTCTCCCTCGGGCACGTCCAGCGCTGCCCAGTTCTCGTCGCCGGTGAAGACGTCGGCGTAGGTACGCGTGAACATGTCCACCGAGACTGCCTCGGCGATCGTGTCGCGCACCTGCTCGGGGTTCGGCCAGAGGTCGGCGAGGAAGACGTCGGCCCCGTCGGCGTCCTGGCCGATCGGCTCGCTCGTCAGGTCGAGGTCGATGCGCCCGGCGAGCGCGTAGGCGACGACGAGCGGCGGCGAGGCGAGGTAGTTCGCCTTCACCTCCGGGTGGATGCGCGCCTCGAAGTTGCGGTTACCGGAGAGGACGGAGCAGACGACGAGCTCGCCATCCTCAATCGCCTGCGAGATCTCCGCCGCGAGAGGTCCCGAGTTGCCGATGCAGGTCGTGCAGCCGTAGCCGACGGTGTGGAACCCCAGCGCCTCGAGGAACGGCGTCAGCCCGGCCTTGTCGTAGTACTCCGTCACGACCTTGGAGCCCGGCGCGAGGCTGGACTTCACCCACGGCTTGCGCTCGAGGCCCCGCTCGACGGCGCTCTTCGCCAGGAGGCCGGCGGCGACCATCACCGACGGGTTCGACGTGTTCGTGCAGCTCGTGATCGCCGCGATCACGACGGAGCCGTGCTCGAGGTCGAAGCTCTCGCCCTCCATCGACACGGGGACGGAGGCGGGGGCGCGATCCTGCACCGCGACGGGCGCCGCGGGCTCCGGCTCGGGCTCGGGCGCGTGACCCGGCTCGGTGAACTCGGGCGGGTCGCTCGCCGGGAACGAGTCGGCGAGCGCCTTGTCCTCGGAGCCGTTGCGGTACGGGACGCCGAAGGTCGTGAGCGACTCGAGGAACGACGTCTTCGCCTCGGTCAGCGGGACCCGGTCCTGCGGACGCCGCGGGCCAGCGAGGCTCGGCTCGACGTCGCCGAGGTCGAGCTCGACGACCTCCGAGTACTCGGGCGTCGCGTCGGGATCGTGGAAGAGGCGCTGCTCGCGGCAGTACGCCTCGACGAGCTCGATCTGCTCGTCGCTGCGGCCGGTGAGGCGCAGGTAGCGCAGCGTCTCCTCGTCCACGGGGAAGAAGCCGCACGTCGCCCCGTACTCCGGGGACATGTTCCCGATGGTGGCGCGGTCGGCGAGCGGGAGCCCGACGAGGCCATGGCCGAAGTACTCCACGAACTTGCCGACGACGCCGAGGCTCCGCAGGATCTGCGTGACCGCCAGGACGAGGTCGGTGGCGGTCGCGCCTTCCGGGAGCTTGCCGCTCAGCCGAAAGCCCACGACCTGCGGGACGAGCATCGAGACGGGCTCGCCGAGAAGCACGGCCTCCGCCTCGATCCCGCCCACGCCCCAGCCGAGGACGCCGAGGCCGTTGACCATGGTCGTGTGGGAATCGGTGCCGATCAGCGTGTCCGGGAACGCGAAGGGCCTCCCGCCCTGCTCGCGCGCCTCGACCACGCGCGCGAGGTACTCGAGGTTCACCTGGTGGACGATCCCCGTGTTCGGCGGGACGACGCTGAAGTTGTCGAACGCGGTCTGACCCCAGCGCAGGAAGGCATAGCGCTCGCGATTCCGCTCGAACTCGCGCTCGGTGTTCCTGAACATGGCCATCCGCGACCCGAACTCGTCCACCTGCACGGAGTGGTCGATGACGAGCTCGGCCGGGATCTGCGGGTTGATCGCCGCCGCGTCGCCGCCGAGTGCCACCATCGCCTCGCGCATGGCGGCCAGGTCGACGATCGCCGGGACGCCCGTGAAGTCCTGCAGGAGGACGCGGCCGGGGCGGAAGGAGATCTCGTCCTTCGGGTCTGCCTGCGCGTCCCACCCCGCCACCGCGCGCACCTCGTCCTCCCCGCCCAACCCGAGCGCCTCCGACCGGAGCACGTTCTCGAGCAGGACGCGCAGCGTGTAGGGAAGCCGCTCCAGGTCGGCCTCGAGGCCGGGAGCGTCGAGCCGCGCGATCGCGGGCGTCCAGCCGCCGGCTTCGATCTGCCCGAGTGCGCCGAACGTATCCGCCATCGGCTCCAGTCTAGGCGCCCGCGAGCCCCGTGCCGGGCGGGACGACCACGACCGGGCACGGCGCGTTACCGGCCAGGTCGCGGGAGACGCTTCCGAGCAGCGCGCGCTTGACCGCTCCCCGCCCGTGCGAGCCGATGACGACCAGCATCGCCTCCGTCTCCTCCGCAACCGCGCGGACCCGCTCGACCACGTCGCCGAGCTCGATCCGGAGCTCGGTCGCCTCCGGAAGGCCCGACTCGCGGCACACGTCCGAGAGGATTGCCGCGCCGGCCTGCCGCTCGGACTCGGCGAGCCGCTCCTGCCCGCGGCGAGCGGCGCTCACGCCCGGCGCGGTCGTCCGGGCGGCCACGTGCAGAAGAACGACGCGCGCGCCGAGGCGCTCCGCCAGCGTGCCCGCGACCCGTGCCGCAGCGAGGGCCTGAGGAGAGCCGTCCGCACAGCACACGATGACCTGCGCCATGCGGTCATTCTCCCCGATCGCGCGAGGAGCATGCACGCTGCGGGTTCTCCGCAACGCGTCTGCGGCCGGCGACCGACGCGCCGCCCCGCAGCCGTAGCCCAGAATGAGGTCGTGGCCAAGCGAAAGAAGCCGGCACGCGTCCCGGTCGCGCCGCGCGCGAAGACGACAGCGCGATCGACCCCGGTGCTCACGCGCCGGCGCGTGCTGCTCGTCGTCCTGATCGCAGCCGCGGTGGCGGTCGGGCTCGTCGGCGCAAGCCTCCTGAGCGCGCGGGGAGACGGCGACGGCGACGGCGGCGACCCGGCGGCGATCGCAGGCGGCCCCGACGTCGAGCTCCTCCTGGACGGAGTCCCGCAGGAGGGCACCGCGATCGGCGAGGACGACGCCCCGGTCACGCTCGTCGAGTACGCCGACCTGCAATGCCCCTTCTGCGCCGACTGGGCGCTCCAGACGTTCCCCGAGCTGGTGAGGGACTACGTCCGCGACGGACGGCTGCGGATCGAGTTTCGCGGCCTGGCGTTCATCGGGCCTGAGTCCGAGGACGCGCTGCGGGCCGCGCTCGCCGCGGGCGAGCAGGGGAAGCTATGGAACGTCGTCGACCTCGTCTACACGAACCAGGGCGCGGAGAACAGCGGCTGGGTCACCGAGGACTTCCTGCGCGCGGTGGGCGAGGCGGTTCCGAGCCTCGACGTCGACCGCATGCTCGAAGCGCGCGACGCCGCGGAGGTCACCGCCTCCATCGAGGAGGCGGCGCTAGCGGCCGAGGCCGACGGCGTCACGGGCACGCCGTCCTTCCTCCTCGGCGAGACGGGAGGCGAGCTCGGGCCGCTCGAGATCTCCTCGCTCGAGCCGGAGGAGTTCCGCGCCGCGATCGACCGGCTGCTCCAAGAGTGAGCGACCGTGCGCTGCGGATCGCCGTCGCCGCGCTCGCGCTCGCCGGCGCCGGGATCGCCGGATACCTCACGTACGCGAAGTACGCCGACACGACCATCGCCTGCGCCACAGGCGGCTGCGAGACGGTGCAGAGCTCGGAGTACGCCGAGGTCCTCGGCCTGCCGGTCCCGGTGCTCGGCCTCGCCGGGTACCTGGCCATCCTCGCCACCGCCTTGTTCGCCGGCGAACATGCGCGCCTCGCAGGTGCCGCGCTCGCTCTCGGCGGCCTGGTCTTCAGCGTCTACCTCGTCGTCGTCCAGATCGTCGCGATCGGCGCCTTCTGCCAGTGGTGCCTGGCGAGCGACCTCGTGATGCTCCTCCTGGCGGCGGCGACCGTCGCGCGTCTGCGCGTGCGTCAGCCGGCTCCGGGGTAGGGCTCGATCGGTAGCCCGGCCTCCCGCCAGGCGTCCACGCCCCCGATGACGTCCGTCGCCTGCGAGAAGCCGATGGCCTGGAGCAACGCCGCGGCCAGGCTCGATGAGTAGCCCTCGCGGCAGAGAAGGATCACGCGGGCGTCGAGCGGCAGCTTCGGGTTGCGGGTCGGCACGTCCGGGTCCAGGCGCCAGTGCACGACCGAGAGCGGATGATGGAGGGCGCCGGGGACGAGCACGCCCTGCCGACGCCGCTCGTCCTCCGAGCGAACGTCGACGAGCACGGCGCCGTCCTGCGCCGCCGCGTACGCCTCGGCAGGCATGACCCGGCGCAGGCCGCGGCGCGCCTCGGCGAGGATCTCGTCGATCGAGCGGCGTTCGCTCACGCGTGCGCGAAAAGGCGGTCGGCGCCTAGTCCGGCTTCGCGGACATCGCCCACACGGTGACGACGTAGGCGATCAGCGTGATCGCGGTGAGCACGGTGGCGCTGCGGATGAGCCCGCTCGTCGTGCCGCCGCTCTTGCGGAGGCGGCGGGCACCGACGCCGGCGAGGATCAGCGCGATGAGGATGAGCAGGCCGCCGAGGTCGCCGGTGATCCAGCCGATGCCGAGCCACGCCGGCTCCTCGGGGACGTCGTCCCAGCCCTGCTCGCTCCAGATCCACTGCGCGCCGACGCGCATGAGGATCCAGCCCGGGAGCGCCAGGACGAGGAGCGAGAGGAAGCCGAGACGCGCGAGCATGGCCGCGCCGCCCGGGGTCTCGCGGGCCCAGCCGACGAGCTGGAGGCTGAGCGCGGTGATCAGGCCGCCGACGAGGATCGACGCGCCGAGGATGTGCAGGAGGAGCGGGAACTCCACGGTCAGGCCCCCGGCTTGTAGACCATCACGACGAGGATGGCCAGGGTGAGAAGGGATCCGGCAGCGTGGAGCACAAGGCCGCGCTGGGTCCGCGCGAGGGCGGAGAGCTCGGGGCTGGGGACGTCGCGCCCGTCCGCGACGAGCGCGCTCGCGCGGTCGCTGACTTCTTTGTAGGCGGCCCCGGTCCGGCTGCCCACCGCCGCGGCGACAATCCAGAGGACGAGGGCGGCGATGATCCAGCCGTCCCAGATCTCGTACTCGTCGAAGGCGAGCCAGATCCCGAAGACGATCGTGCCGATCATCCCGACCGCGGTGAGAGCGTCCCCGACGCGCGAGACCCGGAACAGGCGCACCACGTCGCTCGGGAGCGCGGCGCGCCACAGAGCCGCAATCAGGACCGAATACAGGACCAGTGCGGCGATCCACGCGAAAGCGGCGAGGACGTGCAGCGCGAGCAGCCAGTCGGTCAACGCCACGGCGCCACCCTAACCTCCGGGGCCGACATCCGTGATCTGGAAGACCTTGCGCAGCGTCTCGTGAACTGTCCAGGTCGCGTGGTCGCCCGCCCGGAGCACGCCGACCACACCCGGCTCGAGCACCAGCGTCGGTCCGCCCTCGACCTCGACCGTGGCCCGGCCCGACACGACCACGAAAACCTCGTCGGCCTCCACATCCCGCACGACCCCGGGCGTGATCTGCCAGACGCCGCGGACGACGCGGCCGTCCAGCGACTCGTCGAGGACGAGCTCCGAGACCTCCGGCGAGCCCTCGAGCACCGTCTCCGGATCGAGCGGCTCCGGCTCGAGCTCGAGGTCGGTGACACGGTGCACGAACGGCTTCCCGCCCATCAGCTGTCGAAGCCTAGGCCGAGCCGGTCGAGCGAGCGCAGCCAGAGCCCGCGGCGCCCGGCGTTCCGGTCGGCGGCATCGAGCCTGTTCCGCGTCAGCTGGATGACGCCCGAGCGCAGCGGCTCCGGTGGGAAAGGCACGGGCTTCGAACGGACGTAGCGGAGGCGCGTCGCCTCGGTCTCCCGCCCGTCCAGGAGGTCGAGCCCCACCCGCGCGCCAAAGCGCGTCGCGACGACGCCGAGCCCCGTGTAGCCGACCGCGTACGCGACCTTGCCCCCGTGCGCGGTCCCGAAGAAGACCGAGAAGCGGCTGCACGTGTCGATGGCACCGCCCCAGCGGTGCGTGAACCCCACGCCGTCAAGCTGCGGGAAGGTCGTGAAGAAGTGCTGGGCGAGCTTCGCGAAGGTCTCGAGGTCGTCGTCGAGGTCGGGCCGCACGGGGCCGCCGTAGCGGTAGACGGCGTCGTACCCGCCCCAGAGGATGCGGTCGTCCTCCGTCAGCCGGTAGTAGTGGAACTGGTTCGCGCAGTCGCCGATTCCCTGCCGCCGCTTCCAGCCGATCGACCGGCGCCGCTCCGGTGAGAGCGGCTCCGTCATCAGCGCATAGTCGTAGACGGGCGCGACGTAGCGCCGGATCGCCCGCAGCAAGGGCGGGTAGGCGCTCGTCGCCAGGAGCACGCGCCGGGCCCGGACGTGGCCCCCCGGCGTCAGGACGCGCACGCCGACCCCGTCGTCCTCGAGCTTCGTCGCCGGAGAGCGCTCGTGGAGGCGGACGCCGGACGCCAGCGCGGCATCGGCGAGCCCGATCGCCAGCCTTCCTGGGTCGACCACCGCCGCGTCGGTCTTGTCCCAGAGCCCGCCGAGGTAGGTCGGCGAAGCGACCTCGGCCCGGACGGCGTCGCGGTCGAAGAGCTCGTAGTCGTGGCCGTAGCGCTCCAGGAGCTCGGCGCCCTCCCCCAGCCAGGCCACCTCGTGCGGCTCGAGCGCGACGGCGAGGTCGCCGGTCAGCTCGAGCCCGCAGTCGATCCCGAGGCGCTCGATGTCCGCGACGAAGCCCTCGAAGTTCTCGTGGCCGAGCCGTTCGAGCTGCGGCATCTCGTCGGCGAAGCGCGCGAGGCCGTTCTCGATCCCGTGCGTGAGCGAGCCGAGCGAGAAGCCTCCGTTGCGTCCGCTCGCCCCGAAGCCGACGGTCTCCGCCTCGAGCAGGAGCACGTCTCGCGCCGGGTCGTCGGCCTTGGCGTGGAGCGCCGCCCAGAGCCCGGTGAAGCCGCCGCCGACGATGCAGAGGTCGGCCTCGCTCGGCCCCTCGAGCCGAGGCCGCGGCTCACGCGGCGGGAGCACGTCGAGCCAGTATGGCTTGACGACCGCGTCGGCGAAGGCCGCTGTCTGCGCGCCGGTCGGAGGGCTCGAAGGCCAGGGGGATCCCATGGCCGCGAGTCTAAGAGAGCCGAGGAGAGAAACGGCCGGAGGCGCCACCGGCGCCCCCGGCCCTAGAGCGACATGGTCAGGCGGTGCGCCCGGCGGCGCGGCCCAGGCGCGCCACCGCGTCGCCCGTGTTCCCGAGGCCGATCCCGCCGACGAGCGCCGGCGTGACGTACCCCACTGTCACGAGCATCCATGTAACCATCGTCTCACCTCCTTTCGCGGGCATGAAAAAGGCCTGGGGAGCGCTGCTCCCGAGGCCTCGTCGCCTAGACGCGGTCAGACGAACGACCGCACCTTCACGCTAGCGAGAACGCGCATGCCCCGCAAACGATTCCCGACGCTACGGAAGACCGCCGCCGTCGCCGGAGCCGATCACGCTCCCGACGACGTCCTTCACCGGGGAGACCACGTCTGGGACATCCGTCTCGAGCACGTCCTCGACGGCCCCGGTTGCCTGCTTCGTCACTCCGGTCACGGTTTCCCCGAGCCCGTCCGTGACGCTCTGAAGCGGCGCCAGGGCTCCGGACTCCCCACCCCCGCCTGAGCGCGAGCGCTTCTCCGAGCCTCCGCGGGCGCCCGGAGAGCGCTTCGGGGCTACGTCCGGCTCCGCGCGCTCTCCCCGCGCGGCGGCCCGAACGCCAGGCGCCGTCGGCGGATCCACGATCAAGGACGGCTCGGGCACGGCGCGAGGCGCCTCCACCGCGGGCGGTCTGGGCGTCTCCGCCGGCGGACGCTTCGGAACGTCAGGGATCGAGCCTGCGAGCACGGCTGCACCGAGGAGGCCCACGGCGACTTTGGCGCTGCCGCCCAGGCCGAGCGCCGACTTGAGCGAGGCGAAGAGCCCGGCGAAGTCGAGGCACCGCGCGAGGGTCCGAGGCCGCTCGACGTCCCGTCGCTCCAGGCCGCGAGCAAGAGTACGGCGTGCGCGAAAGAGCAGCGTCTCGACCGCCGACTGGCTGAGGTCGAGTTCCTCGGCGATCTCGTTGTACGAGAGCCCGCGCCACTCGCGAAGGAGGATCGCCCTCCGCTGGAGGTCGGTCAGGTCGCCGAGCGCGTCCTCGAGCGCGATGACGCTCTCGTGCCCGGACGGTCCGGCCGGCGTGAGCTCTTCCAGGCGCTCCGGGTCCTGAACGAGCTCGAGCCGCCGACGTCGGCGGTCGGAGTCCCAGGTCGAGAGGCAGACGTTGTGGGCAATCTTCAGGAGCCACGCGATCTCGGTCTTGGGAACGACTCCGCGCTGGAGCCCACGGCAGGCGTACAGGAACGTGGTCTGCAGCGCATCCTCGGCCTCCTCCTGGGAACGAAGCCGTCGCCGGCAGTAGGCCAGCACGCGCTCACCATGGCACTCGAAGAGGTCTTGAACTACGACCTGGACCTCGGGGCGCCCGACGGCATCCCCGCGGGCATCCGCTCGACCGACGGCGGGGTTCGCGGCCATTGCCTACATCACCTGGGCGGTTGCTTCACGGCTTCACCCTGTCCAAGAACGGCTGTTCACAGCGTACTGCTTCCCCGGCCGTGGCTGAACCAATCTCACTCGAACGAGTGATCGGCGGGTGACCCACAAGTTTTCGCCTCCTCGACCTTCTTACTCGGCGACCCCAGCGCCCTCGACGGAGGCCCAGATGATCCGCCTGCTGATCTGTGACGACTCCGAGTCCTTCAGGTTTGTCCTGCGCACGACGCTCGCCGAGCAGCCTGAGATCTCCGTCGTCGGCGAGGCGGGCGACGGCCGCGAGGCGGTCGACCTCGCCCTCGCCCTCTCGCCGGACGCCATCCTGATGGACGTCCGCATGCCGGTCCTCGACGGAATCGAGGCGACGCGCGAGATAACTGCAGCTCTGCCGACAGTGCGGATCGTCGGCCTCACCGGCTTCGACGACCGCCAAGTCACCGCCACGATGCTCGAAGCAGGGGCGGCCGCATGCTGCGTCAAAGGCGCACCGCTCTGGGAGCTCGAGCGTGCGGTCGC
>Ga0268386_10002510_pt1 | contig 13078 bp, 12 predicted proteins | sample RVTome_15_FD_200260 | JGI IMG/M metagenome (GOLD analysis project Ga0268386, IMG submission 200260) | Soil microbial communities from uranium-contaminated site in the Upper Colorado River Basin, Wyoming, United States - RVT150D86... ...
CGCCCCGGCGGCTACTAGTGCAGCGTCTCACAAATATCCTGGCATTCGAGCGCCGCTGCATCCGCTCCAGCTTTGTTGCGCAAGTTCGCCGTACTCTCCCGGTACGCCTTCACTTGCGCGCCTTGCTGGCGCGGCGCATCGACGCTCTCGATGCGTCAGGCTATTTGCGAGACGCTACACTTCGCGTCGCCATTCTCCTGGTCTTCCTGTTCCTTTCCCCCGGGGCGGGGCGCGCGGCCGAGGGGTACCGAATCTACGAGTCCAGCGCCGCGTCGGTGAACGGCGAGGTGCTCTTCGTCTCCGACGTCGTGCAGGAGGCGTGCTTCCTTGGGTGCGCTGCGATGCGCGGGACCGTGAAGGAGATCCTTTCCCTGCGTGAGGCGCGGGATCGCCTGATCCTCGATACGCTGGCGCTTCAGGAGCAGCGGAAGCTTCTTCTCGGGTCGGTGGACAACGTGACGCTGGAGGAGTACGCGAGGGAGGCGGAGTCCCGGATGGCCGCGTGCCCGTCCCCCTGCAGGCGGGAGGTCGCCACGGGAGAAACCCGGGAATGGATCCGCCGGAAACTGCTCATCCGGGATTTCTTCGACCGCCGCGTCGCCGTATTCGTGGACGTGAAGAGCGACGACGTGGAGAAGGAGCTTGCGCGCCGGTCGTCCGCCCCCGGGAGCGGCCCGAAACCGACATTGGAGCAGGTCCGGCAAGAGATGCTCGACGAGAGGATCGCGCAGGAGATCCGAAACTGGGAAACCCGCACCGCATCGAAATCCCGGGTGATCCTTTCGCCCATGGAGGACCGATGAGCTCGGGTATGTTCGCTCTGACCGTGCGAACGTCCTTCGCCGCGGCCCATCGGCTGCGCGAGTACGACGGGAACTGCGAGCGGTTGCACGGGCACAACTGGCAGGTGGAAGTCACGGTGGAGTCGCCGACGCTCGACGAACGCGGGATGGCCCTCGACTTCCGGGTCCTCAAGACGTCGCTTCACGACCTGCTCTCCCGGTTCGACCACCGGTACCTGAACGAGATCCCTCCGTTCGACGGGATGAACCCGTCGTCGGAGAATCTCGCGCGCCACTTGTACGAGGAGATGGAAAAATCGGTCCCGGCTCCGGCGCTTGTGTCCCGCGTCACCGTGTGGGAATCCGACGATGCCCGGGCGGACTACTCCCGGCGCGACTGATCGGATCCTCTACCCCTTCACCGCCAGCGACTCGTTCAACTCCCTCAGCAGTCTCGGAAGGTCGATCCCGTGGACCTTGGCGCCGTGTTCCAGGTTTTCGTAACCGGAGAGCTGGCACTGGGCGCAATCGATCCCGAATCGCTCGAGGACCGGAATCGCCTGCGGATATCGACGGAGCACGTCCTCGATCTTCATCTCCTTGTCGATCATCGCGTCTCCTCGCGGCGGAATGTCTTATATTACCACGGGCTCATGCCGGCCGATTTCGAGAAAGCGGAGAGGCGGCGCCGCCGGGATCCGGCCGATTTTCGCCGCCAGCTCGTAGAACAGGGAAAGCCCCTCCGTCTCCACCCCGAGGTTGTAGGAGAGGCAGCGCCAGTAGGCGTCCCGGAAGGAGGAGGGGATCCAGTCGGGGCCCCCCCACGGGTATTCCCCCCGGCGGATCGACGCCTGCGCGGTCCGTTTCGCGTCGAGAAGTGCTGCGGAGAACCGGGAAAGGGACTCCCTGCGGTCTTCCCACGCGCTCCGGGCGGCGATCCAAAGGGCGAAGACGAACGGTTTCCCCGTCTCCCGCCGCCACCATTCGCCGAGATCGGTGACGTGCGGCGCCACGCCGTCGACGGCGGCACGTATCGCCTCGTCCCCGATCACGAGATGGGCCGGGTAGCGGCGCAGGGCTTCCCTCGCGGGAAGCTCCGTCCGCACAAGCAGGTTCGTGCGCCCCAGCGACTCGCGGAGGAGGATCTCGAGCAGCAGGATCGAGGTGTCCGAGCTCCCCGTGACGGCGATCGGATCGCGAGGAAGCCGCCGGAGCGGTCCGTTCGACAGCAGCAGGACGCTCATCACTCGCCGCCTCGAGGAGATGGAAATGTCGGGGCACAGGAGATACCGGTCCGGGCGCACGGCGTACTCGATGGACGAGGAGGGGGCCACGTCCAGATACCCGTCGCGCAGTTTCCGGTTCAATTCGGAGGGGTGCCCGTCGACGAACGAGACCCCTCCCGGCACGTCTCCGGTCGCAAGCCCGTGGAAGATCGGGACGAGGTTGGCGTACGGGATTCGTCCGACGCGCAGGGGAGCAGGGTGCAAGGTCATTGGTTGAAGTTTACCACGCTCTCCGCGGGAGACGCGACAGGCCGCCTCGACGAGCGGGTTGACGAGCGGGTCCGAAATTCCAATAATGGTGGGGGCCGGTTGGAAGGAGGTCCAATGGACTGCAAGCCGATCCGGCGGTTCATCCCGGGAAATGCGGCGTACGACGAGGCGAAGCGGCTCTTCGATGGGTTCCGGGCAACCGGCACGGCGAAGATCGTCGCCGGAGCGCTCGCCGGGCACGCCTAGTGTAGCGACGAAGGTGCGCGTCGTCGCGGGGAAGTGGGGGGGGCGAACGATTCACGCCCCGCGCGGCACCTCCGTGCGGCCGACCACGGACAGGGTGCGCGAGGCCGTGTTCTCGATGCTCGGGGATGACGTGGAGGGATCCGTCCTGCTCGACCTCTTCGCCGGGACGGGCGCGATGGCGATCGAAGCCCTGTCGCGAGGGGCGGCCGGTGCGGTGCTCGTGGAAACCTCGCCGGCGGCGCTCAGCGCGCTGAGGGCGAACCTGACGTCATTGAAGGCGGATGGCGCGGTCTGTCTCCCCCTCGATTTCCGGGAGGCGGTCCGGAGGCTCTCCGCGAAGGGAAAGGCGTTCGATCTCGTGTTCCTCGACCCCCCGTACGGCAAGGGGCTGGTCGGCCTCTCGGCGGAGCTCCTTTCCCGCGCCGGCATTCTCGCTCCCGGCGCCGTGGTGGTGGCGGAGCGGGCCTTCCGGGATCCTGTGGAATCGCTCCCGTCCGGGTGGCGGGAGCGGGCCGACCGGCGGTACGGGGATACGCGGATCACCTTGTACGACATCCCCGGTCCCTGCGGGCAGGCGCCGCCGGGCGGGCAGAAACAGGAGAATCGATGAGGACCTTGGCCGTCTACCCCGGCTCGTTCGATCCCCCCACGAACGGACACCTGGACATCATCGAACGGTCCTCACGGGTCTTCTCGCGGGTGATCGTCGCGGTGGCGGTGAACCTCCGGAAAAACGCCTTCTTCACCCCCGCGGAACGCGTGCGGATGCTGAAGCGGCTGACCTCGACGATGGGGAATGTCGAGGTCACGTCGTTTCGCGGCCTGCTGGTGGATTTCGCCCGCGTTCAGGAGGCGCACATCCTGGTGCGGGGGATACGGGCGATCTCGGACTTCGAATACGAGTACCAGATGGCGCACATGAACCGGAAACTGGACCAGGAGATCGACACGGTGATCATGATGACCGGGGAGCGTCACTCAGCGATCAGCTCGAACATCGTGAAGGAGATCGCCCAGTTCGGTGGTAAGATCGACGACCTCGTGCCTCCTTTGGTGCGGGACATCTTGATCAGTAAGCTGAAAGGAGCGAAGAGGAGATGAAGCTTGCAAAGAGAGTGGGCAAGATCCAGCCGTCCCCGACGCTGGCGATCACGAACAAGGCCAAGCAGATGAAGGCGCAGGGGGTCGACGTGGTCGGCTTCGGGGCCGGGGAGCCGGACTTCGACACGCCGGACACGATCAAGGCCGCGGCGAAGAAAGCGCTGGACGACGGGTACACGAAGTACACACCGGTTCCCGGCTCACCGGAGCTCAAGGACGCCATCATCGCCAAGCTCAAGCGGGACAGCGGCCTCGACTACAAGCGGGAGAACATCATCGTCTCCCTCGGCGCGAAGCACTCGATCTACAACGTCGCCCAGGCGTTCCTCGAGGCCGGGGACGAAGTGATCATCCCCGCCCCGTACTGGGTTTCCTACCCGGACATCGCGCTCCTGGCGGACGCCACCCCGGTGATCATCGAAGCGAAGCAGGCCACGGGGTTCAAGATCACCCCGGCGCAGCTGGAAAAGGCGATAACGAAGAATACGAAGCTCTTCGTGCTGAACAGCCCCTCCAATCCGACCGGGGCGGCGTACTCGAAGGCGGAGCTCGAGGCGCTCGCCCAGGTGATCGTGAAGAAGGACATCGCCGTCCTGTCGGACGAGATCTACGAGAAGCTCGTGTACGACGGATACCAGTTCACCTCCTTCGCCTCCCTGGGAGAAGAGGTGAAGAAGCGCACGATCCTCGTGAACGGCCTTTCCAAGTCGCACTCGATGACCGGGTGGCGGATCGGGTATGTCGCGGCCGACAAGGACCTCGTGGCGGCGATGAACAACATCCAGAGCCAGAGCACGAGCAATCCCGTGTCGTTCTGCGACAAGGCGTCGATCGAGGCGCTGAACGGCCCGCAGGACTTCCAGAAGGTGTGGGTCGCCGAGTTCGACCGGCGCCGCCGCTACATCACCGACCGGCTCAACAAGATGCCGGGAGTGTCGTGCCTGCTCCCGCAGGGGGCCTTCTACGTCTTCCCGGACTTCTCCGGGTGCTACGGGAAGAAGACGCCCGCGGGCAAGGTGATCGACGGCTCCTCCGCCCTGTCGGCGTACCTGCTCGACGAGCACAAGGTGGCGGCGGTCCCCGGGATCGCGTTCGGGGACGACGCGTGCCAGCGCCTCTCCTACGCCATGTCCATGAAGAACATCGAAAAGGGGATCGACCGCATCGAGCAGGCCGTCAAGGCCCTCGCGTAATCCTCCGGGCGGCCCCGCGGGGGGAGCATCCTCCCGCGGGGCCGCCGACCCAAACTTCGCCGGTTAGTGGGAATGACTACCATGCATGGCGCTCCTGAATTCCTCCAGAGCCTGGCGATCGTTTTCTGCGTCGCCGGCATGACCACGGTGGTCTTCCAGAAGCTGCGGCAACCGGTGGTCTTCGGATACCTGATCGCCGGCATGATCGTCGGACCCCACATTCCCATCCCGCTGGTCGCCGATCCCGCCACGATCAATGAGCTTTCGGAACTCGGCGTCATCCTCCTCATGTTCTTCCTCGGGCTCGAGTTCAGCCTGCGGAAACTCCTCCGCGTCGGTCCCACGGCGGGCGTGGTCGCCCTGGTCCAGTCCAGTTTCATGATCTGGCTGGGCTACGAGACGGGCCGGCTTTTCGGCTGGCCGCCCCTGGAGAGTTTCTACGCCGGCGCGATCCTCGCCATTTCCAGCACGACGATCATCGTCGCGGCGTTCCAGGAGCAGGGCATCAAGGGAAAGTTCACCGAAATCGTCTTCGGCATCCTGATCGTCGAGGACCTGATCGGAATCCTGCTGATCGCGATCCTCACGGCCGTCTCCTCCGGGACCGCCGTATCCGCCCGCGAACTCGCCGTGACGGGAGGGCGCCTCACCGCGTTTCTGGCCGGCCTCCTGTTGGTCGGAATGCTGACCGTCCCCCGCCTGGTCCGGGCCGTTGTCCGCCTGAACCGCCCCGAAACGACGCTCGTCGCGAGCGTGGGGATCTGTTTCGCCTGCGCCTTGCTGGCCCGCACGTTCGGGTATTCCGTGGCATTGGGCGCCTTCCTCGCGGGCGCGCTGGTGGCCGAATCGGGCGTGGAAAAGCAGGTCGTGCGGCTCGTGAAGCCGCTCTGCGACGCTTTCGCCGCCGTGTTCTTCGTCTCGGTGGGAATGCTGATCGATCCCCTCCTGATCGGGCGGCACTGGATCCCCGTCGTCGTGTTCCTGTTCCTGGTCGTAGCCGGCAAGGTCGTGGGAGTCACCTTCGGCACGTTTCTCGCCGGATACGGAGTCCGCACCTCGGTCCAGGCCGGGATGAGCCTCGCCCAGATCGGCGAATTTTCCTTCATCATCGCGGCCCTCGGCCTCTCCTCGGGAGCCACGCGGGATTTCCTCTATCCGGTGGCCGTCACGGTTTCGGCGGCCACCACACTCCTGACCCCCTGGATGATCCGGTGGTCCGCGCCCGTGGCCACCCGGATCGACCGCCGTCTCCCCAAGCCGCTGCGCACGTTCGCGGCGCTGTACGGCGCGTGGCTGGAAAAAATGCGCCAACGCGGGGAACCGGAACACGCCCTCCTCGGGAGACGCCGACGGTTCCGCATGATGCTGATCGACCTGGCGATGCTGATCGGGATCCTGGTCGGTGCGTTCGTGTGGAGATACGAGGTCGTCGAACGGATCGCGTCCGGGACCGGCATCTCGATCATGACGGCACGATACGCGTATCTCGCTGCGATCGTCCTTCTCTCGGGCGTCTTCTGTTTCGGTCTCGTTCGGGGAGCGTGGCGGCTGGTGGATTCCCTCGTCGCCAAGGCGATGCCGCATGCGGAGCCGGGCAAGCTGGACCTGGCGGCGGCCCCGCGGCGCGCGCTGCTCGTCACGTTGCAGATCGGCATCGTCCTGCTGGTCGGCATGCCGCTGCTGGCGATATTTCAGCCGTTCCTGCCCGGTTTCCCGGTGGCCGCCCCACTCGTGGGGGTGTTGCTCCTGCTCGGGATCCTGTTCTGGCGCGGCGCCGCCAACCTGGAGGGTCACGTGAAGGCGGTGTCGCAGGTCATCGTCGACCAACTGAGCAAACAGGCGGAGACGGAGGGGGCCGATGAGAATGCGGACGCCTTGCGGAAAATCCAGAAACTCTTCCCGGGACTGGGGCGCATCGTTCGCCTGCGGCTCCGTTCCGACTGTTTTTCCGTGGGCAGGACCCTGTCGGAGCTGAACGTGGGGAGCCTGACCGGGGCCAAGATTCTCGTCATCCTGCGCGGCGAGGGGAATGCCGTGATTCCAACCGGCAAGGACATCCTGAAGGCGGGGGATGTGCTGGCCCTCGCCGGGACACCCGATGCGGTCGAGGCGGCCCGGGAAATCCTTACCCTGGGGACGGAAACCTCCCGGTGAACGAAAGAATATTTCTTCCGGTCTTCTTGAAGCGGAAGTAGTCCGCCAGGATCTTCGCGTGGTCGAAGGCGAGGGGGGAGGGGAGATCTCCCTCGCCGAACAGCCGCGCCTCGGCGGCGTCGTCGCCGCCTGCGGGGGCGCCTTCCGCCCGTCCGACGTAGACCGTCGAGATCGTGTGGTGGCGCGGATCGCGGGCCGGGTCGGAGTAGACGCCCAGCAGCGCGGTGAGGGTCACGCGCAGGCCCGTCTCCTCGAGCGCTTCCCGGACGGCCGCGGACTCGACGGTTTCACCGACCTCGACGAACCCGCCCGGGATCGCCCACCCCGGAGGCGGATACTTCCGCCGGACCAGGACGACGCGATCGCCCACCTCGATGACGACGTCTGCGGTGGGAAGAGGATTGCGGCCTGCCAAGGGGGATTCCTCCGGCCTCCGGGACCGATCCCGGGCGACGATTTGTGTTATAAATTTTACTATGGATTTCGGTTATCCTGCGGCGATCTTCGTCTCTTCCTTCATCATCGGCCTCTCCGGGGCGATGATGCCGGGACCTCTCCTTGCGGTCACCATCCGGCACTCCTCGGTCCGCGGTTTTTCCGCCGCGCCGCTGCTCGTCCTCGGGCACGCGCTCCTCGAGGCGGCGCTCGTGTGCCTCCTCCTGTTCGGCCTGACGGAGTGGATCCGGGGAGACGCGGCGATCATCGCGATCGCACTGCTCGGCTCCGCGATGCTCCTCCGGATGGCGGCGGGGATGGCCCGGGAGGTCCGGACGCTCCATTTCGACGCTGCAACGGGCGGTTCCCCGGGGGGGCGGAGCGAAGGGAAGGGGTCGAGAGGGGTGCGTCCCGTGATCGACGGGATCGTCACCTCCGCCTCGAACCCGTACTGGTCGCTCTGGTGGGCGACGATCGGCCTCGGGTACCTGCTCCTTTCGCGCGGACAGGGATGGCGGGGCGTCCTCGCCTTCTTCTCCGGGCACATCCTGTCCGACGCGGCGTGGTACCTCTTCGTCGGGGCGGCGGTTTCGGCGGGGCGGGGCTGGTTCACCGACCGGGTCTACCGCGGCGTCGTCGGCGCCTGCGCCGCGTTTCTCGTCTTTTTCGCCCTCACCTTCGGGTACCTCGGGGTGTCGCGTCTTGTCCGCATCCTGTAGCGGGCGCATTCCCTCCGCGGAGGTTTCGATATGAAGGCGGTCGTGATGGCGGGAGGCTTCGGAACGAGGCTTCGCCCGTTGACGGAGAAACTTCCCAAGCCGATGGCGCACGTGGCGAACCGGCCGATGATGGAACACGTCGTCCGGCTGCTGGCCGCCGAAGGGATCGACGACCTCGAGGTGCTGCTCCACTTTTATCCCGAGAAGATCAGCTCCTTCTTCGGGGACGGGACTCCCTGGGGCGTCCGGATGAACTACGTGAACGCCGACGCGGATTACGGCACCGCGGGGGCGGTCAAGAACGCGGAGGAGCGGCTCTCCGGGACCTTCCTGGTGATCAGCGCGGACATCATCACCGACTTCGACCTGTCGAAGGCGATCGACTTTCACAAGGGGAGCGGGGCGGCGGTCACCATCGTCCTGACGCGCGTTCCCAACCCCCTGCAGTACGGCATCGTGATCACCGAGGAGGACGGCCGGATCGTCCGCTTCCTGGAGAAGCCGACGTGGGGGGAGGTCTTCTCGGACACGATCAACACGGGGATCTACATCGTCGAGCCCGATGTGCTCGGTCTCATTCCGCCGATGAAGAACTGGGACTTCAGCAAGAACCTCTTTCCCGCCATGCTGGCCCGGGGCGACCGGCTGCTCGGCTACGTCGCGGAGGGGTACTGGAAGGACGTGGGGAATCTGGACGAGTACCTGAACGTCCACCTCGACCTCCTGGAGGGGAAGGTGAGGATCGGGTTCGAGGGGGAGAAGGCGGGGGAGCGGAGCGTCTGGATCGGCGAGGGTTCGAAGGTCGACTACACGGCGGAGCTCTCCAACGTCCTTCTGGGGAAGAAGTGCGTCGTCGGGTCCGGGGTGACGATGAGCAACGTCGTGGTCGGCGACGGATGCGTCGTCGAGGACGGGGCGGTCCTCCAGTCCTCCGTGCTCTGGGAACGCGTGTCGGTGGGGAAGGGGGCCCGGATCTTCGAGAACATCGTCGGATCCGACGTCCGGGTGGGGCGCGGCGCCTTCCTCGCGGAGCGGGCGGTGGTCAGCGACCATTGCGTCATCGGGACCGAGGCCGTGGTCAAGCCGAACGTGAAGGTGTGGCCTCACAAGGTGGTCGAGGACGGGGCGACCCTGTCGTCCTCCCTCATCTGGGGGGAGAAGTGGGCGCGCTCCCTCTTCGGCGCCTACGGGATCGTCGGGCTGGCGAATCTCGAGATCTCCCCCGAGTTCGCGGCGAAGGTCGGGGCCGCATACGCCGCCACGTTCGGGAGGAAGGTGGTCCTTTCCACCAGCCGGGACAGCCACAAGGCGTCGCGGATGATCAACCGCGCGATCATGACGGGGATGCTGTCGGTCGGCGTCGAAGTGCACGACTACGGCGTTACGCCCCTGCCGGTCGTTCGTTTCCTTTCCCGCTCTCACGGCGAGGAGCGGGGCGGCGTCCACACGCGGAAGAGCCCGTTCAACGCGTCCTTCCTCGACCTCAAGTTCTTCGACGATTCCGGCCTCGACCTGTCGATGGGGCTGGAGAAGAACATCGAAAACATGTTCTTCCGGGAGGACTTCGTCCGGGCCGACATCGAGGAGACGGGGGGGATCACCTTCCCGGTGGGCGGGTTCGACTTCTACATCGACGGGTTCACGAAATCCGTCGACGCGCGGGCGATCAAGGAGCGGAACTACAACATCGTGCTCGACTACTCCTACGGCTCCTCCGCCGTCATCTTTCCGCGGATCCTCGGACAGCTCGGTGTGGAGACGGTGGCCCTGAACGCCATCCTCGACCCGTCCCGCATCACCCGGTCGCAGGAGGAGTTCGACAAGGGGATGGGCCACCTCGCGGCGATCTCGCGCTCCCTGTCCGCCGACCTCGGCGCGATGCTCGACACCGGCGGCGAGAAGATTTTCCTCATAGACGAGAAGGGGGACATCCTCTCCGACGCGACGGCGCTGCAGGTGGTCTGCCTCCTCGCCTGCCGCCAGGCGGGCAAGGGGCTGGTGGGGGTCCCGGTCACCGCCTCGCGGAACGTGGAGAAGATCGCGGCGCGCTTCGGGATGGACGTGGTCCGGACGCGGACGCTGCCGCGGTCGCTGATGGAAACGGCGGCGAGGGAGGGGGTCGCCTTCGCGGGAGACGGAGCGGGCGGGTTCGTCTTCCCGCGATTCCAGCCGGCCTTCGACGGCATGTTCGCCATCGTGAAGATCTTGGAACTGCTGGCGGCCGAGGGGAGGGGACTGTCCGACCTCCTGCGCGAGATCCCGCCGACCGTCCTGATCCACCGGAAGATCCCCTGCGCCTGGGAGAACAAGGGATCCCTCATGCGGATGCTGACCGGGCACGCCAAGGGGAAGCCGGGCCAGTTCATCGACGGGGTGAAAGTTTTCGAGGGGGAGGACTGGGCGCTGGTCTACCCGAGTCAGGACGAGGCGTACTTCCACCTGGTGGTCGAGTCCGGGGACAGCCGCGCGGCTTCGCTGCTCGCCTCGGAGTACACGGACCTGTTCGCGTCCTGGGGGAAGAAGCTGTGACGGACGGTCGTCCGCTCCGGGTGCTGACGATGGAGGTCGGCCCGCTGGCGGAGAACACCTATATCGTGGGGCACGTGGCGAGCGGAAAGGCGGTCGCCATCGACCCCGGCGACGAGGCCGACGAGATCCTGCGCCAGTTGGGCGCGCGGGGGTGGACCCTGGACAAGATCCTTCTTACCCATGGGCACTTCGACCACGTGGGCGCGGTCGCGGCCCTCAAGGAGCGGACGGGCGCGAGCGTCCACATCCACCCGGACGACGTGGAACAGATGCGGACGGCGGGCCGGCAAGGCGCGATGTTCGGGCTGCACGTCCCCGCCCCTCCGCCCCCCGACGTACTGGTCCGGGAGGGCGATACCGTTTCCCTGGGGGACGCCGCCTTCCGCGTTCTCCACACGCCGGGGCACACGCCGGGGCACGTGACGTACCTTTCCGGGGACCTCGCCTTCGTGGGCGATCTCATCTTCGAGGGGTCCATCGGCCGGACGGATCTTCCCGGGGGATCCCTCGACGATCTTCTGCGCGCGGTCCGGGAGAAGATCTTCACGTTGCCCGAAGAGACGATTCTCTTTCCCGGGCACGGCCCGGCCACGACGGTGGGCGATGAAAAGCGCGGGAACCCATTCTTCGCGGGAGAGGACGCAGGCCGATGACCATGCTCTCGGGCAAGGAGATCGTCCTCGGTGTCACCGGGGGGATCGCGGCGTACAAGGCGTGCGAGATCGTCCGCGCGCTGCGCAAGGACGGAGCGGACGTCCGGGTGATCCTCACCGCCTCCGGGGCGCGCTTCATCACGCCGCTCACCCTGCAGACCCTTTCGAAGAACCCGGTCTATACCGACCTGTTCGACCTCATCACCGAATCCGAGATCGGGCATATCTCCCTCGCGCAGCGGGCGAACCTCCTGATGATCGCGCCGGCCACCGCGAACATCCTAGGGAAGATCCGCGGCGGCATCGCCGACGACTTGCTCTCGACGGTGGTGACGGCCACCGCCGCGCCGGTGCTGCTCGCGCCGGCGATGAACAGCCAGATGTACGCCTCCCCGGCGGTGCGGGAAAACGTGGAGGTCCTCCTGGAGCGGGGGTTCACGTTCGTCGACCCCGACGAGGGGGAACTCGCCTGCGGCACGGTGGGGCCGGGGCGTCTGGCCGACACGGAGAAGATCGTCGAGATGGCCCGGATCCTTCTGACGGAGAAGATCCTCGCCGGAAAGAGGGTCGTGGTGGGGGCGGGGCCCACGGCGGAGGACATCGACCCGGTCCGGTACCTCACGAACCGGTCCAGCGGCAAGATGGGGTTCGCCATGGCGGTCACTGCGCGGCGGTTCGGCGCGGACGTCACCCTCGTCGCGGGACCGACACGGCTGCCGGATCCCCTTTTCATGAAGACGATCCGGGTGCGGTCCGCGGAGGAGATGATGGGGGCCGTGGGCACGGCGGCGGAAGCGGCGGACGCGGTGGTGATGGCGGCGGCGGTGGCGGACTTCCGCCCGGAGTCGGCGGCGTCGCAAAAAATCAAGAAGGAGACGTTCGACCGGCGGATCTCCCTGGTCCCCACGGAGGACATCCTCTCCTCCCTCGGGCGGTCCAGGGGAAGCCGTGTGCTCGTCGGGTTTGCGGCGGAGACGAACGACCTCGAGGGGAACGCGGTCGAGAAGATGCGCCGGAAGAATCTCGACGCGATCGTCGCGAACGACGTCTCCCGGACCGACATCGGGTTCGAGTCCGACAGCAACGAGGTCCGCGTCTACTTCTCGGACGGAACCGCGCTCGATCTCGCCATGGAGGCCAAGGACGCGATCGCCTCCGCAGTATGGCGGGCGGTCTGCCGGAAGTTCCTCCCAGGATGAGCCGGACCGTTTCCCGCCGGATGCTGGCGGTGTGGCTCCGGGAGGTCGGGGTGGACTACGTCCTCCGGCCGTCACCGGGCGGGGAGACCCTGGACGACATCCGCGAGGAGTTGACCGACTGCCGCCGGTGTCCGCTTTGCACGGGCCGCGCCACGGTCGTCTTCGGGGTGGGGAACCCCCGCGCCCGGCTGATGTTCGTCGGCGAGGGCCCCGGCTCCGAGGAGGATCGCATGGGGGAGCCGTTCGTCGGGGCGGCCGGGAAGCGGCTCGACCGGTGGATCGCGCGGATCGGACTCCGGCGGGAGGACGTCTACATCGCCAATATCGTGAAGTGCCGCCCGCCGGGGAACCGCGCTCCCCTCCCCGACGAGGCGAAGGCGTGCCTTCCGTACCTGTTGCGACAGATTCGGGCGATCCGACCCGAGATCATCTGCACCCTCGGCGCGACCGCGCTGAATTTCCTGTTGGGAGTCGAGGAGAAGATCACCCGGGTGCGGGGGACGTGGAGGGAACGGGACGGCGTCCCCGTGCTCCCCACGTATCACCCCGCCTTCATCCTGCGCGACGCCGC
>Ga0268386_10002512_pt1 | contig 13076 bp, 13 predicted proteins | sample RVTome_15_FD_200260 | JGI IMG/M metagenome (GOLD analysis project Ga0268386, IMG submission 200260) | Soil microbial communities from uranium-contaminated site in the Upper Colorado River Basin, Wyoming, United States - RVT150D86... ...
GTTCATTACGGACGGCGGCGTGTTCGCCAGCAAGGCGCACAAGAACCCGACGTTGACGATCATGGCGCTTGCGTGGCGCAGCAGTGAATACCTCGCGGAACAACTGGGGAAGCGAAGCCTGTGACGTTCGATCCTGACAATCCGTTCCGCGTGGACCGGCGCACGACGATCAAGTGGCTGGCCGCGACCATGGCGGCGGCTTACACCGGTTGCAGCTCCGACGAGAAATATCTCGGCGACGAGATTCCGCCGGCGCGCCGGCTCCTCGGTGTTGCCGCGCAACCAGCCAACATTCCCTACGGCACCGATCCCGACCGCATGATTCCCGTCGTACCGTGGTCGAGGACCATGACCGACGCGCAATTGCGGGCTACGGCCGCTTTATGCGACCTGGTCTTGCCGGAGGACGACCGCTCGCCTTCCGCAAACGCAGTGGGCGTGCCGGACTTCATCGATGAGTGGGTCAGCGCGCCCTACGCGCAGCAACAGGAAGACCGCGAGCTGATTCTCGACGGACTCGAGCGGCTCGAGCAGCAGAGCCGGCAGCGCTTCGACGTGAGCTTTGCATTTGCGTCGGTGCAGCAGAAGACGGAGTTGGTCGACAGTATCGCCGGTGGGCCGGAACCGGATCAGGCGGAGTTCTTCAAACGGTTTCGCTATCTCACGGTCGGGGCGTTCTACACGACGGAGGCGGGAGCCCGGGACATCGGGTACATCGGTAATGTGCCGATTGCCGGTGAGTATCCGGGCCCCAGCGATGAAGCGATGGCACACCTTGCGGGAGTGCTGCAGCAACTGGGCTTGCCATTACCCGCCAATCCCGCGTCCGCGTGAGTCGGGCGTCTGGATCGCACGGGCCGCTATGTTCGGGAGCGCACAGACCAGGTCGGGCCAGGGAAATACCATGGGCTGACCAGCGACCGACAACTAGCCCGCTGACCCGCCCCCGACAACGCGCACCGTGAGGTACGCATCAGCCGGTGCCGGTTCAGAGCGATCGCGCTCGCAGACCCGCGAAAACAGAAGGTTGCCGATGTTACATGAGTTCCTCACAACCTACCGGGCTGAACTGATCGGCCGATGCAGGGCGAAATCCATGCAAAGGTCCATCCCGAATGTAAACGGCACGGCGCTCGATCATGGCATTCCCCTGTTCCTCGACCAGCTCATCCGGACGCTCCGGATTGAGCAGACCTCGGAACCCATGCGAAGCCGCAGAATTTCGGGCTCGGCGGGCGGCGAAACTCAAGGCTTGTCTGAAATCGGCGAAACCGCCGCACGGCACGGCCGCGAGTTGCTGCAGAGTGGTTTTTCGGTCGAAGCGGCAGTTCACGCGTATGGCGATGTATGCCAGTCGATAACGGACCTGGCGTTCGAACTCAGTGCGCCGGTCACGGCGAGCGAGTTTCGCACTCTCAACCGTTGCCTGGACAACGCAATCGCCGAAGCAGTTACCGAGTTCTCCTACCAGCGCGAAGCGCGATTTTCAGATCACGCGGCTCACGCAATGCACGAACGACTGGGTTGTCTGGCGCACGAGCTGCGCAATCATATCCAAACCGCGACTCTCGCGCTCAACGCGATAAAAACGGGCAACGTAGGACTGGCCGGAGCAACGGGAGGCGTTCTCGATCGCAGCATTATTGGACTGCGCAATCTCATAGATCGCTCCCTCACCGATTCGCGCGTGATAGCAGGTCTCCCGGCTCAAATCGAATTGCTCTCCCTTGCCGACCTCATTGCTGAAGCGACATCGTCGGCAACATTGGAGTCGCAGGCTCGCGGGTGCAGCCTCGCAGTCAATACCGTGGACCCTACTCTTGCCGTCGCCGCGGACCGCGACCTGTTTATGTCCGCGTTGGGCAATCTTCTGCAAAACGCAATCAAGTTCACCAAGCCTCACACCGAGGTTTCGCTGCAGGCCTATTCTGCCGGCAGCCGCATTGTTATCGACATCGAGGATCGCTGCGGCGGATTGCCCGAGGGCGACTCGGGGCGAATGTTTCTGCCATTCATTCAGGGAAACGCAGACAAATCCGGTCTCGGGCTGGGACTTTCGATCTGTCGCCGTAGTGTGGAGGCGATGGGCGGGCTGCTCAGCGTCCGCAATATGCCCGGCGCAGGCTGCGTCTTCACCCTCAACCTGCCGCGCCGCGCACTCACAAGTGACAGGAACCTGAAGTGCCAGGCATCGTAACGGCGGGGCACACCAACCGGCTGATCGAGTCGCTGTCGCGCAAGGATCGCAAGCGGATGCTGCAGAGTTGCGAACCTGTGGACCTGGTCTTCGGCGAGATCCTGTGCGAGCCGCGCCGGCGGCTTCGGCACGCATATTTTCCCCTCACCGCATTCGTTTCGCTCGTTTCCACGGTCGCTCACCACCAGCCGCTGGAGATGGGTCTGATCGGCAGCGAAGGCGTGCTCGGCGCGACCCTGGTGCTTGGAATCAATACCGCTCCGCTGCGCGCCGTAGTGCAGGGAAAGGGTACTGCGTTGCGGATAACGGCGCTGCAGCTGCGCCGCCAGTTGCGTGACAGCCCGTCCCTACCGGACGCGCTGCAGCGTTATCTTTACGTATTGATAGGACAACTGGCGAAAGCCACGGCCTGCAACCACTTCCATAAAATAGAGCCGCGGCTTGCGCGCTGGCTGCTCATGACACATGACCGCGCACACGCCGACCATTTTCACCTCACCCATAAATATCTTGCCGGCATGCTCGGCGTGCGCAGAAGCGGGATTACCGTCGCTGCGGGCTCCCTGCAGCGAAGAAACTTCATCCGCTATGCTCGGGGCGAGATCACAATCCTCGATCGCAAGGGGCTGGAAACGGCCTGTTGTGCGTGTTACGACGGGGCAACGGAGGGCTACGTCCAATTACTCAAATGAACGCGGCAGTCGATGCCGTCATTTGTACGCTAGCGCACATTGGGCTACCATGGATGAAGACAGGAACCTGAACATTTAGCGCAAATTGCAACCGGCGGCGCATCCGGGTAGAGCAATTTGACGATGGCCAGTATGCACGTCACCTACGACCGTCTGGATCCCCGGCAAAACCACTTGCTGGCTGCCCTGCCGGAGGGCGACTACCAGCGACTGCGGCCGAATCTCGAATTCATAGCGCTTCCGCTCGGCCTGGTTCTCTACGAGTCCGGCGGTCAACTGAACTACGTCTACTTTCCGACCGACAGCATCATTTCGCTGCTGTACGTTATGCAAGACGGCGCATCGGCCGAAATTGCGGTGACCGGTCATGAAGGGTTGGTTGGCATAGCCCTGTTTATGGGAGGTGAAACCACGCCGAGCCGCGCGGTTGTCCAGAGCGCAGGCTCCGGGTTCCGGCTCGCAGCGTCCGGCCTGAAAAAGGAATTCGACAACGGCGGGACGTTACATCACCTGGCGCTGCGTTATACGCAGGCACTCATCACCCAGATGGCGCAAACCGCCGTCTGCAACCGCCACCATTCGGTGGAGCAGCAACTGTGCCGCTGGCTGTTGCTGAGCCTCGATCGCCTGCCCTCCAACGTACTTTCCATGACCCAGGAGTTGATCGCGAACATGCTGGGCGTGCGTCGCGAAGGTGTCACCGAGGCTGCCGGTCACCTGCAACAAGCCGGGCTGATAAAGTACAGCCGCGGCCGTATTACCGTGCTCGACCGGCCGAGGCTGGAAATGCGGGTGTGCGAATGTTACGCCGTGGTCAAGAAAGAGTACGACCGCCTCCTCGGTTAGCAACTGCTCTGTCTCTTACGTACGGCATCGCACAGACGCTCTGGCAGCCGGCGGCTAAGGTTGCCTCCTTACTCATCCTGTTTAAGTGAGGTCGGGCAGATGAATATCCTTATTTGGCTGGTGGTTGGCGGCTTGATTGGCTGGGTAGCCAGCATGGTCATGGGAACGGACGGCCGGCAGGGAATCGTCCTCAATGTCGTGGTCGGTATCGTCGGCGCCTTCCTCGGCGGATGGCTGCTGAGCGGTCTTTTCGACAGCGGATCGATCAACCAGGGTGACTTCAGCGTCTCGTCACTCATCTTGTCCCTGCTTGGCGCCATTATCCTGTTGTTCATTGTCAAACTCGTACGCGGCGGCGTGGGCCGGTGACGGCCGCCCGCCCGGGTACACAGACGCTCCGGACGCCGTCGGGCGGGATCCGGTCCGGGCGAGTGCCGCAATCTGAGCGACAACAGCTCGCGGCAGCAGAGCGACAGATCGACAGGCTGCTGAAACTGAACGCGGTTCTTCTCGAAGAAACCGTGGTGCTGGGCGAGTTGCTCGCGAAAGCGCAACGGTTCGCATTTCACGACGAGTTGACCGGCCTGCCCAACCGCCGATTGCTGCAGGACCATTTCGAGCTGGCAATGGCACAGGGATCACGGCAGCACACACAGGCGACGTTGCTGTTCCTCGACCTGGACGGATTCAAAGGCATCAATGACGTGCACGGACATTCGACGGCGGACCGGTTGCTGCAACAGGTGGCTTCCCGTTTGAGAGCTTGCATTCGCAGCTCCGACACCGCCTGCCGCTACGGTGGCGACGAATTCGTAATCCTGTTGCCGGATGTCAGTGGTCAGGATAAGGCGGTCGCAGCAATCGGAAAGGTCCGCACTCAACTCATGTTGCCGTATTCGATCGAGGGAACGGTAATAAGACTGACGGTAAGCATTGGCATGGCCACGTACCCGATTGACGGCGAAGACTTCCTTGGACTGATACGGGCAGCGGACATGGACATGTATAAGGAAAAGCCGCGCATGCCCCATCCGAAAAAAAACCCGCTCATATGCTGAGCGGGTTCCAGGGATGCATCATCGTTGATCAGTCAGGTCTGGCTGAACGGTCAACGGGAGGCAGTGGTCGCGTTGGAGATGATCACTTCGACCCGGCGGTTTTGCTGCCGTCCGGTAGCGGTATCGTTACCGGCAACCGGCGACCCTTCGCCCAAGCCGGACGTGGAAAGGCGAATTGCTTCCACGCCCTCGCCGACCAGGTAGGACTGAACCGAGTTCGCACGACGTTGCGACAGGTTGAAGTTGGATTCGTTGCTTCCGACGTCGTCAGTGTGCCCTTCTATCAGCACCGTTCGATCCGGGTACTCGTTCAGGAACGCAGCCAGCTTGTTGAGGTTGCCGGCGGCGCCGCCCTTCAGGTCGGATTTTCCGGTTTCGAACAGCAGGTCGCCGAGCGTTACCACCAGTCCGCGATCGGTCTCACGCGCATTTAACTCACTGATCTGTCGCTGAAGGTCTTCGGCCTCCAGTGTTGCTGCTGCGGACTTCGCGCGCTCGGCGTCGGCGTCGCTTCTTGCAGAGGCGGCATCCGCTCGTGCGGACTGCGCGTCGATGCGGGCCCGGTCCGCTTCCCGGGTGCGGGAATCGAGGCGGGCAAGTTCGCTCTGCTCGCTCAGCGCCCGGCGCTCGTCCTCATACAGACGGCTTTGTGCCCGGGCTTTGGCGATCCCGACCTTGTGATCCGCAATCAGTACAAGGTGCTTTGCATAAGCCTCATCCTCGCGCGGAACCTCAGCGGCGTTCACCGCAGTTTCTGCTTCCTTGATTTCGACTGGCGCAAGAGAGGCCAATCGCGAATCCGACTGCAGTTCCGTCAACTGGTTGCGCGCCGTGTCGGCGCCTTCCGGCGCGGTCAGTGGGGTTGCGCAGGCCGCCAGCACCACAAATGCAGCAGCGGTTGTGAAAACTTTGAAACTGTGTGCCGGAATGTTCATTTTCGGCCTCCCGTGTTGCGTCGCATTTCCTGTTTCAACGTATCGATGCTTTTCTGCATGTCGTCGTTGATCGCCTTTGCCTTCAGCTCTTCCGCCTGGGCAGAGGCCAGGTCGGCATGAACCCGCGACTCGTCAGCGAGGTACCTGGCTTCTATCATTTGCTCGCTTCGCACCGCAGTCCGCGCTGCGGCCAACTTTTCGCGCGCCAGACGCAGCTCCGTCGACGCATAATCGGCAACACGAGCCTGCTCGGCATCGGCAATGGCCGACTCCGCGGCTTGCAGGGCCTGGGTAGGGGGCTCTGGCGTTGCTGCGCAGGCGGCAAGCACAAGCAGGCCTGCAGCTGCGGTTGCAACGAAAAAGGGTGATCCGCGGATCCCCTTCACCTTGGGGTTCTGTAATAGCTGGTACATGTGGTTTTCCTCGAGTGCACCGCCGATGCCGAATGGCAACGGGGTGACGACAGTGTCACCCAATGGGGCGAGAAGTTCTGTGCGGTGGCGTACTTAGCGGGCGCTTTCGGTCGCCGGTGTCCTGGCGACCTTGCAGTAGCGCAGCCGTTCTTCCGGTTCAGCACGGAGCCGCGTGTCGATGTAGTAACCGACCATGCTTTCGACCCGGATCTCTCCGGCCGGGATGAACTCGGCCGCATCGCGCATCCATCCCGCGACACATGTGTCTTTTGACGAGTCCGAGGCGGCGCAATCGAGCAGGTTGCTGAACGCAGCCCGCCACTGCATGAAGGCGTCGCGGCTCATGGGGTCTCCGTGGCCCGGGATCAGCGTCTCGAAACGTGTCCGAGAAATAGCATCGAGCGCGTCCCGCCATCCTTCTGCGCAGGCCGTGTCCATGAACGGAACCATTGCGACGACCAGGTCGCCGGCGATCACGAGCTCTTCGCGCGGTTCGTAGATCCACACGTCGCCTTCCGTTACTGCATACGGTGCGAGGTTGACCTGGAGCGTCCGCCCCGCGATGGTCATCTCTCGCGATCGCGTGATGGGTATCGTTGCGCGTAACGAATCGGGATCGTCCATGGCGGCAAGATCGCGATCGATTTCCGCCTTGACCTCGTCGCTTGCGTTGCCGGACTTCAGAAATTCCGCCACGCGGGTGCGGCTCTCCACGAAGAAGCCGGTCAACGCGCCCTCGATAGCCGTGCTGGTATAGAGCGGCGCATCCGGCCAGGCCCCCTTGATTTCCGCGTTGCCGCCGGCGTGATCGAGATGCCAGTGGGTATTGACGATCGCCGCGATCGGCTTGTTGCGCTCATCCGCGAAGCGCAGCAATTTTTCCTGGTGCGCCGGATGCCGGCCGGTATCGACGACAATAAGTCCTTCCGGAGCGTCAAAAAAAACGCTGTTGCCATCCGGCCCGCGCCCCGGAACATAGCTGCCCGACACGACGTGCCAGGAGGGTTCCGCGGATTCGGCGTTCGACATGCCGTACGGCAGTGCGGCTGTTACCGCATGGAGAACAAAATGGCAGCCGGCGAGAGTCCGCCGGCGGCGCGGGGCATGTCGACAGTCCCTGCTATTCGCCGCCAAAGCTCGCTGCGACGTTGAAGAAGTAGGTCCTGCCATTCAGATCGTATCCGTAGCCCAGGGGAACGTTATTGACCGACGTGACCTCGAGCCCTTCGTCAGGATCGACCAGCGGGGGAGCAATGTCGAAGACGTTCCGCATGCCGCCGCCGAAGGTCCAGACGTCGCCATAGTAGTAGACCGACATCGAGTGCAGGAAATAGTCGTCTGCAAACCCGACGTCGCGGCAATTGAAGTCGCCTTCGTCCGGTCCGAGACAGGTATCCCCGCCACCGTCGAAAACGTTACCGAACTCGTCTATGGTCTCGGGGTCCTGCTCGACCGAACCGAGGTAGTTGACCGACCAGGTCAGGCGGAACTTCTCGACATCCGCGCGGATTCCCAACCGGCCTCGCCACTCCGGCAAGCCGAATTCGCCGAGATCGTCGTCGAAGGTGGGCACGCCGTCGTCATCGAGGAAGGTCTCAGATGCCTCGAGCGAGTGGTTTACGCCCAGGTCCACCCCGAGAGCGACCGGCTTCTCGAACATCGAGAAATCCTGGTCGTAGGCGACGTTGATGTCGATGCCGCGAGCGGTCTCGTTGTCGCGGTTCAGGAAGCCGGCTTCGATGCGATTGAGGAAGCCGTCTGCATCGCGGGCGAGCCGCTCGCAGAACGGGCTGTCGAGCGTCGGCCGGTTGTAGCAGTCGTTGATGATGAACTGGCCGCTCGGCTCGATGATCGCGTTCTCGATCTCGATCTCGTAGTACGTGGCGCCGATGGTCAGTTCGAAGGCGTCGATGAACGGCTGGTCCCAGGCGAAGCCGGCCGACCACGACTCCGATTCTTCCTCGAACAGGTCCTGCGTGCCGCCGGTGGCGATTTCGACGCTGTACGTGTTGAAGCCGTTGTTGTTCAACGCCGTCGGATCGACGCCGGTTCGCAGGCAGTTCTCCAGTACCGCCGGGTCCCGTGTATCCTGTGACGGGTCGTAGCCGCCCAGTCCATCGAGGGCAGCCTCCGGTATGGCGCAGGGATCGAAGTAATTGTTGAAGCCGGTCTGGTCCTGCAGGAAGTTCTCGCGGAGGTTAGGTGCCCGATACGAGGTTCCCAATGTGGCGCGGATGAGCAGCGAGTCTACTGGCCGGTAACCCAGCTTGTACGAATAGGTCGTCGCCGAGCCATAGAACTCGTCTTTCGTGTAACGCGTCGACAGGTTGACGGTGAGCTGTTTCGCGGCCGGCAGGTCTGCAAGCAACGGTACTTCGACTTCGCCGAAGTACTCCTGCGTGTATTTCTCGCCGGTCGCGCCGCCGTCGGCAAAGAAGCCGAAGAACAGGCCTTCGGCCGCCACCTGGTCGGGGATCGACTTGATCTCGTCTTCCCGCCGCTCGATGCCGATGCCGGCGCTTATCGGTCCTGCGGGCAGCTCGTAGATGTCGCCCGACAGGAAGCCCGTCAGGATGGTCTGCGTGTACTCGGTATCGAAGTCGCGGCTGTCGAACAGGTAAGCTCGCTCCTGCGGCGTGGCGAAATCGCCGACAACGCCTTCGTAAAGGGACGGCGCGAACATGTTCACCGGTACACAGCCCGGCGCAACGTCTGCCGCCAGCGGTACGCCCATGTCGTTTTCGCAGGGCGTGTTGGTCGTGGAAAACGCGCCGAGTGCGAGCGACAGGCGGTCATCCCGGATGCCCGGGCGGTTGGAGGTTCCGTCAGACTTCGCATAAACCGCAGCGACGTCCCAGCTGAAGTTGTCGAGCGGCCCCCACTGCAGTTGTGGCAGATCGCCTCTCAGCCCAAGCACCGCGCGAACCTGTTGTACCTCGACGGTGTTCAGGGTGCGGTCGCCGTCGACTCCGACAATCGGTGTCGTGCCGACCGGTCCCGACGGACCGTCATCGCCAAGGCCGAAAAAGGCTGGAGTATTACCGTTGACGGCCGTAAACGCCGGAATGTAATTCGGGTTGTTCATCAGCGAATCGTAAGCGAGTCCGCAATCCACACCGCCCGGAGCATTCGGGTTGCAGGGATTGAACGGGTTCAACGCCGGGACCGATGGGAAGAGCTGAAAGGTCCCGAGATCGATGAAGAAATCGCGCTCCGAGTACAGGGCCTCGAAGTACGGCGTGATGTTCATGTCGCCCGAGAAAGAATACTCGCCGTAGGCCATGACGCTGCTGCGGCTCAACTCCGGAAAGAGGTGAGCTTCCTGGGCGCGGCTGTCGAGGGCATAGTCGGAGAAGTCCATGTCGGTCTGCCCGTCGCCGTCGCCGTCTATGCCGGCGCCGAATTGTCCCGACTCCGAGAAATTCGGTATGCCGGAATTGCTGAAGCCGGGGGTGTAGTACACGCTGCCGAACCCGGTGCCGAATTCCCGGGGGAATGCATCCACTGCGTGACGTGCGGCCAGGCCCAGGGTCGTGCAGTCGTTCGGCGCCATGCCGGAGCCGACCTGGTCCGCGAGGCTTGCTGTCCTTATCCGCCCGGTCTCATCGATTTCGTAATGGCGCTGGCACTGGTCCGTCCACTCCCGGTCTGCCAGCGTGACGGCTTCGATGTCGGTGTATTCAGCGCCAAAGCCGATGAAGCCGCGGTCGAAGTTCTTGCCCCAGATTGCGGAAAGGGTGTGCTCCACCCCGGCGCCCTGCTCGGGGACATGTGTGAAGCCTTCGAACTCGAAGCCGTTGAAATCCTTGCGCAGGATGATGTTGGCGACGCCGCCGACAGCATCGGAACCGTACACCGAGGACGCACCGTCGAGCAGCAGATCGTATTGCTGCACCAGCGATGCCGGAACCAGGTTGAGGTCGGCCGCCGATGGCGCGCCTTCCACACCCGCCGGCGCCAACCGGCGTCCGTTCAACAAGACCAGCGTTCGCGCATCGCCCAAGCCGCGCAGGCTGATGCTCGACGCACCGGGTCCGCCGTCCGTTACGAATGAAGAAAGAGTCAGGTCGATCTGCTGCCCGGTGGCGGCAGTCGAATCCTGCAGAATTTCCCCTGCATCGATCAGCCCGACTTCGCGTGAAACCTCGGAAGTAATGACCTGCAGTGGCGAAATGCTGGTGTAGGTGTCCCTCCTGAGTCGGGATCCGGTGACGACGATCTCCTCAAAGCTTTCACTGGCGTCGTCGGTCTCTCCGGTTGTACCTTCGGGCTCGACCTGTGCCATCGACAAGGCCGGCGTTGCAAGAATAAGACAGAAAATCCTAGTTCTGGATGAGACGATCCCGGACCCAGTATGGCTACCGAATCTCATGATATTCCCCTTATGACTGGCAGGTTTGTTGTCATACAGGGGGAATCTTGTACCACGGGCAGCGCCGGGATCTTTAGAACCTTTGGTTATCTGTACCAGTTACGCCACAGTTTTTGGTGGGCCTCCTATTCCGCTTTCCCGCCGTTCTCCGACGGCCGCCCAGCGGGCGCAAGCCGCAGGCTGACCGCGGTCGTGGTTGCAAGTATCGCCACGATGATCGCCACGGACAGGAGCGGTGGGACCGGTATCCAGTCGTGCGTCACCATCTTGAATGCGGCGAACCCAAGCACCGCGGCCAGACCGTAATGCAGGTAGCGCACCCTTTCCAGCGACGCGATGAGCACGACGTAGAGTGAGCGAAGCCCCAGTATCGCGAATGCGTTGGAGCTGTAGACGAGGAACTCGCGGCGGGTAACGGAAAGCGCAGCAGGCACCGAGTCTATGGCGAACAGGATGTCGCTCAGTTCCAGCGCCACAATCGCGACGAGCAAGGGCGTCATGAGCAACTTGCCGTTCTCACGGATGAGAAGCCGTGGGGTTTCCCGGTCGGTGCTCATTGGCAAGTGAAGGGACAGCCACTTCACCAGTCGGCTCTCGACGGCCTCATCCTTCGGCTCGCGCACAGCGCGCAAGGCCGCGACGAACAGCAACGCGCCGAACACGTACTGAATCCATTGCCAGCGCGCCATCGCGGCAACGCCGACGAAGATGAAGATCGCGCGGAACACGAGGGCGCCGACAATGCCCCACAACAACGCCTTGCGCTGATTCTCGAGCGGTATGCGAAGGGTCTGGAAAATGAGCAGGAATACGAACAGGTTATCGAGGCTAAGGCTTTCCTCGATGAGGTAGGCAGCAAGATACTCCTCGGCCGCGTCGCGACCCATCAGTGCCCATACGAAAAATGTGAAAGAGAGGCCCGTGGTGATCCAGAGTACGCTCCACATCACGTCCTTGCGACGCGAGCGCTGGTGCTGGCCTCGGTGGCTGTAGAGGTCGATCGTCAGCAGCACCAGGAGCGTTATGCAGAAACCGACCCAGGCCCAACCGGGTATTTCGTCCATCTATTCCTGAAAGGCCTCCGGGCCGGGAAAACCGGCATGATACACGGAGCATCCGCAGCCCCGCCGAGTTTAATTTACCGATTCATCGTGTACTTATTTCATGCCGCGTCGGCGTCCGGCTAGCCCGGAGGCTCGTGACGTGCCAGGAACCGATCCAGGTTGTTGGCGAAGTTCTGGCGGTCTCTCTGATTGATCGCCGGCGGACCGCCGGTATTCACTCCGCTGGCTCGCAAGGTATCCATGAAGTCTCTCATGTTGAGCCGTGCCCGCACATTTTCGTCAGTGTATAGCTCCCCTCGCGGGTTCAGGGCATTCCCTCCTTTCGCGATGACTTCTGCAGCGAGCGGAATGTCCGCCGTAATCACGAGGTCGCCCGCCTCCAGTCGCTTCACGATCTCGTTGTCGGCGACGTCGAAGCCGGATGCAACCTGGATAGTCCTGATGTTCCCGAAGGCAGGCACGCTTATGGGCCGGTTGGCCACGAGCGTCAGCGCGGTCCCGGTTCGCTTCGCGGCCCTGAACAGGATGTCCTTGATGACCCCGGGACAGGCGTCTGCGTCTACCCATATTTTCATCTGCTTCGCTCGCGCTAGAGCTCGCGCCAGACAAACCCTTCGCCACGGCGAAAATAAACGCGCATGGCCCGGCCAAGCAGGTCTTTCTCGTGAATGAGGCCGAAGTAGCGTCCATCCCGGCTGTTTCCGCGGTGGTCGCCGAGGGCAAGCACCATATCGCTTGGAACTCGGAGGTCGTTGATGTCGGGTCCGCCGCCGGCTTCCAGGTTGAGCCATGCGCGTCGTCTTTCAAAGAGTTCCACTACTGCGCGTTGCTGCCCGGACAGAGGCGCATCAGAACCGCGACCGAACGACCCAGCGAGTTCGCGCCCATTAATACTAAGCCGCCCGTCTCGTAGCCGAACCAAGTCTCCACCAACGGCAACTATGCGCTTGATCAATAACGTGCCGTCAAGCGGAGAATCGAACACGGCTATATCCCCCCGACGAGGAGTCGACTCGCCGAAGAGGTCAACCTTCGTCAGAGGGAGACGCACGCCGTATGCCGTTTTGTCGACGACCACACGATCGCCCGGCAACAGCGAATTCTCCATGGATCCACTGGGCACGTAGTAATGATCGGCGAGCGAAGATCTGCCGATGATCATCAGCACCACGATAACCACAATCGAGAACCACTCTGAGTGACGCCAGCTTTTGTGAGTCGCCATGATGCTCCCTCTAAAGGACGAAAGCCCCGCGCAAGGGCGGGGCTTTCGATGCAGCTGTTCTCCGATCCTTGTCAGACAACGGAACTGTACACTCAGACAGCATCGGATGTCTGCACTGCAGATTCCGATTTGTTACCGACCAGCCAGAGTGCCGCGCCAACGAGGACAGTGATCGGGTTATCATCTGTATATGAGAAAGGTTCTGCTGGCGGTTGCCGCAGCGTTGTTCGCGCTGGCCGGGATTATCCTCGCTCGCACGTTCATGCATGCTCCA
>Ga0268386_10002513_pt1 | contig 13076 bp, 6 predicted proteins | sample RVTome_15_FD_200260 | JGI IMG/M metagenome (GOLD analysis project Ga0268386, IMG submission 200260) | Soil microbial communities from uranium-contaminated site in the Upper Colorado River Basin, Wyoming, United States - RVT150D86... ...
CGGCCGCCGCGGCCGTCGAGGCCTTCGTCGCCGCCTACCAGGCCAAGTCGCCGGACGAGACCGTGCCCGACGCGATGGCCCGGTCTCTCGCGGCGGCCAACCACGCGGTCACCGTGCTCCCGGTCGTGCCCGGCACCGAGGGCGCCGGCACCACACTCGTGGCCGTCGTCGTGTTCGGCACAAGCTGCTACTGGATCTCGGTCGGCGACTCCCGCGCGTACCTCGTGCGCGGCGAACGCGCGCGCCAGATGAGCGCGGATCATGTCTACGGCGCCCGCCTCGACCGCCGGGCCGCCCGCGGCGAGATCTCGATCGACGCGGCGCGCGAGGATCCGCAGCGCGAGGCCCTCACGAGCTACGTCGGCCTCCCGTCCCTCTGGGAGATCGATCGGAGCCCGACACCGGCGACGCTCGAGCCGCACGACGTCGTGCTCCTCTGCTCGGACGGCCTCTACAAGGGTCTCTCCGAGGACGAGATCGGGGCGGCTAGTGCGGCTGGGTCGGCGCAGTCGATGTGCGATCTGCTGGTGGAGGCCGTACTCGGCAAGGCCCGGGCTCACCAGGACAACGTCACGGTCGTCGCCCTCGCCCTCAACGGCGTCCCGGTCTCCAAGCCGGGATGATGCCGTTCGAGACGGCGTCATTGTCGAAGACTGGCGGCCGCGAGACCAGCGAGGACGACAACCCCAACATTCCCGCCGGCACGGGCACCGCAGCCGACGGGTCGTGGCCCGGGAGGACGAGAATGAAAATGGGGCCTGTCCCCTTTTCTCGCCCCCTTTTTCGCGTTATCCCCTTTCTCCCGGCCGCTGCCGGGTCGCAGCCGAGGAGCAGGAGCATGGAGACGACCACCCGCACGCCCCGGACCCGACGCCGCGCCGCCGCGCCGGGGATCCTGATCGCCGCACTGTTCGTCGTGTCCTGGCTGCCGGCGTCCGCGCAGGCTCCACCCGACTACGGCCCGGTCAGCATCACGCTGGAGGACGTGCCATACCCATATCCGGTCGCCTTCCTGCCGCTCACGCTCTACGGCCAGGACGTCCGGATGGCCTACATGGACGTCGCCCCGGCGGGTCAGGCCAACGGCCGCACCGTGGTGCTGCTCCACGGCTTCAACTTCTTCGGGGAGTACTGGGCGGGCACGATCGACGCCCTGACCAGCGCGGGCTTCCGGGTCGTCGTGCCGGACCAGATAGGCTTCGGGCGATCGTCCAAGCCGATCATTCCCTATTCGCTCCACGATCACGCGGCCAACACGCGGCTGCTGCTCGAGGACCTCGGCATCGCCCGCGCCGCCATCGTCGGGCACTCGTTCGGGGGGATGCTCGCGACGCGATTCGCCTCGTCCTACCCGGACGTCACCACCCACCTCGGGCTCGTGAACCAGATCGGCATGGAGGACGCGAGGCGCGAGCGGCCGTGGCGTCGCACCGACGCGGCGTACGAGAACACACTGGCCCGCGACTACGCCAGCATCCGGCAGGGCATCGAACGCTACTTCGTGACGTGGAAGCCCGAGTACGAGAAGTTCATCAGGGTGCACTACGGCTGGACGCTGAGCGCCGACTGGCCGCGCTTCGCGATGGTCCGCACGCTGAACTCGCAGATCATCTACAGCGACCCGATCGTCTACGACTGGCCGCACGTCCAGGCGAAGACCCTCGTGATCGGCGGCGACAAGGACGGGCCGAACTTCCCCGAGCTCGCCGCACGCGTGGCGGAGTCGATTCCGAACGCCGAGCTGGTGCTGATCGAGAACGTCGGGCACAACCCGCATCTCGAAGCGCCCGACCAGCTGCACCCGCGGCTCGTCGAGTTCCTGCTCTCGGATCCGACCGGCGGCACTGAGGAGATGGCCGGCCGGCGGTAGGGCGCCAACCCGGCCCGGAGCACGCCACTCCCGGCCGGATCGCTCAAGGCAACGATCGCGCCGCAAGCCGCAGCGACGACGTCGCCCGCGAGCCCAGACTCAGACCGTCGCGCTAGTCCCCTGGGACTAGTCGTAGCGCAGCGCCTGGATGGGATCCACCTTCGTTGCGCGGCGGCCCGGCATGGCGCACGCGGCGAATGCCGCGAGGCCGAGGGTCAGCACCACCGCCGTGAAGATCACCGGATCCCACGGCTCGACGCCGAACAGCAGAATCCCGAGACCCTGCGACAGCAGCGCCGCCAGGCCCAGCCCGATCGCCAGCCCCACCGCCACTTGAACCGCGCCCTGACGCATGATCAGCATCAGCACGTCCCGGCGGTGCGCGCCGAGCGCCATCCTGACGCCGATCTCCCTGGTCCGGTTGCTGGCCGAAAACGACATCACGCCGTAGAGCCCTATCGTGGCGAGCGCGAGCGCGGCAAACCCGAAGGCCATGAACAGGGTGCCGAACGCCCGGTAGAACCAGGTGTCGAGCGCGTACTGGTCGTCCAGCGAGCGGACCCAGTAGATGGGCAGGCCCGAATCGATCGCGTTGATCTCGTCCTGGATGATCGTCGTGTAGGTCATGGGCGCCTGCTCGGTGCGCACCACGAGGCTCATGAAGTTGATCACATTCTGCTCGAGCGGAACGTACACGCCCTCGTGCCGCGGATCAAGCGCGTTGCCCGTACCGCCGAGGTGCATGTCCGGCACGACGCCCACGATCGTCCTCCATGGCTCCTCTTCCCCGTCGCCGAGCCTGATCCGTCGTCCTACCGGATCCTCGTTCGGCAGGAAGCGCTCGACGAAGCGCTCGTTGACGATGGCCACAGGAAGCGACCCGACGCCGTCCGCGTCGGTGAAGACCCGGCCCCGGACGGGCTGGACGTCGAACGTCTCGAAGTACCGCGGGGTGATGACGACCCGCCGGGCCAGCGGGTGATCCTGCTCGCTGGGATAGGCGACGCCGTCGACCGAGAGCGGCCGCATCTGCGCGCCGCGCATCGGGAGATCAGAGGTGAACGCCACCGACCGGACACCGGGCCGGCGCTCGAGGCCCCGCACCAGCTCCTCGTAGAATTGCCACTGGGCGGTCGGCGTCGGGTAGTCTGCCTCGAACAGCCCAAGGCGGGCCGTGAACACGTTCTCGCTCGTGAATCCCGGATCGAAGCGGGCGACGTTCACCACGGTCTTGATCATCAACCCGGCCGCCACCAGCAGACCGCACGACAGCGCGATCTCCGCCACGACCAGGCCCTTGCTGATTCGACCAAGGCGCATGCCCGACGACCCCCTGGCCTCGTCGTTCAGAATCTCGGACACGTCCGTCGAGGCGGCCCTGAACGCCGGCACCGTTCCGGCGAGCAGCGTCGCGAGGATGGTGAGGCCGACCACGAAAAGCACGACCGCAGGATCCAGGCTGGCGACGAGCCAGAAGGGCGCCTCCTGGGTGGCAAGGGCGGCATTGAACCAGGCGGTGCCGGCCCTCGCGATCAGCAGCCCGAGCACCGCGCCGGCCAGCCCCAGCACGAGCGTTTCCGCCAGAAGCTGACGCACGATCCGGAAGCGACCCGATCCGATCGCCGTACGGATGGCCACCTCCTTCGACCGGGCGACAGTCCGGGCGAGGAGCAGGTTCGCCACGTTCGCGCACGCGATCAGCAGCACGCCGAAGACCGCAGCCAGCATCGTGAAGAGCATGCCCTTCGCTTCGGGACCGATGAAGGTCTCGATGAGCGGCATCACCTCGACGGCGATCCCCTCGTTCGACTCGGGATACTCGACGGCCAGGCGGCCGGCGATCGCGCCCATCTCGGCCCGCGCATCCTCGAGCGTCACGCCGTCCTCGAGCCTGGCGACCGCCTGCAACTGGGTGCCTTCGAGCGCGGGACCGCCTCCCCGGACGTAGGCCATCGGGTCGAGGCGGAGCGGCAGCCAGGCGTCCATCTGACTCGGAAACCCGAACCGCTCCGGCATGACGCCGACGATCGTCGTCATCTCGGAGTTGGCGCGGATCGTCCGGCCGATGACGTCCGGATCTCCGTGGAAACGATCCTGCCAGGCCCGGTAGCTCAGGATGAGCACCGGCGGCGTGGACGGGTGGTCCTCTTCGGGCCGGAACGTCCGGCCCAGAACCGGCTGCACGCCGAGCAGATCGAAAAGGTGCGCGCTCGTGTAGGCGCCCAGGTACCGGATCGGCCGGCCTTCGCTGCCACTGACGTTTACGGTCTCGGCGAAGTAGGCGGCGATGTCCTCGAAGCTGGTCTGCTGGGCCCGCCAGTCCGTGAAGTCGTGGATGCTGACGGCCATGAACCGCGCGTCCTGGGCTGGACGGGTCCGAAACAGCGCCACCAGATCCTGGTCGTCTTCGAACGGCAACCCTTTGAGCACTGCGCCGTAGACGATGGAGAACATCGTCGTGGTGAGGCCGATGCCGAGCGCGAGCGCCACGATGGCAATCGCGCTCAAGCCGGGATGTTTGAACAACATCCGGATGCCGTAACGGACGTCGGTCAGCCAGCTGGCCATGGGCCGCTCCTCCAGGTAGCCGCGTTCAGGCAAGGGCCGTACGCGCGGGAACGCTTGAGATACGGTGCATGTGACGAAAGGCGCGGGTGAAACGTTCCGGATCCGCGGGTGGCCGGCGCGACCCGGGTCAAGGGCGTCCTGGCGGCAGCTCTGCCAGCTCGAGGACGATGCTGCGCACGCTGACGCCGCCGCGCGAGGGTCCGTCGGAGGGCGACGTTGCGGGGGTGGAGACGCCGAGGATCGCCTGGTTGGTCCCGACCTGGAGGATCCGATCCGGCAGCGGCCACTCGTAGGTGACCCAGCCGGCTCCGATAGGGCGATCGCCGAGCGGGATCCCGTTGACGCGCAGCGCCAGCGTCCCGGACGTCGCGTCGGAGTCGGCGGAAGGTCGGGCGACAACACGGATCCGACCCGGACCGGCCCTCCACAGCGGCAACAGGACCTCCGCCTCCGGGCCGTTCGTCGAGCGCGCGGAGCCGTCCGTCGATCGTCCGGCTGCCACCCATCCGTGGGCGAACAGCTCTCCCTGCCCGGCGACGTCGATCCGCGCCCGCCGCACGCTGGCGTCAGCGAACAGCCCGTCGAGCCCTACCGTTCCGGCGCACAGCGACGGGACGGGCACGTCCGGCGCGCCCAGGCTGGCTGTCCAGACCTTCGAGGGCACGCCTCCGAGAGCGAGGGCCACATCGACGTCCACCGGCTCACCGTGCCGCGTGTCGAGCGTGACGCGAGACACGTGCGCCATTGCAGCCAGCGTCTCGGCGTCGATACCGTCCGCCGCCAAGGCCGCCCCGAGCGCCGCACGGTCTTCGGCGGCCGGACCGAACGACCGCACATCGACGCCGACGTCCGCGCCGACGCTCGTCCCCGTGATCAGCGGATCGAGCGGCATGGCCCTCCCGGCATACAGCGCGACGGCCGCACCGCGCGGCAGCCCGACGATCAATTTCCCTCCCGCCGCGAGACCGCTGACGTCGGTCCACCCCCCGGACGCCAGATTCGTGCAGGTGCGCGGGGCCATCAGCCGGAACGGCCGGAGCGGGTCCGCCTCGAGAGGCACCACCAAACCCCGCTCGGCCTCGAGTGCGTGTGCGGCGAGCAGCTCGCCCGCCTCTCCGACCACGACCAGCGCTGCGCCGGCGTCCGTGCGAACGACTTCCCGCCCGTTCACATCGACCCAGGCCGACCGGCGATCCGCACCGACGCGGATGCTCGCCGGGGAGAACACCCCTGTCGAGCCGATCTCGTGTCGGACCCCGGAGGCGAGGGCCAGCCACTGACTAGCGGAATCAGCGATCGCCCCTTCGTGGGCGCCGACGACGCCGAGCACGGCGGCCACCGGACTCTCCGGATCGGCGTGCCCGTCGCCCACCCCGAGGACGGCCAGCGGGTCCCGCGATCCGGGGGGGCGCGCGACGCGGTTCAGCCGACCGGCGATGCCGACGATCGAGCCGCGAGGCAGGTCGCCGAGAAACACCGCCAACGGTTCGAAGAGCGGAACCTCGGCAAACGGGAACCCCTGCCACCGAAGGTCGGTGGTGCGCTTCGGGAACGCAAACACGGCCACGCCGCCGGCGATCAGGCGGTCGATCCGATCGAAATCCCGGCGTCCGACGCGGCCGCGCACCGTGCGGTGGCCCTGCGCCTCTTCCCCGAGCACCTTGTAGTCGATCATCCGATCGACCACGAAGTCCTCGCCCACGAACACGCTGTGCGCGGGCAGCTGCTCGAAGATCGCGTCGAAGGCGCGAATGCCCTGGACCTCGCGGCTCCGGTCGTTGGCCTCCCAGTTGCGTACCGCCTGGGTCAACGGCAGGACGACGAGCACCGCGCAGGTGAGCGGCGTGAGGCGACCGAGGCGGCCAACGGCCTCCAGGACGTGTTCGAGGCCGACGCCGACCGCGATCCAGCAGCACATGAGTGCCGGCAGAAGAAACACTTCGGGTTCACCTGTCCGGAAGTTCACCGCGAACACGATGATGCCGGCGGCAGCCAGCCCGAGCAGGGCCGCCTCCGCACGCCGGCGTCGAAGCAGCCGCATCAGGCCGCCCGCGGCGAACACCAGGCCGACGATGGTGAGCTCGTCGAGGAAGACGCCGAAGGCGAACGGGAACCGCTCGGCGACGAGCGTCGAGACGTCGTACTCGAACAGCTGCTCGTTCCAGCGCTCGCCTCGCATCACGTCCAGGAGCTCGCGAAGGCTCGACGCGGGCGACTCGAGGTACGGTGCCTGTTGGACCGTGCGGAGCAGGATGAAGCCGTACTGCGCGATGCCCAGGGCGACGATGCCTGCGCTCGCAGCGAGGATCCGCGGGCGGAGCGCCCACCTGGCGTCGGACAGCAGCACGAAGACCACGAGGGCCGGCGCCAGCAGCACGATGGTCGTGTGGTTGCCGAACGCCAGCGCGACCAGGCCGACGGCCGTGAAGAACGAGGCCGGCGACCGCCGTTCCTTCCAGATCAGGAGCGCGAGGATGGTCCCGGCGACCAGCGCGGCGTGCAGCGAGTAGACCTCGGCGACGACCGTCGTCGACCAGAAGACGCGGCCGAGCGCCAGCGCGAGCGCCACCGCCGCCGCCCCGATCGGCCGGCAGCCGAGCCGGCGCAGAACGAGGAAAACCAGGGACACCGCGATCGCCCCGAAGACCGCGGACATGAGATTGATGCGAAAGGCGAGCGTGCCCCACGGCAGATACCCGAACAGGTGGGACACCACCACGTACAGGGGGTACCCCGGGCTGTGGGGAACGCCGAGCACCTTCCCGATGAACTGGAACTTCGGAACGTCGATCAGCCCGATGAGGCCCGGCGCCAGGGTGGACAGGTAGACGAACAACGCCACGCCGCCGACGGCGAGCGCCCAGGCCGCATCCCGCCAGCTCCCCGGAGGACGCCCGGACGCACGTCCGGCCACGACCTCGCGCGCCGCCGGGGCCGATCGTGGTTCAGCTGGTTCCGTGCCGTTCATCGCAAGCGCGTCATCTTTGAGTCGTCGTCGTACAGGTACGCCGGACGATCGGGGTAGAGAGCCATGATGCGGGTATGCCGATCCCCGCGCGTCCACATGTACACGGGGTTGCGTTCACCGAACGGATCGTAGCGCACCGCGCGCCATTCGGGACGAGTCCTGCCGGCTATGAACACGATGGCGCCGTCCATGGGCCGGCTGTCCACGGCCGCGGCCAGCGAGCGCTGCGGCTCCAGAGCCTCCTCGATCGAACGGGCACGCCCCTTCCAGAACGACCCAAGCGCGGCGGCCCACAGAACGAGGGCGACTATCGTCCCGCCCGCCACGAGCGCACGTCCTCCCCGGGCCCTTCGCAGCATCTCGACCGCGACCTCGCGAACCCCCAGCAGGCTTCGCGCACCGAGAACACTCAGTGGCAGCAGCGCCTCGAAGTAGTACATGGGCCCGATCGTCGGGATTCCAGCGAAGTAGAAGAACGCGAAGCCGACGACGAGCGACGCGCCGGAGAGGAACAGGACGGCGTCAGCCGTCTTCAGTCGCTGACAGGAAAGCAGCAGCAGGAGCCACAACGCGCCCTCGACACCGAGCCACGACACGTTGAGCCGCGCAAGGTTGTCCATCGTCTGCGAGAATGCCAGCTCCGGTGTGTGCTGCATCTCCATCATCCGGACGTAGACGAAGCCTAGACGCTCGGTCGGGTTGTAGAGCGCATACGGGCTCAGGCGCCAGTCACCCGTCAGCGCCCAACCGTAGAGGATGTAGACGCCAACCAGCACGACTCCGGCGCCGACCATGCACGCGAGCTGATTGCGGAGTGCAGGTGATCGGTCCCTGAGCCAGATTCGAAGGCCCCAAACCCCCAGGGGCCAGGCCATCAGGATCGCGGTGAACGGCCGCGCGTTGAACGCCAGCCCGGCGCACGTTCCGGCGAGCAGGCCCCACCGGTAGTGGTGGGACTCGAACGCCTTGACCGAGGCCAGGAAGCAGAGGCTCAACGCGACGAGGGCCGTCGTGTGCGAGAGGAGCGTCGCGTGCATCGCCAGAAAGAAGGGCGAGGCGCCCATCAGCGCCGCCGCGACATTGGCCGTCGTCAGGCCGTAGAGCCGTCGGGCGAGCGCGTGGGTTGCCCACACGCTGGCGAGCGCCATCAGCCAGGGCATCAGCCACGGCGCTCCGAGCCACACGCCGGGCACGAGAGCCAGGGGGTGGGCGAAGGGGTAGCGGCTGAACCAGCGATCCTCGGTGCGGTTGATCATCGAGAAGTCGAAATCGATCAGCCGCCCTTCCGGCGGAGGCGGCGCCCACAACCGCCCGGTCGCGAAGATCCTGGCCTGGAAGAGGTACGAGTTCTCGTCGGTGGTGATCGGATCTCCCTGAAAGACGCGCAGGTGCAGCGCCAGGACGGCGCTGCCGACGAGGACCAGCACCAGGGGCAGCAGGAGTCCAGACAAAATGCGACGCCGGCGGCCGCCTGGAACGGGCACGTCTTTACGGCTCGATGGGTTGCGGGCGCTTCGCGTTCGGCGTCGGCGTCGGGGAACTCGGCAGGCGTACCTGAAGCAGGTGCTTGGGGAGACAGGTGAGGCCGGACCTCAGTCGTGATCCTCTCGCGTCGCGATCGTCCCGCGACGGGCAGCGCGAGGAGCGAGGCCCGGCCCCGTGGACGCTCACTGGCTGGCCGGCGGGACCAGGTCGTTCAGGCGGAGGTAGACCGTCATGACACCGTACTCAGTGGACGAGTGCTCCATGGCACGGTAGACGAGTCGGGCACGCGTGGACGTGCCGAGGTACGACGGTCCCTCTACGGTCTCCAGAATGGTCGCGCCGGTCTGGTTGGCCAGCACGTCGGCGCCGAAATCGAACGAGTCGCTGAGCGCCTGCAGCACGTCGGCCTTCTCGGTCGCCTCGGGCAGCTCCGGCGGCATCATGCTGCTGTCGAGGCGCGCCATCAGGCCCACCTGCGCGTTGGCGACGTGCATCAACTGCTCGGCGAACGACCGCAGTTCCGGGGTCGCCTTGTACTCGAACTGCTCGGCCGGCATCTCATCACCGAGATCCATCAGCAACTGCCTGAGCGCCTCCCAGTCTGCCGTCAGGTCGCTGAGCAGGGCGTCTGCCGACGGCGAAGCCTCGGCCGGCATTTCTTCCATGGCCGCCTGCTCGGTGGTGGCGGGCTCTTCGCTCATCGGCTGTCCACAGGCGGCGAGGCCGAGGGCCCCAGCCACGAAGAGCGAGAATGCGAAACGCGGGAATCGATAGGCGCGGTGCATGCAGTACCTCCTTGGTGCCGGCCCGCGAAACCCGCTGGCTCGCGCCTCTCGAGGACGATCCGGTGAAGCCGGACTCGAGATGATGGCCGGATCGCTGTTCACGCTATCACGCTCACCGGACGTCTGGCAGCACCAGATTGAAGCGGGCGGCCCCTTCGAGCCGCCCGATGGTGTGGACGGCGGCATACAGACGCCCCATCCGGAGCGCGTGCATCTCCCGTCCGTCGAGCACAATCGCCCCGCGCGTCTCGGCCGCCCCGCGGCCGGACAGCTGCCGGAGCACGGGCCCGTTGTCGCCGTCTGCCGCCCGCCGGTGCAGGCTGACCGACAGCACGTCGGCGCCGCCGGCCTCGATGGCCACCTCGTAGGTCAGCTCGCGCGTGGCGGGGTTCAGCCGGAAGACACCGGCAGCCGGCGTGCCGGCGCTCGTCGGGCCGGTGGCGAGATCGATCGGGCCCGGCACGGCCGACACGCCGGGTGTGAAGTCCGGCGCCCGGCGATGATGCGTGGCCTGTTCAAACGCGTACGCCAGGCGAATCAGCGTGGGCTCGCTAAAGGGACGCCCGAGGAGCTCCACCCCCACCGGCATGTCGTCCTCGGCGAACCCGGCGGGCACCGAGATGGCCGGCAGCCCGGACACGGCGCTCAACGCGCAGTTCGTTCCCGGCTGTGGCTCCCCTATCCGCTCGGCCGTCTGGCGGATGGTTGCGTACAGCAGGGCGTCGAGGGCCTGCTTCTCCATGACCGCCACCGCCGCGTCGCGGACCTCGTCGCGCCTGGCGACGCGCCGGCGATACTCATCGGTGTCGAGCGTCTCGATCGCGAGCGATTCACGGTTGCCCGCTTCGACCACCTGGTGGAACACTCCGAGATCCTGCCCTTCGGACAGCGAACGAATCGGGGCATCGGGCGTCCCGGAGAGATAGGCGTCGAAGTCCCACTTGAACTCGAACGTGATGAGCGACGAGTCCTCGAGCAGCGCCGCGAGGTCGGCGGCCTCGATCTCGACGATCTCCGCTCCCAGCGTTGTCATTTCCTCCATCGCGGCCTCGATCACGGTCGTCACGGCTGCCTCTCGGCCGGCCGATCCCATGAAGGCCCGCAGCACGCCGATCCGCGCGCCGTCGAGCCCCGCCCGGTCGAGGAACGCCGTGTAGGTCTCCGGGATGCGGCCCACCGCCAGCGCCGTGGTCTCGTCGGCCGGGTCCGGCCCGACGGTTGCGTCGAGAACGAGGGCCAGATCCTCGACCGAGCGCGCGAGCGGCCCGCCGATGTCCTGCGTCGCCGAGAGCGGGATGATGCCGTCGCGGCTCGAGAGCCCGCGGGTTCCGCGCAGTCCCACGAGCGCCTGATGCGCCGCCGGAATGCGGATCGATCCGCAGGTGTCGCTCCCCATGCCCACGGCCCCGAAGCTCGCGGCGATCGCAGCGCCCGTCCCGCCGCTCGAACCGCCGGGATTGCGGGTCGGGTCGTAGGGATTGCGCGTCTGGCCTCCCAGCGAGCTGATGGTGGTGATGCCCCGCGCGAGCTCGTGCATGTTGGTCTTGCCGAGAATGACGGCGCCGGCGTCCTTCAGCCTGCGCACCTGGAACGCATCGTCCGGCGGGACCGACGTCGCCAGCGCCAGCGTGCCCGCCGTGGTAGGCATGTCCGCCGTGTCGTAGTTGTCCTTCACGAGGATCGGGATCCCGTGCAGCGGCCCGCGAACGGCGCCCGCCGCACGCTCCGCATCGAGACGGTCGGCTTCGGCCCGGGCGTTGGCGTTGACCGCAATCATCGCGTTGAGCGCCGGTCCCTGCTGGTCGTAGGCCTCGATGCGCGCCAGGTACGCATCCACGAGATCCCGGGACGTGACCGTTCCCGAGTCGAGGGCGGCCGCGAGTTCGCCAATCGACTTTTCGGTGACGTCGAAGGTGGCCGCCGAAACCGGTGCGGTAGAAACGGGTGCCGCCCGACCCGGGTCCGGATTCTCGTCCGCGCCGCCGCATCCGGCGATCGTTCCCAGGACGAGGCCCATCAACACGCCTCCCGAGCACGTTCGCCGACAGAGGCGCCACGATTCCCGGCTGGACGGACGAGCGGCGACGTTGCCCTTCACCGGTGAGATCCTCGGTGACCCGGGCCGCGGTCGCGCAGGCGCCGACGCCCGCAGGTCACGAACGGGCGATTATATGCGGTTCGTGCCGCTCGAGACCCGCTTTTCGGGTCAGGGGTGATCCGCCCGGACCCGGTCGAGGGCGATCGACGATCGCCTTGATTCTCGACGCGCGCTTACCCATACTTCAGTGGCACGACCGGTCTTCGGCGGCCACCCTGCCGATGAGGCCCCTGTCCGTGAAGCGCCATACCCTGGAGCCGCCACCCGCACGGGTCAGTCGCCGCGCTGTGCTTGCAGGTGCCGCCGGCGCCCTTGCCGCCGCCGCCACGTCTCGAGCCCAGTCCCCGGACCCCCGCCCGGAGGTGCCCGACGACCCGACGAAGGTGCAGGGCCGCCTCGCCAGCCCGCTCGGCGACCGCTCACCTTTCGAACATCCGGAGCGTACGTCGTTCAACCGCGCGCGCACATCGTCGCAGACACCGCTGCAGGATCTCGAGGGCATCATCACCCCGTCCGACCTGCACTTCGAGCGGCACCACGCAGGCATCCCCGCGATCGACCCCGGGCGCTACTCTCTGCTGATTCACGGGATGGTGGAGCGTCCCACCGTCTTCACGCTCGCCGACCTCCAGCGGTTTCCGCGGCGATCGTCGCTCAACTTTCTCGAGTGCTCCGGTAACGGGTCGCGGGCTTACCGTGCCGACGCGTTCTCACCCGACGCGACGCCGCAGCGGATCGACGGGCTGACCAGCACGAGCGAATGGATCGGCGTGCCCTTGAAGACCCTGTTCGAGGAAGCGGGCGTCCTGCCGGGAGCAACGTGGTTCCTCGCAGAGGGGTCCGACGCCGCGGTCCTCACCCGCAGCATCCCCGTGAGCAAGGCGCTGGACGATGCGTTGATCGCGTACGGACAGAACGGCGAAGCCCTGCGACCCGCACAGGGCTACCCCGCCCGCCTCTTTCTTCCCGGGTTCGAGGGCAGCTCGAACGTCAAGTGGATTCGCCGGATCGAGCTGGCCGATCAGCCGTTCATGACGCGCGAGGAGACCTCCAAGTACACCGATCCGCTCCCCGATGGGACGTCGCGCATGTTCAGCCTGGTCATCGACGCGAAGTCCATCATCACGGCGCCGGCCTACCCCGCCAGAATCGCCGAGCCGGGCTGGTGGGTAATCAGCGGAATCGCGTGGAGCGGACGGGGCCGCATCAGCCAGGTCGAGGTCACGACCGACGGCGGACGATCGTGGAGGCGCGCCGATCTCGCGGAACCGATCCTTCCAATCTGTCACACACGTTTCCGGT
>Ga0268386_10002514_pt1 | contig 13073 bp, 14 predicted proteins | sample RVTome_15_FD_200260 | JGI IMG/M metagenome (GOLD analysis project Ga0268386, IMG submission 200260) | Soil microbial communities from uranium-contaminated site in the Upper Colorado River Basin, Wyoming, United States - RVT150D86... ...
AGGACGGGCTCGCCGTCCTGGCCGGTCTCGGGATCGGCGTGGCGGCCCTGATCGTGGTCGCGGCCGTCATCACCGGCCTGATCAAGGCGCTTCTCCTGCTGTTCTCGCTCGGATACGGTAGCCTCGCGGGCGCCTTTACTTTCGGCGGGGCTTCCCATACATCGGCCGCAAAGGCGCGCGATGCGTTGCATGCGCAACCTAAGTTGGAGATGGCACATGGGCTACAAGGTCGCCGTCATCGGCGCCACCGGCAATGTCGGCCGTGAGATGCTCAACATCCTCGCCGAGCGGGAATTTCCCGCCGACGAGGTGTTCGCACTCGCCTCGCGCCGATCCATGGGCGTCGAGGTCTCCTTCGGCGACAAGCGGCTGAAATGCCGGGACCTCGAGAATTTCGATTTTCGCGGCGTCGATTTCGCCCTGATGTCGGCGGGTTCCGCCGTCTCCAAGGAATGGTCGCCTAAGATCGGCGCGCAGGGCTGCGTGGTGATCGATAATTCCTCCTGCTGGCGCTACGACCCCGACGTTCCCCTCATCGTGCCCGAGGTCAATGCCGACGCCGTTATCGGTTTCAGCAAGAAGAACATCGTCGCCAATCCGAATTGCTCGACCGCCCAGCTCGTCGTGGTGCTGAAGCCGCTGCACGATGCGGCGCGCATCAAACGCGTGGTGGTGGCGACCTACCAGTCGGTTTCCGGTGCCGGCAAGGAAGCCATGGACGAGCTGTGGGACCAGACCAAGGGCATTTTCGCCACCGCCCCATCCGGGCCCAAGACTTTCACCAAGCAGATCGCCTTCAATGTCATTCCGCATATCGACGTGTTCATGGAGGACGGCCAGACCAAAGAGGAATGGAAGATGGCGGTCGAGACCAAGAAGATTCTCGATCCCAAGATCAAGCTCACTGCCACCTGCGTGCGCGTGCCGGTATTCGTCGGCCATTCGGAAGCGGTCAATGTCGAGTTCGAGTCGCCGATCACGGCGGAAGAGGCGCGCAAGATTCTGCGGGAGGCGCCCGGCGTGCTCGTGGTCGACAAGCGAGAGCCCGGCGGCTACGTGACCCCGATCGAATGCGTCGGCGACTACGCGACCTATGTCAGCCGCATCCGCGAGGACCAGACGCTGGACAACGGCCTCTCCTTCTGGATCGTGTCCGACAATCTGCGCAAGGGCGCGGCGCTCAACACGGTGCAGATCGCGGAAACCATCATCAACCGCAAGCTGCTCGACCGCGCCGCCTAAGAGCGCCGCGCTAGTGCGGCTGGCGCAGCATCGGCGTGATCGGCGGCGCCGTCCCCACCCGGATCGTGCCGATGACCTCGAAGCCGTGCCGACGATAGAGCGGCACATTCCGCGCGCTCGTCGCCTCGAGATAGGCCGGCATCCTCTCGGCATCGCAGATGGAGAGCGCGTGGCGGAGCAGCGACGAGCCGTGGCCTTTGCCTTGCAGCGCGGGGTCGGTGCCAATGAGTGGCAAATACCAATGCGGCTTGTCGGGATGGAACCTGCCCATCTCCTCCAGCACGCTGAATACCGTCTCCTGGCCGCTCTCTGGAACTGTGCTTTGCAGGAGGGAGATGAGCGCCTCCTCATCGGGCTCGACACCCGGCGGAAGCCAGAGCGCCGCGGCCGATCCCTTGACGAGATGGGCCGATCCATGGGCGAAGGCACGACCGCCGAACGCCTTCAAGAAGCGCGGAAAGTTCGCAAGGTAGGCACGCGAGTCGGGATAGAGCCAGCGCGCCGCGGGATCCGCGGCGAAGGCGAGCGCGATGAGCGCCACGCATTCGTCGATCTCCGCGTCCTTCGCAGTGGCGATAGTCTCTTCGGTCATGTCGACTTCTCCGTTTCGTCCGGGGGCGCGTTAGTTTCCGTCTAGGACTCGGGCAGGGCGGCGAAATGATCGCCCCCCTCATCGAGCGCGATCAGCTCACCGCTGCCGATATCGAAATGCAACCCGTGCAGTGAGAGGAGCTCCGCCTCCTCGCGGGCGCGAACGACCGGGAAGGTGCGCAGATTTGCCAGCGACTGGCGGATCGCGGCCAATTCGAAAGCCGCTTCCTGACCGTATTCGAAAATTTCGTTTTCCTTGACGTCGAGACCGTCAAGCAGCGTCAACCAGGGGCCGATAAAGGTGGTGTCGTCGGGCTTGCCCTTCAGTCCCTCGCGGTAGGCTTTGACGCCGCCGCAATGCGAATGGCCGAGCACGATGATATGCGGCACTTTGAGGACCAAGGCCGCGTATTCGATCGCCGCGCTGGTGCCGTGATATTTCCCGGTTGGCTCGTAAGGCGGCACGAGATTGGCGACGTTGCGCATGATGAACAAATCGCCGGCTTCAGCGCTGAAAATGGCCGATACGTCGACCCGCGCGTCGCAGCAGGCAATCACCATGGCGATCGGCGCCTGCCCCCGCTTGGCAAGGCCGGCATAATGCTCGCGGTCGGCAGCATGGATGGCGCGGCGGAAGCGCCAATGCCCGTCAATCAGGCTTTTCGGTAAACGCAAAGCAGAACCCCCAAGCTGGCGCAACAATTCCAGTCAGTTGCGCGTTTGTCCAGTCGCAGCCGTCGATAGGGGAGCCCTATCGACCGTTTGCATACGCCTACTTGATCAGGGAGGCGGATGGTTTGATGGTACACTCCGCCGGTCGCCCCCAAGAAGCGTGTTCCATCACGCCTGACCGGCATGAGGAAAGCCGAGGATGAGGCAAGCGTTCCCAACGCCAAGCCTTGATCCCGTTCAATACAGCGACATGGCGACAGGTCGTTGCTGGGCCGTTTCGCGCCTTTCGCGTCGGCTCGCGACCTTTTGCGTCCATGTCGAACCATGACATGAAGGAGTGCCATCATGGCGAAGGTAGTTTGTGTGCTTTATGACGATCCGGTAACGGGCTATCCGAAGAAATACGCCCGCGACGACATCCCCAAGATCACCAAATATCCCGACGGGCAGACGGCGCCCACGCCGAGCGCCATCGACTTCAAGCCTGGCGATTTGCTCGGCAGCGTCTCTGGCGAGCTCGGGCTTCGCAAGTTCCTGGAGAAGAACGGCCACACGCTGGTCGTCACTTCGAGCAAGGACGGCGCGGATTCGGTGCTCGACAAGGAGCTGCCTGACGCCGAAATCGTAATCTCACAGCCGTTCTGGCCGGCCTATATGACGCGCGAGCGCATCGAGAAGGCGAAGAAGCTCAAGCTCATCATCACCGCCGGCATCGGTTCGGACCACACCGACCTGCAGGCGGCCATGGACAAGGGCGTCACCGTCGCCGAGGTCACCTATTGCAACTCGATCAGCGTCGCCGAGCACATCGTCATGATGATCCTGGCGCTGGTGCGAAATTACATCCCGTCTTACGGATGGGTTGTCAGAGGCGGCTGGAACATCGCCGATTGCGTCGAGCGCTCCTACGATCTCGAAGGCATGAATGTCGGCACCGTCGCCGCCGGCCGCATCGGCCTCGCGGCGCTGCGCCGGCTGAAGCCGTTCGGCGTCAAGCTCCATTATTATGACAAGCACCGCCTGCCCAAAGCGGTCGAAGAGGAGCTTGGCCTCACCTTCCATCCGAATGTCGAGTCCTTGGTCAAGGTGTGCGACGTAATCACCATCAACACCCCGCTCCATCCCGAGACCGAGCATATGTTCAACGACAAGCTGATCGGCATGATGAAGCGCGGCAGCTATATCGTGAACACGGCGCGCGGCAAGATCTGTGACCGCGACGCTATCGTCCGCGCGCTGGAGAGCGGACAGCTCGCGGGTTATGCCGGTGATGTATGGTTCCCGCAGCCGGCACCCAAGGACCATCCCTGGCGCACCATGCCGCATCACGGCATGACGCCGCATATTTCGGGAAGCTCGCTCTCGGCGCAAACACGCTATGCTGCCGGCACGCGCGAGATCCTTGAGAGCTATTTTGCCGGCAAGCCCATCCGCACCGAATATCTGGTGGTGGACAAGGGCAAGCTCGCCGGCGTCGGCGCCCATTCCTACACCGCGGGCGACGCCACCAAGGGCTCCGAGGAAGCGGCGAAGTACAAGAAGGAGCCCGCCAAGGCGTAGCAGCCTCCAAGGCAGCGACAGCGCGCAGCACCGTCCCGCTCATTCCCGCGTAAGCGGGAATCCAAAGCCAAATTCGCTGTCCTGTTTTGTCGCCTTGGGTCCCCACCTTCGCGGGGACGAGCGGATTGAGACGCGCCGCCGTTTCGGTCCTGTCTACCGGCCGGAACGGCGGCGTTTTTTTGTGCCGTGAAGGGCAAATTCCCTAAGCCCCGTTAAACTCTTGCGGTTGCGTTGAGGCACGGCCTACTGTCGGCCTTAAATAAACAAGACATCTTGGGGGAGACCGGGGGATGACGAGCACCGGAGGGAATTTGGCCGCAAGCGATCGTATCGGCTTGCTCGACAAAGCGCGCATCATTGCGCCCCCGGGCTATAACCGCTGGCTGGTCCCACCTGCCGCGCTGGCCATCCATCTCTGTATCGGCATGGCTTACGGCTTCAGTGTGTTCTGGGTTCCGCTCGGCCGCGCCGTCGGCGTAGCCCAGGGGCTGGGCAAGCCCATCCCCTGTCCGGGCGACGCCACCACCTTTTTCGGCAAGATCACCATCACCGCCCAGGCGCTGTTCGCCACCGATTGCGACTGGACGCAATTCGACTTGGGCTGGATGTTCACCCTGTTCTTCGTGCTGCTCGGCGTGTCCGCCGCCATCTGGGGTGGCTGGCTCGAGCGCGTCGGGCCGCGCAAGGCGGGCGTCGTCGCCGCTTTGTGCTGGTCCGGCGGGTTGATGATCTCCGCCCTCGGCGTCTATCTCCATCAGCTCTGGATGTTGTGGCTCGGGTCCGGCGTGATCGGCGGCGTCGGCCTTGGGCTCGGCTACATCTCCCCCGTGTCGACCCTGATCAAATGGTTCCCGGATCGCCGCGGCATGGCGACCGGCATGGCCATTGCCGGCTTCGGCGGGGGGGCGCTGATCGGCAGTCCGCTTGCAACACTCCTCATGAATCATTTCGCCACCCCGACCTCGGTCGGCGTGTGGGAGACGTTCGTCGCCATGGGTCTCATCTACTTCGTGTTCATGCTCGGCGGCGCGTTCGGCTATCGCCTGCCGCCGCCCGGTTGGAAGCCGGAAGGCTGGACGCCTCCGGTCAACTCTCACGCCATGATCACCGACGGGCATGTCCATCTCAAGGACGCGCACAAGACGGCGCAGTTCTGGCTGATCTGGGCGGTGCTCTGCCTCAACGTGTCGGCCGGTATCGGCATCATCGGTGCCGCGTCGCCGATGCTCCAGGAAACTTTCGGCGGGGCGCTGTTCGGCGATCCGTCGGTCGGTTTCGCGCAATTCACCGATGCGCAGAAAGCGCAGGCCGCCTTGGTCGGCGCCGCCTTTGTCGGCCTATTCTCGTTGTTCAATATCGCCGGACGCTTCTTCTGGGCCTCGCTCTCCGACAAGCTCGGCCGCAAGTTCACTTATTTCACGTTTTTTACGCTCGGCTTCATCTGCTACGCCTCAGCCCCCACCCTTGCTACGTTAGGGTGGCTCGGGCTCTTCGCGGCGGCCTTCTGCCTCATCGCCTCGATGTATGGCGGCGGTTTTGCCACCATACCGGCCTATCTTGCCGATGTGTTCGGCACGCAATTCGTGGGCGCCATCCACGGAAGGCTGCTAACCGCCTGGTCGACGGCCGGCATCGTCGGTCCGGTGATCGTCAATTACATGCACGACAATCGGGTGGCCCAAGGCGTACCGCCGGACCAGATCTATCAGCCGATCTTCTACGTGCTGGCCGGGCTCCTGGTGGCCGGCTTCATCGCCAACCTTCTCATCAAACCCCTGGCGAAGAAGTGGTTCATGAGGGAGGAAGAGGTAGCGGCGCTTCAGGCGGCAGATCGCGCGGCGGCGGAACGCGTCAAGACGAGTTCCGCCGGTATTGGCGGCGGTAAATTCGACCTGACGTCGCTCCTCGCCTGGGCCGCCGTCTGCATCCCGCTGGCCTGGGGCGTTTGGATCACCCTGGAACAAGCCCTGGTCCTGTTCCATTAGCCTGAAAATGGGCTATTTCCAGGGGTTGCGGGGTTTTTGTCATAATTTGTTAATGTGAAGTTCAGGTCGTCTTCATGGACAAGTCATGCGGCTCTCATGCCCCTTCCCCATTATCTAGTCCTGTAAGTTCACCGAAGGAGACGACCATGAAAGAGTGGCTGAAACCCGAGATCACCGAGTCCGAGGCTGGCATGGAAGTTACCAGCTACCTCCCGGCCGAGCTCGACCGCGCTTAATCACGCGACGATCTTAGCAAGTTTTCGCTAACAATGGCGGTTCCCGCGAAAGCGGGGATCGCCATTTTGTTTGCGCCCGACTATGGTCCCGCCGTCAATATGAGCGCTGCCCTCGAGAGCGGCGCAATGGAAGGTGTGACCCATGGCTTGGGCTTATCTGGTGCTCGCGGGCGCATTCGAGGTGGGTTTCGCCTCGACCTTGAAGCTGACCGACGGTTTTACCCGGCTTTGGCCGACGCTTCTCTTCCTCGCTTGCGCCATTATCAGCTTCTTGCTGCTCGCCAAGGCGGCACAGACACTCCCCATCGGCACGGCTTATGCAGTGTGGACCGGCATCGGCGCCGTTGGCACCGTCATCATCGGCATCCTGTTCTATAAGGAGCCGGCAACGGCGCTGAGGCTGTTCTTCATCATGACCCTGATCGCCTCCATCCTCGGTCTGAAATTCGCAACCAAGTAGAACCCGCGAAATGAACGATAGCAGAACGGAAAAACTCGACCGAACCGTCACCGGCAATTTCTTCGAGGACTTCAAGCTCGGTCAGGAGATCGTGCACGCCACGCCGCGCACGGTGACCGTGGGCGACACGAGCCTGTTCACCGCGCTCTACGGCCCGCGTTTCGCCGTGCAGTCGTCGGACGCCTTCGCGCAGAAGATCGGCTATCCGCGCTCGCCTATCGATGATTTGCTGGTGTTCCACATCGTCATCGGCAAGACGGTGCCGGACATCTCGCGCAACGCCATCGCCAATCTCGGCTATGCCGAGTTTCGCTTCCTCGCGCCGGTCTATCCCGGCGACACGCTGGACTCCGTGTCCGAGGTGATTGGCGTCAAGGAGAACTCCAACAAGAAGAACGGCACGGTCTATGTGCGCTCCACGGGGCGCAATCAGCGGGGCACACCGGTGCTCTCTTTTGCGCGCTGGGTGATGGTCAACAAGCGCGACCTCGACGCGCCCGCGCCGCAGCCGGTGGTGCCGGAGCTCGCCGCGAGCGTGGATTCCGCTTCGCTCGGCGCCGCTCTGCCGCCGCTCGATATCGGCGCCTATGACTATGCGCTGGCCGGCTCGCCGCGGAAATGGGGCGATTACGCGGTCGGCGACAAGATCGACCATGTCGACGGCCAAACAATAGAGGAGGCCGAGCATCAGCTCGCCACCCGCCTGTTCCAGAACACTGCGCGGGTGCATTTCAACCAGCATGTGGAAGGCAAGGGCCGCTTCGGCCGCCGCCTGGTCTATGGCGGGCACATCATCTCCATCGCAAGGAGCCTCAGCTTCAACGGCCTTGCCAACGCCTTTCACATTCTCGGGCTGAATGGCGCGCGCCATGTGGCGCCGTCCTTCGCCGGCGACACGATCTATGCGTGGAGCGAGGTGCTGGATAAGGCCGAGCTTCCCGGCCGGTCCGACATGGGGGCGCTGCGCTTGCGCACCTTCGCCGTCAAGGATCGTGCCTGTGCCGACTTCCCTGGGCTCAAGCCCGACGGCAGTCACGAGGACGGCGTGGTCCTCGACATGGATTACTGGGTCGCATTGCCACGCTGAGCGGCAACTTAAGCTCTGGACCGCGCGTTATTGATACGGGCGGAGCCCATCAGGAGACGCTATGCAACGCCATGAAGTAAAATTCGCGACCCTAGTCATTGGGGCGCTCACGCTTGCCACGCCGGGTTTTGCCGCCGACACGGCTTCAGCCGCGCTGAAGGACGCCAAGGGCAACGAGGTCGGACAAGTTACCCTGACCGAAGTCCCGACCGGCGTGCTGTTGAGCCTCGACCTGGCCGGCTTCCCCGCCGGCGACCACGCCCTGCACATCCATGCGATCGGCAAATGCGAGCCGCCGAAATTCGAATCCGCCGGGGCCCACTTCAATCCCGAGAACAAAGAGCACGGACTGAAGAACCCGCAAGGCCCGCATGCCGGCGACATGCCCAACATCCACATTCCCGATGGCGGCAAGGTCAAGATCGAGGTGCTGAACCAGATGGTGACCCTGAGCGGCAAGAACGCGCTGCTCGACGACGACGGCTCGGCCATCGTCATCCATGAAGGCGCCGACGACTACACCTCGGACCCGGCAGGGCATGCCGGCAACCGCCTCGCCTGCGCCGCGGTCACGAAATAACGCCCGCTATTCCTAGGCTTACCCCCGGCCAAGACCAAATGGCCGCAAGGGCCCTTCATTGCTCCCGCCAGTCGACTGCGATATGAAAACAGTCTGGGCAATGGCAGCATAGAAAAACATGGGTCATGGCAAGCTAGAGGCAGAGCGGCCGCTCTCGCCGCATCTGCAGATTTACCGGCCGATGCTCACCATGATGATGTCGATCGCCCATCGCATCTCGGGTGTGGCGAACGCGGTCGGTTTTCTGCTGCTCGCATGGTGGCTGGTCGCCATCGCCTCAGGCCCCGAGGCCTACGCCACCGTCAGCCGCTTCTTTGCCTCGATCCCCGGCCGCGCGCTGCTCTTCCTGTTCAGCTGGGCGTTGATCCACCACATGCTTGGCGGCATTCGTCACCTCATCTGGGACACGGGCTACGGGCTCGACAAGACCAGCATCGAAATATTCGCCTGGGCGACCATCATCGGCTCGATCGCGCTCACGGTCCTGCTGTGGGTCACGGGCTATTGGTTCATGGGGGCCTTCTAGCCATGGCCACGCCTCTCGGACGCGTGCGCGGTCTGGGCTCGGCCCATAAGGGCACCGAGACGTTCTGGCGCCAGCGGGTGACGGCCATCGCCAATATCCCGCTCGTCATCTTTCTGGTGCTCGCCATCGTCACCCATCTCGGCGCCGGCTATGACGAGATGCGCGGCTTCATCGCCCGGCCCCTGGTCGCAATCGCTCTGCTCGCTTTGGTGATCTCCGCCACGATCCATATGCGCATCGGGCTGAAGGAGATCATCGAGGATTACGTGCACGGCGAAGGCGCCAAGGTCGCCGCCATCCTGCTTGCGACGTTCTATGCGGCGGGAATCGGCCTTGCCTGCACCCTCGCCATCGTGAAGATCAGTCTCGGGAGCTGACCGCCATGCCCCAAGACGCCACGCCACAGGATACCCCGCCGCACAACGCCGTCATGGTGAACGGGCGCGCCTACCCCGTCACCGACCACGCCTACGACGTGGTCGTGGTCGGCGCCGGCGGTTCGGGCCTGCGCGCGGTGGTCGGCTGTAGCGAAGCGGGTCTGCGCACCGCCTGCATCACCAAGGTGTTTCCCACCCGCTCGCACACCGTGTCGGCGCAAGGCGGCATCGCCGCGGCGCTTGGCAATCAGGGCCCAGACGACTGGCGCTGGCACATGTACGACACGGTCAAGGGCTCCGACTGGCTCGGCGACCAAGACGCCATCGAATATCTCTGCCGCAACGCGCCGCAAGCGGTGTACGAACTCGAACACTGGGGCGTGCCGTTCTCGCGCGATCATAACGGCAATATCCTGCAGCGCGCCTTTGGCGGCATGACCACCGAATTCGGCAAGGGTCAGGCCAAGCGCACTTGCGCCGCCGCCGACCGCACCGGTCACGCCATGCTGCACACCATGTACGGCCAGGCGCTCCGCCACTCCGCCGAGTTCTTCATCGAGTATTTCGCCATTGACCTGATCATGGACGACGAGGGCCGTTGCCGCGGCGTAATCGCGCTCTGCATGGAAGACGGCACACTCCACCGCTTCCGCGCCCACCAGACGATCCTCGCCACCGGCGGTTATGGCCGCGCCTATTTCTCCTGCACGTCGGCGCATATCTGCACCGGCGACGGCAACGCCATGGTGCTGCGCGCTGGCCTGCCGCTCCAGGACATGGAATTCGTGCAGTTCCACCCGACCGGCGTCTATGGCGCGGGCGTGCTCATCACCGAGGGCGCGCGCGGCGAAGGCGGCTTCTTGCGCAATTCCGAGGGCGAGAAGTTCATGGAACGCTACGCGCCTTCCGCGAAGGACCTTGCCTCGCGCGACGTCGTCTCACGCGCCATCACGCTCGAAATCAGGGCGGGCAAGGGGCACGGGCCGGATAAGGACTATATGCATCTCCATCTCGACCATCTGCCGCCCGAGCTCTTGCAGGAGCGGCTGCCGGGTATCGCGGAGCTTGCCCGTATCTTCGCCGGCGTCGACATCACGGAGAAGCCGATCCCGATCATTCCAACTTGTCATTACAATATGGGCGGCATCCCCACCAACATGCATGGCGAGGTGATTTCGCCGCGCGACGGCGACCCTGACGCCGTCGTGCCGGGGCTCATGGCGCTCGGCGAAGCAGCCTGCGTCTCGGTGCATGGCGCGAACCGCCTCGGCTCGAATTCCTTGATCGATCTTGTGGTGTTTGGCCGGTCTGCGGCGCTTCGCTGCGCCGAACTGGTGCAGAAAGGCGAGCGGATTCCCGAGCTGCCAAAGGGCGCGGGCGAGCATGCGATCGAGCGGCTCGACCGTTTCCGCCACGCCTCGGGCGACGCGCCCACTGCCCAATTGCGGCTCCGCATGCAGAAGGTCATGCAGAATCACTGCGCCGTGTTTCGCACCAAGGAGATTATGGAGGAGGGCGTGAAGGCCATCCGTGTGGTGTGGGACGACGACGCCAACCTCCGCGTCAACGACCGCTCGCTGATCTGGAACACCGACCTGATCGAGACGCTCGAATTCGACAATCTGATCTCGCAGTCGGCAGTTACGGTCCAGGGCGCGCTCGCCCGCGAGGAATCGAGAGGCGCGCATGCGCGCGAGGACTTCCCCAAGCGCGATGACAAGACCTGGATGAAGCACACGCTGTCTTATGCCGATTACGGAAAGCACACGGTCACGCTCGACTACCGCCCGGTGCACTCGTTCACGCTGTCCAACGAGATCGCTTACATCAAGCCAAAAGAACGGGTGTATTAATGCTGAGGCCGCCCTGCGTCATTGCCGGGCTTGACCCGGCAATCCAGAGCGGCTTGCATGGCATTCGTGGCCCCTGGATGCCCGGGTCGAACCCGGGCATGACGAGCGGATAGACCGATGGTCCAGTTCACGCTGCCGAAGAATTCCAAGGTCAAGAAAGGCAAGGCCTGGAATCCGCCTCCTAAGGACGCGGAGGCCGGGCGCTGGCGCGAGTACCGCATCTACCGCTTCGATCCCGAAACCGGCGAAAATCCGCGCGTCGACACCTATTGGGTGGACATGAACGAGTGCGGCCCGATGGTGCTCGACGCGCTCATCTGGATCAAGAACACCATTGACCCGACGCTCACCTTCCGCCGCTCATGCCGCGAGGGGGTGTGCGGCTCCTGCTCCATGAACATCGCCGGCACCAACACGCTCGCCTGCACCATGCATGCCGATGACGCCAAGGGCGCCATCCCCATCTATCCGCTGCCGCATATGCCGGTGATCAAGGATCTGGTCCCCGACATGACGCAGTTCTACGCCCAGCTCCGCTTCATCGAGCCGTGGCTCAAGACCGACTCGCCGACGCCGCAAAAGGAATGGCGGCAGAGCCACGAGGACCGGCAGAAGCTCGATGGGCTCTATGAGTGCATCCTCTGCGCCTGCTGCTCCACCGCCTGCCCGTCTTATTGGTGGAACAGCGACCGCTATCTCGGCCCGGCCATCCTGCTGCAGGCCGACCGCTGGATCGAGGACAGCCGCGACGAGCGCACCGGCGACCGTCTCGACGATCTCGAGGATCCCTTCCGGCTCTATCGCTGCCACACCATCCTCAATTGCACCAAGGCCTGCCCCAAGGGGCTGAACCCCGCCGCGGCGATCTCTTCGATCAAGCGAAAGATGGTCGAGCGCGCCGAGTAGGACCGCGTGATGCTCGATCATCTCGGGATCGACGTAGGCGACATCGCCCGCTCCACCGACTTCTATCTGAGGGCGCTCGCCCCGCTCGGCTACGGCATCGTCATGGAGGTCGGGGCGGCAGAAACCGGACGCGGCGCCGCTGTCGGTTTTGGCGTGCCGGGCGGCAAGCCTGAGGACTTTCAGAGCGGCAAGCCGTCCTTCTGGATCGGCGCGGGTGGGGCTTCGTCAGCGCCGGTGCATGTCGCCTTCCTGGCGCCGTCGCGCGATGCGGTCCATGCCTTCTACCATGTGGCGCTCGCCGCCGGCGGCAATGACAACGGTCCTCCTGGCCTGCGTCCGCATTATCACGCCAATTACTACGCCGCCTTCGTGCTCGATCCCGACGGCAACAACATCGAGGCCGTCTGCCACGCCTCTGCCTAGCGGTGGCAGCGCGGTAGCGAGAAGGTGCAGGTCGGCACTGGTTCCCGACGCATCTTCTCCTTTTTTTCCGGATCTTTCTCGCTCTGCCAGGCATAGGGGCTCCGCCCCTCTTTATGGGCGAAGCTCACGCGCACGAGCCTATCATCCTCGAAGACGAGGCTCGCGGTGCAGGTCCAGTCCGAGCTCGATGATGTCGAGCTGCCGCCGCCGCCGAACGGTTTCTTCTTCTTTTTGTCGTCGGATTTAGGGGCCGCGCCGGGAACGGGCCCAGCGCCGCTATAGCGATAGGTCAGTGTCTCGCTTCCTTCACCGCTGCCGTAGCGCGAATGTGGCTGGCCGGCGCAGGAAATGATCTCGGACCGGCTCATGCCGAGATAGGGCTTGGCCGGATCGCCATAGGCGATGCTTTGCAGCGTCGCCTGCGGGTTCGCGCAAGACGACAGAGCGAGCGCAAGGCTCGCGGCCATGACCAAGACTGCAATCAGACGACGCATGTGTGATGCCCAATCCAGGCTTATCTTGTCCCACAAAAGTGGCAATGCGGGGGTCATCGATCGCCGGGGGGGACGGGAACC
>Ga0268386_10002515_pt1 | contig 13073 bp, 12 predicted proteins | sample RVTome_15_FD_200260 | JGI IMG/M metagenome (GOLD analysis project Ga0268386, IMG submission 200260) | Soil microbial communities from uranium-contaminated site in the Upper Colorado River Basin, Wyoming, United States - RVT150D86... ...
GTCGCCACCCTGTCCGCCTCGCTGGCGCACGAGATCAAGAACCCTCTCGCCTCGATACGCTCCGCCGTCGAGCAACTTGCACGGGGCCGGCTGGCTGTCGAGGACCGGGGGATTCTGGAGCGACTCGTGCTCACCGAGTCGGACCGCTTGAGCCGCCTGCTCTCCGAGTTCCTGGAGTACTCGGCGCTTCGAATGGGCGCGCGTGAGGGTCTCGACCTCAGGGCCCTCGTGCGCGGATGCATACTCCTGGCTCGCCAGCATCCGGACGTCGAAGAGGTCGAGCTCGTCGAGCGCGTCCCAGACGCGCCGGTTCCGCACGTCGGTGACGCCGACCTCCTCCACCGGGCGCTCTTCAACCTCGTGTTGAACGGCGCGCAATCCGCGGGTCCCGGGGGCAGGGTCGTCGTCACGCTCGTCGACGAGCGTCATCGCCCACCCCCGCGCGGCACGGAGATCCGACACCCGGTGCGCCTCGTGGTCGAGGACAGCGGGCCCGGCATCGACGCAGACGAGCGTTCCAAGATCTTCGATCCGTTCTTCACGACGAAAGCCGGGGGCAGCGGACTCGGGCTGGCGGTCGTGCACCGCGCCGTCGAGGCGCACTCCGGCGCCACGTTCGTCGACCGCAGCGCGGAAGGCGGAGCGCAGTTCGTCATCGTCCTGCCCGGCGTTCCGACGGAGCCGGCCCTCCCGGACCGCGTTCGGTGAAGATCCTGCTGGTGGACGACGAGACCGCGATCCTCGACACGCTGAAGATCCTGTTCCGAGGAGAGGGATGGGACGTCGCGGTCGCCGATTCCGGACCGAAGGCGCTGGCCGCGCTCGAGGACGAGAAGCCGGACATCGTGCTCACCGACATACGCATGCCCGGCGCCGGCGGGCTCGAGGTACTCACGGCGGCCCGCCGCGTCGACCCCGAGATCGCGGTGATCCTGATGACCGCGCAGGCCTCCCTCCAGACCGCGGTTCGCGCGGTGAACGAGGGCGCCTACTACTACCTGCAGAAGCCGTTCGTGAACGACGAGCTGCTGGCGATCTGCAAGAGAGCGGCCGAGGCGCGTCAGCTGCGGGCGGAGAACAAGCGGCTCAAGAAGGAGATTCGCAGCCGCACGCGCTCCTCGAAGGACCGGCCGATCGGCGGTGCGCCGCGCTTCATCGAGGTCCTCAAGCTCGCCGAGACAGTCGCCGGCACGGACTCGACCGTGCTCATCTCGGGCGAGAGCGGTACGGGCAAGGAGGTCGTGGCGCGTTACATCCACACGCTCTCGGACCGGTCCGACGAGCCGTTTCTGTCCATCAACTGCGGCGCGCTACCCGAGAGCCTGCTGGAGAGCGAGCTCTTCGGCCACGTGAAGGGCTCGTTCACCGGTGCCGTCAGGGACAAGGACGGCCTGCTCGTCGCGGCGGCGCGCGGCACGTTCTTCCTGGACGAGATCGGGGAGATGAGCGCCGCCACGCAGGTGAAGCTGCTGCGCGCCATCCAGGAGCGTGAGGTCATCCCCGTCGGCGCGACGCAGGCCGTGCCCGTCGATGTCCGTATCGTTGCGGCCACCAATCGCGACCTCGAAGAGGAGATCACGCGCGGTGCGTTCCGGAGCGATCTGTATTACCGGCTCAACGTGATCCAACTGCACCTCCCACCCCTCCGCGAGCGCCGTGAGGACATCGCGCTGCTCGCCAACCACTTCCTCGCGAGCAGCGCGAAGGAGAGCGGTGGACAGCCTCTCCGACTCTCCGACGAGGCCATCGCCCTCTTGGTGAAGTACGATTGGCCGGGCAACGTGCGGGAGCTCGAGAACGCGTTGGAGCGCGCCCGGGTGGTGGCGTCCGGGGACCGTATCGCGCCCGACTCGCTGCCGGATCGCGTCCGAGAGTCACCTCCCCCGAAGCTGGGGTCCCAGGAAATGGCCGGAAATCCCACCATGGAAGTGGTGGAACGAGCCTATATTCTCTGGGTGCTCCAGTCGGAGGGCGGGAACAAGTCCCGAGCGGCCGAGGTGCTGGGGATCGACCCCTCGACCCTGTACCGGAAGCTGAACCGATACGGCATCGGGGAATAACCAAGAGGACGACCACATGGCATCCAGCTCGCCGCAGCCCGGACTCGGCCCATCGCGCGACCTCGCGTGGGACCGCGTGCGTCTCTCGGTGGTGATCCCGGTCTACAACGAGGCGAACACCGTCGAGCGGCTCCTCTCGACCGTGCGGGACGTCCCGCTCTGGCTCGAGGTCATCGTCGTGGACGACGGATCAACCGATGGGACGCGCGATCTGGTCGCGAGGCTCGAGGGGAGCCTGATCGACCGACTGATTCTCCACGAGGAGAACCGGGGGAAGGGAGCGGCGCTCCGGACGGGGTTCGGGCACGCCACCGGTGACGTGGTCGTCGTTCAGGACGCCGACCTGGAATATGATCCGTGCGAGCTGCCTCTCCTGCTCGAGCCGATTCTGGCTGGCAAGGCCGATGCCGTCTACGGATCACGATTCCTCGGAGGTCCGCACCGCGTCCTGTATTTCTGGCACTCCGTGGGCAATCGGTTCCTTACGCTCCTCTCGAACGTCTTGACCGACGTGAACCTCACCGACATGGAGACCTGCTACAAGATGATCCGGCGTGAGCTGCTGCACACGCTCCCCCTTTCGGCGAACCGCTTCGGCATCGAGCCGGAGCTCACGGCCCGGCTCGCTCAGGCGGGCGCGCGCATCTACGAGATCCCCATCAGCTACGACGGCCGCTCGTACGCGGAGGGCAAGAAGATCGGGTGGAAGGACGGGGTCTCCGCCCTGTGGAGTATCTGTCGGTACAACTTGCTTCCGCCTCAGGCCCCACGGTGGGCGCCGCCGCGGCTTCCGCTCTGGGACACGCCCGAGCGCCTCTCGTCGATCTCCGTCGATCGAGTGGAGATCGGGGAGGACTGAGCCATCTGGCGGTTGCCGACGACCCTGTCATGGGCGCGAGGCCTGCGCCGGGCCACCCGCTCGAATACCGGCGGTTGGCCGTGAATCGGCTCCTGCGAGGGTTGACGCACTACCGCGCCTCCGCGCCGGATTGGAGCCGGCTGGCCGACCCGCTCGAAGCATTGGATCGAGGCGGCGAGGCGGCGGAGGCGCGGCGGGGCGCGGCCGCCCTCGGCGACGCCAGGGAAACGGAACGCTAGATGCGCCTACCCTCACCGCTCCTGAATCGCAGGGCCGCCGCCGCGCTCGTGGCCGTCGTGGGGGGCCTCGTCTTCGCCAACTCGCTCCTGAACGGCTTCGCTTGGGACGACGAGCAGATCGTGGTCCTGAACACGCGCCTTCACGAGCTGGGAAGCTTGCCCGGGGCGTTGGCGCTCCCTTACTGGCCCGGCACCTACGGCCGCGAGCTCGGCCTGTGGCGACCGACGACGACGGCTCTGCTCGGGCTCCAGCACGTGATCTCCGGCGGCGCGCCCCTGCTGTTCCATGCAGTCAACGTCGCCGGGCACGCACTGGTGTCGGCGCTCGTGCTCCTGCTCCTCGCCGAGCTCATGCCGCTCGGTGGCGCACTTGCGGGAGCGCTCGTGTTCGCCGTGCATCCCGTCCATGTCGAGGCCGTCGCCAACGTGATCGGCGTCGCCGAGATCGTGTCCACCGTGGCGCTGCTGGGGGCGTGCCTCATCCACGTGCGCTCCGGGCCCGGCGGCCGATGGGGCTCGCCTCTCGCCATCGGGCTGTTGTTCGCGTTCGGATTCGGCGCAAAGGAGAGCGCCATCACGCTCCCCGGGATCCTCTTCCTGATCGATGCCGCACGCCGCCGGATCGGGTTCTCCGATCTCCGCGCATACCTCAGGGACGAGTGGCGGACGTACGCGGTCCTCGGCGGGACCGCGGCCGCGCTCCTCGCCGGGCGCTTCGCGGTGCTCGGCAGCCTCGCGAGCCCGCTGGGCCCGCTCGGTGCCGACCTGCTCCAGGAGATTCCGCGCATCTGGACGCTGGCCGAGGTCTGGACGCACTACGTCCGCCTGTGGGTCTTCCCGCTCGACCTGGTGTCCGATTACGCACCCAACGTGATCCCGATCTCCCTCGGGTGGCACGCCACCAACGGCGTGGGCGTGCTGCTCGCGATGAGCATCCTGGTGGTGACCTGGGTCGCGTGGCGGCGCCCGCAGGCGCGTTCCGACATCCTGACCGCGCGCATGGCGGCATTCGGCGTCCTGTGGTTCGTCATCACGATCTCGCCGGTGTCCAACACCGTGTTCCTGGCCGGTGTGCTGCTCGCCGAACGCACGCTCTACCTGCCGTCCGTGGGGCTCGCGGCGGCGACCGGGTGGCTCGTCGCGCGTCTCGCCCGTGACAGGCCTCGCGGGGCCTGGATCGCCCTCGGCTTGGCGTTGAGCCTGGCCACGGCCCGCACCTGGACGCGCTCGCCGACGTGGGCCGACACCGGCGCGGTGATCACCGCGCTGGTGTCGCAATACCCGCAGTCCGGGCGGTCGCAGTGGATCCTGGGCGACGCCTTCCTCGGGACGGGCCGGGAAAGCGAGGCGCTGCGGGCCTATCGGGCCGCGATCGACGTGCTCGGGACCCACTACCAGGTCGTCACGGAGATCTCCAGGCAGCTCATCGCGATGCGGCGCTACCGGGCCGCGGAGGTGCTCGCGTCGATCGCCGCCCGAAACGACCCGCGCTATCCCCTCGCGTGGGGGATGCTGGCGTTCATCCGGGCGGAATACGGCGACCCGGAGGGGACCGAGCGCTACGCCCGCCTCTCGCTGGAGCGGCACGAGGTGGACGCGACGCGGCACCACCTGTTGGCCTGGGCGCTCGCGGCGCAGGGACGCTGGCCCGAGGCCAGCGAGGCGCGGGCTCGTGGTCTGGAGCAGGCGCCCGCGCGGTTCTGGCACATGTACATGTACGAGGCGTACGTGCGTCGCGAAAACGGCGACACGGCCGGGGCGTTCGCGGCCATCGACACGGCGTGGGCCTTCGTCGCCAGCGACGTGGGCAGGGCCACGCTCGATTCGGTCAGGGTGTCCGAATTCGGCCTCGAATCCCTGCTCGCTCCGGACGATTCGGCGGACTCTGGCGCAAACACCGGCGTAAACAGATGACGTCGATCGCGGCCGGATCGGTCGTGCAAGACGCGGGAGACTTGCAGAATCCCATACCCGCACCCGGGTTTCGGCGCGTCACGTGAACGGCGTTTGCTCCATAAGTCACGTAAGATCAACGACTTGAGCCGTTCGGGCCGGAATGGGCCCCGCGCTTGCCCCTTATGCGACCGTGCACCGTGTTTCACTCACACCTGGAGTACCAAGATGCGGGACAACAAGGGTTTCACCCTGATCGAGCTCCTCATCGTGGTCGTGATCATCGGTATTTTGGCGGCCATCGCCATTCCGAAGTTCTCCGCCACCCGCGAGAAGGCCTACTTCGCGGCCATGAAGTCCGATCTCAAGAACCTGGCCAGCCAGCAGGAGATCTACTACTCGGATACGTATTCGTATTCGACGGACGAGGACGACCTGGCCTTCACCAACTCCGATGGCGTCACCGTCGTCGTGACGATCGCGACCGGCGCAGGCTGGAACGCCACGGCGTGGCATGCCGCGCTCACGACGTCCGAGGGCTGCGCGATCTACTACGGCACGGCCCCGGCGCCTACTACCCCGACCACCCCGACGCAGCCCGGTGAGATTCTCTGCACCCAGTGACGCGGGATTCACTCTGTAGTGCCCCGCATCTACGTGCGGGTGTGAACTGAGGCGGTAGGGTCAGGGTGGTCCGGGCCTGTTCCCGGGCCACCCTCCCCGCTTCAAAACCCCCACCGCCCCCCCCCACGGCTGACGAGGAGGTGAACCATGAAGAACAGATCCTCCGGCTTCACGCTGATCGAGCTCCTGATCGTGGTCGTGGTCATCGGGATCCTCGCCGCGATCGCCATCCCGAAGTTCAGCGCGGTGCGCGAGAAGGCGTTCCTGGCGTCGTTGAAGTCCGATCTGCGCAATGTCGCCACGCTCCAGGACATCTACCACAACACGAACTACACATACTCGACGGTACAGGCGGACCTCGGCTTCAATGCGTCGGACGGCGTGACCGTCACGATCGCCGAAGCGACCGGCGCGGGTTGGTCGGCCTCGGCGGTGCACAGCGGGTACGTCGGCCGCTCCTGCGCGCTGTTCAACGGTGGCGCCACCCCGCTCCCTCCCGCGACGGTGGAAAGCGCGATCGCCTGCAACTGAGGACTCGGCGCCCCAGGCCCTCGAGCGGGTGACCGAGCCGCGGCCTTCGGTTTCGCCATCCAGCTCCATTCCCTCGACCCGTGGCGCGGGTTGCCCCACCGGCCCGGAATCGACCACCTTGGGCATCGTCCGAAACCATCCGATCGCACGACGCTTGGCCCGCGTTTCGGGTCGACTGCACGCACCGTCGCACGACCCGGAGGTCGCAGCCCGCAGTGCGGGCACCACGCTGGCCCGGCCGATGACGTCGATCCACCTACAGCGCCGCCGCATCCTGGTTCGCCTGGCCCTGCTCTTCGCCGCGATCCAGCTCGCGATCGTGGTCGGCATCTCGATGAGCGTCCCCGGACTGCGCTGGATTGCGCCGGGCCCCGGCCCGATCATCGCGATGATGGTGCTCGACCTCGCCCTGCTCAGCGTGTTCGCCGGGTGGATCATGTGGGGCTCAGTCTCCGCGCCCCTCATGCGGCTGTCCGAGGATGTTCAGCGGATCGCCGACGGCGACTACCACCACCGGATCGGGGAGACGAGCCGTGTGGAGCTCCGCGAGATCCGGGACAGCGTCAACCGGCTCGCCGATCGATTGATCGCCGATCAGACCTTGCTGGCGGAGAACGTCCAATCGCTCGAGGAAAGCAACCGAGAGCTCTACGACGCGCGGGACCAGGTCGTGCACTCGGCGCGCCTCGCCTCCGTCGGGACGTTGGCGGCCGGAATCGCGCACGAGGTCGGCAATCCGCTGGGAGCGGTCATGGCCTATGTGGACGTCGCCGCCGCCCGAGCCCACAAGGTGGGCGCCGACACGGAGATTCTCGACTCGATCCGCGTCGAGGCGAAGAGGATCGACCGCATCGTCCGCGGTTTGCTCGACTACGCGCGGCCGCCGGAGAGCGCTCCGGAGCCGATGCGCGCGCAGCAAGTGATCGATAGGATCCGCACGTTGTTGGAGAGCCAAGGGACCCTCGACCGGGTGAGGTGCGTCTGGAACATCGACGCCTCCGAGCCCCACGTCGTGCTGGAGCCCCATCGCCTCGAGCAGGTTCTCGTGAACCTGCTGCTCAACGCCGTGCAGGCGGTCGAGGGCGAGGACGATCCGAAGGTGATCGTGCGGCTGCACAAGGAGGCGGTCGAGTTGACGAGGTTGCCCGCGCGGCGGGAGGACGACCCGCCGGGCATCAACTACATGCACCGCAGGCGTATGCTGCGCGAGGACGGGGCCGGCGCCGTCGTCTCGACCGCGAGGGAGGTGACGGTGATCGAGGTGATCGACAACGGCCCCGGGATCGCGCCGGAGCACGTCGAGCACCTGTTCGACCCGTTCTTCACGACCAAGGAGCCCGGGAAGGGCACCGGGCTCGGGCTCTCCATCTGCGCGCGCCTGGTCGAGGAGATGGGGGGGCGAATCGACGTGAGGAACAACCCGGACGGGGGAGCCTGCTTCGTGATACGTTTACCGTCTGTGGACGAGGCGCTCGCGACGGCCGGGACAATGGAAAACGTGGAGACCAAGTGAAGATCCTGATCATCGACGACGATGCGGGACTCAGGAAGTCGCTCGCCCTCATCCTGACCGACGCGGATTACGAGGTGGTCCAGGCGGAGGACGGCGAGGTAGGCTTGGCAACGGCCCGGGAGCAGGACCCGGACATCATCCTGTGTGATGTCCGTATGCCGAAGCTCGACGGGCTCCAGTTCCTCGAGGCCTATCGGAGCGACGGCGGTGAGGCCCTGGTCCTGGTGATGACGGCGTACGGCGGACTCGACCTCGCGATGGAGGCGATGAAGAAGGGGGCGTACGACTACATCCCCAAGCCGTTCGGCTCCGACGACGTCCTCCTGATCGTTCGCAAGGCCGAGGAGCGAGAGCAGCTTCGCATGGAGGTCGGCCGACTGCGTCGAGAGGTGCGCGTCGACGCGCGCTTCGGCGAACTGGTCGTCGGCTCCCCGGCGATGAGGAAGGCGATCGACATCGTCCAGAAGGTCGCGCCGCACGACTCCCCGGTCCTCATCACCGGAGGGAGCGGCACGGGCAAGGAGCTCGTGGCGCGTATGCTGCATCGAGAGAGCATGAGATCGGAAGCCGCCTTCGTGCCCGTCAACTGTGGAGGTGTCCCGGAGCAGTTGCTCGAGTCCGAGTTCTTCGGATTCATGAGGGGTGCTTTCACCGGCGCGGATCGGGACAAGGAGGGGCTCTTCGAGGCGGCCCATGGTGGCACGCTCTTCCTCGACGAGGTCGGCGAGCTGCCGGGGTCGCTCCAGGTGAAGCTGCTGCGGGCGCTCCAGGAAGGAGAGGTGCGCCGCATCGGTGCGACCGTGACCACCCAGGTCGACGTTCGTGTGATCTCGGCGACCAATCGCGACCTCGAGGAGGCCGTGGAGACGGGCGAGTTTCGCAAGGACCTCTACTACAGGCTCGCGGTGGTTCCGATTCACCTGCCGCCGCTGCGTAGCCGCCAGGAGGAGATCCCACAGCTCACGGCCCACCTGCTCGAGCGGCACTCCAAGCGTCTCGGTGTCCATGTGGAGGGCGTCGATCCGAAGGCGATGGAGATCCTCCTAGGGTACTCGTGGCCCGGCAACATCCGCGAGTTGGAGAACGTCCTGGAACGAGCGCTCGTGCTGACCGAAGGCGTCGTCATCGGAGTCGACGACCTGCCGGAGACGGTTCGGCGTCCCGCGCCCGAGGGCTCGGGCATCGGGGTCGACGGTGACGATCTCTCCGTCAAGCGGCACGGTGCGCGTCTCGAGCGCCATCTCATTCAGGTCGCGCTCGATCGGACGGGCGGCAACAAGACGCAGGCGGCGGATCTGCTCGAGCTGTCACCGCGCGCGCTTCGGTACAAGATCCAGGAGTACGGTATCGGGTGAGACGCGGCCGCCCGTAGCGGGGCGCTGAGCGGAGCGGCTCCATTCCGGCCGCTCCCGACATGTGACCGCCCCGACCGACGCTCCACCTTGGCTCCATGCATTCTGGAGCCCTTCGATCGTCCGCGCGCGGCCACACGCTGCTCGAGCTCGCGATCGTCCTGACCCTGTTCGCCACGACGACGGCGGTGCTGTCGCCTCCTCTGGCGCGGTACCGTGACGTGGCCGCGGTGGTGTCGGCCCGGGAGTCGGTCGCCGGGCTGATCGCGGCGGCGCGGGTCTCGGCGGTTGCGAACGGTGGAGCCGAGGTCCATCTGCGCGCGGGACCCTCGGTGGCGTCGCTCATCGTCGGTGGGGACACGACGCGGGTCGTGCGTGTCGAGTCGGAGTCGGGCGTCGTTCTCGATCTCGGCCCGCGCACGGCGGTCGTGCTCGCGTACGACGAGGTGGGGATGGGTCGGCTCGCCAACGCCACGATACGCTTCGTCCGCGGTGACGAAAGCCGGTCGTTGGTGGTGTCGTCCTTCGGTCGTGTGCGACGACCGTGACCGGAGCGACGCCGCGGCGCGGCTTCACACTGGTCGAGGTGCTCGTGGCACTGGTGATCCTGGAGATCGGCGTCCTGGGCGCCATGAGCCTCCTGGCGCTGGCCGGTCGCACGATGGCGCGGGCGGAGCGGCTGGAAAACGCGGTCGCGGCGGTCGAGGGCGTCGCGGATTCGCTGACGCTCGCCGCCGCCATCGCCGACGGGAGCCGGAGCCTGCCCGGTGGTGCAACGCTCGAATGGCGCGCGGCGCCGGGCGGCGCGTTCAGCGTCCGGCTGGATGACGCCGCCGGGCCCGGTCCCTCGATCACGCTGCTTGGACGCCACGCGGGGGACCCCTCCGTTGCGTACTGAGCGGTCCGGGGCAGCCCTGCTCGAGGTCGTCGTCGCCGTGACGTGTGCGCTCCTGGTCGTTCAACTGGCGTTGAGCGCGCTCGCCTCGGCCCGGCGCGCCGAGGCCGACCTGCGTGTCAGATCGGAGCGTATCGGTGCCGAACGCGTGAGCCGGATGACCCTTCGGCGCGAGCTCCGCGCCGGGGTAGCCGGACGGGATTGGGTCGTCTTCGCTCCCGACTCCCTGCGTGTGCGCGGCTTTCGTGGTCGCGCGCTCGTGTGCCCCCAACCCGCGGGCACGACCGAGCTGATCGTGTCCTTTGACGGTCTCCGCCGTCCGGAGCCGACGAAGGACTCGCTCCTGGTCCTCGACGATGCCTGGACGTGGACGGCGGTGGGCCTCGTGGGCGTGGCCTCCGTGCCGGTCGCCTGCCCCCAGGCCCCCACCACGCCCGCCGAGCGGTGGGAGATCTCGGTCCCGACGGCGCGACCGATCGTGCTGGTCCGCCTCTTCGAGCCGGTTTCGTACCACCTCTCGACGAGCGCTCTGCGGTACCGGGTCGGAGGAGGAGGGCGGGAGCCGCTCACGCCGGAGGCGCTGGATACGCGCCGGAGCGTATTCACGATGGACAGCTCGCGAGTGGGCATTCGCCTGGAGGCCGCAGGACGCCGTCCCTGGTCGTGGACCGCGTACCTCGGCGGTGGCGGATGAGGTCCGGCGCGCTGGCGTACGACCCCCTCGGTGCTGCAACAGACTTCGGGTACGGACCATTGGGCTCGCGACTCGACGTCGCCGGCTCTGACCGCCGTGGCGTCGCGATCATCGCGGTCGTGTTCCTGATGCTGGCCGTCACGCTCCTGGCCCACGGGCTCCTCCTGCTGGCGGAGCTGGAGCTCGAAACCAGCCGCGCGGGGGCCGCGTCCGTCGCCGCCCGCTTCGCGGCCCAGGTCTCGGCGCTCGAGGCCGCGGCGGACTCCGGTGCCGCGGACCGGCACTCCACGCCGCTCTGGGCTTCCTCCGACTCCACGTTCGCGCCGGTCCCCGACTCGATCGCCCGCGACGCGGGTCTCGCGGTGCGGGGCGGATATCGCTGGGCCCGGCTGGTCCGGCTCTCGCGAGAGGTATGGCTGGCCGAGGGACACGCCGGGATCGGCGGACTCGCTCGCCATCTGGCCGCCCGACCCTATTGGATCGCGGACGCGCCCGCGCGGGTGGCGGCGGCGGAGGCCGTGCTCGTGAGCGAATCACCCGATTCCACGCTGGTCGAGGGGATGGTCGACGCGGCCGGCTTCCTGACGGTGTCGGCGGTTCCGCCGCCGATCACTTGCGATTCAGTTCTCGCTGCGCTGGACTCCCTGCGGGTCGTGCCGATGCCGTCCCTTCGAGTCGCCGGTCCGGGGACTTTGGGTCGCGCGCTCGGTCCGCTCACCATCGACTCGCTGGCGGCGCGAGCGACGGCCGGCGTGGGCGGCACGGGAACTCCGGCGCCGAACCAGGTCGGCGCGGCCTGCGTCATGGGTCCGTGGAATTGGGGTGACCCGCTGAGGCCCCTGGGCCCGTGCGGTCGCCACCTGGTCCTGGTCGCCGGTGCCGATGGCCTACGAGTCCTGGGTGGCGTCGGCCAGGGGCTCCTCGTGCTCCGGGGAAGCGCGACGCTGACCGATCTGGACTTCCGCGGCATGGTCGTGGCGGCCGGGCGGCTGACCCTCATGGGTTCCACACGGATTCGCGGCCTGGTGCGAGCCTCCGGTGGGGTAGGGGTCGGCCCGGATGCTCGCGTGGATGGCTCCGCGTGCTGGGCGGCGGCTGCGCTCGCCCACCCCGCGCTCAGGACGCCCTCGCCGATCCCCGCCTCCGGGTGGATCGACGGGCGCTGAAATCGAGAACGCCCGTGTCGAGAACGCCCGCTTCTCGCGGCAGATCACGTCAAATGTTTATCAATTTTTCGGACTTTTGCAGGTGGCATTTTCTTCTTGACAAGTCTCGACTTTTTGTGGTAACCTGATCTCGACATTCTCAGGAAAATCAGTTCCCACCCCTGCGGGCGAAGGCGCGGAATGGGCCTCTTCGGACGGAAGCGTAGCTCGATCGGCCTCGACATCGGCTCGGGGTTCGTGAAGGTCGTCGAGGTCGATCACTCCGGGGATCAGCCCGAGGTCGTTCGCGTCGCGATGCGGCCGCTGTTGCCCGACGCGATCGTCGAGGGCGAGATCATGGACTACGGCCTCGTGTCCGATTCCGTGGCAGGGCTTTTTCAGGATATCGGGATGAAGGGTGCCGACGTGATCACGGCGATCGGCGGCCACGACGTGATCATCAAGAAGATCGAGATGGATCGCATGAAGGAGGCCGACGCGCGCGAGGTCATCCGCTGGGAGGCCGAGCAGCACGTCCCCTTCGACATCAAGAGCGTCGAGCTCGACTTTCAGATCCTCGATCCGCATGGCGACGGACTGCAGATGAACGTGCTGCTCGTTGCGGCCAAGCGAGAGTTGGTCGACAACAAGGTCGGGCTGCTCCAGGATGCCGGCGTGAACCCGATCATCATCGACATCGACGCGTTCGCTCTGCACAATGCCTTCTCGTACAATTATCCCGAGGCCCAGGAGGGCATCGTCGCGCTCGTCAACGTCGGCCACGAAACCACGAACGTGAACATCCTCGAGGATGGAGTTCCGATCCTCACGAGGGACATTCCTTTCGGGTCTCGAAAGATCCGTGAGGACCTCCAACGCGAGCGCGGACTGACCGCCGAACAGGCCGAAGACGTAGTGCAGGCAAGGGAATCCATCGAGAACCTGGACAGCTTCGTCGAGGCCTCCGCGGACGAGGTAGCGGTTGGCATCGAACGTGCAAGCGCGTTCCTGATGACGCGCGAAGAAGGAGATTCGGTCGGGCGGATCTTCCTGAGCGGGGGAGGCGCGCGCGTGCCCGGGATGAGCCAGACGCTCGCTCGCCGGATGAACGTCGAGACCGAGGTCGTGAATCCGTTCGAGCGGGTTCCGGTCCAAGCCAACGCGGCAAGGGAGCTTTCGATCGACGAGGCCGCGCCGATGTTGTTGTTGCCACTCGGGTTGGCCCTTCGGGTCTAGAAGAGGACAGGCACACCGTGATCGAAGTCAAT
>Ga0268386_10002516_pt1 | contig 13072 bp, 19 predicted proteins | sample RVTome_15_FD_200260 | JGI IMG/M metagenome (GOLD analysis project Ga0268386, IMG submission 200260) | Soil microbial communities from uranium-contaminated site in the Upper Colorado River Basin, Wyoming, United States - RVT150D86... ...
CTTTTCTGAGCTCGACAGGCCCATTCTGTCGGGGCCTTCGCGCAAGTCGTTCCTCAAGGCTGCTCTGGGCGAGCGGATGCCCCCCGATCGGGAATGGGGCAGCGCGGCCGCCATCGCCGCCAGCGTTCTCTTCGGCGCCCACATCGTCCGCGTGCATGGAGTGCGCGAGATGGTGGACGTGGTGCGGGTGGCGGATCGGATCAGGGGGGTATAGGTTCAGGGTTCATGGGTTCAGGGTTCATGGGTTCAGGGTTCATGGGTTCAGGGTTCATGGGTTCAAGCTGACCGCGTCCACGACTAGCCTGGACGCGGGAACGGGCTGAGCCTCCAGAGTCGTGGCATCCAGGTGTTCATGGGTCCGTGCGCTCAGGGGTCTGATCGATTCCGGTTTTCAAGGCGGGGGTAGCGAGCCGTCGGAAGAGCGTATTGAGTTCCCCGGGCGGGACTCGCATCCTTCCGTCCATCCACCACATCAGCAGCCCGAACAGGGCGCCCGCCAGGAACTGCACGAGGCCGTCGCGCGGAACGGTTCCGCCGTCCCTGGGAAGCGCCGCCTTCACGTCGTCTCGAATCAGCTCCACGATGATCCTTCGCAGGATCTGCTCGACTGCGGCGCCGCTCGGTCTGCCCACCATTGCCCGGAACACTTCGCGATGCTCGCCTGTGTGGACGAACAGGTCCAGGCTGAACCCGAACACGCGTTCGTCAAGGCTGCCGCCGCGCGCCAGCGCTTCGCGCTGACGCGCCCGCAACGAGGCGCGCAACCCGTCGAAACCGCTGGCCAGCAGGTCGTCCTTGTTGTCGAAGTGCGCGTAGAACGTCGCTCGCCCGACGTTGGCGCGATCGATGATGTCCTGGACCGAGAGCGCTTCGAACCCCTTCTCCTGGATCAGGGAGAGCAGGGCACCGCGCAGAAGCCCCTCCGTCCTCTGGACACGCCGGTCCTGCTTCTTTGCCACCTCGGCGGCTCCCTTTCGGAACAGACACCGGCCGGACGATCGGTACTGAACACAGTGCGCCGCGTTGTCCGTGCGATGTCTCCTGTTGATGAACATCATGTATCTAAATTAACGTCTGTTCAATAGTGAACATCATTCTGAAGCCGTTTTCACCAGACGCGCGCGGGCGCAGTCTGTGGGGGGAACAGGCGGGAGGACCTGAACCAGCCCTGGAGGGCAACATGACACTCGCTGAAACGGAAAGGACCTTTGTCCCTGGAATGGGTCGCGACTGGCTCCTGCCTCTCTACGATCCACTCACCAGGCTGCTCGGCCTCGACGGCGTCAGAAGGGCGGTGATCGGGCGGGCGGAACTGCGGCCCGGGGACCGCGTGCTCGACATCGGCTGCGGCACGGGCAGCCTGGCAATCCTCGTCAGGCGCCTTCATCCCGGCGTCGAGGTCGTCGGTCTGGATCCCGATGAGAGGGCGCTCGCAAGGGCCAGGCGCAAGGCACGCCGGGCGGAGGTTGGGCTGCAGCTCGATTGGGGTTTTGCCGACCGGCTCCCGTATCCCGACGAGTCGTACGATCGCGTCTTCTCGTCGTTCATGCTGCACCATCTCGGACGGGACGAGAAGGAGGGAACGTTAGCCGAGGCGCGGCGCGTGCTCAGGCCGGGCGGACGATTCCACCTCGTGGACTTCGCGAGTCCGCATGCGGCGCCCCACGCCCGGACGGCGCGGGCGCTCGACTCATACGGGAGGCTGAACGACAACACGGACGGCCGCATCCTGGAGCTGCTGGAGACGGCCGGGCTTGCAAAGCCAGCAATCGTCGGCCGCAAGAGCCTGCTGGCGGGGCGCTTGCGGATCGCCTGCTACGAGGCGTCCGTAAGCGCCCGGTGAGCGCTCGTCGACGTGTCACGCGTCAGCTCCTGCGAGCCGGTCCGCCGCACCTCCGCCCAGCTTGCATCGGTCGTCGAAACCGACCATATTGTTCGTTTCGAACGAGAGGATTGCGTCTGTTTGTTACTCAGGAACAGGAGGTTCCCATGGCTAGAGCAGCGAAGGCAGTACCGGAGGGGTATCACACCATGACGCCGCAACTCACGCTGGACGATGCGGCGAAGACGATTGATTGGTACAAGAAGGCACTTGGCGCCGAGGAATTGAGCCGCAGTGTGGGCCCGGATGGCAAGATCATGCACGCCGAGCTGAAGATCGGCGATTCGCGCTTCATGGTGAACGACGTGATGATGGGCGCGAAGGGGCCGCAGGCCTTTGGCGGATCGCCGGCATCTTTGTGGCTGTACGTCGAGAACTGCGATGCGCTCTTCGATCGCGCGGTAAAAGCGGGCGCGAACGTGCAGATGCCGATGGAGGACCAGTTCTGGGGCGACCGGGGTGGTGCGCTCGCCGATCCGGCTGGGTACACCTGGTGGATTGCCTCGCGCAAGGAAGAGCTCACGGAGGAAGAGGTGCAGCAGCGCGCGGCCGACTTCTTCAAGCAGATGGCCGAGTCGGCTCCGCGGTAGTTTGCATCCTGCAGTTGGTCGTGACGCGGCGCCGGCCCGACCACGCCGGCACCGCGTCAGCACCAGGCGTGCCCGTCGCGCCGCGCCTGACCCCGCCTGTTCACCTCAATCCGCACCGGGAATTCGCTGTACGTGACGGTTGCCCCCCTGATTGATAAGCTAGCCGGGCATGACGGACTACTTCAGCAGTCTGCTTTCCTACCGGCCGCCGATCGGTATGTGGGACCTGCTGGATATCGCCATCGTCTCGATCCTGATCTACGAGTTTCTCAAGCTGATCAGGGGCACCCGCGCCGTCCAGATGGCCGTCGGCTCGCTGCTGCTCGTCGGCCTGTTCTACGTCTCGCGCCTGGCGCCGCTCCAGACCCTGAACTGGATGATCCGGAACGTGCTCGTGTACGTGGCATTCGCCGCGATCGTGATCTTCCAGTCGGATATCCGTCGCGCGCTCGCGCACTTCGGCCAGGCCCCCTTCTTCCGGTACTTCACGCGGCAGGAGGCGGTCGATGAAACCATCGAGGAAGTCGTCGTGGCCGCGACGATGCTGGCGGCCCAGAAGACGGGCGCCATCATTGCCATCGAGCGTGAGATCGGACTGCGAAACTACATCGAGAGCGGCATTCCGCTGGACGCGACGATGACCTACGACCTGCTCGTGACCATCTTCCAGCCCGGATCGCCTCTGCACGACGGCGCAGTGATCATCCAGGAAGATCGCGTGGCCGCAGCGGCATGCTTCCTGCCGCTCAGCGTCAATCCCAGAATGAGCCGCGAGCTGGGCACGCGCCACCGTGCGGCCATCGGCCTGACCGAAGAGAGCGATGCCGTGGCTGTGATCGTGTCGGAAGAACGCGGAGCGATCGCGCTCGCTCTCGATGGGCAGATCGACCGCGGGCTCACCGCCGACGAACTGCGCGATCGCCTGCGCTCGCTGATCGTTCAGCGGCGCCCGGCGCTGCGGCGCACGCGTGGCCAGGGATACGAGGGCTGATGGCGTATCATCCCTTCCGCCACCTGGGACTCAAGATTCTCGCGCTTACGCTCGCGACGCTGCTCTGGCTCACGGTCGCCGGCGAGCAGGTGGTTGAGCGGGCGCTGCGTGTGCCCCTCGAGATTCAGGGGAAGCCCGAGAACCTGGCGATTGTCGGGGATCCTCCCGGCGCGGTTGACGTGCTCGTGCGCGGATCGTCGGCGCTCCTCAGCCGGCTCGAGGTCGGTGAGGTCGTTGTCGTGCTCGATCTCTCGACGGCGCGCCCCGGATCCAGGCTGTTCAACCTTCGCACCGATCAGGTCAAGGTTCCCCACGGAGTCGAAGTCGCGCAGGTGATTCCCGGCACGCTCTCCCTCGAGCTCGAAAAGTCGAGCCGCCGCACGGTTCCCGTCGTCCCGGCGCTCGACGGCGAACCCGCGCCCGGGTTCATCGTCGGGCAGAGCCGGTCGGACCCGGCGACGGTGGATGTCACCGGTCCCGAGAGCCGCGTGCGGCGCCTTGCCGAAGCGACCACTGAACCAGTCAGAATCGATGGGCAGCGCGAGGACGTTCGCGATGTGGTCACGGTCGGAGTCGCCGATTCGGCAGTACGGCTGGTCGAGCCGCGGAGCGCGACGGTGCTGGTGGAGATCGTTCCGGCGCCCGTCGAGCGTACGGTCGAAGGGGTTCCCGTCCGCTGGCGGAATCTGGGTTCCAGCTACCGGGCGAGGATCAACCCGTCGCTGGCTCGCGTGCAGATCCGGGGCGGAAGAGACGCGCTGGAGGCCGTGCGCGCCGATGCCATCGAGGCGTTCGTGGACCTTGCCGGTCTCGGACCTGGCCGGTACAATCTTCGCGTCCAGGTGGATCCTTCACAGGATTTCGGCATCAGTGCAGTCATCCCGGCGGCTGCCGAGGTGACGATCAGATAGATCCCTCGAACTTTACCCGATGTCCAGCAAGCTCTTTGGTACCGATGGCGTCCGCGGCAAGGCCGGCGAGTTTCCCCTCGATCGTGGCACCGTCGCCCGGCTCGGCGCGGCCCTGGTGCAGGCGATGGGGGCCCGCGATCGGACGCAGCCCGGGCCGCCCGGCGACAACGCGAATGGGCGGGGCCTGCGAATCATCGTGGGACGTGATACCCGCGAGTCCGGCGACTGGATCGAGCAGGAGCTCGCGCGAGGTGCCTGGTCGGCCGGCGCCAGGATCACTTCGGCGGGTGTCGTCCCCACGCCGGCCATCGCGTATGTCACGAGGACCCTGGGCTTCGACGCGGGGCTGGTGATCTCGGCCTCCCACAATCCATTCGAGGACAACGGCATCAAGGTGTTTTCCGGCCGGGGAGAGAAGTTCAGCGAGGATCTGGAGCGGGAAGTCGAGTCCATCATCAGCCGCGTGGACTGGAGCGTCCCTCTCTCGGCCGAGCCACACATCGAGCGGATCGATGTCACGGACGCATACATCGCGCACGCCAGGCTGGCGCTTCCGAATCCCGGCCGGCTCGGCAGTTTTTCGATAGCCGTCGACGCGGCGAACGGTGCGACGACAACGGTTGCTCCACGGCTGTTTCGCGAGCTGGGGTTCGATCTTCACGTGCTGAGCGCGTCGCCTGACGGCCGCAACATCAATCTCGATTGCGGCTCGACGCACCCGGCCGCGATCTCGAAAGCCGTGACTGCTCTCGGCTGCCGGATGGGGGTGGCGTTCGACGGCGACGGCGATCGTGCGATCTTCGTGGACGCCAGCGGGCGTGTCGTCGATGGCGACGCCGTGCTCCTCATGTGCGCCCGGCATCTGAAATCCCGTGGACGCCTGCGAGGGAACGCCATCGTCGCGACCGTCATGAGCAACATCGGCCTCGAGATCGCTCTGCGCGAGAGCGGGATCGATCTCGTGCGCTGTCCTGTAGGCGACAAGTACGTGATGGAAGAACTGATCCGGCGGAACCTCTCACTTGGAGGCGAGCAGTCGGGGCACATCATTTTTTCCGATCATCTCTATACGGGCGATGGCATCGGCACGGCTCTGAACGTGCTGCGGGTCATGGCCGAGACAGGCCGGGAGCTGGGTGACCTGGCGGCCGAGCTCGTGGCGTATCCCCAGGTGCTCGTGAACGTGCGGGTGCGGGAGAAGAAGGACCTGCAGCACGTTCCTCAGGTCGCCGCCATCATGGATGCCGTGGAACAGCGCCTCAGCGGACAGGGTCGGCTGCTGGTCCGCTACTCGGGCACAGAACCGCTCCTCCGGATCATGCTCGAAGGGCGCGATCAGCACGAGATTCAAGGATGGGCGGCGGAGATAGTTGGCGCTGTGAAAGAGCATCTGGGATAGCCACGTGTCCACCGGGAGGGTCAAGCTCAGCGTCAACGTCAACAAGGTTGCCACGATTCGCAACTCGCGGGGCGGGACCGTGCCGAGCGTGCTCGAAGCCGTCCGGACCTGCATTCGAAGTGGCGCCCCCGGCATTACGGTGCACCCGCGGGCGGACGCACGGCACATCACCGAGGCCGACGTTCACGAGGTCGCCGCCGAAGTACGCAGCCATTCCGACGTCGAGTACAACATCGAAGGCGACCCCCGGCCGGATCTCCTCGCCCTCGTGAAGGCGGTGCGGCCCGATCAGTGCACGCTCGTGCCGGTCCGGCCGGGCGAGATCACGAGTCAGGCAGGCTGGCCTTCCGTTACACCGGTCGAAGCCATGCGCGACATCGTGAGTACCCTGCGGGCTGATCGCGTGCGGGTCAGCATGTTCGTCGATCCCGAACCGGACGCGCTGCGGTGGGCGGCCTCCCTGGGCGCAGACCGCGTCGAACTCTACACCGAGCCGTTCGCGCGAGCGTTCGAGGCCGGCGCGTCAGCGGTATCCGCGAGTTTCGAACGCTACACGGCGGCTTCGGTGCTCGCGCACGAGCTTGGCCTCGGCGTGAATGCCGGACACGATCTCAGTCTGCAGAACCTGACGCTGTTCCGTACGCTGCCGTACCTCGACGAGGTCTCGATTGGACACGCGCTGATCAGCCACGCTCTGTTCGTGGGCCTCGACCGCGCGGTGCGGGAATTCCTTGACGCCGTCGCGGCGATGGATCCCGCCTTCAGATGAAGACGTCCCCGCAGGTCAGCACGAACCGGTGCACCAGTCCGCTGGTCTGGGTCGCCGCCGCGACCGCCTTCGGGATCCTCCTGACGATCGGCCCGGCCGCCGCCGCCCAGCGCGTCTCGTTGCGATCAGAGGACGGCGTCGCGCTCGCCGCCACGTGGCACGAGCCCTCCGTGCGGCCCGCGCCCGCCGTCGTGCTGGTGCACATGCTGCAGCGGTCGCGTCGCGACTGGGATCTGCTGGCCTCCAGGCTGGCCGTCGGAGGGATCGGAGCGCTGACGCTGGACCTCCGCGGCCATGGGGAGTCGCTGGGCAGCGCGCAGGATCATGCGGCGATGGTCCAGGACGTCAGGGCCGCGCGGCGCTACCTCGCGACCCGTTCCGACGTCGATTCGAGCCGGATCGGGTTCGGGGGGGCGTCGCTTGGCGCCACTCTCGCGGCGCTGGCCGCGGCTGAGGACACGACCGTTCGCGGGGTGGCGCTGCTCTCGCCGTCCCTCGATTATCGCGGGTTGCGCATCGAGGCCGCGGTCCGCAAGCTGGGCAGCCGCCCGATGCTCCTGGTTGCGAGCGACGACGATGCCTACGCCATGCGGTCGGCGCGCGAGCTGCAGGAGGCCGCGGCCAGGAGCCGCGAGCTGATCATCCTGACCTCTGCAGGCCACGGCACGATCATGCTGGCGCGAAGCCCCGAGCTCGGATTCACGCTTCTGGACTGGTTCAGAAGGACATTGCTATGATCGTTTGAGGAATCCCTTCCAGGTGCACAAAGAATCACTCCTGTTCGGTATCGCCGGAATCTTCTTCGGCCTGCTCGTGGGCTGGGTGATCGGCAGTCAGCAGGGCCTACCATCGCGACCTGCCGCTGTGCCGCAGCAGCCGGCGGCCCCGCCCTCGCAGGAACAGGGGCAGGCGGTCGTTCCGCTCGACGACTCGCGCGCGGCGGAGCTCCGCGACCTTGCGGAGCGGAACACGAACGATGCCGCCACCCGTGTACAGCTGGGCAACATGTACTTCGACGCGGGACGATACCAGGACTCCGCGCGGTGGTATGAAGAGGCTTTGCGAATCGAGCCACGCAATCCCGATGTCAGCACGGATCTCGGCATCGCCTACTACTACACCAATCAGCCGGACCGCGCCCTCGAGCAGTTCGAGCGGTCGCTGGCCGTCGACCCGAACCACTCGAAGACGCTCTTGAACATCGGCGTCGTGCGCGCCTTCGGCAAACAGGATCTCGCGGGGGCGGCCCGGGCCTGGCAGCGCGTCGTCGATCTCGCGCCGGATACGCCCGAAGCGCGCGCGGCACGGCAGGCGCTCGAGGGGCTGCGCAACGCACATCCGGAAGTCAGCGGCGCGGGCGCGCCGTCGGGCCGTCCCCCTGGAACCCCGGAGTAACCTGTGGGCTGGGTTCTGCGCGTCCTCGTCCTCCTCGTCATCCTGTGGGCGGTGTGGCGCCTGGTGCGCGGGGTACTCGAAGGCGCCGGCATGCTCTCCTCCGGCTCACGGCAGGCGCCCAGCGTGAAGCTCGTACGCGATCCTGTCTGCGGTGTGTTCGTGGCGCCCTCGACGGCGCTCGCTGCGCACGCCGGGGGCGAGACTGCGTACTTCTGTTCCGAGAAGTGCCGTCGCGAGTGGGAGAAGCGGTGACCCGCCTTCGCCAGGGCTGCGGCGGGCCGGCCTGCAGAGCGTCCCGCCACCTGGCTTCGCGTGAATCCGCTTCGCTGATGCCGATCCCCGGTAATGGCCCAACGTTCTGAGCAGGCGCTGCGCGCCGACATCGTCGAAATCGGTCGGCGTCTGTATGCGCGCGGATATACCGCGTCCAACGACGGGAACATCAGCGTTCGCCTGGACGACTCGCGCCTGCTGATGACGCCGAAGAACGTGTGCAAAGGCTTCATGGACACGGGGATGATGTGCATCACCGATCTGACCGGACGGAAGATCGCCGGCGAGCGCGATCCGTCGTCGGAGATGCAGATGCACCTCGAGGTGTATCGCCAGCGGCCGGATGTGCAGGCGGTGGTGCACGCCCACCCGCCGATCGCCACCGGATTCGCAGTGGCCGGCATCCCGCTCGACCGGGCGGTGCTTGCCGAGGTGGTCACCACCCTCGGCAGCGTGCCGATTGCGGAGTACGCCACCCCGTCGACGAAAGAGCTGCCCGACGCGGTGCGGAAGTACGTCAAGGCGCACGACGGGATGCTGCTCGCGAATCATGGGGCGCTTGCGCTCGGCGTCGATGTCTACTCGGCGTATTACAAGATGGAGACGATCGAGCATTTCGCGAAAATCAGCCTCGTTGCGCGTATGCTCGGGGGTGAGCGGCTGCTTTCGCGCGAGGAGGTCTTCCGGCTTCAGGGGCTTCGCGGCATGTACGGCATCGCGGCGCCGGCCCCGATCTGCCCGGAGCCGACAACCGCCGAGCAGGCCGACTGCCAGACCGTCCAGGCGCCGACATCTTCGTCCGGCCAGCGCCTCGTCCCGGAGACAGACCTGCTCGGACGAGCGGCGCGACCGGGTGGGGACGTGAATCCGGACGACGAAATTCGGCTAACATACCGCGAGCTCACCGCGTTGATTGAGGATGCGGTCAGGCAGTTGAAATGAAGCGTCCAGTTCGCTGAAAAGCGATGTCGTAAGCTGAGGGTGTTGGAGGCTGGAACCTGCTGCGTCGAACCTCTGGAAAGTGGCAGCTGGAAACTGGAAGCTGGAAGCTGGAAACTGGAAGCTGATATTGGAGGCAGAGCATGGGTGAGGCGCTCGGGATGGTCGAGACCAAAGGTCTCGTCGCGATGATCGAAGCGGCGGACGCGATGGTCAAGGCCGCCAAGGTGACGCTGGTCGGATGGGAGAAGATCGGCGCCGGCTACGTGACCGCCATCGTCCGCGGCGACGTGGCCGCCGTCAAGGCGGCTACGGATGCGGGCGCGGCTGCGGCGCGCCGCGTCGGCGAACTGGTGTCGGTGCACGTGATTCCACGGCCGCATGCGAACCTCGAAGACGCGCTCCCGATTGGAAAGGCAACCGCGAACGCGAAATGATCCTCGCAAAGATCGTGGGGACCGTCGTCGCGACGCGAAAGGATGAGCGGCTCGTCAGCAACAAGCTCCTCATCGCGCGCCCGATGGACCCGCGTGGCAAACCCGAGGGCACTCATCTGGTGGCAGTCGATACCGTTGACGCTGGGATCGGTGAAACCGTCCTGATCGTCAGCGGCAGCTCGGCTCGAATGGCGTCGGGCATGAAGGACTGCCCGGTCGATGCGGCCGTCGTGGGCATCGTCGACACCGTGCACGTTCACGAGGACGCGTCCTGACATGCAGCTCGCACGGGTGCTCGGTGAAGTCGTGGCGACCATGAAGGATCCCAACCTGGCGGGCTCGACGCTGCTGGTACTGCAGCCGATTGCTGCGGATGGCTCAGCGGCCGGCCGGACGCTGGTGGCGCTGGATTCGGTGGGGGCCGGCGTGGGCGAGCACGTCTTCTTCGTTCGCGGCCGGGAGGCCGCATTCCCGTTCTATCCTGCCGAGCCGCCAACCGACGCGACAATCGTGGGCATTGTGGATCATTGGGATACGTAGGGGCGGCTCGAGCCGCCCGTCCGGTTCACGTAGCGTCAACACCGTTCGCCCGCGAGTCTAGTTTCGATGCAGATATGCAAGGTCGTCGGCACCGTCGTCGCGACGCAGAAGAACCGGAAGCTCGAAGGCGCGAAGCTGCTGCTGGTCCAGCCACTGACGCTCGAGGGCAAGCCACGTGGAGTCGCGCTGCTGGCGATCGACTCCGTCGGGGCGGGAGTCGGCGAGACGGTGCTCGTCGTAATCGAGGGGAAAGCCGCGGGCGACGCGCTCCGCCGGAAGGCTGCTGCAGTCGATGCGGCCATCATCGGCATTGTAGACTCGATAGACTTGTAGGGGCCGTTCGAGACCGGCCCGCCGCGAACACAACGTCGTGAACGGCCATTCGAGACCGGCCCTCGGGAACGATCGATCGCGACCGGGCCCACACCAGAGCACCAGATGGACGAACAGGCACTCCGCGCATTGGTTCGGGAGGCCATCAGCCGACACAGGGGCGATCCCGCCGCGAGCGCTGGCCAGCCCAGGCCCCTGGCATTCGTCGGACACATGAGCCACTACCGCTACACGTTGCCCACATCCGAGGGGCCGTGCCTGATCGAGCCGTCGGTCCAGTGCAATAGCTGTGGTTACTGCGAATCGCACGGGCACTGAAAATAGAAGGTAGAAGATAGAAGGTAGAAGATAGATCGACGTTGGCTCGTCCCGCTGTTCTCCTGACACGCCGCCTCCCCTCCGCTGTACTCCAGAAACTGGAATCTGCCTGCAGCGTGGAGCTGTACGACGGCCCCGCGCCATCGACTCCCGAGGAACTGAAGCGGAGGCTTTCGGGGAAGCGCGCGCTGATCTGCCTCCTGACGGATCCGATCACGGCAGACGTGCTCGATGCCGGCAGCGACCTGGAGGTCGTGGCGAACATTGCGGTGGGGTACGACAACATCGACGTGGCGCACGCGAAAGGGCGAGGGATTGTCGTCACCAACACGCCCGATGTGCTCACGGAAGCAGTCGCCGAGCTCACGTGGGGTCTGATACTCGCCGCGGCGCGTCGTATCGGAGAAGGCGAGCGTCTCGTCCGCCGGGGCGAGTGGAAAGGCTGGGCGCTCGACTTCATGCTGGGCATGGAGCTGAAGGGAAAGCAGCTTGGAGTCGTCGGGCGCGGACGCATCGGCCAGGCAGTGGCCGCGAGAGCACCTGCATTCGGGATGCACGCGGTGTTCGCGGCCAGACAGGGACGAGCGCCCGCAGCCGATGAACTGTCCTTCGACGAGTTGCTGGTGAGTTCGGATGTGATCAGCCTGCACGTACCCCAGAATGCGTCGACGCATCATCTCTTCAACCGGCGCACGTTTGCGCGGATGAAGCGGTCGGCACTGCTCGTCAACACGGCGCGGGGTCCGATCGTCGACGAAGAGGCGCTCGGCTGGGCTCTCGGGGAGCGGCTGATTGCCGGCGCCGCGCTCGACGTGTACGAACGTGAGCCACAGCTGCATGCATCCCTTCTCAATCTGGAGAACATCGTGCTGACGCCGCACCTCGGTAGCGCCACGCGGGACACCCGAACCGCCATGGCCGATCTCGCGGTCCGCAACGTCCTCGCCGTGCTCGCGGGCGGGGGGGCCATTACACCGGTATGAAGCTGCCAGTCCAGCCGTTCGTTCCCCGCGGCCGTATTCCCACGGTGATGCGGCGCCTCGCCAGGGCGATCGACGGGCTCGACGAGCCGGCTGTCGAGCAGATTGCGGAAGAACAGAAGGAGGATCCCTTCAAGGTTCTCGTCGCGACGATGCTGTCGGCGCAGACGCGCGATCCGGTGACGGCCGGTGCGTCGCGACGCCTCTTCCGGGTTGCGCGAACCCCGAGGACGATGGCGAAGCTCGAGGTCGAGGCGATCGAGCGCCTGATCTACCCCGTGAGCTTCTATCGCCACAAGGCCGCGCACGTGAAGCGTACGTGCGAGCTGATCGTGGCACGGTTCGGGGGGCGGGTACCGGAGACGATGGAGCAGCTCCTCACGCTCCCAGGCGTCGGGCGCAAGACTGCCAACCTGGTGCTGATTCTCGCGCATCGCAGCGCCGACAACATCTGCGTGGACACGCACGTTCACCGCATTTCGAACCGCCTTGGCTGGGTGCACACGCGGACGCCCGAGGAGACCGAGCACGCTCTGTACGCTGCGGCCGATCGACGATGGTGGCCCATCATCAACCTGTATCTCGTGACCTGGGGCCAGAATGTCTGCCGCCCGGTCTATCCTCTGTGTGGCAGTTGTGTGATTGCCGGCTTATGCCCGAGAATCGGCGTGACGAGGGTGGGCAAAACGGGGGGGTAAGGTGAATGCTGATTGGGGATTGAGGATTGCTGATTGCTGAGAGGGGGAGGCGGATGAAGCGTCATGCGATTGGGCTGGTGGCCCTGCTCGTCCTGGGGTACTGGTTCGCGCCTGAAACGACGGCACAGCAGACGTCTCCCGGGGCAGGCCCCGTCGTGGTGCTCGAGACGTCGAAGGGCGTCATCGAGTTCGAGACCTATCCTGAAGAGGCGCCGAAGACTGTCGAGCGGATCCTCGGTCTGGTGCGGCGCGGGTTCTATACCGGAATGCGCTTCCACCGTGCCGAGCCGAACTTCGTGGTGCAAATCGGCGACCCGCAGACACGGAACATGCTGCTGCAGGAGCGCTGGGGCAGCGGAGGCAGCGGCAAGCCGATCGGGGTGGCCGAGATCACGAAGAAGCGGACGCACGTGCGCGGCGCGGTTGGCATGGGTCACAGCGGGTCCGCCAGGGACGCCGACAGCCAGTTCTACATCACGCTGCGAAACGCGCCCGAGCTCAATGGAAAGTACACCGTGTTCGGCCGCGTGATCCGTGGAATGGATGTCGCCGCGAAGCTCCAGAAGGCCGACATGCTCAAGAAGGCTTCGGTGAAGGAATGAGCGGCGGCGGCAGGA
>Ga0268386_10002517_pt1 | contig 13070 bp, 13 predicted proteins | sample RVTome_15_FD_200260 | JGI IMG/M metagenome (GOLD analysis project Ga0268386, IMG submission 200260) | Soil microbial communities from uranium-contaminated site in the Upper Colorado River Basin, Wyoming, United States - RVT150D86... ...
CCTTCCGCTCGCGATCCTCGTCGCCTATCTGCTGTCGCGCTCGCGATTCCTCGGCCGGACGGTGCTCGATGCGATCGTGCATCTGCCGCTCGTGCTGCCGCCGGTGGTCGTGGGCTACGTGCTGCTGCTCGTCTTCGGGACGCGCGGCGCGCTCGGTGCGTGGCTCGAATCGACGTTCGGCATCCGCCTCGCCTTTACGTCCGCGGGCGCCGCACTCGCGACGGCCGTCATGACCTTTCCGCTCATGGTGCGAGCCATCCGCCTGTCGATCGAGGCCATCGATCCCAGGCTCGAGGACGCGGCGCGGACGCTGGGCGCGGGCCCGGTCGACCGCTTCTGGACGATCACGCTGCCGCTGATGGCGCCCGGGATCGTCGCGGGCGCGATCATCGCTTTCGCCGCGGGTCTCGGCGAGTTCGGCGCCGTGATCACCTTCGCCTCCAACATTCCGGGCGAGACGCGCACGCTGCCGCTCGCGCTGTACACGGCGCTGCAATCGCCAGGGGGCGATGCGCTCGCCGCGCGGCTGGCAGGGCTGTCGTTCCTGCTCGGGCTCTCCGGGCTGGTGCTCGCGGAGTGGGTATCGCGTGTGCTGCGGCGACGCATCGGGCGTTGATGCATGCTCGAAGTCGACGTCAGCCTGCACCGCGGCGACTTCGATCTCGAAGCCGCATTCGCGTCGCCGACGCCGGGCGTGACCGCCCTCTTCGGCCGTTCCGGCAGCGGCAAGACTACGGTCGTCAACCTGATTGCGGGGCTGCTGCGCCCGGATCGCGGCCGCATCGCACTCGACCGCACGGCGCTCCACGACACCTCTCAGGGCCACTCGCTGCCGCCACAGCAACGGCGGATCGGCTACGTGTTCCAGGACGCGCTCCTGTTTCCGCACCTCGACGTCGCCGGCAACCTGCGCTATGGGCAGCGCCGCGCCAGCCCCCGCGGCACCGAGTCGGAGCTCACCGACGCGGCGGAGCTGCTCGGTCTCGGCCGATTGCTCCGCCGCCGGCCGCACGAGCTTTCAGGTGGTGAGCGCCAGCGGGTGGCGCTCGGACGCGCGCTGCTTTCGAGGCCGCGGCTGTTGCTGCTCGACGAACCGCTGGCGTCGCTCGATGCGGCGCGTCGTGAGGAACTGCTGCCCTGGTTCGAGGCGTTGCGCGACCGGCATGCGATCCCGATCGTCTACGTAAGCCATGATTTCGAGGAAGTCGTACGGCTCGCGAGCCACGTCGTACTTCTCGAGCGGGGCCGGGTCGCCGCCCAGGGCGACGTGGCCCGGATCGCGATGGTGCCGGAGCTGCGTGCAGTGCTCGGGCCGGAGCTGGTAGGCGCGGTCGTCGACGGGCATGTCGAATCGACCGACCCGGGCACCGGCCTGGCGCAGCTCCGCGTCGGCCACAGCGTGATCACCGCGGCGCGTGCCGGGTTCGGCAACGGACAGGCGGTCCGGCTGCAGGTGCTCGCGCGCGATCTCATACTCGCGACACATCAGCCCATGGGCTTGAGCGTGCGCAACGAGATCGAGGGCACGATTCGCGCCATCGCCGACGACGGCCCGGAGGCGGTGCTCGTCGAGATCGACATCGGGGGCCCCGTGCTGCTCGCGCGCGTCACGCGGCCGGCGGCGTCGGACCTTGCACTCGAGCCGGGACGTCGGATTTGGGTGCTCATCAAGGCCACATCCCTGCGCGGTCACGTTCATGCGCAGCGCTGACACCAGAACCGGCCGCGCCACCATGCGGCGCTCCGACGCGACGCTTACGGCGCCCGATCGAGGCGCGCGCGCGTGACTTTCCATTCCCCGTCGTCGAGCTGCAGCTCGATCGACAATTGCTCGACGTCGGCCGCCAGATCGAAAGAGTTGTCCTCGGTCGCCTCGCGGCCGAGCGATCCCAGGGTCAGATCGACGCGTGCCATGTCCCGGTATGGGAACTCGACGCGGTCGATACGGGTGAGCAGCCGGATCGACTGGTTGGCGATGAGATAACCGTGGACGTAACGCCGCAGCTCGCCGCGATCGCGTCCCTGGTCATCCTGGTAATCCGGCGAAACGAGCTCCATGAGCGCGGACAGGTCGCGTGCTTCGGCGGCCGCCTCGCCGGTTTCGATCACGGCGCGGACTTGGGCTTCGGGTGACTCGCCTCCGCCGCAGGCCCACGTCAGCAGCATCACACCGGCGACGGCGAGCCCGGTGCGGTTGCGTGGCGAAGGCGCAGGTGCCGGCATGCGCCGTCCAGACTAGCGTGTCAGAGGAACGCCTGCGAGTTGTACACCGCGTATCCGAGCGACCCCACCACGGCGGTAAACGCGAGCGTGAGCCCGGCGAGCATCCGGGCCAGGAACCTGCCATTCGAGTCGTGCTTGAACATCGTCTCGTCCTCATCCATAGCCGAAAAAACCTGCTGACGGTGGCGAGATTACACAGGTACATTGAGCGCATAAATGGTAATAATCATTATTCTCCATTCACGATTCATGAATAATCGTTTGGGACGCGACCGGCCGCCTGTACACTGCGCCGGGTTGTGATTGGGGCCGCACCGTGGGAGATGCGCGTTTGTCGACGACCGCTCGCGTGCTGCTCGGGCTTGCGTTCGGGATGCTGGCCGGTGTCCTGTAGACGCTCGTCGGCGACGATTTCGCGGCGCGGCTCGCCGCGATCGTCGAGCCCATCGGCACCCTGTGGCTCAATGCGCTGCGCATGACGGTCGTGCCGCTCGTGGTGTCGCTCGTCATCGTCGGCGTGATGGATGCAAGCAGCGCCGCAGCCGCCGGCCGGGCGACTACGCTCGCGCTCGGATTGTTCATCGCGTTGCTTGCGGCGGTGGCGACCGCAATCGCCCTCGTGGCACCCGCGATCTATTCGCTGTGGCCGGGCGGCCCGGCGAGCCGGGACGCGCTCCTCCCGCATGACGGCGGCCCTGCTCCGGCCGTCCCCGGGTTGGCCGACCAGTTCGCAAACCTGCTGCCGTCCAACGCGATCGCGGCAGCAGCCGGTAACGCCATGGTCCCGCTGGTGCTGTTCGCGCTCATCTTCGGTTTCGCCCTCACGCGGCTGTCGGGCGTGCAGCGCGCGCCACTCATCGAGCTGCTGCGCGCGATTGCGCGGTCGATGCTCGTCATCGTCGGCTGGGTGCTGAAGGTGGCTCCAGTCGGGGTCTTCGCCCTCATCCTGCCGGTGGCTGCGCGCACCGGGTCCGGCCTGATCGGCGCGGCCGGCTGGTTCGTCTTCATACAGTCGTGCATCCAGGGCTCGGTGCTGCTCGCGATGTATCCGGTGGCCGTGGGGCTCGGCGGCGTTGCATTCGCGCGTTTTGCGCGCGCCGCGGCGCCGGCGCAGGGCGTGGGCTTCGGCACGCAGTCGTCGCTCGCCACGTTGCCCGTGATGCTCGAAGCCGCGACGGGTGGTCTCGAGATACCTGCGCGTATCGCCGGCGTGGTCCTGCCGCTTGCCGTCTCGCTGTTCAGGGTGACGAGCCCCGCCAACACGCTCGGTGCGGCCTGCTTCGTCGCCTGGCTGTACGGCGTCGATCTGTCGTTCGTGCAGCTCACGTCGGGCGCGCTGGTCGCGATCATCGTCGCCCTGGGCTCCGTGAGCCTCCCCGGCCAGGTCACATTCGCCGCGTCGCACATCCCGGTGCTTCTCGCCATGGGACTCCCGCTCGAGCCGGTGGCGCTGATGCTCGCGCTCGATCCGATCCCCGATGCCTTCCGCACTGCCGGCAACGTCACCGGCGATCTCGCCGTCACGACGGTCGTGGCGCGGCACGACGCCGGGCACGTCGCGCAGGCCCAGGGCGCCGCGCCCGGCACGATGGAGTCGGCAACGTGATCGCGCGATCCGCGTTCCTCTGCGCGATCGTGCTCGCCGGATGCGCGGCCGATCCGCCGGCCGAGGTCCACCTCCCCGACACGGCGACGGCGCAGGTGGTGGATCGCGTGACGCAGCGTTACCTGGACGAGGCACCGCTGGTCGGCCTCTCGGTGACGGTGGCGCGTGACGGACGGATCGTGCACGAATCGGGGCATGGCCTGGCCCGCCGCGCGCCCGACCTGGCGGCGGACGCCACCGTGCCCTTCGAGCTGTTCTCGATTTCGAAGCCGGTCACCGCGGTGTTGCTGCTCAGGCTGGCCGAGCGCGGCCTGCTCGACTTGGACAAACCCTCCGGCAGCTACGTGCGCGGGCTGCCGGCGGAGTACGCCTCTGCGACCCTGAGGCAGCTGCTGCGCCACAGCTCGGGCAACGCCGAGATCGCGATCGACGAGCTCGATCCCGACCCGCGATACTCGCGCGCGCCATCGAGAGACGACTTGCTCGCGTGGCTCGGGACGGGCGAGCGGACGGCTGCGCCGGATGAGACGTGGATATATGCCTCCTCCGGCTATGTCGCGGCCGGGCTCGCCGCCGAGGCCGTCGCGCAGCGGACGCTCGGCGAGCTGATTCGCGACGAGATGGCGTTGCCGCTCAGTCTCCTCCGCCTCGCATGGTGCCCGGACCTCGCGAGCACGCGTTCAGTGTCCTATGTCGCCGCAAGCGGAACGACGACGCCGGTCCCGGCGATCGACGCCGGGTGGTTCGGCGGGGCGGGCGCGCTTTGCGGTTCGACCGGAGACATCGCTCGCTGGTGGCTCGCGGTGCGTTCCGGGCGAGTCATCTCGCCCGCATCGCTGCAGGAGTGGACCACGCCCGTCGAGCTGGAACGCAACGGGGTGCATGCTCAGTTCGGCTACGGTCTCGGCGTGCGACTCGGCGCCTGGCGCGGACACACGGTGATCGGCCACACCGGCAACGGCGGCGGTGGCACGTCCATACTCGCCGAGTATCCCGACGATCGGCTCCTCATCGTCGTCGCGACGAATACGGCCGGTCGAGACGTGCCGCACGCGATCGAGATACAGGCGGCGATCGCCGCGGAGCTGCTCGGTCTGCCGCCTGCGAAGCCGGCGACCGTGAGCATCGAGCCCGCAGCGCTCGCGTCCGTGCCTGGCCTGTATCGCTCCCCTGAAGGCAGTTTCTGCGTCGAGGCATCGGCCGACCGGCTCGTGGTCTCCACCGACCAGAAACAGACCGTCGAGCTCTCGCACCAGGGCGGCGGGCGATTCCTGCGTCCGGGAGACGGGGACGGCCTCGAATACTTCCTGGGCTGGCCCGACCGCAGCGAATGGTTCGCCTACGCGTGGTTCGGCCTGCCGATGGACCTCGCCGCGAAGGACTCCGAGACCTGCCCCTGAGGACGCCCGGATGGCTGATTCCACTATCGATCCACGATTGCAGGCGCTGCTCGACAAGCAGGAGATCTACGAGCTCGTCTGTGCCTATTGCAACGCGGCGGACCGCCACGATCACGCGAAGATGCGCTCGCTTTACCACGAAGACGCGATCGACGAGCACGGATCGCTCTTCAGCGGACCGGCGATGCAGTTCATCGAGCGTCTGCCCGAGATCCAGGCGCCCATGGAGATCCTGCATCACAACGTCACCACGGTGAACATCGCGCTCGATGGCGACTACGCCGAGGGGGAGATCTACCTGATCGCGATGCACAAGTTCCGCACTGCGGAGGGTTCCGCGGAGCTGCTGATCGGCGGAAGGTATTTCGACAGGTACAGGCGGCGCGATGGACGATGGAAGTTCCAGCACCGGGCGATCGCCGCGGACTGGGCGCATGTGCACGAGCCCTCGATCATCGACATGGGGCACCCCATGGTCGAGGGCGCCCGCATCGGGGCGCCGGGCGTCGGCGATCCCTCCTACGGCTTTTTCCGGCTGCTCAGGCGGGGCTGAAGGGGGTACCGTGTCGCCCGTTGCCACGCGGACCATTTGCCATAACCGCGCTGCGCGCGCGTTCATCGAGGACGGCTGGCATTTTTGCGGCCGCTGGGTTCTGATAGCGTCAATAAACTGACGCCACGGGGTAATCCGTGAGCAAGAATCAGTGGCGGGCCCGCGTGAGGAGCGGCGTGCTCGCCGCACTACTGCAGCTCGGCGCGAGCACGCACGCGGCCACGGTGCCGAGCGGCTTCGTCGACAGCATTTTCGTCGCGGTGCCGTCCGACGCGACCGCGATGAAGTTCTCGCCCGACGGGCGTCTCTTCGTCTGCCAGCAGAGCGGCAAGCTGCGGGTGGTCCAGAACGGGACGTTGCTCGCGACCCCGTTTCTGACGCTCACGGTCCACGACGGCGGCGAGCGCGGACTGCTCGGGATCGCGTTCGATCCGGACTTCCAAACCGTCGCCTTCCCGGTCACGCGTTCGGTGTCGAGCGCGGCTCCGGTCAGCGTGGCCTGGAAGACGACCAACGGCTCGGCGAAATCCGGCAGCGACTACGCGGCGGGAAGCGGCACGGTGACTTTCCCGGCCGGCAGCACCTTGCGGACGATCGCCGTCACGATCCATGGCGACACCGCGGTCGAGACCAAGGAGGTTTTCTACATCGACCTGTCGGCGCCATTGGGGGCGACCATCGCCGATGCACGCGCCGTGGGGTCGATCAAGAACGACGATGGAGCCGGCACGATCGTATTCAGCGCCTGGAAATACCAGCGGACCGAGAACGGCGGCAATGCGAAGATCACCGCCACGCGCAGCGGTGGGCTTGTCGGAGGGATGACCGTCCGTTACTCGACCGCGAACGGGATCGCGAGCGCGGGCACCGACTACACCGCAACCAGCGGCACGCTCACATTCGGCGCGGGCGTGGAATCGGCAAGCTTCCAGGTGCCGATCACGAACGACGCGCGGGACGAAGTCAACGAGACCGTGAACCTGTCGCTCAGCACGCCGGCCGGCGGTGCCGTGCTCGGAACACGCCGCACGGCGGTGCTCAGCATCGGTGTCACGGTCCACTATGCGACCTCGGCGGGGACCGCCAGCGCGACCGCGGACTATACTCCGGCATCCGGGATGCTCAGTTTCGCCGCCGGCCAGACCTCGGCAAGCTTTGCGGCTGCGATCAGGGACGACACGATCAACGAAGCAAACGAAACGGTGAATCTGGCACTCGCCAACCCGACCGGCGGCGCACACCTGGGCAGCCGGCCGACCGCCGTGCTCACGATCCTCGACAACGAGTGACCCTGGAATAGTCGATGACCGCGACCGCCGCCGACGCGACTGCCGCCGTTCCGCGCGCGCGCCTGCCGCGTCAGATCCCCTTCATCATCGCGAACGAGGGATGCGAGCGCTTCAGTTTCTACGGGATGCGCAACATCCTTACCCCGTTCCTCGTCGGCAGCCTGCTCCTGTACGCGCCGGAGGCCGAGCGGGCCGGGCTCGCCAAGGAGGTCTTCCACACCTTCGTCATCGGCGTCTACTTCTTCCCGTTGCTCGGTGGCTGGCTGTCCGACCGGTTCTTCGGCAAGTACCACACGGTGCTCTGGCTCTCGCTCGTGTACTGCGCGGGCCATGCGTGCCTCGCGGCATTCGACGACAACCGCACCGGCTTCTACACGGGCCTGTTCCTGATCGCGCTCGGATCGGGAGGCATCAAGCCACTGGTGGCATCGTTCGTCGGCGACCAGTTCGACCAGAGCAACAAGCACCTGGCGAAGATGGTCTTCGACGCCTTCTACTGGATCATCAACTTCGGCTCGTTCTTCGCGTCACTCCTGATGCCGATATTCCTGCGCAATTACGGGCCGAGCGTCGCGTTCGGCATTCCCGGCATCCTGATGTTCGTCGCGACGACCGTCTTCTGGGCCGGACGGCACAAGTACGTGCGCGTGCCGCCCGCCCCGCCGAACCCGGACTCCTTCCTGCGCGTCGCGCGCAGCGCACTCCTGACGCAGGTACCGGGCCAAGGCCGCACCGGACTCACGGTCGCCGCGATCGGCGCACTGCTCGCACTGGGCGCACTCACGCTGATGGGACGGCTCGGCATCGTCTCGTCGGTGTGCCTTGCACTCGTGTTGCTGCTGGCCTTTGGAGGCGCCGCCACCTGGATGCAGCTCGAGCGCGCGCGCGCCGCTCATCCTGGGGCGGCTGTCGACGGGGTGCGCGCGGTGCTGCGTATCCTGATCGTGTTCGCGCTCGTAACTCCCTTCTGGTCGCTGTTCGACCAGAAGGCCTCGACCTGGGTGCTGCAGGCCGACGAGATGCTCAAGCCCGCCTGGTTCCAGTCGGCGCAGATGCAGGCACTCAATCCTGCGCTGGTGATGATCCTGATCCCCTTCAACAACCTGGTGCTGTACCCGGCACTGCGGCGCCTGGGAGTCGAGCCGACGGCCCTGCGACGCATGGGCTTCGGGATCGCGTTCTCAGGACTTGCCTGGATAGCCGCCGGCGCGATCCAGCTCTCGCTCGATGGCGGCGACGCGGTTTCGATCGTGTGGCAGGTCCTGCCGTACGCGCTGCTCACCTTCGGCGAGGTGCTGGTGTCGGCGACGGGACTCGAGTTCGCCTATAGCCAGGCGCCCGCATCGATGAAGGGCGTCATCATGGCGTTCTGGAACCTGTCCGTAACGATCGGCAACCTCTGGGTGCTGCTGGCCAATTCAAGCGTGCGCAACGAAACGGTCATCTCCCGCATCGCAGCAACGGGGCTGAGTGAAACCGCGTTCCTGATGTTCTTCTTCGCGGGCTTTGCCCTCATCGTTGCGCTCATCTTCGGTCTGTACGCGCGGCGCTACCCCATGCAGGATCACTATCGCACGGCCTGAGCGCCAAACGCACAGACGCCCGGCGCTGTCAGCAAACGTCGGCGAATGGCGACGCTTTTCGCCCACATCCGCTGTAGGCCAATTCGTACCTGCCGTTTCGGTGTTCCTCCGACAGCCGCGATGAGGTCAGAGGGCCATTCTCCACCGGCGTAGACCCTGCGCATCACCAAACATCGTCGACTGGAGGAAGGATTTATGAAGACTCTCAATCGGTACGCCCTTGCCGCGCTGGCAGGCACATTTGCCCTGTCCGGCGCTGTCCTCGCGGGCGACGACAAGCTGGATCGTCTCGATGCGGACAAGGACGGCAAGATCACCGCAGCCGAGTACACGGCGGGCTCGAAGACCTCGTTCGCCAAGCTCGACGCGAATGCGGACGGCAAGGTCACGGCGGCCGAGATGGACGCTGCCTACACGACCTCCAAGCCGGGCGTCGGGGCCGCGAAGGTTCCGTCGTCTGCCGAGAAGATCAAGACGTTGGACACGGACGGTGATGGATCGCTGTCCTCGGTCGAGCACGAAGCTGGCTCTCGCACCATGTTCGACCAGCTGGACGCGGACAAGGACGGCAGCCTGACGGAAGCTGAGATCAAGGCTGGCCACGAAGCGAAGGCGGGCACCAAGTCCTACTGAGCTTCAAGTCCGACGGGCAGGAAGCCCACGAACACGGCCGGCGCATGCCGGCCGTGTTTTTTTGGATAATGGCTCCGGATAATGGCTCCGAGCCATTTTTTGCAGCATGACCGTACGCCTCTCACGATATGTCGCCGGCGCGAGTTGCTTCGCCTGCGGCGCCGCGCACGACCCGGGCACGCTGCTCGGTGTCTGCACCGTCTGCGGGATGCCGCTGCGCATCGATTACGACTTCCCGGCGATCCACCTCCGCCTGGCCGACCTCAAGGATCGGCCGCCCACGCTCTGGCGCTATCGGGAGGTGCTACCTCTGGCGGAAGGGGACGAGATATCCCTCGCAGAGGGCTACACACCGCTCCTGGCCGTGGAGCCTCGGGTGTGGATCAAGGACGAGTCACGAAACCCGACGGCCTCCTTCAAGGCGCGCGGCATGGCGCTCGCCGTATCGATGGCGCGCCACCTGGCCGCACGCGCGCTGCAGGCGCCGTCGGCCGGTAACGCCGCCGGAGCGCTCGCAGCCTACGGGGCGCGCGCGGGTCTGCCGGTGACGGTGGCCATGCCCGACGACACGCCGCCGGCCTGCTTCGCCGAGTGCCGACTCTATGGCGCGGCCGTCCATGCCGTGCCCGGCACGATCGCCGATGCCGCGGCGTTTCTGCGCGGGCGCGGCGGACCCGGCACGGTCGACGTCTCGACGCTGCGCGAGCCTTACCGGATCGAGGGTAAGAAGACGATGGCCTTCGAGCTGGTCGAGCAGCTCGAAGGCGAGATCCCCGACGTGGTCCTGTACCCGACCGGCGGCGGTACCGGACTCATCGGCATGTGGAAGGCGTTCGATGAGATGGAGCAGCTCGGGTGGATTCCGGCGGGGCGCCGGCCGCGGTTCGTGGCGGTGCAGGCCGCGGGTTGCGCGCCGGTCGTGCGCGCCTTCCGGGCTGGCGATGATCGCACCGAGCCCTGGACCGATCCCCGGACGCGCGCCTGGGGGTTGCGCGTGCCCGCGCCGCTTGGCGGCTTTCTCTGTCTGCGCGCGTTGCGTGCGACGCGAGGCACCGCGGTCGCGGTCGAGGAAGTGGCGATCGAGCGCGGCGCCGCCGAGCTTGCGGCACGATCGGGAATCGACGTCTGTCCCGAGGGCGGCGCTGCCTGGGCGGCGCTCTCGCAGTTGCGCACCAGCGGCTTCGTCGGTCCCGACGACGCGGTGGTCGTGTTCAATACCGGCTCCGGGCTCAAATACCGATGACTCGTCGCATCAGGGTGGCACACGACCCGACCGACCTGAGATGATTCATGGCTCGAGGCGACGGACCCCGTCGTGGGGCAAAGGAGATGCAGATGGCTTATGTAGATGGGTTTGTGATTCCGGTGCCGAAGAAGAACGTGCCAGCCTACCTGCGCATGGCCCGCAAGGCCGGCAAGATATGGCGCGAGCATGGGGCACTCAACTACGTCGAAACGGTCGCCGATGACGCGCCGCTGGGGAAAATTACGTCATTTCCGCGCAGCGTAAAGATGAAGCCGAACGAGACCGTGGTGTTCTCGTTCATCACCTATAAGTCGCGCAAGGACCGTGACCGAGTCAACGCCAAGGTCATGAAGGACCCGCGGCTCGCCTCGATGATGAACCCCAAGGCCATGCCCTTCGACGGCAAGCGCATGATCTTCGGCGGTTTCAAGGCCAAGGTCGAGATGTGACCCCGCGCGTGCGCGGCTGCGGAGGCGCCATGCGAATCGTCGACCGCTGCTGCGCGCGCATTCTGATCCTTGTCGCGCTTGCCGGCGCTGCCGACGGCGCGGTGGCCGCCGAGCCTCCGGAGCTCCTGCGTCGCTCTGCGGCGCAGGTGCCGGCGCCGCCGTGGCCGGCGGGCGACGAGCAGGGGATGGCCAACGCCATCGGTCCCGGTACCTGGAGCCGTTGCGCCTGGCACCTCGGTCAGCCCGGCGCTCGGGCATATGAGCTTTCGTATGTCCGCTCGAACACCATGCCGAAGTCACCGTTCAGCGCCCCGTACGTGACGGAGTACCGGCCCTCGGCCACGATGCCCGGTGCGCGCCATGCGTTCAACGGCGAGCACTTCGGCGCCGGTGCGGAACCCGCCCAGCAGGGAACGCAGTTCGACGCGATCGGACACTTCGCAAGCCTGCCCTCGCCCGCCGGCAGCAAGTCGCCTGCGGATACCAGCGGCGCGATCTACTACGGCGGGTATACGCAGGCACAGGTAAAACCCACACCGGATTCCCCGCTCAAGAAGCTCGGCGTGGAGAAGGCGCCACCGCTCGTAACGACGGCAATACTGCTCGATGCAAAGCGTCATGCGAACGGCGGGCGACCGATGCAGGCCGGCCAGGTCGTCACGCGAGCGAACATCGACGCGATGCTCGAGGCACAGGGCCTCCGCGACCGTGGCATCCTTCCCGGTGACGTCGTCTTGATCCGCACCGGCTGGGGCGAGCACTGGCAGGACCCGGACCGGGAGCAGATCTACTACACACGGGCGCCGGGTCTCGCGTACGAGGCGGCGCAATACCTGGGCGAGCGCCGTATCGTGGCGCTCGGACTCGACACGCCGTTCATCGATGCAATGGCCGAGGGATTCCTCGCCGGCAAGGCCGCACCCGCGCCGGGCGCACCGGCGGATCTGCCGCTCGCCGTGCATCATCACATGCTGACGCAGATGGGAATCCATCACCTCGAGAACGTCCGCCTCGGCGAGATCGCGGACGCGGGTGTATGGACCTCGTGCGCGATGATCCTGCCGCTGCGCGACAACGGAGCAGCGGGCTCGCCGATCCGGCCGGTCGCGATCGGGATAGCGGGTCAGTAACCGCTCCGTCGGCTATGTCGATACCGCCGTCCCTCGTTCGACTAGTAGGGGCAGGATTGAGAACGCCGGAATCGCCCGGCGGTCGATACCCCAACGTCAACCAGGAGACACGGATGCGATTTCTTTCAATGATCAGGATCAACGAGAACTCCGGCATGGTGCCCAGTGAAAAGCTCATGTCCGACATGGGCAAGCTGATCGAGGAAATGACCAGCGCCGGTGTCCTGCTGAGCACTGCTGGGCTCCGGCCGACGTCGGAAGGCGTGCGTGTACGGCTCTCACGCGGAAAGGTGAGCACGGTCGATGGCCCATTCGCCGAGACCAAGGAAGTCATCGGTGGCTATGCGATCCTCGAGGCTAAGTCGAAGAATGAGGCGATCGAATTGACGAAGCGCTTCCTGCTGGTCCACGGCGACGAGTGGGACATCGAGTGCGAAGTGCGTCAGCTGGACGAGCCGGATTTCGGGGCCGCACGTAACGCCGCAGCCCGATTCACCGATACGGCGGCACGCAGGCAGGCCTGAGCCGTTCAGTCCGGCCTGCAACGCGCCGAGCGCTCGAGCAACAGGTCGCGCTCACGTGCATTGCGCGTGAGCGCGGCCGCTTTCTCGAACGCGGACCGGGCCTCGTTCAGGCGCCCGAGCTTGAAGAGCAGATCGCCGCGGACGGCCGGCAGGTGGTGGTAGGCAGCGAGTGCAGGCTCGGAGTCGAGCGCGTCGGCAAGCTCGAGTCCCGCCGCAGGGCCTGACGCCATACCGACCGCCACCGCGCGGTTGAGCTCGACCACCGGCGACGGCGCGATCCTTGCCAGTTCGTCGTAATACGTGACGATGCGCGGCCAGTCGGTCTCGTCGGCCGTCCGCGCGCGCGCGTGGCAGGCGGCGGTCGCGGCCTGCAGCGCGTATGGTCCACTGGCGCCCTCCAGCGCCTCCGCGCGCGCGCGCCGCAAGCCCGCGCC
>Ga0268386_10002518_pt1 | contig 13069 bp, 12 predicted proteins | sample RVTome_15_FD_200260 | JGI IMG/M metagenome (GOLD analysis project Ga0268386, IMG submission 200260) | Soil microbial communities from uranium-contaminated site in the Upper Colorado River Basin, Wyoming, United States - RVT150D86... ...
GCCCGTACAGCGCCGAGCCGGCGGGATCGGACAGGCCGATGCGCACCGACGGGTTCCGCTCCTTCAGCGCGCGTCCCACCCCGGCGAGCGTGCCGCCCGTGCCCACGGCGCAGATGAAGCCATCGATGCGCCCGCCGGTCTGCTCCCAGATTTCGGGGCCGGTCGTCTGCAGGTGCCAGTGGAAATTGGCGATGTTGTCGAACTGGTTCGCCCACAGTGCGCCGGCCGGATGCGTCGCCGCGAGCTCCTCGGCGACGCGCCGCGAGGCGTGCACGTAATTGCCGGGATCCTTGTAGGGCACGGCCGGCACCAGCCGCACCTCCGCGCCGTAGGCGCGCAGGGTGTCGACCTTCTCGCGGCTCTGCGTATTCGGCATCACGATGACGGTGCGATAGCCGAGCGCATTGCCGACGAGCGCCAGGCCGATGCCGGTGTTGCCCGCGGTTCCTTCGACGATGATGCCGCCCGGCCGCAGCGTGCCGCGCGCCTCGGCGTCCCGCACGATGCCCAGCGCGGCGCGATCCTTCACGGAGCCGCCGGGATTCATGAATTCCGCCTTGCCCAGGATCTGGCAGCCCGTCTCGTCGGACGCCCCGCGCAGGCGGATGAGCGGCGTGTTGCCGATCGCGTCCAGGACGCTGGGAAGTATGGTCAACGGGGACTCCTCATTCGGACAGCGCGGCGAGCTGATCGGCCTGATATTCGTTCGCCAGCGGTTCGATGACAGGATCGAGGTCGCCCTGCAGGACGTCCTCGAGCTTGTACAGCGTCAGGTTGATGCGGTGGTCCGTCACGCGGCCCTGCGGATAATTGTACGTACGGATCCGCTCTGACCGGTCGCCGCTGCCGACGAGCAGCTTGCGGGTGCGCGCCTGTTCGACCTCGCGCCGGCTGCGTTCCGCGTCGAGCAGGCGCGCCTTCAGCAGCGACATCGCCCGGGCGCGATTCTTGTGCTGCGAACGCTCGTCCTGGCATTCCACCACGATGCCGGTCGGCAGGTGCGTGAGGCGCACGGCCGAATCCGTCTTGTTCACGTGCTGTCCGCCTGCGCCGGAGGCGCGATACGTGTCCACGCGCAGATCGGTCGGCAACACTTCGATTTCTTCCACTTCCTCGGGCTCGGCGAGCACGGCCACCGTGCAGGCCGAGGTGTGGATGCGACCCTGCGACTCGGTGGCCGGCACGCGCTGGACGCGGTGAGCGCCCGACTCGAACTTGAGGCGCGACCAGGCGCCGCGGCCCACGACCCGCGAAATGATCTCGCGGTAGCCGCCGTGCTCTCCCTCGCTGGCGGACAGTATCTCCACGTCCCAGGCCTGCCGCTCCGCATAGCGCGAGTACATGCGAAACAGGTCGCCGGCAAAGATGGCCGCCTCGTCACCGCCCGTCCCGGCGCGGATCTCCAGATAGATGTTCGCCTCGTCGAGGGGATCGCTCGGCACCAGATGCTTCTGCAGTGCGAGCTCGAGCGCCTCCATGCGCGCCGTCGCGTCGGTCAGCTCCTCCTGCGCCATCGCGCGCAGCTCCGGGTCGCGCTCGCCCGCCATGTCGCGGGCGGCGGCGACGTCCGAGTCGGCCTTGCGCCAGGCGCGGTAGTCCCGCACGACCGGCTCGAGCCGCGCGTATTCGCGGGACAGGTCGCGAAACCGCCCCTGCTCGCCGATGACCGACGGGTCCGACAGCAATCCGGCAACTTCTTCGTGTCGCTCGACCAGTTGCTGCAGCTTCGCTGCGATGGATTCCTTCACGGGGGGGCGACTAGTCCTGGCGGTCGAGGGCGAACAGGCGGCGCGCGGCTTCCAGCAGCTCCCGATCCCCCTCCTCGCCGGCGCGGCGGAGGCTGGCGCTGGGCTGGTGCATGAGCCTGTTCGTCAGCGTCCGCGACAGATAGTCGAGCACTTCGTCCACCGGGCGGCCGGCCAGCAGCATGCGGCGTGCCTGGTCGGTGACGGCCTCGCGGATGTCCTCGGCGCGGCCTCGCACGGAGCGGATCGTGGGCGCGGCGTCGCGCGTCTTCAGCAACTGGGAGAAGCGCACGACCTCGGTCTCGATGATGCGCCGCGCCTGTGCGGCCGCCTCCTCGCGCGCCTTCAGGTTCTCGCCAATCACCCCCTGCAGGTCGTCCACCGTGTAGAGGTAGACGTCCTCGATCTCGGCGACGCTGGCTTCGACGTCGCGCGGCACCGCCAGGTCGACGATGAACATCGGCTTGCGACGCCGCACCTTCAGCGCCGCCGCCACCATTTCGCGGTTGATGAGCGGCTCGGGGCTGGCGGTGGAACAGATCAGCATGTCGGCATCGGCGAGGTGGTCGGGAATTTCGGCCAGCTCGATCCCGAAGCCCTTGTACTCATGCGCCAGCGTGCGGGCGCGCGCGATGCTGCGATTGGCGATGACCAGCCTCCCGATGCCCCGGGCGGTGAGGTGCTGCGCGACCAGCTCGATGGTTTCGCCGGCGCCGACGAGGAGGGCGGTGTGCTGCCCGAAATCCGCAAAGATCTGCCGGGCGAGACTGACGGCCGCGTAGGCGACCGACACGGCGCTCGCGCCGATCTCCGTATCGCTGCGCACGAGCTTGGCGACGGAAAACGCCTGCTGGAACAGGGAGTGGAGCACCGGACCCGTGCTGCCGGCCTCGCTGGCGATCCGATACGCCTCCTTCATCTGGCCGAGGATCTGTGGCTCGCCGAGCACGGCCGAGTCGAGTCCGCAGGCGACGGTGAAGGTATGCGTGATCGCGAGCTGGTTCTCGAACTGGTAAAGACAGCCGTTCGCCAGGCTGCCGAGCTGGTGATAGCCGTTCAGCCATTCGCGCATCTGACCGATGCCGATGTCCTCGCACTTGCTGTACAGCTCGGTGCGGTTGCAGGTCGACACGATGAGCATTTCCTCGACCGCCGGCAGGCCGACGAGCTCGCGCAACGCGCCCGGCAGCCGCTCCGGATGGAACGCCAGCTTCTCCCTGACCTCCACGGGTGCGGAGCGGTGATTGAGACCGAGGACTCTGAGGGACATGGCGCGGCCGGCGGCCTGGCGGTGAAAAATCTGTCTAATTGTCCGGCAACGGCCGGGGCGGTGACAAGCTGAGAGTTGCTTACGGGTGCTTGATTTCATGGGGTATAGTGGCTTTCCACAAGCCGGTTACCATCATGCCCCGCTTTTTCCTGTTGACGTTCCTGCTGCTTGCGGCCTGCGCCAGCGGCCCGCGCGGGCTGCCCGGCGCGGAAGACCTCGAGGCCGGCGCCGCCGCCGCCCAACCGGGCGACGCGAGCTACCACCTGCTGATGGGCGAGATCGCCATGCAGCGGGACGAGAACGCCGCGGCGGCGTCGGAGTACCTCAAGGCGGCGCGCGCCAGCTCCGACCCGGAAGTCGCCGCGCGCGCCACCCGCGTGACCTGGGCGTTCGGCACGCAGTCGGAATCCCTCCAGGCGGCCCAGCGCTGGGCGGCGCTGGCGCCCGAGGACCCGGAGCCGCGCGGCTATCTCGTGCGCATCCACCTGCGCGAGCCGGACGTCGACCGGGCACTGGAGCACCTCGAGTTTCTTTACGACGAGACCGCGGAGCGGCCCTTCCTCGACCTGCTTCCGCTGACGGGCGACGCCGGCGACCGCGAGGCCGCGCTGGAGGCGATGGAACGACTCGCCGCCGCGCACGAGGAGGACGCGAGCGGATCCTACGCCGTGAGCTTTCTCGCCCTGCGCGCGGGCGATGCCGACAAGGCGGTGACATCGGCGCGTGCGGCGGTCGACAAGGAGCCCGAGTGGACGGAAGCCGCCATGATGTACGCGCGCGCGCTGGCGGCGGCCGGCAAGGCGGACGAGGCGCTCGACTGGCTCGAAGCGCGGCCCGACGGCCAGTCGCCGGAGATGCGCCTGGAGCGCGCGGTGCTGCTCATGGCCGCGGAGCGCAACGAGGAGGCGCGTGAGCTGCTGCAGGCCTTGCTCGAGGAAGAGCCGGACCACCCGGCCGCGCTCCGGGCGCTGGGCTACCTCGCCTACTTCACGGGCGACCTCGACGCCGCGGGGCGCCACTTCACGTCGCTGCTCAGCACCGGGCGCTACGGCAACGACGCCCTGTTCTACCTGGGCAGCATTGCCGAGGTGCGGGGTAACCTGGAGGAGGCCGCGAGGCTCTATTCGCGTGTCTCAGGCGGAGAGAACCTCGTGACGGCGCAGGTCCGGCTCGCGCTGGTGATGTACCGCATGGGCCGCCCCGAGCTTGCGGTGAACCACCTCGAGGAGTTTGCCGAGATGCAGCCCGAGGCGGCCCTGCAGCTCGGCGGGGCGCGGGCCGAGCTGCTGGTGCGCATGGACCAGACGGACCGGGCATTGGGTGTCTACGACGAACTGCTCGAGCGGCATCCGGAGTCGGACGATACGCGCTACGCCCGGGCGCTCCTCTACGAGCGACTGGACCGCATCGACGAGGCCGTCGCCGACCTGCGCCACATTGCCGAACGCAATCCGGATGATCCGACGGCACTGAACGCCCTCGGCTACACGCTGGCGGACCGCACCGACCAGCTCGAGGAGGCGCGGGGACTCATCGCGCAGGCGCTGGAGCTGGCCCCGGACAACCCGGCCATCGTCGACAGCATGGGCTGGGTGCTGCACAAGCTCGGCGACGAAGAGGAAGCACTGAAACACCTCCGGCAGGCCTGGTCGCTGCAGCGCGACCCCGAGGTCGCGGCGCATCTCGGCGAGGTCCTGTGGAGCCTCGGCCGGAAGGACGAGGCGCGACGGCTCTGGAACGAGGCCATTGTGGAGTTCCCGGACAGCGACGTCTTGCTGGAGGCGATGGGGCGCCTCGACCCTTGAGGCCGTGACGCGGGCCTTCCCTATAATCCTGATCGGCGCCCTGCTCGCGGCCGGCTGCGCCGGCCCCCGGGAGCGGCCCGCAGTGGACGGTGGAGTGGACTGGGTGGAAAGGCGCGAGATGTTGCGGGATATCGAGGAATTCCGGATGGAAGGGCGCCTTGCGCTCAATACCGGGCGCAAGGGCTATAGCGGGACGGTGTCGTGGGACCAGAACGACGACCTGCTCGATTTCCGTTTCCGCGGGCCGTTCGGGTTTGGCGGCTTCCGCATCCACGGGGACAGCGAGGGGCTGCGCGTGAAAACCACGGGCGGCGACGAGATCCAGCTCACCGATCCGCAGCGCGAAATGAACGAACGCTTCGGCTGGAGCCTGCCGGTGCACAGCATGCGCTACTGGATCCTCGGCGTGTCCGACCCGCGGATGCCGGGCGACGAGGGCGTGGACGAGGCGGGGCTCCTCGACGTGCTGGAGCAGGCCGGCTGGACGATACGCTACGACGCCTACGCGGAATCGGCCGGGCTGGTCCTGCCGCGCAAGATGGAAATGACCAGCGGCGAAGTGCGCATCAAGGTCGTCGCCGATCGCTGGAACTTCCCGGACGGCGGCGGCATCGTCGCGGGCCGATGACCGAGGCCTGGCCGGCTCCCGCGAAGCTCAACCTGTTTCTCCACGTCCTGGGACGCCGGCCCGACGGCTACCACGAGCTCCAGACCTGTTTCCGGCTCATCGACCGCTGCGACCGGGTATGGATCGAGGTGACCCGCGACGGCCGGGTGCGTCGCCCCGCGGGCGCCGCGGGCGTGAGCGAGGATGCCGATCTGGCGGTACGCGCGGCGCGGCTGCTCCGGGAGCGATCCGGCGCGCGGCAGGGCGCAGTGATCTGCGTCGAGAAGAGCATCCCCGCCGGAGGCGGGCTCGGCGGGGGCAGCTCGGACGCGGCCACGGTGCTCGTGGCCCTGAATCGCCTGTGGCGCCTGGACCGGCCGCGCGACGAGCTGGCGACGCTCGGACTCGCCCTGGGCGCGGACGTGCCGGTATTCGTCCACGGCCGGTCCGCGTGGGGCGAAGGCGTCGGCGAGCGCCTGGTACCGATCGACCTGCCGCCGGCGTGGTACCTCGTCGTCCGGCCGGACTGCGAGGTCGCCACGGCCGAGGTCTTCGCGGACCCTGAATTGACACGTCATACGCCCCCCACGACAATTAGCGGCTTTCTCTCGGGGCAGTCGCGCAACGACTGCGAGCGGGTGGTCCGACGCCGCTATCCCGAGGTGGCACAGGCCCTCGACTGGCTGCGAGGATATGCGCCCGCCAGACTCACCGGCACCGGGGCCTGCGTCTTCGCAGCATTCGGATCCGAGAGCGAGGCGCGGCGTCCGCTGGCGGCGCTGCCGGAACGCTGGAGCGGCTTCGTCGCCGCCGGGCTGGATTCGAGTCCGCTCCTTGCCAGGGAACGGCGGGCGGGAAGCGACTAGATGATGGACCACTGGGGTGTAGCCAAGTGGTAAGGCAGCGGGTTTTGGTCCCGCCATTCGGAGGTTCGAATCCTCCCACCCCAGCCACTTCCGGGACGGGCCCCGGGCTGCGGCAGGGGGGACTCCGCATGGACGAACGGGTGCTTGGAGGGCTGGGGTCGATGGCGGAATTGGGCCACATGGCTGTGTTCTCGGGGAACGCGAACGTCGAGCTCGCCGAGAGCATCGCGCGCCACCTCGGATTCCCGCTGGGCAAGATCCAGGCCGGCCGATTCAGCGACGGCGAGGTCTCCGTGGAGATCCTGGAGAACGTGCGCGGGCGCGACGTGTTCGTCGTCCAGTCCACCTGCCCGCCGGTCAACGACAGCCTGCTGGAGCTGCTGGTCATCGTGGACGCGCTGCGGCGCGCCTCGGCGGCGCGCATCACGGCCGTGATCCCGTACTACGGCTACGCGCGCCAGGACCGGCGGCCACGCGCCCAGCGCGTCGCCATCTCGGCGAAGCTGGTGGCCAACATGATTGCCGGGGCCGGCGTCGACCGCGTCCTGACGGTGGACCTGCACTCCGACCAGATACAGGGATTTTTCGACATCCCGGTGGACAATGTTTATGCCTCGCCGGTGCTGCTGCACGACGCGTGGAAGCAGCGCTACCAGAACATGATCGTGGTCTCTCCGGACGTGGGCGGCGTCGTCCGCGCCCGGGCACTGGCGAAGCGGCTCGACGATGCCGAGCTGGCGATCATCGACAAGCGGCGACCGCGCGCGAACGAGGCGAAGGTGATGCACATCATCGGCGACGTGCGCGGCAAGACCTGCCTGCTGGTGGACGACATGATCGACACCGCCGGCACGCTGTGCCAGGCGGTATCGGCACTGAGGGAACAGGGCGCGGCCACGGTCGTCGCCTACATTACGCACCCGGTGCTCTCGGGCCCCGCGGTGGAGAGGATCGAGAATTCGCTGCTCGACACGCTGGTGGTGACCGACACCATTCCGCTGTCGGAGCAGGCGCGCGCCTCCAGCAAGATCCGTCAGCTCAGCGTGGCGGAGATGCTGGCCGAGACGATGCGCCGCATCAGCGACGAGGAATCCGTCAGCTCACTTTACGTGGACTGACGAGACGCCCGGCGGGAGGAGCCTGGTCGCGGGCAAATCCGGCGCCGGTAGGACGTATGGAACGGAGCGAAACCACATGAGCCAGAACTTCGAGCTGATTGCCGAGTTCCGGACGGAGCAGGGCAAGAGTGCGAGCCGCCGCCTGCGCCGGACCGGAAAGGTTCCCGCCATCCTGTACGGCGGGCGCCGCGACCCCAGGGCCCTGTCCCTGGACCACAACGCCGTGATGCACAACCTGGAGAGCGAGGCTTTCCTGACGAGCATCTTGACAGTGACCGTGGGCGACAAATCGCAGCCGTGCATCCTGAAGGACGTGCAGCGGCATCCCTACAAGAACCAGATCGTGCACGTGGACCTGCAGCGGGTTCTCGAGGACGAGAAGATCCGCGTCACCGTGCCGGTGCGTTTCATCGGCGAGGCCGCATCCCCCGGCGTCAAGCAGGGCGGGCTGGTGTCGCACATCATCACGGAATTCGAAATCTCCTGTCTGCCGAAGGATCTGCCGGATTCCATCGAGGCGGACTGCTCGGCGCTCGAGATGGACGGCATCCTGCACGTTTCCGAGCTCAGTCTTCCCGCGGGCGTGGAGATCGTCGGCGGAGCCGATATGCAGGACAACGCGGTGGCAACGGTGCACCGTCCGCGCCGTGCCGAAGACGAGCTGGAGCCCGGCGAGGCCGAAGCGGTGCCAGTGGAGGGCACTCCGCCGCCGGAGGCGTGAGGGCCTGCAGCAACCTGAGCGCGGGGCCGTCCGGTCGCCGGTCGGCCCCGCCCCCTTTTGAACCTGCGATCCAATGAACGAACGTCGTCCCATCCAGCTCATCGTCGGCCTGGGCAATCCGGGCGAGGAATACGCCCCGACGCGCCACAATGCCGGCTTCTGGCTGCTGGACGTCCTGGCGGCCCGCCACGGCGGACGCTTCAGGATGGAGCGCAAGTTCAATGCGGAGGTGGCCATGCTCAGCATTGCCGGCACCGACGTGCGGCTCCTGAAGCCGGCAACGTTCATGAATCGCAGCGGCCAGCCCATCCAGGCGGCCGCGACCTACCTGAAGATTCCGCCGGAGTGCATCCTGGTCGCGCACGACGACCTGGACCTGCCGCCGGGAGTCGCCAGGCTCAAGCACGGCGGGGGCGCGGGCGGTCACAACGGCCTGAGGGATGCCATCGCCCATCTGGGGCCGGCGTTCTGGCGACTGCGCCTGGGCATCGGCCATCCCGGCAACCGGGCCGAAGTCATCGACTACGTCCTGAATCGTGCGTCCCGCGAGGAGGAGGCGCTCATCCGGGGCGCCGTGGAGGATGCCGCCGAGGTAATCCCCGTCCTGCTCGGCAGCGGCGACCAGCCGGCCATGCTCAGGCTGCACAGCCAGGGCGCCGAGCCGCGGCCGTAGGGCCGCCGTCATGGGAATCCGCATCGGCATCGTCGGCCTGCCGAACGTGGGCAAGTCCACGCTGTTCAATGCCCTGACGCGGGCGCGGATCGCGGCGGAGAACTACCCGTTCTGCACGATCGACCCGAACATCGGCATCGTGCCGGTGCCGGATCCGCGTCTCGACCGGCTCGCGGCCATCGCGAAGCCGCAGAAGGTGCTGCCCACGACCATCGAGTTCGTCGACATTGCCGGGCTCGTGAAGGGCGCGTCGAAGGGCGAGGGCCTGGGGAACCTGTTCCTGGCCAATATTCGCGAAACCGATGCCATCGCGCAGGTGGTGCGCTGCTTCGAGGATACGGAGGTCGTGCACGTCGAGGGGCGGGTGGATCCGGCCAACGACATCGAGGTCATCGGCCTCGAGCTCGTGCTGGCGGATTTCGAGACGGTGACGCGCGGCCTGGAGCGCGCGGTGAAGACCGCGAAGACGGGCCGCAAGGAGGACCTCGCGCGGCGCGACCTGCTGGCGCGCGTGGCGGACCATCTCGACCTCGGCCGGCCCGTGCGGTCGATGTCGCTCCCGGAGGACGAGCGGCGCTCGCTGCACGACCTGCACCTGCTGACGGCGAAGCCGACCTTGTACATCGCGAACATTGCGGAGGGCGGATCGCACGACAATCCACACGTGGACGTGGTGACTGCCATCGCCGCGCGGGAAGGCGCGGAAGTGGTGGCGGTCTGCGCGGCCATCGAGGCGGAAATCGCGCAGCTCGACGCGGCGGACAGGGCGGTGTTTCTCGACGAGCTGGGGCTGGACGAGCCGGGGTTGGACCGCGTCATCCGCGCGGGCTACCGGCTGCTGGGTATGCACACGTTCTTCACGGCCGGACCGAAGGAAGTGCGCGCCTGGACGGTGCCGGTCGGCGCGACGGCGCCGGAGGCGGCGGGCGAGATCCACACGGACTTCCGGAAGGGCTTCATCCGCGCGGAAGTGATCGCGTATGACGATTTTGTCGCGGCCGGCGGCGAGGCGGGCGCGCGCGACGCGGGGCGCCTCCGGCTCGAGGGCAAGGAATACGTCGTCCAGGACGGCGACGTCATGCACTTCCGCTTCAACGTCTGACCCGCGACGTCGGCCCCCGCACCCAGGCATCGCCGCCGGACTCGAGCCGAGCGTCCAGCCGCCGGTTTCATGCGCGGGTGACGACACTGGTGGGCGGCGCCCCGGCCGGGCAGCGCTTGGCGGGGGACGCCGTGAATCCATCCCTGGAGGCTCGGGGCGCGCATCCCGCACGCCACGCCCCCGCAAAGCACTCCCCGCCCGGAGCCCCTTCGGGCAGTTTCGCAGCGCGCATGAATCCGGCGTGCAGCGGTGTCGGCACCGCGCCGCCGCGCACGACAGCCCGCTGCGGGAGGCTCAGGCGGCGACGCGGGGCGTGGCGGCGAACTTGGTTGCGAGCCGCGCGGGATCTTTCAGCGTAATGATGCGCCCGTGGACCTCGATCAGGCCTTCCTTCTGCAGGGCGCTGACGCTGCGGCTGACCGTCTCGAGCGTCATGCCGAGGAAGGACGCGATGTCCTGGCGCTGCATGGGCAGCCGGATGGCGCGGCCGGCCATGCAGCCGCAGGCGGCGCATTCGCCGATCCCGCCGGCGGCGTCGAGCAGGAACCAGGCGAGCCGCTGGCCGGTCTGGAGCTGGCCGAGGACGCGGTGCATCTCGCGGCCCCGGGCGAGCTGGCGCCCGGCGACACGCAGCAGGTCGCGCCACATTTCCGGGCGCTCGGCGAGGCGCGCGAGCAGCCGGCTGACGGGAATCCGGCACACGCGCGTCGGCTCGAGCGTCACGGCGAAGCCGCGATGCTTCGGAACCTCGATGCGATCCAGCCCGAGCACGTCGCCGGGACCATGAAAGCCGACCACCTGCTCGCGCCCCTCCGGGTCCACCTCGCAGGTCTTGAGCGCGCCCGCGGAGACGACCCAGATGGAGCAGCGCTTCTGGCCGGCCGTGTACAGCGTGGCGCCGGCCTCCAGCGAGCGCCGCTCGACGACGGAATCGACCAGCGCGCGCGGCAGCATCGCCTCCCCGCTCTCGCAGACGGTGGGCAGGGGACACGTACCGCAGCAGTCGCCAGGGCGGGTCACCCGGACGCGCAAGGGAGCGGCGGTTACGGCATGGAGGGCAGTCATGCGGGCATCCTCAATATTTGTCGCAGGGGCTGTTCGTTGCTCACGAGGTCGGCCACGGTCTTGCTGTCCAGTTCGGCCAGAAACGCCCGCAGGGCGTTGGCCAGGGTCGGCGCCAGCAGGCAGGCGGGCGTCAGCACGCAGGCGTTGTCCGGGCGAAAGCATTCCACGAGCCCGAGGTCTTCCTCGGTCTTGCGGATGACGTCGCCGAGGCGGATCTGCGCGGCCGGCATGGCCAGGGTCAGCCCGCCCGTCGGTCCCCGTTGCGCCAGCACAAATCCCTCCCGCGTCAACAGGTTGACGACTTTCATCAGGTGGGCCCGGGAGATGCCATAGGCATCCGAGACCTCGCGGATCGTGCACCGCCGCCCGGCGTTGAGCGCCAGGTACATCAACACCCGGAAGGCGTAATCGGAGAAATAGGTCAGGCGCATTGATGCAGATTACATGAAACAATTGTTCATGCAAGTCGCGATGTCCGAACCGGGATCGTCAGGCGAGGCCGGCGAAGATCCCCAGCGGATGGTGGGCTCGCGCGACCGAATAGATGTAGCCGAAGGTGGCTGCGGCGAACACGAAGGCAATCGCCTTGCCCCTGCGCGTCGGCGCGCGCTTCAGGGCGTAGGAGCCGAGCACGACGTAGACCACCAGCAACGCCACCTTCACGGTGAGCCAGCCGTGGACGAACGGGAACTGCTGGATGAGCGTCGTCAGCCACAGGGCCGTCGTCAGGAGCACGGTGTCGATCGCATGCGGCAGCATGCGCAGCACGATGTTTCGGGGCAGCGCGTGCCCCGACAGCACGACGGCGCCGCGCAGCAGGAACAGCGCGAACGAGGTGAGGACACTGTAGAAGTGCACCTGCTTGACGACGAGATAGATCAAGCCGGGAAATCCTTCAGCCGGGCGCCCCGTCGATGCGGGGGCGGAAGTAGATGGCGCCGTGGCGCACCGCCCAGGTGGCAAAGCCCGCGACCCAGGCCAGCGCGGCGGCCAGGGTGAGGGACTGGCCGGCCTGCGGCAAGAGATCGGCCGCCACGCGCAGCACGGCGCCGGCCTGTACGAGCTGGAAGAGGCGCCAGTTGACCTGGTCGAACACCAGCGGCCGCCCCGCGTGACCCAGCGTCACGCGCGTGACCATGGCCATCAGCATGCTGCCGAAAAATCCCATCCCCAGCGCATGCAGCGGCGCGCGCCCGAAGACCCCCGGCGTCCCCGCGAACGCGGCCAGCCCGTCCGCGGCGCCCAGCGCGAGGCTGATCGACAGCCACGCGAAGGCGATGTGCAGGACGATGAGCAGCTTGTCGCCCGTGCGCTCGCGCGGCCACCAGCGCAGCGTGCAGGTGAGCGCAATCGCGGCCATCGGCAGCTCCGCCGCCCACCGCCAGGGCGGCGCCAGCTCGAGCAGGGCGCGCGTCAGCGACAGCGCGACGAAAGCCGCCAGCAGCCAGCCGGGACGCCACATCACGTAGTCGCGCACCACCCGCGACGTGAAGAACGGGATCATCCGATGGCAGACGCTGAAGTAGACCGGCAGGAGAAACCCCCACAGGCCCAGGCCGCGCACGAGCGGCCAGACGGAGAAATCTTCCGTCAGGAGCGCGCGGGCGAACAAGGCCATGCCGCACAGTGCGGCCGCGAGTCCCGTCAGGACCCCCCACGCGTGCGAGATGCGGGTAGTCGCGCTCACCAGCACGCGCACCAGCACGGCGAACACGACGGCGACTCCGGCGGTGGACAGGAGCCAGCCGATGGTGAACAGCGTCGCCGACCCGTAGGTGCCCGCCAGGGCGAGCAGGTTGCCCAGGTTGAACAGCGCGAAGGCCGCCAGCTGCGGGGCACGGCCCGGATCGGGCGCCGGCATCCAGCGGGGAAACACCGTAAGAAGGAAGCCGGAGATGAAGGGACTCAGCACGAGGAAGAGTATCGCGGCGCCGTGCACAACCAGCCCCGGCAGGGCCGGTTCGTGTCCGACGATGCCCGCGGCACGCGCGGCGATGACGATCGTCCACCACACGGAGAAGCCCAGCAGCCAGGCGATGCCGGTGGCGAAGAACATGCGGTGGGGAGCGGCGCTGAAGACCGCCCAGCGCCCTTGGA
>Ga0268386_10002519_pt1 | contig 13069 bp, 13 predicted proteins | sample RVTome_15_FD_200260 | JGI IMG/M metagenome (GOLD analysis project Ga0268386, IMG submission 200260) | Soil microbial communities from uranium-contaminated site in the Upper Colorado River Basin, Wyoming, United States - RVT150D86... ...
AAGGCGCGCGACGCTCACGGGCGCGTGAAGAGCGCCACCGTCTCGACGTGCGGCGTGTGCGGGAACATGTCCACCGGGCGCGCACGCTCGAGCCGGTAGCCGAAGTCGCGGACGAGCTCCTTCGCGTTCCCCGCGAGCGTCGTCGGGTTGCAGGAGACGTAGACGAGCCGCGGCGCCTCGAGACCGCCCACGTGGCGAAGCGACTTGCCGGCGAGCCCGGCCCGGGGCGGGTCGACGACGACCACGTCGGGCGGTCCGGCCCGGTCGCGCAGCTCCTCGACGTCGCGCCCCACGTCCCCGGCGAAGAAGGCCGCGTTCGGAAGCCCGTTCAGCTGGGCGTTCTCCACCGCGCAGGCGACGGACTCCTCCGACGAGTCGATGCCCCACACGGTGAGCGCCGAGCGCGCGAGCGAGAGGCCGATCGTGCCCGTGCCGCAGTAGAGGTCGTAGACCGTCTCCTCTCCGGTCAGCGCGGCGTACTCGCCGGCGAGCCCGTAGAGCACCTCGCACATGGCCGTGTTCGTCTGCATGAACGCGTTCGGCCGCAGGCGGAAGCGGAGCCCGAGGATCTCCTCCTCGATCGCCTCCTCGCCCCAGAGCAGGTTCGTGGGCAGGTTCGTCACTTCCGCCGGTGTGTCGTTCACGGCCCAGTGCACCGAGCGCACCTCGGGGAAGCGGCTCAGCGCCTCGACGAGCGAATCGGAGCCCTGGAGGTCCCCCGGCGCGGTCACGAGGACGACGAGCGCCTGGCCCGTGTTGCGCCCCTCGCGCACGACGAGGTGGCGGAGGTAGCCCTCCTGGCGCTCCTGGTCGTAGGGGGGCAGCCCCTCGGCGACCGCCCAGCCCTTGACCGCCTCGCGGATCGCGTTCCCGAGGTCGGTAGTGAGCCAGCAGCGGCGGACGTCGAGCACCTCGTCCCAGCGCCCGGCGCGGTGGAAGCCGAGACCCAGCCCGTCCTCCGTCCGCGTGAAGGAGTACTCGAGCTTGTTCCGGTAGCCGAAGAGCGACTCGGCCGGGACGGCCTCCTCGAGGGGCGCGTCGGCCAGCCCGCCGATGCGGGCAAGGGCGTCGTCGACCTGCCGCGCCTTCGCCTCGAGCTGCGCCTCGTACGCGAGATCCTGGAAGCGGCAGCCGCCGCACGCGGGGTAGTGCTCGCAGGGCGCCTGCACCCGCGGCGCGCCCGCCTCCACGACCTCGAGGGCGACCGCCTCGGCATGGCTCCGCTTCACCTTCGTGATGCGGGCGCGCACCGTGTCGCCGGGAAGCGCGCGGCGCACGAAGACGACGAAGCCGTTCAGCCGCCCGACGCCGTTCCCGCCGTAGGCGAGCGAGTCGATATGGAGCTCGAGTTCCTGATCCTTCGAGACAGGCGCGGCCACGCGGTCAGCCTAGCCGCACCCCGCCGGCCCGAGAACGCTTGTGTTCCACCGGCACAAAGTCAGCATCCCGGTGGAGAGCCGGTTCTTTGGCCGAACCCGCCGCGAAGGGCTTGTGCGCGTGGAACACAAGCTCCCGGGGCTCGCGGGCCGCCAGCGCCCGGCACGGCCCTACGACAGCGTCGTCACGTAGACCGAGCGCGTCCTCGGCCCGTCGAACTCGCAGAAAAAAATGCCCTGGTACGTCCCGAGGGCGAGGTCGCCGTCGCGGAGCGGGACGAGCACCTGCGGGCCGACGAGCGAGGCACGCAGGTGCGCCGGGGCGTTCGGGCCGTCGGCGTCCTCGTGCTTCCAGTCCCAGGCGTCGTCGACGATCTCGCCGAGCGCCATCTCGAAGTCGGTGAGGAGCTCCGGGTCGATCTTCTCGTTGATCGTGACGCCCGCGGTCGTGTGGGGAACGTAGACGAGGGCTGCGCTTCCCTGCGCGCCTCCCTCGAAGGCCTCCTGCACGTCGCGGGTGATGTCGAGGAGCTGCGTCCGGCGCTCCGTCCTGACCTGGATCTCCCGCACGGGCGGGTATCCTACGCGACCCATGGCGACCGCCCCCGCGAGAAGCCTCGACGCCTACCGCGAGGAAGCCGACCGGTTCATCGCCGCCCTCGACGAGGAGTACTACCTCCACTACGCGGGCCACAAGGAGGCGTTCGAGCTCGAGCCGATCTACGAGCGCCACGCCGACCTGACCACGCTCGAGGCGTGCGGGCGACTCGCCGAGGCGGCCGAGCCCGGCGGCGCCGGCGAGGTCGAGCTCTGGCGCTTCGCGTGCGAGGGCTACCTGGGGAGCATCACGCAGTCGGAGGAGCAGGAGATCGCCGGCCTCGAAGCCTCGCTCGCCGCGGAGGTGGACGGGGAAGAGATCCCGTACCGCATGCTGCGCCCCTCGATCGCGAACGAGCCCGACCGCGGGCGGCGCGCCCGGCTCGAGGAGGCGCGCATCGCCCTCGCCGAGGAGCACCTGACGCCGCGCTGGCTCGTTTTCGCCGAGAAGCGCCGAGAGGGGACGCGCGCGCTCGGGGCGCCGACCTACCGCGCGCTCTACGAGCGCTTCGGCTTCCCGCTCGAGGAGCTGGCGGCCCAATGCCGGGCTTTCCTGGACGAGACCGAGGACCTCCACGTCGCTGCGTTCGACCGGATCCTCCGCCGCCGCGTCGGCGTGCCGCTCGAGGAGGCGACCCGGCCCGACGTGCTCCGGGCGTTCCGGGCGAGCGACTGGGACGCCGGGTTCCCGGCGGCGCAGATGGTTCCGGCCCTCGAGTGGACGCTCGCCGGTCTCGGGATCGACCTGCGCGCGCAGGAGAACGTCCACCTCGACATCGAGCCGCGCCCGAGCAAGAGCCCGCGCGCCTTCTGCGCGCCGGTCGAGGTTCCGGGTCGTGTGGTCCTCGTCATCCAGCCGATGGGCGGGCCCGACGACTGGCACGCCTTCTTCCACGAGGCCGGCCACACCGAGCACTTCGCGCACGTCTCGGCCGACCTCCCCGTCGAGTTCCGGCGCCTGGGCGACAACTCCGTCACCGAGGGCTGGGCGATGCTCCTCGAGCACCTCGTCGACGACCCGGCGTGGCTCTCCCGCCGGCTCGACTTCGCGCGCCCCGAGGACTTCTCCGCCGAGGCGGCCGCCGGGCTCCTCTACTCCGTGCGCCGTTACGCCGGGAAGCTCCTCTACGAGCTCGAGCTCCACGACGACGTCGAGCCGGAGGCCATGCGCCCGCGCTACGTCGAGCTCCTGCGGGAGGCGACGAAGGTCGAGCCCTCGGGCACCGACTTCCTCGCCGACGTGGACACCGGCTTCTACGCGACCTGCTATCTCCGCGCCTGGGCGTTCCACGCACAGGTCGAGTCCTTCCTGCGCGAAGAGTTCGGGCGCGCCTGGTTCACGCGCGGCGAGGCGGGCTCGCTCCTCAGGGAGCTGTGGCGGGAGGGCCAGCGGCTGACGGCGGCCGAGCTGCTGGCGGACGTGGCAGGAGCCACCCTCGACTTGGCCGCCGTGGGCGAGCGACTTCGCGAGGAGGTATCCGCATGAAGCGGATCGTGATCGCCGGCGCGGCCGGCCGGGACTTCCATAACTTCAACGTCGTCTACCGCGGCCGGGACGACGTCGAGGTCGTCGCCTTCACGGCGACGCAGATCCCGGACATCGACGGCCGCGTCTACCCGGCGGCGCTCGCCGGCGAGCGCTACCCGGACGGCATCCGGATCCTCCCCGAGGAGGAGCTGCCCGAGCTCGTGCGGAGCGAGAACGTCGACGAGGTCGTGTTTGCCTACTCGGATGTGACCCACGAGCACGTGATGCACGTCGGGTCGCTCGCCATGGCGGCGGGGGCCGACTACGGGCTCCTCGGGCCGCACTCGACGATGATCGCCTCCGACAAGCCGGTCGTGGCCGTCTGCGCCGTCCGCACGGGCTCCGGCAAGAGCCAGACGACGCGCCACGTGGCCGGGCTCCTGCGCGAGGCGGGCAAGCGCGTCGCCGTGCTGCGCCACCCCATGCCCTACGGCGACCTCACCGCCCAGGCCGTCCAGCGCTTCGAGCGCTACGAAGACCTCGACGCCGCCGACTGCACGATCGAGGAGCGCGAGGAGTACGAGCCGCACCTCGCCGAGGGAAACCTCGTCTTCGCGGGGATCGACTACGCGGCCATCCTCTCGCGCGCCGAGCAGGAGGCGGACGTGATCGTCTGGGACGGAGGCAACAACGACACGCCCTTCATCAAGCCCGACGTCCACATCGTGGTCTGCGACCCGCACCGGCCGGGGCACGAGCTCCGCTACCACCCGGGCGAGACGAACCTCCGCATGGCCGACGTCTGCGTCGTGAACAAGACGGACACGGCGCCGCCGGAGGGCGTCGAGGCGGTGCTCGACTCGATCCACCGGCTCAACCCGGAGGCGGACATCGTCCGCGCCGCCTCCCCGTTCCACGTCGAGGGCGGCCGGACCGACGAGATCCGCGGCAAGCGCGTGCTGGCCGTCGAGGACGGGCCGACGCTGACGCACGGGGAGATGGCCTACGGCGCCGCCGTGCTCGCGGCGAAGCAGCACGGCGCGGCGGAGCTCGTCGACCCGCGCCCCTTCGCGGTGGGCTCGATCCAGCGGACGTTCGAGGCTTACCCGCACGTCCACGAGCTCCTGCCGGCGATGGGGTACGGGCGCAAGCAGATGGAGGAGCTCCGCGACACGATCGCCGGCTCGGACGCCGAGCTCGTGCTCATCGGGACGCCCATCGACCTGCGCCGCGTGATCGACATCGAGAAGCCGGCCCTCCGCGTCACGTACAGCCTCCAGGAGCTCGGCGAGCCGACGCTCGGCTCGATCCTCCAGGCGCGCGGGATCATCGAGGCGGCCCGGGCGCTCACCTAGCGCCCCGCGCGGCCCCCCACGCCTGAAGCCCCGAGCCCCGCGCCTTTGTGTTCCACGCGCACAAAGAGGAGCGGCCCCGTGCCGCCGCGAAGAGAGTCGCCCTGATGGGATCTGAGCGGCCCAGGAACGACATGTCGAAGCTTGTGCGCGTGGAACACAAGCTCCCGGGCCCCCCGGGCGGAGCGGGCGGCGGGCCGTGCTGACCGTCCTCGCGCTCGGGGGGAACGCGCTCCTCCGCCCCGGCGAGCGCGGGACGGCGGCCGAGCACCGCGCGAACCTCGCGACGACCTTCGCCGCCGTGGCTCCGCTCTTCGGGGGCGAGGTCGTCCTCACGCACGGGAACGGCCCGCAGGTGGGGAACGAACTCCTGCGCCAGGAGCTCGCCGCGGCGGAGGCGCCCCCACTACCGCTCTGGGTGGCCGTGGCGCAGACGCAGGCCGAGATCGGCACGCTCGTGGCGGCCGAGCTCTCCCCCGTCGTGGGCCGGCCGGTGACCGTGGTCGCGACGCATGTCGTAGTCGACCCCGACGATCCGGCCTTCGGCACGCCGACGAAGCCCGTCGGGCCGTACTACGCGGCGCCGCGCGCGCAGGAGCTCGAGCGCGACCGGGGCTGGACGGTCCGCGAGGACGCCGGCCGCGGCTGGCGCCGCGTCGTGCCCTCGCCCCGCCCGCTCGAGATCCTCGAGCTCCGGGCCGTCCGCACGCTGCTCGGCGCCGGCGAGGTCGTCGTCGCGGCCGGCGGCGGCGGCATCCCCGTCGTGCGGCGAGGGGACGGCTTCGACGGGATCGACGCCGTGATCGACAAGGATCACGCCTCGGCTCTCCTCGCCGCGGGGCTCGGCGCCGAGCGGCTCGTGATCCTGACGCAGGTGCCGGGCGTCTACCGCCGCCTCGCCGAAGGCGAGGAGCCGGGCGAGCCCATCGCCGAGCTGCGCCCAGACCGTGACGCCGCGCTCGTCGACGACCTCCCGGCGGGAAGCATGCGCCCCAAGGTGGAGGCCGCCTTCGCCTTCGTGGAGGAAACGGGCGGTGAGGCGCTCGTCACGAGCGCGGAGGCGATCGGGAACGGCGAACCCGGAACGAGGATCCTCCGGGACTAGGATGCGCCGGTGATCTCCGCGGGGCTCAAGGGCCGCGACTTCCTCCGGGTCAACGACTGGGCACCAGACGAGCTGCTGAGCGCGCTCGACCTGGCCGACCGTCTGAAGGCGCGCCAGCGCGAGCGCGTCCCCCACCGGCACCTCGAGGGACGCTCGCTCGGGATGATCTTCCAGAAGCCCTCCACGCGGACGCGCGTGAGCTTCGAGGTCGGGATCGCGCAGCTCGGCGGCACCGGCCTCTACCTCGCGGCCGGCGATCTCCAGCTCGGGCGCGGCGAGACGATCAAGGACACGGCCACGGTGCTCTCCCGCTACCTCGACGGCATCATGATCCGCACGTTCCGGCAGGCCGACGTGGACGAGCTCGCCGAGCACGCCGAGGTGCCCGTTCTGAACGGGCTCACCGACGAGTTCCACCCCTGCCAGGCCCTGGCGGACGTGATGACGATCCGGGAGCGCCTCGGGACGTTCGAGGGCGTGCGCGTCGCCTACCTCGGCGACGGGAACAATGTCTGCCACTCGCTCATGGTCGCCTGCGCCAAGCTCGGGGCGGACTTCGTCGCCGCGACGCCGCCCGGGTACGAGCCGTCGGAGGAGGTCGTCGGCTGGGCGCGCACCGCCGCCGAGGCGGCGGGAAGCACCGTCGAGCTGACGACCGACCCGCGCACGGCCGCCTCCGGCGCCGACGTCCTCTACACGGACGTCTGGACGAGCATGGGCCAGGACGAGGAGCGGGAGCGCCGCCTCGCCGATCTGGCCGGCTACGGGATCGACGAAGGAACCGTCGCCGTGGCGAGCGAGCGGGCCGTCGTCCTCCACTGCCTGCCCGCGCACTACGGCGAGGAGATCGCCGAGGACGTCCTCTACGGCCCGCGCTCGGCCGTCTGGGACCAGGCGGAGAATCGCCTCCACGCGCAGAAGGCGCTCATGGCGCTCGTGATCAGGTAAGGCGTCGAGGCGGCGATGATCCCGCTCCGGGACAACGTTCCGACGCGGCACTTCCCGGTCGTCACGCTCGGGCTCATCGCCGCGAACGTGCTCGTCTTCGTCCTCTACCAGGACGCGGGCGGAAACCCCGGCTTCACGAACTCCGTCAACGAGCTCGCCTACCACCCGTGCGAGATCGAGGACAGCTGCCGCCAGGTCGGGGAGGACTGGCCGGCGACGATCTTCAGCTCGCTCTTCCTGCACGCCGGCTGGGGCCACCTGCTCGGCAACATGCTGTTCCTCTGGATCTTCGGGAACAACGTCGAGGACTCGCTGGGTCGCCTGCGCTTCATCCTCTTCTACGTCCTCGGCGGCCTCGCCGCGACGGCGGCCCAGACGTTCGTCACGCTCGGCTGGGGGAGCGCCCAGGACGCCGCGATCCCGAACCTCGGGGCGAGCGGCGCCATCTCAGCCGTGCTCGGCGCGTACTTCCTCCTCCACCCGCACGGCCGCATCACGACCTTCGTCCTCCCCTTCTTCCTCTTCCAGGTCCCCGCCATGGTCTTCCTCGGCATCTACTTCCTCTACCAGCTCCTGATCGGCGGCTATGCGTTCGTCCATCCGGAGGCGGGCGGCGGCGTCGCGTACTTCGCCCACCTGGGCGGGATCGCCTTCGGGCTCCTCACCGTGCGCCTGTTCGCGGCCGGCCGGCCTCGGTTCCGTCCCGGCTTCTGACGTGAGCTTCGACGACCACGTCCGGGCGGCCCTCGACTCCCTCCCGCCACGCCTGCGGGAGGCGATGTCGAACGTCGAGATCGTCGTCGAGGACGAGAACCGCGAGGACCCGGACCTGTTCGGCCTCTACCTCGGGATCCCGCTCACCGAGCGGGGCGAGAGCTACGCCGGCGTCCTGCCCGACAAGATCGCCATCTACCGGCTCCCGCTCGAGGAGGAGTTCGGAGACGACCCCGAGCTGCTCGAGGACGAGATCCGGATCACGGTCGTCCACGAGATCGCCCACCACTTCGGGATCGACGAGGACCGCCTGGCCGAGCTGGGCTGGCAGTAGGACCGACCGAGCAACGGTCTGTTACTCGGCGGGCTAAGCGCGCCGGGCGAGGCGGCCGGCGACGGGCGAGCCCGTGATGCCGTGCACGACGATCGAGGCGACGACGCAGACGGCGATCGCCCAGAACACCGACTGCGCCTCCTCCACCGTGAGGAGCCCGGTGGCGATCGCCGCGGCGGCGTAGTAGAGCGACCCGACGCCGCGGACGCCGAACCAGCCGAGGAAGGCACGCTCGCGCGCGGTGATTCCCGAGCCGACGAACGCCACGAAGACGGCGAGCGGTCTGATCACGAGCAGGAGGAGCGGGGCGAGCGCGGCCCCGGCCCAGCCCGCCTCGGACCACCCGGCGAGCGTGACCATGCTCCCGAGGAGCAGGATCGCCGCCAGCTCGGAGAACTTCTCGGCGACCTCGGCGCCCTGGTGGACGCGCTCGTTCGCCTCGTGGTCGCGCTCGTAGCGGCGGAAGCCCAGTCCGCCGGCGAACGCCGCGAGGAAGCCGTAGCCGCCGATGAGCTCGGCGGCGCCGTAGAGCACGAGGACGGCGCCGACCGCGACCCAGCCGTCGAGCTCGCGCGCCAAAAGCCTTTTGGCGCGCAGGCCCAGGACTCCGGCGGCGAGCAGCCAGCCGCCGAGCGCGCCGACGGCGATCCCGACGGCGACGGCGTAGAGGACGTCTGCGAGCACCCACTCGACGACCCAGCCGCCGCCCCTCCCCTCCACGGCGAGGAAGAGCCCGAGGGTCACGAAGGGAAACGCGAGCCCGTCGTTCAGGCCGGCTTCCGCAGTGACGGCGAAGTGCGGCTCCCGCTCGTCCTCCTCGCCGGGCGGGCCGACGCCGACGTCGCCGGCGAGCACGGGGTCGGTCGGGGCGAGCGCGGCGCCGAGGACGATCGCGGCGGCGAGCGAGAGGCCCATGGCGAGGCCGCCGAACACCGCGATCGCCGCGATGGTCAGCGGCATGGTGACCCCGAGCAGGCGGACGACGGATCCCCACTCGCGCCACGAGAGACGGCGGTCGAGCTTCAGCCCGGTGGAGAAGAGCGCCACGATGAGCGCGAACTCGGCGAGACGCTCCACGATCTCCGCGTCGTCGACCGGGTCGAGCCACGGGATGTCGAACGTCTGGATGACGAGTGCGGCGACGAGGCCGAGCCCCAGGTAGATGATCGACGCGGAGAAAGCCCGCTCGTCCTGGTTCGAGAGCGCGCCGATCGCGGCGAAGACCGCGATACCGAGGAAGAGGAGCGCAAGGACGTAGGCGTCCCCGAGCTCGAACCCCGGACCGGAGAGGGCCGACGAGAGCCTAATCGCGTCGAACCCGGACGAAGGCCGCGTTCAGGAAGTCGGCGATCGCCTGGGCCCCGAAGACGGTCGTCACGAGGCGCGTCTCGCGTGGGCGCAGGACGAGCGCGCCGGTCAGGCCGGCCGACACCCAGAGGCCGATGCAGTACGGGCACGTCACGAGCTCCCCGAGCGCCCGCGCCATACCCTCCCGCTCCGGTTCCTGCGCCTCCTCGTCGCGCGTGACCGGGGCCCGCACCCACGTGGTGACCTCGTCCTTGGCGACCAGGCGGCCGATCTTGTAGCTCGCGAGGCCGACCCGCGCCAGGTCGCCGAAGCCGATGCGCTCGGGAAGCCGCTTACGCCCGAGGACGACGAAGCCGCCGAGCGCGGCCGAGAAGACCGTCACGAGCGAGGCGTACTCGTGCAGGGGCCGGGCCGAGGCGGCTGGCTCGGTGATCGCCACGGCTCAGAGCTGGGTGAGGCCCACGCCGATGAAGAGCCCGACGCCGGCGAGGGACAGGACGAGGTAGGTGCCGAGGATGAACTTCACCTACGCGGCCTTCAGCGCCTCGACGAGCTCGTCTTTGGACATGTCGGAGCGTCCGGGGAGGTCCGCCTTCTTCGCGAGCTCGTAGAGCTCCTCCTTCGAGAGGCCGTCGAGCCGATTGCCATCGGAGCGCCGCTTCGCCGGGCGGCCGCCCTGCGCGGCATCGATGCTCGCGCGGAGCGCGGCCATGAGGTCGACCGGCTCCTCGGCCTCGGGCGCTTCGGGAGCGGCGACCGTCTCGCCCCGCTGCTTCGCGCGGATGATCTCGCAGAGCGTGTCGCGGTAGGTGTCGCTGAAGCTCTCGGGCTCGAAGGAGCCGGAGAACTGCTCGACGAGCTGCTTCGCCATCGCGAGCTCCTGCTTGGCGAGCTTCGTGCGCCCGGGGGCGAGGCCCTTCGTCGGCCTGATCTCGTCCGCGAAGTGCATGCGCTCGAGCGTGATGACGCCGTCACGGATGCGGAGACAGGCGAGGTGCTGGCGGTCGCGCATGACCAGCTTGGCCACCCCGACGAGGCCGGAGTCCTCCAGCGCCCGCGCGAGCAGGGCGTACACCTTCTCGCCGCCCTCCTGCGGCTCGAGGTAGTACGTCCGCTCGAAGAAGACCGGGTCGATCTCCTCGTACGGGACGAAGGCCTGGATGTCCACGGTCTTCGCGCCCTGGTCGACCGCCGCGGCCTCGAAGTCCTCGTCCGTCATGTAGACCCACTCGCCCTTCTCGACCTCGAAGGCCTTCACGATCTCGTCTTCGGGCACGGGCTTGTCCTCGGCCTTGCAGACCTTCTCGTAGCCGATCGGCGAGCCGTCCGGCTCGTGGACGAAGTGGAAGTGGAGCTTGTGCTCGGAGACGGCGCTCGTCATGCGGACGGGCACGGAGACGAGGCCGAAGGCGATCGAGCCGCTCCAGATCGCACGCGGCATCTACTGCTGCCCCTTCTCCCCCGGCAAGACGGCGCTCGCCGCAGGCTCCTCGGGAAGCCCGAGCACCCGCATGCCGTGGACGAAGACGATCGAGCCGCCGATCCAGCCGCCGACGGTCAGCGTGACGAAGCCGAGAAGCGCGAGGACGAGCGCCGCAGTCCCGATCTCGCCGTCCACGTAGCCGGCGTGGCCGAAGATCGCGGCGAGCCCGAAGAGCACGTTGGCGAGGACCATGACGACCAGGTGCGTGGTCGCGGTGCGCCACATGGGCGTGCCCCGTGTGATGGAGAGCCAGTCGACGAGGCCCGTGACGGCGGCCAGGGCGCCAAAGCCCAGTCCGATGATGAGCGCGAGCCACCAGCCCTTCGCGAGCTCGGCCTCGGCCACGCCGGCCGCGCCGACCGCCGCCAGTACGGTCGCGGCCGTGAACGCCCCGATCGCCCCGTCCGTCATGGGCGGGTGGAGCGGATGACCGGGAAGGCCCTTGAGGAGGGACAAGGGTCGCACGGTGCGAGTATTGGCACCCGGACGAGCTTCCAAACACTCCCTATGACGCCAGGGAGACGAAGCCGCCGACGATCGCGCCGTAGGCCGCGTGCCCCGCCAGGGTGACCACCGGAGTCGCGTGCCCGTAGTTCAGCATCAGGAACCCCGGCGGCTCGAGCAGGGGCGAGTCGTCGGCCGCGGTGAGCGGCGTGGCCATGCGCGGGTGGACGAGCGGCAGGAGCACGTTCACGAGCGCGGTCGTCGCGAAGACGCCGTGGACGAGCCCGAGCGCGGCGCCCACGAGCCACCCACTCTCGTCGATCGCACTGAAGACCGCCCAGTAGGCGAGCGCGAAGAGGACGCCGAACACGACGTGGATCCCGTAGCCCACCGCCTTCGCGCGCACACGGTTCTCGGTGACCGCCGTCCCGAGCAGGAAGGGCAGATCCATCCGCGTCAGGCCGAGCTCGCTCGCGCCGCGCAGCGTGGACGTGAGCACGAGCGTCCCCACGACGCCCCCGGCGAGCGCGCCCCAGATAGTCACGTCGCGGCCTCCGCCCGCTGGAACGCGGCCGCTGCGCTCACCAGTCCGAGATGGGTGAGCCCCTGCGGGAAGTTGCCGAGGAACTCGCCCGTCGACGGGTCGAGCTCCTCCGCGTAGAGCCCCACGTCGTTCGCGCAGCCGAGAAGCTCCTCCATCGTCTCCGCGGCCTCGTCGAGCCGCCCGGCGCGCGCGAGAGCCTCGACGAGCCAGAAGGAGCATGCGAGGAAGGCGCCCTCCTTGCCCGGGAGCCCGTCCTCCCCGGCGTAGCGCTCGAGGAAAGGCCCGTGCCCGAGCTCGCGCCGGATCGCATCGATCGTGCCGAGCATGCGGGGCGAATCGGGACTGCAGTACTGGAGCAGCGACCCGAGGAGGAGGCTCGCGTCGAGCTCCTCCGAGCCGGTATAGCGCGTGTAGCTCCGCTTCTCCTCGCTGAAGCACCGCGTCTCCACGAACTCCCGCACCGCGTCGGCCTGCGGGACCCAGCGCGCGCGCCGGTCGTCCACGAGGCCCGCCTCGGCGAGTCGGCATGCCCGGTCCAGCGCCACGAAGCACATCATCTTCGACTGGGTGAAGTGGACGGGATCGCTTCGCACCTCCCAGAGGCCGCGGTCGGGCTCGCGCCAGATCCGGCACACGTGGTCGGCGATCTCGGCGAGGCGTCTGCCCGTGTCGGCATCGAGGTCGAAACCGCGCTCGACGTAGAGGAAGACCGTCTGGAAGAGGTCGCCGTAGATGTCGAGCTGGCGCTGGTCGACTGCGCCGTTGCCGACGCGCACCGGCCGCGAGCCGCGGTAGCCGGCGAGCGGGAGCTCGCGCTCGGGGGCGTCGGGGCTGCCGTCGAGGCCGTAGAGGACCTGGAGCTTCGGGTGGGTGAGCTGCGCGGCGTGGAGGAGCCACCAGAGGAACGCCTTCGCCTCCACCGAGCAGCCCAGGTCCGTGAGCGCCTCGAGCGTGAAGACCGAGTCGCGGATCCACGAGTAGCGGTAGTCCCAGTTGCGCTCGCCGCCGATCGTCTCGGGGAGGGACGTCGTCGGTGCCGCCGCGATGGCGCCGGAGGGCGCGTAGACGAGCAGCTTGAGCGCGAGCGCGCTCCGGAGGACGTCGTCCTTCCACGGCCCGTCGTACTCGCGCGTCTCCGTCCACCCGCGCCAGAAGGCGATCGTGCCGTCCAGCCTCGCCTCGACCGCGTCCCGGCTGGGAAAGACGAGCGGCTCCTGGTGCGCCGCCCCGAGCAGGACGAGCGCGCGGTCGCCGGCGCGCGCCTCGAAGGCGCCCCAGATCGCGTCCGAGCCGACCTCCGGCTCGCCGGCGCCCCAGGAGCTGACGCCTACGGCGTGGCGGCCGGCTGCGGCGACGGGAACGCCGTCGCGCACGCTCAGGCGCGCCGCCTTGGAGC
>Ga0268386_10002520_pt1 | contig 13068 bp, 8 predicted proteins | sample RVTome_15_FD_200260 | JGI IMG/M metagenome (GOLD analysis project Ga0268386, IMG submission 200260) | Soil microbial communities from uranium-contaminated site in the Upper Colorado River Basin, Wyoming, United States - RVT150D86... ...
CTTCCTGGTCACGAAAGAAGGTCCGCCAGCCGTGCGTAGCGGCCAGGAAACAGACCGGCAGCGCGATTGATCCGCTGACGGACAACAGCAGCAACACGCCGGCCGCCGGCGCCGCAAACGCGGCCAGACTGTCATTGAGACTGGAGAATCCGCCGGTGGACACGGCGGCGAACACGTGACTGAATGCGTGCAGGGGCTGAACGCCGAGCAACAACAGGGCGGCGATTCCACCCACCGTCAGCACGCTGTAGACCACCAGCGCCCGCCTTGCGTAGGTCCGCGTGCTGGTAGCCAGGTCGTCGATACTCGCCTCAGGCGCACGCAGGTGCCGCCACGCCACACTGTGGCCGGCCAACAGCGGCATCGACAGCACGACGATCCCGAGCCCGCCGTACCACTGGCTCCAGGCCCGCGCCAGCAGGACGGTGGCGGGCATATCGTTAACGTCGGAGAGGACCGTCAATCCGGTCGTCGTGATGCCCGAAACGGCCTCGAACAAGGCGTCTGCAAGCGAAAGGTCGGTCAGCAGGAAAGCCGGCACGTTCGCCAGGGCACCGAGAATGAAGATCAGTGCGCTGATTGCCAGCGCCTCGTTGACCTGAATCCGGACGGGTGCCTCGAGGCGGGCGAGCGGCAGGCAAACCAGCGCCGTCAGGCTGCCGATCGCTGCATAGATCGCCGTGAAGCGGAACTCGCCGAACAGGAGTGAGGCGGCGATCGGGACGCACTGGAGGATGGCGACCGCGAGTCCCAGTTGGCCGAGGTATTTTCCCAGGACGCGACCTCGCACCGCATGTGCGAGAGTCGAAATCTGTCTGGATCCGGCCAATTACCCACCATGGGAGCGGCAAGAGACGGCCGGATCAATGCTGGCACGCTTTGCAGCCCCGGACGTTGACCTGCGGCAAGGACGTTGCCACGCCGTCAATGGCTCGCGGCGGGCGCCGGATCGACGCGGGCCGCGCAGAACTTGTACTCCGGAATCTTGCCCCAGGGATCGAGACGCGGGTTCGTGAGCAGATTGGCCGCCGCCTCCGTGTAGCAGAACGGCAGGAAAACGACCCCCTCCGGCACCTCGCGCGCCTTGCGCGCCATCATGGTGACCGCGCCGCGCCGCGTTTCGACGCGCACCGGGTCGCCCGGCATGATGCCCAGCCGCTGCATGTCGCGCGGATGCAGGCAGGCGATCGCCTCCGGCTCGAGCGAGTCGAGCACGCGCGAGCGTCGCGTCATCGCGCCGGTATGCCAGTGCTCGAGCAGTCGCCCGGTCATCAGCACCATCGGCCAGCTCGGATCGGGCAACTCGTCGGGCGGCGTCAGGCCGGCCGGCACGATGTGCCCGCGCCCGTCCGCGGTGGGGAAGCCCTCGGCGAACAGCACGTCGTGGCCGGGTGCGTCCGGCGCGTCGGACGGATAGGTCACGCTCTCCTCGCGCTCCAGCCGCTCCCAGCTGATGTTGGCGAGCGACGGCATGACGCTGGCCATTTCCGCGTACACCTCGCGGGGATGCGTGTAGTGCCAGTCGAGGCCGATGCGCTTCGCAAGTTCCTGCACCAGCTCCCAGTCCTGGCGCGCCTGGCCTGGCAGCGGGATCGCCGGCCTGCCGAGCTGGACCTGGCGATTGGTGTTCGTGTACGTGCCGAGCTTCTCCGCATGTGACGACGCCGGCAGGATGACGTCGGCCAGCGCCGCGGTTTCCGTCAGGAAGATGTCCTGCACGACCAGGTGCTCGAGCGCCGCCAGCGACTTGCGCGCGTGCCGCTGGTCCGGGTCGGACATCGCCGGGTTCTCGCCGAGAACGTACATGCCCTTGATCCGGCCCTCGAGGATGGCGTCCACGATCTCGACGACCGTCAGGCCGCGCTCGGGATTCAGCGGCCGCCCCCAGAGCGCCTCGAACTGCGCGCGCACGGCCTCCAGCTCCACCGAGCGATAGTCCGGATAGACCATCGGGATGAGGCCGGCGTCGGAAGCACCCTGCACGTTGTTCTGGCCGCGCAGCGGGTGCAATCCGGTGCCGGGCCTCCCGACCTGTCCCGTAATGAGGGCCAGCGCGATGAGGCACCGCGAGTTGTCGGTGCCGTGCACGTGCTGACTGATGCCCATGCCCCAGAAGATGAGCGAGCGCGGCCCGCGCGCATAAATGCGCGCCACCTCGCGGATGGTCGCAGCCGGAATGCCGGTCACGTCCGCCATCTTCTCGGGGGCAAAGTCGGCGACGTTCGCCTTCAGTGCCTCGAAGCCCGACGTGTGCGCCTGGATGTACGTTTCGTCCGTCAGGCCTTCCTCGATGATCGTGTGGAGCATGGCGTTCAGCAGCGCCACGTCCTGGCCCGGCTTGAACTGCAGCATGTAACGGGCGTGGCGTGCCAGCTCCTGCCGGCGGGGGTCGATGACGATCAGCGCGGCGCCTCGCTTCGCAGCCTGCTTCAGGAACGTCGCCGCGACGGGATGGTTCTGCGCGGGCCGCGCCCCGATAACGATGATGCAGTCGGACTCCATGGCGGCAGTAAACGGCGCCGTCACCGCGCCGGAGCCAATGCCCTCCATCAGTGCCGCCACCGAGGAGGCGTGGCACAGGCGCGTGCAGTGATCCACGTTGTTCGTCCCGAAGCCCTGCCGGATCAGCTTCTGGAACAGATAGGCCTCCTCGTTCGTGCACTTCGCCGACCCGAAGCCGGCGATGGCCGAGCCGCCGTCGCGATCGAGGACCGTCTTCAGGCCCGCGGCCGCCCGCTCGAGCGCCTCGTCCCAGCTCGCCTCGCGGAAGTGCGTCCCCGGGTTCGCCGGGTCGACGGCATCGTCCCAGCGCTTCGGCACGCCCTCGCGGCGCACCATCGGCACCTCGAGGCGATGCGGATGGTGGACGTAGTCCCAGCCGAAGCGTCCCTTGACGCACAGGCGATTGCGGTTCGCCGGCCCGTCGCGCCCGTCGACCTGCACGATCCTGTCGTCCTTCATGCGCATGGTCGTCTGACAGCCGACGCCGCAGTACGGGCAGACGCTGTTCACGGTTGCGTCCGGATATACGCTGCGCCGGCCGGCCTCGTCGAGCAGGTTCGCCTCCATCAGCGCACCGGTCGGGCAGGCCTGCACGCATTCGCCGCAGGCCACGCAGGTGCTCTCGCCCATCGGGTCGTCGAAGTCGAACACGACCTTTGCCCCGTGGCTGCGATACGCCATGCCGATGACGTCGTTCACCTGCACCTCGCGGCAGGCCCGGACGCACAGGCCGCAGTGGATGCAGGCGTCCAGGTGAACGGCCATGGCGGGGTGGCTGAGGTCGCGCACGGGCGGCGTGCGGGACGGGAAGCGGCTGGTCTCGACGCCGATCGCATCGGCCCATGCCCAGAATTTCGACTCCGGGTCGTGCGAGCTGCGGCGTTCGGGCTGGTCGGCGGCGAGCAGCTCGAACACCAATCTTCGCGACTGCTTCGCCCGCTCGCTGCCCGTCGTCACTTTCACGCCGGGATGCGGCTGGCGGATGCACGAGGCGGCGAGCGTCCGCTCGCCGTCGACCTCGACCATGCAGGCGCGGCAGTTGCCGTCCGGCCGGTAGCCGGGCTCCGGCAGATGACACAGGTGCGGGATGGCGACACCCAGGCGTTGCGCGACCGCCCAGATCGTTTCGCCGTCGTGCGCCTCGACCTCGCGGCCGTCGAGCTCGAAGCGGATCGGCTCGGTCATCGTATCTCCTCCGGGAAATGCTTCATCACCGACAGCACCGGATTCGGCGCGGCCTGGCCGAGGCCGCAGATCGACGCATCCGCCATCACTGCCGACAGCTCGCGCAGCAGCGGTTCGTCCCAGCGGCGCTCCTGCATCAGGCGCGCCGCCTTTTCCGTTCCGACGCGGCATGGCGTGCACTGGCCGCAGGATTCGTCCTCGAAAAAGCGCATCAGGTTCAGTGCGACCTCCCGCATGTCGTCGGCGTCCGAGAGCACGATCACCGCTGCCGAGCCGATGAAACAGCCGTGCGGCTCCAGCGTCCCGAAGTCGAGCGGAATGTCCGCCATGCTGGCCGGCAAGATGCCGCCCGAGGCGCCGCCCGGCAGGTAGGCCTTGAAGCGATGCCCTTCGGCCATTCCGCCGCAGTGCTCGTCGATCAACTCGCGCGCGGTGATGCCGGCCGGCGCCAGTTTCACGCCCGGCTCCCGCACCCGCCCGGAGACGGAGAACGCCCGCATGCCCTGCCGGTCGTGCCGGCCCTGGCGAACGAACCAGTCGGCGCCGTTCTCGACGATCGCCCGCACCCACTGGAGCGTTTCGACGTTGTGGTTCAGCGTGGGCCGGCCGAACAGGCCGCGACTGGCGATATAGGGGGGGCGGTTCCGCGGATAGCCGCGCTTGCCCTCGATGGATTCGACCATCGCGGACTCTTCCCCGCAGATGTAGGCACCGGCGCCGCGCCGCAGCTCCAGTGGGCAATGCGCCATCAGGCCCGCGGCGGCAACCTCTGCGAGCTCCGTGCGCAGGATGGCGTGCGCCGCGGGATATTCGTCGCGCAGGTAGATGTAGCCGTGATGGCAGCCGCCAGCCCAGGCGGCGATCAGCGTGCCCTCGATGAACCGGTGCGGGTCACCCTCGAGAAAATGCCGATCCTTGAACGTGCCGGGCTCGCCCTCGTCGGCATTGACGGTGAGCAGGCGCGGCGCAGGCTGCTCGCGCACCACCGACCACTTCCGGCCCGCCGGAAAGCCGGCGCCGCCGAGACCGCGCAACCCGGCATCCGACAGGATGGCGATGATCTCCCCGGCGGTCCTGCGTCCGGCCACGCAGGCCTCGAGCAGCGTATAACCGCCCGCCTGTCGATAGCTCTCGAATCCGATGTAGTCCGGTATTGCCGGCGCCGTGTCGCCCGCTTCCACGGCCGCGGCAACTTTCTTCGGCGTTGCCGCGTCGACGTAGCGGTGGCCGATGCTGGCGACGGGTGCCTCCGCACAGCGCCCCATGCAGGGCGCACGTACGACGCGATGACCGGGGCCCTCGGCTGCCCGCAGTGCATCGAGCAGCCCGTCTGCGCCCGCCAATGCGCAGCTCAGCGAATCGCACACGCGCACCGTGACTGGCGGCGGCGGCGCCTCGCCCTCGAGCACGACGTCGAAGTGCGCGTAGAAGGTGGCCGTTTCGTAGACCGCAGCCATTGGCAGGCGCAGCTCCTCGGCCAGCGCCGCCAGATGACGCGCGGAAAGATGGCCGTAGCGGTCCTGGATCCCATGCAGGTGCTCGATCAGCAGATCCGGACGGCGCGCCGCGTCACCCAGCAGCGCCTGCACCTCGCCCAGGGCCGCCGGATCGACTTCGCGTCCCCGGGGCAGGGCCGCCGACTTGCGGCGGCCGGACGCCGGGCGCATCCGGCGCTCCAGCGCGCCCGCGTTGGCAGGGCTGTCGGACATCTCGCTCCTGTTTGGCTCGCAACGACGCCGTCCGGGGCGACTGACGTCCGGATCCGCGGTCGCCGGCTCGGGCGTTTGAGGGAGGTCACAGTATAGCGCCGCGGTTTTCCTGGCCAAGATCGAGGCTGCGATTCGACTTCACGGTCGGCGCGGCCTACCTTCCCCAGTTTCCACGAACGAGAGCGTGGCCGCATGCGCCATGGCAGTCGTCCCGTGTCCCCGCTCGTGCTCGCCATTGCGCTGCTGGCGGCGGCCGGCGCACGCGCCCAGGAGCCGGGCGAGCCGGTCGAGCTGGAGCCCGTCGAAGTCATCGGCGTCGTCCCCACTCACGGCGCCGAACTGCCCCGCGCCAGGATCCCCGCGAACGTACAGTCGGCCAGCAGCAGCGAGATCCGGGAATCGCAGGCGGCCGACCTGACGGAATTTCTGAACCAGCAGCTCGGCAGCGTGCACATCAACGACGCGCAGAACAACCCGCTGCAGAAGGACGTGCAGTATCGGGGCTTCGTCGCCTCGCCGCTGCTGGGCCAGGCACAGGGACTGTCGATCTACCAGGACGGCGTGCGCCTCAACGAGCCGTTCGGCGATGCCGTCAACTGGGCGACCATCCCCGAGTCGGCGATCGCCTCACTGGACCTGATTCCGGGCTCCAATCCGCTGTTCGGCCGCAACACGCTGGGCGGCGCGCTCTCGATTCGGACGAAGACCGGCTTCACGCATCCGGAGACCGGGGGCGAGCTCGTCGGCGGCTCCTTCGAGCGCTATACCGCCCAGGCCGAGACCGGTGGTCAGCGAGGCAACTGGGGCTGGTTCGCGACCGGCGAGTTGTTCGACGAACAGGGCTGGCGCGACTACTCGCCGACCGAGGCGCACAAGCTGTTCGGCAACCTGAGCTGGCTGCCCGGCGAGGCCACGAGATTCGACCTGAGCCTCAACCTGGCGCAGACCGACCTGATCGGCAACGGCCCGGCGCCGGTCGAGCTGCTCGAGCAGGACCGGGATGCCGTATTTACCCGCCCGGACATCACGGACAGCGACCTGCTCATGTTCAACCTGCGCGGCTCCCGCGACGTCTCGCCTGCCCTGCGGCTGACCGGCAATGCTTACTGGCGGACGACCGACACGAGCACGCTGAACGGGGACGAGTCGGATTTCGCGCCGTGCACTGCCGACCCGGCGCTCGTATGCGACGACGATCACGGCGAGCAGGAGATCGTGACGGATCCGCTGCGCGGCCCGGTTCCCGCCACTGTCGCCACCGTTGGGGATGCGCACGAGGGAGGGTCGTTCCCGGCCGCGATCAACAACCGGGGCGACACGGAGCAGGACGGCTACGGCGCCTCCATCCAGGCGGGACTGACGCACGACCTGGCCGGCCGGGAGAATCAGTTCATCTTCGGCGTCGAATTCGATCGGGGCGACATACGCTACCGCCAGAGCAGCGAGCTGGGGCGGCTGGACGAGACGCGGCTGGCACTGGGCAGCGGATTCTTCGCCGGCGACCGCCGCACGGACGTCGAGTCGATGGTGAAGAACTTCAGCCTGTACTTCATGGACACGTTCGCCGCAAGCGAGGCGCTGTCTCTCACGCTCGCCGGACGCCTCAATCGCACCCGCGTCGACATCGAGGATCGCTCCGGGCTGGAGCCGGAGCTGGACGGCTCACACACGTTCAGTCGCGTCAATCCGGCGGCCGGTGCCACGTACGCCGTCTCACCGGCGATCAACCTGTTCGGTAGCTACAGCGAATCGAACCGCACGCCGACGCCGTCGGAGCTCACCTGTGCCGATCCCGAAGACCCCTGCCGGTTGCCGAACGCCTTCCTGGCCGATCCGCCGCTGGACGACGTCGTGGCCAGGACCGTCGAGGCGGGCCTGCGGGGCGAGATCGGCCTCGCGATGGATTACGCGATTTCGCTGTTCAACACCGAGAACGACGACGACATCCTGTTCATCACCCGCGGCAACATCACCGGCGCGGGCTTTTTTGCGAATGCCGGTGACACGCGCCGGCGTGGCATCGAGCTGCAGCTCGCCGGCACGCTGGCCGAGCGGATCGACTGGTTCATCAACTACAGCCATCTGCGAGCCGAGTTTCGCGAACGCTTTCTCGTGGCCAGCGAGGAACACGAATTCGCCGATGCCAATGGCCAGATCCAGGTCGAGCCCGGCGACCGCATCCCGCTGATACCGGAGCACGTGCTGAAGGCCGGCGTCGACGTCCAGGTGCGGCCGGACGCAAGCGTCGGCCTGAACGTCGTCTACAACGGTGACCAGGTACTGCGCGGCGACGAGTCCAACCAGCTCGGCCGGATTGCCGGCTACGCCCTCGTCAATCTGAGCGGCCGCTACTGGCTGAGCGACCGCTTCGCGATCGTCGGCCGGGTCACCAACCTGTTCGACAAGGAGCACGAGACCTTCGGCCTGCTGGGCGAGGAGCCGGGCGACGTGCTGCTGAACGACTTCGAGGACCCGCGCTTCCTCGGCTCCGGGCCGCCCCGCGCGTTCTGGGTGGGCCTGTGGGCGTCGTTCTGACGGGCCTCGTCCAGCGCTCGCGGCTCAGTCGTCGTCGTCCTCGTCCGCGCCCTCCGACCCGGTCGAGGCCTCGAGCTCCAGCATGGGCACGTTGAAGCGTTCCAGCAGCTCGGCGATGTCGTCCGCGTGCTCATCCATCAGCTTTTCGAGCTCCCGCTTGCCCTCGGAGTCACCGTAGCGCACGCCGGCCGAGATGGCGTAATCGAAGCGGATGCCCGGCTCGGATTCCAGCGGCACGACGACCAGCTCGGTGGATTTTGCACGTTTGGCGAAATAGCCGGCGATGGGTCCCCAGATGACGACCGCGTCCAGCTCGGCATTGACGAGCGCCTGCTCCACGACTTGGCCGGGGTAAGCCTGCGGATCCCCCGCCATGGCAGGATAGGGCACCATCTGCCGGCCCAGCCCGTGCCTGGCGAGCCATACCGCCCCTGGCGTCTGATCGAAGACCCCAATGCGCAACTTGCTCTTGCGCGTCGCGTCCAGCCCAAGGAAATCGGCGCCGCTCTGAACGTCGTCCAGACCCCGGCCGCGGGCGTAGACGAGCGCGTACGTTGAGCGGTAGTAGGGCTTCGTGGTCTGGAGCAGGTCGAAGCCCTGCGCGACACCCATCACGACGTCGCACTTGAAGACGCCGTTTTCGTCCTTCGCCTTGAGCGTATTCCGGACAAAGCCCATCCGCTGGGGGAACCACGTGTACTCCAGCTCCAGCCCCAGTGAGTCGGCCCATAAAGCCGCCAGACGATTCTCGAACCCGTGGTGGTCCCTGTCCGAGAACGGCAGGTTGTTGGGATCCGCGCAGACCCTGAACGCGGTGCGCCCGGAGCCGGCCTCCGCGGACACGGCCGCGCCGGCGAAACCGAGCAACGCAATGCAAAGGACGGCGTGCCTCACATCATTTCTTCCATTGGGGCCGGCCGGGCTTGAGGGCGCCGTCCGATCTCGCCTGCAGATACACGTACAGCTCGTCGATGAACCCCTTGACGTTTGGATTCTCGCCCCAGCCGGGCATGACGCCCATCTGACCCTTCATTCCGTTTTTCACGACGTCCTCGAACCGCGGCTTGTCGATGACCCTCAGGCGTTCGACGAGGCTGGGTGCAAACGAGCTGCCGACGGCGTCCTGGCCGTGACACACGTGGCACGTCGCGTGATAAGTGCGCCAGCCGACGTAGGTGTCCTTGTCGGTCAGGCACACTGCCTGGCCGTTCTCGTCCTTCTGTTCGCAGTCCACCGTGTAGGGCTTGTCGGTCGCTACCTCTTCTTCCGCGCCCCCGCCCGCGCCCGCGTTCGCGAAAGGCAGGACGGCGATGCCGACTGCGAAGCTCAGGCCCGCCAGGAGGCTGGTCAGCCGGGATGAATAGTGCGAGTTCATGGCTCTCCTGTCCCAGGTTCACAAGAAACCCCCGGCTGCCTGCGGCAGCCGGGGGCGATAGGATCACACAATCCAGCCGAACGTGTCAGTCCGGCAGGGCGAAGACGGTCAGGACACCGCCAAGCTGCGTGTACTTGTCGAGCGACTTGTACGCACCGACGGCACCCAGTCCTTCCGTATCGCCGGTCAGTCCGGCGGCCATGCCGATGCCGGCCCACCCGCCGATACCCGACAGCACGCCGACGTACTGCTTGCCGTCGTAGCTCCAGGTATTGACGTTGCCGATGATCCCGGATGGCGTCTTGAACCGGTACAGCTCCTTGCCGGTCTTCGCGTCGACGGCCTTCAGATAGCCTTCGAGCGTACCGTAGAAGACCACGTCACCCGCCGTCGCCAGAGCCCCACTCCACACCGAGAAGCGTTCGGGCAGCGACCAGACGATCTTGCCGGCCGACGCGTCCCAGGCAATGAAATTGCCCAGGTGCGTGCTGCCGTCGCCGGTGACCTTGCCCGCCGGGAACATGCTTAGCGTCGCGCCCACGTACGGCTGACCCGCGACGTACTCAACCTCGAACGGCTCGTAGTCCATGCAGACGTGGTTCGTCGGCACGTAGAAGAGCTTCGTCTTGGGTGAGAACGCGGCCGGCTGCTGGTCCTTGGTACCCAGCGCCGCAGGACAGATGTTCTTCGTGTTGGTGTCCTGTCCTCCCTTGTCGGTGCTGTACTTGTCGACGACCTGCGGGCGGCCCGTCTTCATGTCGACCTTCGTCGCCCAGTTCACCGCGGGGTCGTACTTCTGCGCGACCAGCAGCTCGCCGGTCTCGCGGTCCAGCGTGTACCCGAAGCCGTTCCGGTCGAAATGCACCAGTGCCTTGCGCTGCTTGCCACCGACGGCGATGTCCGCAAGGATCATCTCGTTGACGCCGTCATAATCCCACTCGTCGTGGGGCGTCATCTGGTACACCCACTTCGCCATGCCGGTATCGAGATCGCGGGCGAAGATCGTCATGGACCAGCGGTTGTCACCCGGGCGCACCACTGGGTTCCAGGTGCCCGGATTGCCGCTGCCGTAGTAGACGAGGTTCAGGTCCGGGTCGTAGGAATACCAGCCCCAGGTCGTACCACCGCCGAGGTGCCACTGATCGCCTTCCCAGGTCTTGATGCTGGAGTCGGCGCCCACCGGCTTGCCGAGGTGCGTGGTCTTCTTCGGGTCGATCAACGTGTCCTTGTCCGGCCCGACGCTGAAGGCCTTCCAGGCCCGCTTCCCGTCCTTGATGTTGTAGGCAGCCACGAAGCCCTTGACGCCGTACTCACCGCCGCTGATGCCGGTGATCACCTTGTCCTTCACGACCAGCGGTGCGTTGGTGTTGGTCTCGCCCTTCTTCGGGTCGCCGTTCTTGACCTTCCAGATTTCCTTGCCGGTCTTCGCGTCCAGCGCGACGAGGTTCGTATCCGCCTGCTGCAGGAAGATCTTGCCATCGCCGTAGCCGAGGCCGCGGTTGACGGTGTCGCAGCACATGACCGGTATCGTCTCGTCCGCATCCTGTTGCGGCGCGTACCGCCAGATGATGCTCTGGTCCTTCAGGTCGATCGCGAACACGTTATTGGGGAACGGCGTATGAATGTACAGCGTGTTGCCGATCACCAACGGGCCGCCTTCGTGGCCGCGCAGGACTCCCGTCGAGAACGTCCAGACCGGCTGCAAGTCAGCGACGTTGCCTGTATTGATCTGGTCGAGCTCACTGTAACGTGTACCCGCGTAATCGCCCCCAAAAATGGCCCAGTTATTGGGGTCATCCATGAGCTTCATCAGCTCAGGATTCGCCGTCGTCATTGCGGGCAGCGAGAGCGCTGCTGCAACTGCGACGACTGTCATGGATCGTCTCATCATCTTCGCTACTCCTCTTATGGCGCTTCAGAAACCCCTGCGGCTCGGATAACGGGAAGTCGCCGGTGGACCACGTTGCAACGCCGGTCAGCAGCTCATCTCGTCAATGCCGGCGCCGAGGCGCCGTCCCGTCTATCCCGAGCTTGCGCACCGGCCGCGCGAGCTGACGGCACACGCCGTCGATGCGATCACCGGAAACGCCCTCTTTGTTATTGGTAACAACCTGCTATTACCGCCCTTCTGACGGCCGTACTGATCTGAAACAGGAACTTTCCGCCTCTTCGATCACGTCAACGTACTTTTCCGCGAGTTCTTCCGCTCCTTCGGGATCCCGGAACATGCCGCCCCGCTCGCCCGGGAAGCCCTGGAGCTGCGCCAGCACCTCTGCCGCCTCATAGTCGTCGTAACTGAACTTCGTGGCGATCTTGTCGATACTGCAGACACAGGCATACATGGTTTCGTATGCCGGACCTCCGTGATAATCCATGCAACGCAACACGTACTCGACACGTGCCTGCGTTGGGAAATCGTTCGCTTGTCCACTCAACGGCGCGAGCACACCCGCGACCAGGATCCCGAGGGCAATTTTCACATTCGATTCCGTTCGTGGTCGATCCGGGTTGTTGGGTTTCCGCTGCAGCCCGCACAGGTCTCTGCCCTGCGGCACTGCATCAGTCCCACCTCTTTGACAAATGTAGCCGGCTTCGGACAATTCGCCAGAAGTCAGTGCGACTCGATTCCCACACCTGTTGCTGCAGCGCATCGTCAGCGTCCCGGCGTGCGGGTGCAGCATGAGCGGCCGTGATCGACTCCGGGAGTCTAGTCGCTGTGGCGACCCCCCTCACTTTTCGTTCTGGTCAGCACGGTGCTGGTCAACCACGTCGTGTATGGCATCGATCACGGTTCCGGGCTCGAGGATCTGGACGTAATGGCCCGGCGTCCGCGCGATGACGTGCCGAGAGCGCTGGGCACGCCGCGCCAGATCCCGCTGCATGTCCATCCAGATCGCTGCCCGCGCCGCATCGGACGCGCTGGCGTCGGCCGCGCCGTCGGCGATCCGGTGCGAGATCACGACCAGCGGCACGTCGGGCAGTGCGCCGATCGGGCCGTCGCCCCGGCTGCTCTGTAGCAGGTAGCCCATCTCGCTGCGCCGGGTAACCATGGACCGCACCCGGGCCGAGAACGCCTGCGCCACGACCCGCACCTCCTCCGGGAGCCCCTCGGGCACCACGACCCCCGATTCCCAGGCCACAGTTGCCGTCCACCCGCGCGCTCGCGCCCGGGCGCGCGCCGACGCCACCGCCGCCTGCTCCAGGCGACGGAGCTGGTCTTCGTGCGTTGCATCAATCAGCACCAGTCCGGCCACCCGATTCGGATTCTGCTGCGCATAGCGCTGCACGATCAGTCCCCCGAGGGAATGGCCGACCAGGACGTAAGGTCCGGCCACGCTGCCGTTGCTGAGCAGATGGTTCAGGTCGCTGATGATCGACACGTCGTTGCGAGGCAGGGGTCCGGCATCGCTCCAGGCGTAACCCGCCCGGTCGTACGTGCAGGCCCGGGTCCGCGTCGCCACGGCCGGCTGCACAAGCACCCAGTCGAGCGAGCTGCCGCCGAGGCCCGACTCGAAGACGACCGTGGGCGAGCCGCTGCCCTGGCAATTGAGGTGCAGCCGGTGGTCCCCGACCCAGACGTGCGCACCGGGCGGCGGCGGGTCGAGGTCCGCGATGGCTGCTGCCGACAGGCTCAGCAACAGCAGCGGAAAGGCCACGCGCGTGCTCATGCCGGACCCTCCTGCCTTCCGAGGGGCATCATGCGGCGCACCACCGAATCCCGATAGATGAGCAGATGCGTCAATGCACCGAAAACATGTAGCA
>Ga0268386_10002522_pt1 | contig 13066 bp, 12 predicted proteins | sample RVTome_15_FD_200260 | JGI IMG/M metagenome (GOLD analysis project Ga0268386, IMG submission 200260) | Soil microbial communities from uranium-contaminated site in the Upper Colorado River Basin, Wyoming, United States - RVT150D86... ...
TGCGCCGGACTACACTCTGTGCTCATAGGCCTCTTCCTCTGGGCGTCGGTAAGTGCTTGGTCGCTCTTACTTTATGCACCAGATAGAGGCCTATTTCCATCCCATCGGTGAGATATCCGGGCTAGGCGGTGCCGCCGACCGTGAGCTCGTCGATCTTCAAGGTTGGCTGCCCGACGCCGACGGGCACCGACTGGCCGTCCTTGCCGCAGGTGCCGACCCCGCGATCGAGCGCGAGATCGTTGCCGACCATGGAGATTTTCTGCAACACGTCGGGGCCGTCGCCGATGAGCATGGCGCCCCGGACGGGCCGGGTCACCTTGCCCTTCTCGATCAGGTAGGCCTCGTTCGCCGAGAACACGAACTTGCCGGAAGTGATGTCGACCTGGCCGCCGCCGAAATTCGGTGCGTACAGTCCCTTGTCGACGGAGCGAATGATTTCCTCGGGATCGTGCGGCCCGGCGAGCATGTAGGTGTTGGTCATGCGCGGCATGGGGATGTGTGCGAACGACTCACGGCGCCCGTTGCCGGTAGGCTTGACGCCGGTCAGGCGGGCATTCAGCTTGTCCTGCATGTAACCGCGCAGGACGCCGTTCTCCACGAGCACGTTGTACTGGCCCGGCGTGCCCTCGTCGTCGATTGCGAGCGAACCGCGCCGGTTCGGGATCGTGCCGTCGTCGACGATGGTGCAGAGCTCTGATGCGACCTTGTGGCCGACGCGTCCGGAAAAGGCCGAGGTGCCCTTGCGATTGAAGTCTCCTTCGAGGCCGTGGCCGACGGCTTCGTGCAGCAGGATGCCGGGCCAGCCGGCGCCGAGCACGACGGGCATCGTCCCGGCCGGTGCGGGATCGGCTTCGAGCTGCACGATCGCCTGCCGCACCGCTTCGCGGGCGAACTCCACAGGCAGGTCGCCGGCCAGGAAATAATCGAGGCCGGCGCGTGCGCCGCCGCCCGCGTATCCCTGCTCGCGGCGGCCGTCGGCCTCGAGGATGACGCTGACGTTGAGCCTCACCAACGGGCGCACATCGGCCGCCAGCGTGCCGTCCGCGGCGGCGATGAGGATCAGGTCCTGCGAACTGACGAGCGACACGATGACTTGCTCGACGCGCGGATCGAGGGCCCGCGTGGCGCGGTCGATTTCGCGCAGGAGTGCAGTCTTGTCCTTGTCGGGAATGCTGACCGTCGGGTCGATCGCCGGGTAGAGCTCGGTTGCGGGCAGGCGCGAGGCGATGCGCACCGAACGCGAACCGCCCTGGCGCGAGATTGCGCGCGCGGCCGATGCAGCCTGCGTGAGTGCCGGCAGGATCAGCTCGTCGGAATAGGCGAAACCGGTTTTCTCGCCGCTGACGGCGCGGACGCCGACGCCGCGATCCACGTTGAACGTGCCCTCGCGTACGATGCTGTCCTCGACCGTCCAGCTTTCCTGGCGGCTCACCTGGAAATAGAGATCGGCCGCATCGACGTCGCGGCCGTTGATCACGCGGAGCGCCTTGTTCAGGTCACGCTCTTCCAGCCCGGCGGGCGAGAGCACGCGCGACATCACTTGGTCGACAGGATTGTCCATGATAACTCCAGTTCCTTCCGGTCGGACCTCGGCAAGCAGTTGATTTTATTTCAAGCGCGGGCCCACGAGAAAAAATCAATCGCTTGCCGGGGTCCGACCCGTTGTCAGACTCGACGGTGTTCGAGCACCGGGAAACCCCTGCGGATTTTCTCCGGCAAGATCGGGTCGATCCCGGCGATCACAAGGCCGTCCCCGGCCTCCCTTTCCGCCAGCACGCGGCCCCAGGGATCGATGATCATCGAGTGCCCGAACGTCTGGCGGTCGTTGGGATGCCGGCCGTGCTGCGCCGCGGCGACGACGTACGCAAGATTCTCGATCGCACGCGCCCGCAGCAATGCGTGCCAGTGCGCGGCACCGGTCGTCCGGGTGAAGGCAGCCGCGACGCTGAACACAGTCGCACCGCTGTCGACGAGCCGCCGATAGAGCTCCGGGAAGCGCACATCGTAACAGATCGTGACACCCAGCCGGCCGAGCGGCGTGTCGGCAGTCACGGGCTCTATGCCGCGGTCCATGCTGGCGGACTCGCGATAGGATTCCGCGCTGTCGGGCAGGTCGACGTCGAACAGGTGGATTTTCCGGTACCTGGCGCGCACCTCGCCCTCGCTGTCGACGACGTAGCAGGCGCCGTAGACCAAGGACGGCTGCGCGGATCGCAACGGCAGGCTGCCGGCGACGACCCACATCGAGTGACGCCTTGCCGCTTCTCTTACGAATGCCTGTATCGGACCTTCGCCGTCGCACTCGGCGACCGCCAGCTTGTCTTGGTCGCGGACGCCGACGTAGGCGAAATTCTCCGGCAGCACGGCCATGACGCAGCCTTCGGCGCGCGCCTCGGCGAGCAATTCGCCGGCACGCCGCAAATTGTCTTCGAGCCGATCGCCGCTCGACATCTGGACGGCCGCGACTTTCTGCGTGGCGTGCTCGGTCCGGCTCATGCGCTCACTCCGACGCCCCGATGCAACCGGCCCGCGTACTGACTTCGGCGAAACGCTGGGGATTCGAGGTGTCGATGACCGGGTCCGACCAGCTGCCGTCGATCGCGTAATAGATCTGGCCCATTTCCTGCAGCGGTTTCTTGAAGATCTGCGAGAAGATCAGCAGCGCCGCCGCAACCTGCGGGCCGGCCACCACCGCGCCGACGACGGGCAGTGTGTTGCCGACGTTGGCGCTGACGACGGCGGCCTGCCTGTAGTCCTTCGCCACGAGGCTGGTCTCTCCGACGATGCCCACGTCCGCCGCCGGACCCTTCAGCGACAGGTCGCAGGTATGCGCGACGCCGTCGTCCAGGCGGAAGTTGCCGGTGATCTCGTCGAACACGAAGCCGCGTTCGAACACATCGCGAAAATCGAGGGACAGCCGCCGCGGCAACGCGACGACACTCATCAGGCCGAAAACGCGACCGGCACCGGGCTCGACGTCGTCGAGCTGTCCCGTCCCGAAGTGCACCCGCACATTGCCGTCGAGACTGGCCAGGAAGTCTTCACGCGGCCCGCCGGACCAGCTCACGTCGAAGTCGATGTCCATGGCCTCGCTTTCGATGCCAGGCTGGTAGTCGAGTTGCTCCAGGGTACGTTCGACGTCACTGCTGGTGAGCTGCGCCTCCAGGTAGCTGCGCTGTCCCGTCGGATCGGATTCGTCGACGATCCAGCCGGCGCTGCCACCGATATCGAAGCTCGCGCTCTCGGCGATGAACGAGCGGGCCTCGAGGCCGAGCGCCGTCCTCGCGAAATCCGCCTGCAGGCTGCCCAGGTGCCGGTTGCCGAGGGAGAATTGCCCCGCGCTCACCGTGATCCGTGGCAGCCCGCGGGGATCCGCGAACGGCTGAGCCTTCGTGTCCGCACCTTCTTCGGCGCCGGGGAGGACCAGCGTTTCCATCTCGAGCAGGATAGGGCGCTCACCGTCGAGTTCGTAGGGAATCGAGATCGTCCCGACGGCCTGTTCGCCTTCGAGCTGCACCGCCCAATCGAGCGCGCTGCGATTGACGACGAAGTGATGCCGGCCGAGGTGCTGCCCGACCACGCGGAGGCGGTCGACTACGAGATCGATCGAGCGAATGCGTTCGCCGAATCCGGGCGCCTCTCCGTCGCCGCGCGTCAGGTCCAGCCACTCGTCGACGTCGACCTCAGGCGTGCGACCCTCGATGTGCAGTCCGCGGCTCTCCGGCTCTCCTGGCGCGGCGCCGCCCAGCGCCACGACGCCTCGGTCGAAGTCCCACCCGCCGGCGCCGTTCTCGAACGCGAGTGACCAGCGTACGTTGTCCGCGAGGTTACCCGCCGATTCGATGCGATCGCGGACCGGAAAACGGATGGTGGCCGACAGCGACCGGGGTGTGGCCGCCGTCTTGCCGAGCGGCGGCGGCGTGTGTACGGCCATGCCGGACAGGTCCGTCGCGATCGCGATCTCGACCGGCGCCGGCTGAGCGGATCCCGCCCGCGGAAAACGTAGCGACAGGGAATACGGCGTCGCGCCTTCGATCAGCCCGTCGATCGGCAGGTTGAGCTCGCGGCCGAGGTCGGCGGCACCCACCGTGCCGGCCGCGTAGACCGCGACGTCGTAGGCCGGATCGTCGAGGCGGGCCAGGTCGACCTCGACCGGCTGACCCAGAAACGTGCCATGCAACGCCTCCGCCTGCAGGCTGCGGCGGCGGATCATGACTGCACCCTCGAGTTCCGTGACCGGCGCCGGAAACCCGGCGATGCGCACGCTACCGCCTTCGGGCCGGATCACCGCCGTCACCTGCCAGTTCTCACGATCCAGGATCGGATAGACGAGATCGAGGGTGAACGAGGCGTCGCCGTCGACGCTGATGCGGTCGAGATGGCCGCCGAACAACGTCGCGATCGGACTCTGCCGCGAGAAATCGCGGATCGTCTCGAGCGTGCCGTCCGCGGTCGCATCGATCCGCAGCACCGGGTTGCGCAGGTCCGGTATCTCGACCCGTGCGTCGACCGTAGCGTTTCCGAGCGTCGAGGCGACGTTGCGCTCCGTGTAAAGGCGTGTCTTGTCGACGACCAGATCAAGGTCGGCGATGCGGACTGCGGGCCACTTGTCGTGATAACGAAGGGTCGCATCCTCGAGCCGTGCGTCGATCCTGAACACGCCGTCGCCGTCGTCGAAGGGAAAGCGATCGAGGGCACCGACGATGCGCGTGGAACCTCTCGGCGCGCTACCCGCGACGAGTGCGTTGGCCAGCCAGCGGTGGAGCGCCGGCTTGATCGGCCCGGCCGGCAGGTAACGACGGGCAGCCGACAGGTCGCTGACGCTCCAGTTGCTTTGCAGGTCGACGACCGGCGAAGCGCCGTCGGCGGGCAGCGTGATGTGCAGGCTGCTTTCGGAATCGAGGTCGGCGTTCGCGAGCCGCACGCTGTCCGACAGTATGGTGATGCCGTCGCCGCCGCGCCGCCAGATGATCGTGCCGACGGCACGCTTGAGATCGACGGGCTGCGGTAACCAGGCCGACAGATCGAGCGTCATCTCCTGCGCGTTCGCCTCCAGCCGGCCGCCGCTCTGGTCCGCGCGCAGACTGCCGCTGAAGCCGCGAAAGCCCGGCCAGTCCCCGAACGAGGCGATTCCGACCCGGTCGACCGTTGCCGCCACGTCGAACTGCTCGACGTCGCCGTCGACCCTGCCGACGGTGGCGGAAAGGTCCCGCACGACGCCGGACGGCGCGATCTCCATGAGCCGCATACGCCAAGTTTCGGGAAACCACGGGGCGAGATGCCGCCAGTCGCCCAGGTCCATCCAGGTGGCGCTGCCCTCGATGCGCTGCATGCTGCCCGGGCTTTCTTCGGCGACGCGCAACTGCAGCGACGATTGCGGCCACTCGCCGTCGACCGTCGCGAGCACGAAGTCATCCGCGGCGACCAGCCATTCGCGCTCACGCCGCGCGAATTCGACCCGCCCGCGCGCCGAGACCGGCTGCTGGTCCGGCGCGGCCGCCGCGACGATGTTGTTCATGACGAAATTGGCGGTCGCGCGGTGAATGCCCTCGGCCGTCAGATCGAGCCACAGACTCAGGTCGACACTGCCCGATCCGAATGTCACGGGGCTGTCCGGCCAGCGTGACGAAAGGCCGGCCGCATTGAGTGCGCTGCCCTCGATGAAGAACTGCCAGGGACTCGCGGTCGAGCCCACCGCGCGCCGCTGGCTGGCGGCAACCTGCATTCGGCCACCCAGTTCCGCCGGCAGGCGCAAAATCGCGTCGAAGCCGCGATGACTTTCGTCACGGCTGTAATTCATCGTCTGGATATCGAGCGACACCGAAAGATTGCGCTCCGGCTGACGGATGTTGACGCGGATGTCGTCGCCGACGACCGTCAGGGGTCCTGCCGGCCCGGACGCCCCCATTCGCGCTTCGATGAATTCGTCGACGTCGAAGCCCTGCACGCGCCAGCCGTCCGATGCGTGCGTCACGTCGATGACGGTGTCGTGAATCAGTATCCGGTCCGCTACGAGTTCGCGATCGAGCAACAGGCGTGCGAGAGCGACGCCGACGCTGACCTCCTCGGCCTGCAGCAGCGTCACGTCGTCCTCACGCGCCATCAGCCGCGCGTCGTAGAAATTGAGCTCCGGGCCGCTCAGGCGCCAGCGGGCATCCATACCGGAGAATTCGACGCGCAGGCCGATCGCGGAATCGGCCCACTCCTTGATCTGCTCCTGATATTCGGGGAGCCTGGGCAGCATAAGGCGAAACAGGCCGACTGCAATCGCCAGCACGATCACCGCCGCAGCGGCGGTGTATGCCAGGTAGGTCACGAGCTTTCGCAGCAGCTTCTTCATTGCTTCCTAGACGAGCACGACGTCAAACTGGTCCCGCAGGTACAGTGACTCCGGTTGCAGGCGGATCGTCTTGCCGATCCGGGATTCCAGTTCCGCCAGTCCGTTCGCCTCGTCGGTCAGCAGCAGCTCGATGACGTCCTGATGCGCCAGGACCAGTATTTCGTCGAACTTGAACTGGCGGTGCTGCCGGATGATCTCGCGGAATATCTCGAAACAGACGGTGGCGGACGTCATCACGAAACCCCGTCCGTTGCAGTTTGGACAGTCTTCGCACAGGATGTGCTGCAAGCTCTCACGGGTCCTCTTGCGGGTCATCTCCACCAGCCCGAGCGGCGACACCGGGGTTGTCTGGTGGCGCGCATGGTCGCGGCTCATCGACTGCTCGAGGACCTGCAGGACCCGTTTGCGGTGCTCCTCCTCTTCCATGTCGATGAAATCGATGATGATGATGCCGCCCAGGTTGCGCAGCCTGAGCTGGCGCGCGATGGCGACGGCGGCCTCCAGGTTGGTGCGGAATATAGTCTCCTCGAGGTTGCGGTGGCCGACGTAGCCGCCCGTGTTGACGTCCACCGTGGTCATCGCCTCCGTCTGGTCGAATATGAGATATCCTCCTGATTTCAAAGGGATACTTCTGTCCAGAGCTTTGCGGATCTCGTCCTCGATACCGTGCAGGTCGAAGATCGGCCGGCGCGGCGTATAGAGTTCCAGCTTCGGCGCGATCTGCGGCAGGAAGGTGCTGGTGAACGTCTGCATGTGGGCGAAATCCGCCTCGGAATCAATCAGGATGCGTTCGACCTCGCTGGTGACCAGGTCGCGCAGCACGCGGATCGGCAGGGGCAGGTCCTCGTGCACCCGTGTTTTTACCTCGCCTTTCCTGCACTGTTCCTGAACGACGGCCCACAGCTTCTGCAGGAAGCGGAGGTCGGCGCGGAGCGATGCCTCCGTCGCATCCTCCGCTGCAGTCCTGACGATGACGCCACCGTTCTCCCCTGTTTCGGCCAGCATGTCCCCCGCCAGTGCCCGCAGCCGTTCCTTTTCCTCTTCATCCTCGATACGCCAGGAAATACCGACGCCGTTGCCGTTCGGCAGGTAGACGAGATAGCGCGACGGCAGGGTGATGAACGTCGACAGCCGCGCACCCTTGTTGCCGATGGGATTCTTGACCACCTGGACCAGGAGTTCGTCGCCTTCGCGGACCAGCCCGCGGATGTCGGGAACCGGGGCACCCTCGTTCTCGGCCGGCGAGACCTGCCGCGCGATGTCGGATGCATGCAGGAAGGCAGTTCGCGCCAGTCCGATGTCGACGAAAGCCGCCTGCATGCCGGGCAGCACCCGGCACACACGGCCCTTGTAGATGTTGTTCAGCAAACCGCGGCGAGCCGCCCGCTCGATGTAGATCTCCTGCAGGACGCCATTCTCGAGCAACGCCGCCCGGACCTCCCGGGGGGTGACGTTGATCAGGATTTCCTCTTTGGACGACTCGTCTACCAACGCCTCAGCTCCCGTCGCGCATGCACGGCATGAGATCGAAGCCGGCCCGTCGCAGCAGTGCGGCGGTCTCGAACACCGGCAAGCCGACGACGCCCGAGTAGCTTCCGGTCAGGGACTCGACGAATATCCCGCCCCTGCCCTGGACTGCATAGGCGCCTGCCTTGCCGCGCGGCTCGCCGGTTTCCCAGTAGGCGCGCGCCTCGGCCGCATCGATCGCCCGAAACGTCACCATCGTGTTGGACATCGCCGACAGCACGCGGCTGTCCGCCGATAACGCGATCGCCGTCAGCACTTCATGGCTGCGACCGGACAACAGGGACAGCATCTCGAGCGCGTCCTCCTGCGATGCGGGTTTGCCGAAGATGCGCGCGCCGAGCGCGACGACCGTATCGGCGGCCAGAACGAAGCGCGCCGCCTGGCCGCGCTCGCGGGCGGCCGAAACCTTCGCGGCGGCCAGCCGCCTGGCCAGCCCGTGCGGTGTTTCACCGCTCCGGGGCGTTTCGTCGATATCGACCCCGGACCAGCTGTGCTCGATGCCGAGCGCGGCGAGGATCTGGTGGCGCCGCGCCGATGCAGAGGCGAGGTGCAGCGACTGGAGAGCAGCAGGCACCATCTTCAGGCACGATGGTAGGGATGCCCGGTGATGACCGTCCAGGCGCGATAGAGCTGCTCGGCGACGAGTACACGGGCCAAACCGTGCGGCAAAGTGAGTTTCGACAGCGACCAGGTAAGGTCCGCACGCGCGAGACAGCCCTCCGCAATGCCGTCCGGCCCGCCGATGACGAAAGCAAGGTCGCTGCCGGCCGCCTGCCACTCGCCCAGCCGCTCTGCGAGCTCGGCAGTCGACCACTGTCGTCCGTGCTCGTCCAGGGCGATGACCTGCTCCGTCGACTTGAGCTTCTGCAGCACCTTCTGCCCCTCGGCCGCTTTTGCCTTTACGACATCGCCGTCGCTCGTCCGCCGTGCGCTGCCGACAACCTCCAGCCGAAACTGCCATTGCCGCGGCATGCGCCGCGCGTAGGCATCGAACGCCTGCGCGACCCAGGCCGGTTGCCGGTCACCGACCGCAATCAGCCGGATGTGCACGGGACCCCCGGAATCTGCCCCGCCTACCGGTCCCGGATCGCCAGGTCGGCCGCCGGCGTGAGCGACCACAGCTTTTCCAGGTTGTAGAAGTCGCGGACCCTCGGCAGCATGACGTGCACCAGCACGTCCTGCAGGTCGAGCAGGATCCACTCGCCGCTGCCGGCGCCTTCGACGCCGTTCGGGCGATGGCCCTGCTCGCGCGAAGCCTCGCCCACGGCGTCGGCCAGTGCCCGCACGTGACGATTCGACGTGCCGCTGGCAACCACCATGTAGTCCGTGACCGTCGTCATCTTGCGTACATCCAGAACCACCACGTCCTTCGCCTTGGTTTCCTCGAGGGTGGACACCACGAGGTTTCTCAGTTGCTCGCTATTCATTCACCCGTCCGTTCCGTGTCTTGATCATCGTTTCCGTTACCGCTCCTCAGACTGTGTCGGTTGACCTTCGCTGCCGCGGCCGTAGCAGCCGCTTTCCAGTATCAGGTCGCGCACCGCGTCCGGCATCAGGAAGCGCGGGTCGCGACCGGCGCCGACCAGCTCGCGGATCTCGGTCGAGGAAATCTCGAGCTGCGTGACGTCATGGATATAAATGTGTCCCGCCTTCGCCTGGTGCAAGTCCCCGATGCGATGCGTGCCGCGGTCGGCCAGCAGCTCCCCCAGCGGGCCCATGTCCGGCGCGCGCCAGCCCGGCCGGTGCGCCACGACGATATGCGCGAGCTGCAGGATTTCGCGCCAGTGGTACCACTTCGGCAGCCCGAGAAAGGCGTCCATGCCGATGATCAGCGCGATCGGCCGCAACGGAAACTCCACCCGGAGCGCCATCAGCGTGTCGACCGAGTACGAAGGCCCCTCACGCGTGAGCTCCCGATCGTCGACCACGAAGCCGTGTTGCGCGGCCGTGGCGACCTGCACCATGCGCAGTCTGAGCCCGGCCTCGGCAATCGGCGCGCCGCGATGCGGCGGCTTGCCGGCCGGCATGAAGCGCACCTCGCCGAAGCGCAGCGCCTGCAGCATTTCGAACGCGGTGCGCAGGTGGCCCAGGTGGATCGGGTCGAAGGTGCCGCCGAAGATGCCCATCGGGGTCATGCACCGGCTCCTGTTGCCGTCGGCCGGAATGTCATGCCGCTTTGGCGCCCGGCACGGCGAGCCCCAGCACGATCTCCGTCGCCAGTTCCCACGGGTCGCCGGGCGACTGTCCCTTGGCCGCCGCGTCGGCGCGGAATGTGAGCTTCAGCAGCCGGTAGAAGTCGTCCACCGAATGCCGGCCGACGCAGGCGCGCACCAGCCCCTGCCGGTTGCGCCACACCCCGGCCTGCGCCAGCGCCTTGCCGAGCTCGCGGCCGTCGCGCACGTTCTCCGCGAGGCGCGTCAGCGTGCGCTGTTCCCGCGCCAGCATGAACACCACCGGCACGGCATCGACGCCTTCGGCGCGGAGGCCACGCAGGATCCGCACCGCACGAGCCGCGTCGCCACCGACCGCCGCGTCGATCAGCTTGAAGACGTCGTACCGGCTGCTGCTCGCCACCGCCGTTTCGACATCCGCGGCGCTTACTGCCCCCGGCCCGAGAAGCAGCCGCAGTTTCTGGATCTCCTGCTCGGCCGCGAGCAGGTTGCCCTCGACCCGGTCGGCGATGAGCCGCACCGCATCGCGGTCCGGGCGCAGTTCGAGCCGCCGCATGCGTTCGGCGACCCAGGCCGGCAGCTCGCGCAGGCCGACCGGCCACACTTGCACAATCGCACCACGCGACTCGAGCGCCTTTGCCCAGGCGGCATTCTGCGCACCCTTCTCGAGTTTCGCCGCCGACACCACCAGCAGCAGGTCCGGGCCCGCCTGCGACACCAGCGCCTCGATGGCGGCGCCGCCCCTGCGGTCCGTCTTGCCGCCCGGCAGGCGGATCTCGAAAATGCGCTTCTCGGCGAACAAAGACAGATTGCCTGCCGCACCCGCGAGCGTTTCCCAGTCGAAACCCGGCATGACGACGTGCAATTCGCGGGTCGTGAAGCCGCGCGCCAGCGCTTCCCTGCGAATGGCGTCAAGTGCCTCGAGCACCAGCAACGGTTCGTCGCCGGTGACCAGGTAGCAGGGTAACAGTGTCTTCTTCAGGGCCGACGGAAGCTGGCTGGCGGGGATTTTCACGCGCGCACGGAGAAGCGGAACAGGCGGCGATGATACATGCGGCGTCTCACCGCAGCCATATCACCCGCCGGCAGATCGAGGTCGGGAACGTTACAGCGATTCATGAGCACTCCGGCCCAGCTGCTCGAGCCCGATCGATTCACCTTCGAGCAACACCGGGATACCGTCGCGAACCGGGTACAGGAGCTTGCCGTCGTCCGTCACGAGCGCCTCGCGCAACGGCTCGGCCACTGTCTCGCCTTCGCGGTTGGCGACCTCGCCGGTGCCGATCGCGGCATTGACCTTCTTCAGCAGGTCGGCTCGCGCCAGCGACAGGCTCTTGTGGGTCACCGGGCAGCACAGTATGCCGAGCAGTCTCTTGTCCATCCTCGTTCCGTGTGTTTCGCGGTCCGCGGGCCCGCGGCGGCCGATGGCGGGCCCAATCTGTTACAATATAACATTTCTGGTGGGCGCCCGGGCGCCCACTCCTCGGCACTCCGAGCATAACGGCTGACCCGCAAGGATGACAGCATGGCCAACGGCACCGTGAAATCGCCGGAAATTCTCGACAAGGCGGCGGTGGCCCTGTCCGGGCTGTGCCTGCTGCATTGCCTGGCGCTGCCGATCGCCATCGTGCTGCTGCCGTTTCTCAACGAGGTCGCTATCGACCAGTGGCACGCGCCGATGCTGCTGGTCGTCGTCCCGGTGAGCGTCTTCGCATTCGCCATCGGCTTCCGGCGGCACGGGAACCACGGCGTGATCGCGTTCGGCGCTGCGGGCATGCTGCTGATGGTGGTCGGCGGCACCCTGGCACATTACCTGCTCGGAACGACGGCCGACCGCATCCTCACCGTTTCCGGCGCGCTGGTGCTGGCAGTCGCGCATTATCGCAACAGCCGGCTGGCGCGCCACTGCCAGGCGCGGGGATCTGCCTAGAGGTCCATTGCACGTATGAGGTCTGAACGGCTCATGCGCTCCAGCAGTTGACGCGCGGCATCGCGAGCTTCGGGCAGCGGGCGGAAACGGGGATCCTCGAGCAGGCAGCGCGACATCAGCTTGACGGCTTCGACGTCGCGCTCCTCTTGCAGCAGGCGCTGCAGATAGAGTTGGGCAAGCATCACGGCGCCGTCCTTCGACTCCCATCTGAACATCTCGCCGAGATACCAGCGCCACGCGGCGTCGTCATGCCCCTCCCGCTGCAGCGCCTCCTGCAGGTGTGCTATCGCACCTCCACGATTGTCGCGCGCGAAGAAACCGTACGCGTGCGTGAGCACGCCGCGACGCGCCTGCCGTCGTCGCTCGTTCAGGACGTCCTCGTCCGGCGCCAGCGGTCCCGGAATCGAGATCGAGACCTGCACGTTACGCTCGAACAGCAATGAACCCGTGAGCGTGAACACGAGGAAAATCGCATAGTAGGCCGCTGCGACGACGACGATTGCCGGCGCCCCGATGGCTTCGAGCAGGCCGATGATCGTGCCCGACAGCAGCAGCGATGCGGGCGCCAGGATATAGCCTGGTCCGCAGGCGACCATCAGGCGAACAATCGCACGCGGATCGAGCGATTCGACCGGGGAACGCGTCAGCGCAAGCACAGCCGCCGATGCAGGCAGCACCGCGATCAGCGCGAGCGCAAACGCCGGGCCCGCGAGCGGCGAAACCTGCCGGTGGAGCAGGACCGCGCCCCATATGGACAGCGCGATCAGCGCCAGCGGCGTCAGCGACCAGAAATTGTCGATCGGGTTGAAAGTCTCGATGCTCGCGACGGGCGCGCTCCGGCCGTGCGCGCGGGCCTCGAGCAGCATGAGCAGGTAGCGCCACAACGCGGGCACGAGGATCGCACCCAGCCACAGTCCCAGCAGGCCGGCCTCGCGTGCCAGCAACGTCAGCAGCGTGAAGACCACGATGGCGATCAGCACGACCGTATCGGTCAGCGGGAATTTCAGCTCCCGGACCAGTCCTGCAGCGAGCGAATTTGCCTGCTTCATCGCACCTGCGGCCTCAGCCGTCGTTGTGCCGCTCCTGCCGCCCCGGCAG
>Ga0268386_10002523_pt1 | contig 13062 bp, 14 predicted proteins | sample RVTome_15_FD_200260 | JGI IMG/M metagenome (GOLD analysis project Ga0268386, IMG submission 200260) | Soil microbial communities from uranium-contaminated site in the Upper Colorado River Basin, Wyoming, United States - RVT150D86... ...
GCGCGTGGTCGTCGCGGCCGGCGCGGTCGAGCAGCCGCTCGTCTTCCCCGGGAACGACCTCGTCGGCGTCGTCCTTCCGGAGGCGGTCCGTCGACTCGTCGGCCGCTGGTCGCTGAAGCCCGGAGACCGCGCGGTGGTCATTGCCGCGGACGAGGGCGCGCTGGACACGATAGGCCTCCTGGAGCAGGCGGGCACCGAGGTCGCGGACGTCGTCGACTTGCGTGAGACGCGGGTGCGCCAGATCGCCGCCAAGGGCCGCACGGGACGCCTGGCCTCGGTCGAGCTCGACGGCCGCAAGGTCGGCTGCGACCTGCTGGTCATGTCGGGCGGCCGCCAGCCGGCCTACGCGCTGCTCGCCCACGCGGGCGCGCGCGTCGAGTACGACCACGGGCGCGGAATCTTCGTTCCAGCCGACCTCCCCGACGGGATCGAGGCGGTCGGGGCCGCGGCGGGCGAGGTTGGCGACGCCGCCGTGCCGGCCGCAACGTTCAACGGCCCCGCGAAGAAGGGCAAGTGCTTCGTCTGCGTCTGCGAGGACGTGACCGACAAGGACGTGAAGCGCGCGATCGCCGAGGGCTTCGACTCGATCGAGCTGGCGAAGCGCTACACGACCGTGACGATGGGACCGTGCCAGGGGAAGCTCTGCCACGTCCCCTCCATCCGTCTCTACGCGCGCGAGAACGAGACGGACGAGGCGACGATCGGGACGACGACCGCGCGCCCGCCGTGGCAGCCGGTCGAGCTCGGCCTCCTGGCCGGCCGCCCGCACGAGCCGGCGCAGCGCACGTCCGTCCACCACCGCCACAAGGAGCTGGGCGCGACGATGATGTGGACGGGGACCTGGCGGCGGCCGCACTCGTACGGCGACCCGGCCCGCGAGGCGAAGAACGTCCACGACTCGCTCGGCGTGATCGACGTCTCCACCCTCGGAAAGTTGCTGATCACCGGCCCGGGCAGCGTCGAGTTCCTCGAGCGCCTCTACCCGAACCGCTTCGGCGACATGAAGCCGGGTCGCATCCGCTACGGCGTCCTCAACTCCGACGCCGGCCGGATCATGGACGACGGAACGATCGCGCGCCTCTCCGAGGAGGACTACTACGTGACGACGACCTCGACGGGCGCCGGCGCGGTCGTCGAGTGGTTCGAATGGTGGAACGCGATCTGGCAGCTCGACGTCGAGATCGTCGACGTCACCGGCGCGCTCGCGGCCCTGAACGTCGCCGGGCCGAACTCACGCGAGCTGATGACACGGCTCACCGACCTCGACGTCTCGGCCGAGGGGTTCACGTACCTCGACGCCAAGCACGCCCAGGTCGCGGGCGTCCCGACCCTGCTCCTCCGCATCGGCTTCGTCGGCGAGGTCGGCTACGAGCTCCACTTCCCCAGCCCGTTCGGCGAGCACGTCTGGGACACGATCCTCGAGCGCGGCGCCGACCTCGGCGCGAAGCCGTTCGGGCTCGAGCCGCAGCGGATCCTGCGCCTGGAGAAGATGCACATCCTCATCGGGCAGGACACCGACTCCGAGTCGAACGTCCTCGAAGCGTCCATGCCGTGGATCGCGAAGCTCGACAAGGATGACTTCGTCGGCAAGTGGTCGCTTGAGCACGTGCTCGAGCGCGGCTTCCGCGAGCAGCTCGTCGGGTTCGAGACCGAGAACGGCGTTGTCCCGCTCGAAGGAGGCCAGGTCGTGATCGACGGGAGGCCCGGCGGCCGCGTGACGAGCGCGCGCTGGAGCGACCACCTCGGCCGGGCGATCGGGATGGCATGGGTGCCGCCGAACCTCGCCGAGGAGGACGCCGAGCTGACCCTCAAGGTGAACGGCTCCGTCGAGAAAGCGCGCGTGCGCCTGCGGCCGTTCTTCGATCCGGACGGGGAGAGACTCCGGTCGTGAGCGCATCCGCAGCTCCCGCCGTCTCCGTCTCCTTTGGGGCACCTCTGGGGCACCCCGGCCCACCACCCGCTTTCGAGCGTACAGCGGAGAAGCGCGCACGTGGCGCGCGGATCGTCACGGAAGCGTGACGGGGGCGTAAGGAGATGGGCCACCTCGACTTCCTCAGTGCCGACCTCGCCTCCGCCGAGGCGATGTGGCGCTCGCCGCTCGAGCGGGCGCTCGCGCACGCTCCTCGCGGCGTCGAGGATCTCTCGCGCAGCGGTGTGCTCGACGTGCGAGGCGAGCTGAACGGGCTCGACGCGGGCGGCGCGGAGGTCGTGCAGCTGACGCCGGAGCGGGCGCTCGTCCTCTGCCCGTTCGAGGAGACAGCACGGCTGCGCACCCGGCTCGCCGGCGCGCGCCGGCTGGTGGTCGACGCCTCCGCCGGCTGGGCGGGGCTCCGGGTCGAGGGCGAGACGCTCATGCGCCGTCTCACCGACCTCGACCTCGACGCGCTCCCCGCGATGGGCCCGCTGGCCCATGTGCAGGCGCTCGTCCTCCGGGACGAAGGCGAGAGTTTCCGCCTCTACGTCGCGCAGGAGTACGGCCACTCGGTGGCCGAGGCGGTCATCGACGCCGCCGAGGGAGTCGCCCGATGAAGGACGTCTTCCGCGTCAGGCGGATGTGGCGTCCGCGGGCGGAGCTGAAGGAACGCTACGACGTGGTCATCGTCGGCGGCGGCTCGCACGGTCTGGCGACGGCGTACTACCTCGCCAAGAACCACGGCATCACCGACGTCGCCGTCCTGGAGAAGAGCTACATCGGCGCCGGTGCGGCGGGACGCAACACGACGATCATCCGCGCGAACTACCGCACGCCGGAGGGCGCCGAGTTCTACAAGGAGAGTGTCAAGCTCTACGAGGGCCTCGGCGCCGACCTCGACTTCAACCTCCTCTTCTCCCAGCAGGGCCACCTGACGCTCGCACACTCCGACCGCGGGATCATCACCGCCGCCGAGCGCGCCGAGGTCAACCAGCTCCTCGGCATCGACTCGCGCGTCATCTACCCGGATGAGATCGCAAAGCTCTGCCCCGAGATGGACCTGTCCGAGAATGTCACGTGGCCGGTGCAGGCGGCGCTCTACCACCCACCCGGCGGGATCATCCGCCACGACGCCGTCGTCTGGGGGTTCGCCCGCGGCGCCGACCGGCAGGGAGTCGAGATCCATCCGTACACGGAGGTCACGGGGATCGAGCGCTCGAACGGCCGCGTCACCGGCGTCGAGACGACACGCGGCCACATCAAGACGGACATGGTCGTGAGCGCGACGGCCGGCTGGTCGACCCTGGTCGCCGACCTCGCCGGCGTGCAGCTGCCGATCACGACCCACATCCTCCAGGCTTTCGTGACGGAGCCCGTGAAGCCGTTTCTCGACGTGGTCGTCGTCTCGTCCCAGATGCACGTCTATGTCTCGCAGACCGACCGGGGCGAGTTTCTGATCGGCGCCGAGATCGAGCCGTACACGACGTACTGCGGCAAGGGGACGTACTCGTTCCTCGAGTACTCGGCGCGCCACGTCCTCGAGCTCTTCCCCCAGCTCGAGCGAATCCGCGTGCTCCGCGCCTGGACGGGTCTCTGCGACCTCTCGCCCGACTACAGCCCGATCCTCGGGAAGACCGAGCTCGACGGCTTCCTCGTCTCCACCGGCTGGGGCACCTACGGCTTCAAGGCGGCACCGATCGTCGGCACGACGCTCGCCGAGCTCGTCGCGACCCGCGAGACGCCGAGGCTGATCGGACCGTTCGCGCTCGAGCGCTTCCACACCGACACCCTCGTGTCCGAGCTGGCCGCGGCTGCGGTCTCTCACTGACCGTCGAAAGGAGCGAGATGGCCACGCAGATGCCGAGCAGCCTCGAGCTCGCCCAGGAGGCGAGCCTCCGCCCGATCGCGGAGATCGCCGACGAGCTGGGCCTCGAGCCCGACGAGTACGACCTCTACGGGAAGTACAAGGCCAAGGTCGACCTGTCCGTCGTGGAGCGCCTCGCCGACCGGCCCGACGGGAAGCTCGTCTGCGTGACCGCGATCACTCCGACGAAGGCGGGCGAAGGGAAGACGACGACGTCGGTCTCGCTGACGCAGGGACTCGGGCACATCGGCCGCAAGGTGGCGCTCTGCCTGCGCGAAGCCTCGCTCGGGCCGGTCTTCGGGATCAAGGGCGGCGCGGCCGGCGGCGGCTACGCGCAGGTCGTCCCCATGGAGGACTTGAACCTGCACTTCACCGGCGACATCCACGCGATCGGCGCCGCGAACAACCTGCTCGCCGCCATGCTCGAGGCGCACCTCCTGCACGGGAACAAGCTCGGGATCGACCCGCTGACCGTGAGCTGGCGGCGCTGCGTGGACATCAACGACCGCGCGCTCCGGCAGATCGTGATCGGGCTCGGCGGCCGCACGAACGGCTACCCCCGCGAGACCGGCTACGACATCACCGCGGCCTCCGAGGTCATGGCCATCCTGGCCGTCGCGCGCGACCTGCACGACCTGCGCAAGCGGCTCGGCGCGATCACGGTCGGCTATACGTGGGAGGGCGAGCCCGTCGTCGCCGAGCAGCTCCAGGCGGCCGGGGCGATGACCGTCCTCCTGAAGGACGCGATCAAGCCGAACCTCGTGCAGACGCTCGAGGGCCAGGCGGCGTTCGTCCACTGCGGGCCGTTCGCGAACATCGCGCACGGCAACAACTCGCTCGTCGCCGACCTCGTCGCGCTCAAGCTGGGCGACTACGTCGTCACGGAGAGCGGCTTCGGCTCGGACATGGGGATGGAGAAGTTCCTCGACATCGTCTGCCGGATCGGCGGCCTCCGGCCGAACGCCATCTGCCTCGTCACGACCGTGCGCGCCCTGAAGCACCACGGCGGCGAGCCCGACGGTGGGCTCGAGGCGGTCGAGCGCGGCGCGGAGAACCTCCGGCGCCACCTCGGGATCGTGCGCGAGTTCGGCCTCAAGGCGGTTGTGGCGGTCAACCGCTTCCCCACCGACCCCGACGACGAGCTCGACGCGGTGCGCAGGCTCGCGCTCGACTACGGCGCGCACTCCGCCGAGCTGAACGAGGCGTTCGAGCGCGGCGGCGAGGGCGCCGCGGGCCTCGCCGAGGCGATCGTCGACGCGGCCGAGCAGCCGAACGAGTTCGACTTCCTCTACCCGGCGGACGCGCCGATCGCCGAGAAGATCGAGGCGGTCTGCAGGCGCGTGTACGGCGCCGACGGCGTCGCCTTCCTGCCCGCGGCCCAGGAGAAGCTGAGGACGTTCACGGAGCAGGGCTACGACACGCTGCCGGTCTGCATGGCGAAGACGCACCTCTCGCTCTCCCACGACCCGACGCTCCTGAACGCCCCAACGGGCTTCACCGTGACCGTGCGGGACATCCGCGCGTACACGGGGTCGGGGTGGCTCGTTCCGCTCCTCGGGGACATGCAGACGATGCCCGGCCTGGGCGTGAAGCCGGCGGCCTTCGACGTCGACATCGACGAGAGCGGGAGAACCGTAGGCTTGTTCTGAGAAGCGGTCGCGGTGAGAATCGCGCCGTGCCCTACACCGAGGTCGCCTTCGAGGAGCTGCTCGACACGATCGCGGCGGAGACGCCCGCGCCGGGCGGTGGCTCCGTCGCCGCCTTCGTGACCGAGATGGCGGCGTCGCTCGCGGCCATGGCGGCGCGATTCGCGCACGACTGGGACGGCGCCGCGGGCGCCGTCGCGCAGGCGGAGACCCTGCGTCACCGCGCCGCGCCGCTCGCGGACGAGGACGCGGTCGCCTACGAGAACGTGCTCACCGCCATGCGGATGCCCCGGGAGCTGGAGCCCGAGGTGCGCGACATGCTGATCGGGGAGACGCTCTCGCGGGCGGCGGACGTCCCGCTCCAGATCGCCGAGTGCGCCGCCTCCGTCTCCGAGCTGGCCGCGGAGATCGCCGTCCGCGGAAACCCGAACCTCCGCGGCGACGCCGCCGCGGCCGCGATCCTCGCGTCGGCGGCGGCCCGAGTGGCCGCCAACCTCGTCGAGATCAACCTGGCCACGGTCGAAGGGGACGAGCGGGTCGAGAGCGCTCGCGCCGTCGTGGCGAGCGCCGAGCGCGCCGCCCGCCGCGCGGTGGACGAGACAGGGTGACCGTCGCGCGCCTTCGGCTTGCTCCCCACGCTCACTGGCCGGTGGGCCAGTGAGCGCCGTCGTCATCGACGGGAGCCGGCTCGCGGAGGAGCTTCGCGGCGACGTCGAGCGCCGCGTTGCCGAGCTCGCCGCCGCGGGCGTCGTTCCCTGCCTCGCCACCGTCCTCGTCGGCGAGGACTATGCGGCGCAGGCATACGAGCGGCGCGTGCGTCGGCTCGCCGAGGAGATGAGCTGCCGCTACGTCTCTGAGCAGCTCCCAGCCTCCGTCGAGGAGGCGGACGCGCTGGCGCTCGTCGGCAAGCTGAACGCGGATCCGCGCGTCTCTGGGATCCTCATCCTGCGTCCGCTGCCGCCGCAGGTCCCCGAGGAGCACCTCTACGAGCAGCTCGACCCGCTCAAAGACGTCGAGGCCGTGCACCCCGAGAACGCCGGCCTGCTGGCGCTCGGCGAGCCGCGCTACACGCCGTCGACCCCGGCCAGCATGTTCTGGCTTCTCGACCGCTACGTCGAGGAGAGCGGGCGCGACCCGGGAACCTTCTACAACGGCCTCGACCTCGTCTTGGTCGGGCGGTCGAACAACGTCGGCAAGCCGGCGCTCTGGCTCGGCCTGGCGCGCGGCGCCACCGTCGTCTCCTGCCACCGCCTCACCGCCCAGGCCGGCCGCCTCGAGGAGCACACGTCCCGTGCCGACATCCTCGTCGTCGCCGCGGGCGTCCCGAAGCTCGTCACCGGCGCGATGGTCAAGGAGGGCGTGATCGCCGTCGACGTCGGCATCAACCCGGTCGAGGACGAGCAAACCGGCAAGGTACGGCTCGTCGGGGATCTCCACTTCGAGAGCGTGGCCGAGCGGGCCGAGGCGGTCACGCCGGTCCCCGGCGGCGTCGGGCCGATCACCGACGTCTGGCTCCTCCGCAACACGGCCGAGGCGGCGGCGCTGCAGGCGGGCGGACGCCGCTAGGAGCGCCAAGCGAGGGCCGGCGCGATCTGCGCCGGCCCTCGCGCATTAGCTCGAAGTTGTTACCAGGGCCCGATGAACGACCCGGTGTGGACGTTCACGATGATGACGACCGCCACGATGCAGGCGACCGTCACGAGCAGCATGAACCGCTCGAAGCCCTTCTTGTGCGTCTGGTTGGGCGGGAACTGGATCTGCTTCTGGCGCGCCACCTTCACCCCTCCCGTCTAGCGCGTGTCCGGGCTGCCGTCATCTCGAGACCTCGCTGTGCGGCGGAGGCGGTCCCGTCACCTCGCCGGCGGGGCTCCAGCGGCCGGACCGGCGGATCCGCTCAGTTGCCTCGGCCAGGCGACGCCCTTCGTAGACGAACCAGCCGATGAAGGCGAGAACGACTGTCGCCGCCCCGAGGATCGTGATCACCCACGTCCCCGTGGAGGCCGCCGTGCTCCCGTAGGCGGCGCCCGCGTCCCCACCGGCGTACGCCCAGTACGCGCCGAGCTCGGGGTCGAAGGCGTCGCCCGCGTACCAGGACTCGAATGGGAAGCTGTCGATCATGCGTTGACGCCCTCCTTCGTTTCGTCAGCGGCCGCGAGCTTGCGCCGGCGATCCTCCACGACCGCCCAGCGCACCGTCGATCCGACCAGCAAGACCAGGAGCAAGAGAACGAGGATCAGGGTCAGCATCGCATCCTGCCTCTCACGCCCTCACCGGGGCTCGGCCCCCGCCGTTCATCTTGGCGTACTCCTCTCTGAGCAAGGCCTCGCTGGGCACCTGCTCGCCGGTCGGGAGCACGATGGGCTCGGGCGACGGAGCGGACTCCGGGAAGAAGTCGCTGCCGTACTCGGCGACGTCGATGCCCTCGAGCTCGACCTCCGGGGAGACCCGCAGGAGGTTGAGCTTCTTCAGCACCCAGCTGACTCCGTAGCCGAGGCCGAAGCCGAGCGGGATCATGGTCATCGCGCCCATGAGCTGGCCACCGAACGAGGTCGGGACGTTGGCGACACCGGTCGGGTAGCCGCCGGCGAAGACCCCCAGCATCAGGATGCCGAAGAGCCCGGCGAAGCCGTGGACGGCGAACGCGCCGACCGCGTCGTCGACGCGCATCTTCTTCTCGATCCAGTTGCCGACCCACACGGTCACCATCGAGCCGGTCAGAGCCAGCAGCCAGGTGAACGACGGGTGGTAGATGTCGGCCCCGCACGAGACCGTGACCGCGCCCGCGAGCGCGCCGGCCATCGTCCAGTACGGATCCGCCTTGCTCGCGAAGTACCCGCCGACGAAGCCGGCCGCGAAGCCGAACGTGAGCGTGAGGCAGAACGCGCTCAGCGTCACGGGCGTGAAGTAGATCGTCACGTAGCCCGGGAACGTCGTCGAGAGCGGCGTGATACAGGCCATGTAGAAGCCGTAGAACCCCGCGTAGATCAGCATCAGGCCGATCAGCGTCAGGTGGATGTTGTGGCCTCTGAACTCGCGTGCCCTCCCCTCCGAGTCGTACTTGCCGATTCGGGGGCCAAGGTTCATCACCACCCCGAGAGCGAAGAAGCCGGCGACACCGTGAACGACCATCGACGCGGCTGCGTCGTGATAGCCGTAGTTCTCGGTCAGCCAGCCCACGCTCCAGCCCCAGGAGGCCGCGAACACCCAGGCGATCGAGCCCAGGCAGACGGTCAGCACCAGGTAGGAGGAGAGGCGGATTCGCTCGATGACCGCGCCGGACATGATCGAGCCGGTCACCCAGGAGAAGACGATGAACGCGACGAGGAACACTCCGAGGAGGTGGTCGCCGAGGTTGCCGCCGGAGCCCGGGCTCCAGGGATAGGTGGCCCCGCAGAAGTCGGGGAAGTTGTCGGGGCCCGACGCGCCCGAGTAGCCGCCGTTCTGGAAGCACCCGTAGATCCACCAGCCGAAGTAGTAGAAGGTCGGCGTCACGACCGCGATCGTGAGGAAGTTCTTGAGAACCGTGGCCATCACGTTCTTCCGCCGCGACGCGCCGCCTTCGTACATCAGGAATCCCGCGTGGATGAGCCACATGAGCGGGATCGAGACGTAGAAGTAGAACTCGGTGAGGATGAGCGAGTCGAGGCCGAGCTGACCCGCCACCTCCTCAGCGCTCTGCGCGAACACGGTGGCTAACACGTCCATCTAGGACTCACTCCCGATCATCAGAGCCCTCCCGACATTCGTGAACAAGGCCGTTTCCCTGACCCGCATCCACCATGGACCACGACTCGAAGCTACCAAGCACGCCGGACGCCATTTTCGGCTCACGCTCCGGGGTCGCTGCGGGGGGTCAGCGTCTCCATAGACGATGGGGCGAGGCTAAAGCGCCCTTCCATCGGCTCCTAGGTAGACCCGGGACATCTTTTCCCGCGTGGATGTGTCGGGTTCGCCTACAGCGGCCTCGGCGGCGAGCGTCAGGTTCTGATCTCGACGACGTCTCCGTTCGAGGCGTCGATCACGACGACGATCTCGTTGAACCGGTCGCCGTTCTCCCGCACCTCCGCGAGTCCGACGACCCACCGCTGCGTGAAGTTCACGCCCTGCCGGAGCAGGCGGACCTGCACGTCGTCCGGCTCGAAGTCGACCTGCTGCTTCGCGATCTCGATCGCCTCGTCCTGGGAGATGTCGAGGCCCTCACGCTGGCAGCTTCGCGACGCGGCGAAGATCAGGAGCAGAAGCCCGGCGACGACGGCGATCCGAAACCAGGTCTGGTCCCGGAGATCTTTAGGCTCGGGAGTGCTTGAATCGGTGGTAGGCACGGACCCCGCGCAGGATGAGGTAGCCGAGGAAGTGGGTGAGGACGACGAACGAGATCCACCAGACCCACACCTTCCAGTGAGGCCGGTACTCGCGCAGCTCGATCACCGTAAGGTAGACGGAGAGCGCGAGAGTCAGGAGCAGGAGAGGCTGAGGCGCCGAGGAGAAGAGCCAGAAAATCAACACGCGTCCATCGTGAGCCACCGGCCTGCGATCTTCAAGCGAGAACGGTCGCGGTCTCTCGTCCTCGCGGTCGTCGTGACCGCGCTCGCCGGCTGCGGCGGAGCCGCGGACGAGCGGCTGACTCGCGAGGAGTGGATCGCGAGCGCCGACGCGATCTGCGCGGACGCGAATCGGGAGCTCAACGCGCTCGCCGAGCCGACGACGCCGGCCGAGCTCGCCGAGCGGACCTCGGAGGCCGTGGAGATCTCGGAGCGGCAGCTCGACCGGCTCAGGGATCTCCGACCGCCCGAGGAGGCCGAGGACGACTACGCGACGATGCTCGACCTCACCCAGGAGCAGGTCGAGGCGGCACGCGGGATCGTCGAAGCCGCCGAGAGCAGAGATGCGGCGGCGGTCGAGGAGCTGCTCGGCGACGTGCAGGCGCTGGGCGGCGAGGTGGGCGTTCTCGCCGCCGAGTACGGGTTCGAGGAGTGCGGCGCCGAATGAGGGCGCACACCGGCTCATGACCGCCGGTGTGCCGCATTCGACCGACGTTTGCCGACGGATCGCGGCGGCCCGGTCGGCCAGCGGGCTCACACCGGCGGGCCTTGCGCAGAGCCTGACCGCGTGCACGGGGCTCGACGTGAGCGCGCGCGACGTGCGTCGCTTCGAACGGTCGCGGGTCCCCTGGAGCTTCCTCGAGGAGATCGCCCGGCTCACGGAGACGAGCACGGATTGGCTCCTCTACGGGGAGGGGCCGGCTCCGGGGGCTCAGCTCTCGCCGGAGCGCGCCGACGCCGAGCCTCCCGGTGCGGACGGGGAAGGCGACGGGGTCTGGCGTCCTTCGGCGGGACGAGTCGGGCTGGGGCTCGTCCTCGGCTTCCTTGCAGGTGTCGCGATCCTTGCGATGACGGGCTCTGTCCCGGGCGCCGTTGCCGGAACGATCGCGATCACCCTGATCGCCTACGTGAGGAGCTCGCCCGGAGAACGATGAGGATTCGCGTGGGCCCGGATGCGAGCGCGCGTCCTACGACCAGGGGTAGGGCGAGCTCGAGACCGGGTGGAGGTCGCCCGTCGCGAAGCGCTCGAAGCGGAACGGGTAGAGCAGGCTCGAGTGGTCGCCGAGGAGCACCTTCGCCACCTCGCGGCCCACGCCGATCATCTTGTAGCCGTGGTTCGAGTCGAGGACGGCGTAGGTGTTCGGACGCATGTAGTCGAAGACCGGGAAGTTGTCGGCGGTGAAGGCGCCGACGCCGCCCGACCTCGCCGTCTTGTAGCGCGGCCGGCAGCCCTCGAAGCGGCTCATGGCGTGCGAGAGCGCCGCGCACCACATGTCGGGGAAGCCGGGGTCGACGTCCGTCGTGGACGGATAGGGGTCGAGCTCGACGTCCCCGTCGACGACGAGCGGCGAGGCGCCGCCCTGCACGCCGTTTCGGTCGCGCTTGTAGTAGATGCCCCAGAGCTCGTCGGTGACCAGGTCGCCGTCGTCGGTGTGGAGCGGCGCGTCCGTGTCGAGGTGGATGACGGGCGGCGCGCCGCCGTCCGCGGTCGCGAACACGAGCGGGTCGACCTCGATCTCGCCCTCCTGGAGGTTCCAGTACGTCCACATCGGCCGGTCGGGAACCACCTCGCCGGAGGGCGTGCGCACGTCGATCGTCGCCGGCAGCTCGAGCATCGACCAGAACCGCTTCGCCCACGGGCCCGGAGCGATCACGAGCTGCTCGCCGACCTCGATGCGGCCGCGGCTCGTCTCCAGGGCCTTCGCGCTCTGGTCGCCGGCGAGCTCGATCGCCCGCACCTCGACGCCGGCCAGGACCTCGACCCCCTCCTCGGCACACTTGCCCGCGAGCCCGAGCACGGACTCGCGGTTGAACGCGAAGCCGCCCTGGTGCTCGTGGAGGAGCGCCGTCACGCCCTGGGCGCGCCAGTCGGGGAAGAGCTCCTTCATGTAGGCGTCGACCTCCGCCTCGCCGGTGACGAACGTCGACCGGTAGCCGATCTTCTCCTGCCGCTCGAAGGTGGCCGCGAGGTCGGACTCCTGCACCGCCGGCCCGAGGGCCATGTAGCCGACCGGGTTGTAGGCGTAGGCGGCCGGATCGGACTCCCAGACCTCGACGCACGCCTGCATGAGCTCGCTCATGGCCGGCTGGAAGTAGTTGTTGCGGACGACGCCGCACGCGATGCCGGATGCGCCCGCGCCCGGCTCCGACTTCTCGAGCACGACCACGTCGGCGCCGGAGCCCGCGCCCCGGGCGCGCAGCTCCTTCGCGAGGTGGTAGGCGGTGGAGAGGCCGTGGATTCCGGCTCCAACGATCACGAAGCGCTGCGAGGCGGGCAGGTCGGACATGGGTGTATTGCCTCCTGGGCAATAGTGTTTCAAACTGACATACTGACCGTACCATGGCGCGGACGGGATCGCCAGCGACGCGGCGCGTGGCCGCGGTGGAGCGGGCCGCGGCCGTCCTCGACGAGCTCGCCGACGGCGGCGAGCTGGGCACGAACGAGCTCGCCCGGCGGACCGGTCTTCACCCCAGCTCCGTCTCCCGCCTGCTCGCCACGCTCGTCGACGCCGGCCTGACGGAGCACGTCGCGGAAACCGGCCGCTACCGGCTGGGGCTCCGCCTGGTCGAACTCGGGAACGCGGTGCTCGCGCGCCTCGACCTGCGTGAGGTCGCCCGCCCCCACCTGCGCGCGCTCGTGGGCGAGACCGGCGAGACGGCCACGCTCTCCGCGCCCGGGGATCCCGACGCGATCACCGTGGACTTCGTCCAGAGCCCTGCCTCGGTGCAGAGCGTGGCGCGCGTCGGGCGACCGAGCGTCGCCCACGCGACGGCCACCGGCAAGGTCGCCCTGGCCTTCGGCGACGTCGACCTCCCGCCGGGACGACTCGGCCGGTTCACCGCGAGGACGATCGTCGACCGAGCAGCGCTCGCGAGCGAGATCGACCGGGTACGGGCCCGGGGCTTCGCGCGGGCGGTCGGCGAGCGCGAGGACGATCTCAACGCCGTCGCCGCGCCGGTGCGCGGAAGCCGGGGCGAGCTCGCGGCGGTGCTCGGGATCCAGGGACCGGCCTCGCGGTTCGGCGAGGACGCGATGGCGCGGGCCGTCGAGCCGCTCCTCGCCCGTGCAGCCGCCGTCTCCGACGCTTTAGGCTGGCG
>Ga0268386_10002524_pt1 | contig 13061 bp, 12 predicted proteins | sample RVTome_15_FD_200260 | JGI IMG/M metagenome (GOLD analysis project Ga0268386, IMG submission 200260) | Soil microbial communities from uranium-contaminated site in the Upper Colorado River Basin, Wyoming, United States - RVT150D86... ...
TGCAATCGGTTTCCGACCAAAGGAAGATTGAAACCCGGCCATCGATTCTCGGAGGCCCTCGATCAGTCACTCAACTGGAGCGGTGCAATAGAGGTACAGTCCTCAGCTCGCGTTAACTTGCCTGAAACTGGCCTAAACTGCTGCGCGGAATCGAAAAAGTTGGCTCTAGACTCGCCGAAACAAACATAAACAAATCAAAACCTTATGTGACATCGATGAGCTCTTAATCAGTAGGTTGAAGGTTCGAGTCCTTCACGGCCCACCATCAAATCGCTCATTGGTAACTCGTCTCAAGACTTTCAGCCGCGTACTTCCACAGGCGGGGTAAGCGCCAGCGCCTTGGCGCGCCTCGCGAGGCGTCGGTCGAATGTTGCGAACGCAGCCGCGCGGGATCCGCGCAGCACGTGGATCGCATCGGCGAAATCAAGTCCGTTGTCGTAGGCATCCAGCGCCGGGAGGACGGCCGGCCGGTCCTCGAGGGTGACGTGCTCAACGCCTGCCAGCGCGTGCAGAACGCGGCTGACATCCTTGCGTGGCAGTGAGTAGAAGCCGCGTAACACCCATTCGAATTCCAGCAGTACCGTGATGGATACGAACGCCTTGTCCGACAGAGCCGCGATCGCGGCAGGGCGTTGCCGGGCAGCCTGCGGGTCGTCGGCGTCATCAACGAAGAATCGTGCGAGTACGTTGGTGTCCAGTGCCTTCACGACCTATCGCGCCGTGGGCGGCGCACGACCTCGGCTGCGTCGAAATCCTGCAGGCGCCGCGGCGCGCCCGTGCCTGGTGCCTTGACCATACCAGCCAGTTCCTTGATATCCCGAACCGGGACTGCACGAACCACACGCAGTTTGACGCCGTCGGGTTCCTCGATGACTTCGAGGCGAGTTCCCGCGCCCACGCCAAGTCGGCGCCGCAGTGACGCCGGCAGCACGATCTGGCCCTTGGATGAAACTAGTAACGTGGACATCTCAGCTCCGCGGTCTCGAGCCAGGATTCTACTTTGCCTTACAGTGTAAGACAAATACTGACGGTGATTGCCCAGCGCGGCCGCCCAAGTATCGTGAGGCTTTGCGCAGGCCGAACGCCGCAGGCCTCCTGCGAACGAATCGAGCGGCACCGAGGTGACGCACCATGTCGGGGTCTCCTCGAGAAGGTCGCGAGTGCCGGGGTCACCAAATGGCGCCACTACGTGCCGACGCCCTCGGGCCACATAGTGCTCGTGTCGCGCAACTCGAACGCCACGGGCGCGACCAAATTGTCTCCTGATTGTTCTGAAGCGCCGAAGCGCCGGGTGCCGGTACCCTGCGGAGCGTCGCAAACTCCAGTGGCGGCACTTCGGTCCCGTGCGGCCGTCGTCTCTAAAGCTTCATGACGCGCAGATGACCTTGCTTGCCGTAGTCGATGATTCTCTCATCACGGGTCGCGAGAACGACCCCGAGCGTGCGGGCAGTCGCGATCAGGAAGCGGTCCGCCGGGTCCCCCTGCGGATCTCCCGGCAGGAGCGTACTTTCGGCGGCGGCGGCTGCATCGAGTGGTGCCAGTCGAAAACCGGCAATGCTCAGCGCATTCTCAACCCAGTCACGCAGGGGCACGGCGAGCTGAATTCGTCCCCTGGCGCTATGCATGCCAATCTCCCGCACAGAAATCGGCGAAACCAGCAGTCCGTCGCGCCGCCGGGCGGCATCCAGCTTGCGCACGCTCGCCGGCGGTAGCCGCTCGGCAGCCCCGACTGCGTACCAGAGCCAAATGTGCGTATCAAGCAGCAGGGCGCTCATTTCCTCAGTCGGCGGCGTGAGGTTCGCTTGCTCCGAGGAACTGCGCGAATGGGGTCGCCATCGCTGGTGTCCGCGCTCCAGCTCTCGTCGATCGGGGACACGACGTCGCCCGTGATCACCAATGTGCTCTTCATATGACCAAAAAAAGACTTTGAAGCCGCCGGCACCGGCACGAGCTGCGCGACGGGCTTACGATGTTTGGTAATCACGATTGTCTCGCCCGTCCGTGCAACCTGGTCCATCAGCCTCAGGCATTCGGCCTTGAATACGGCCGCAGGGATGTCCATCGCGAGTCTCGTATATGACCACTCATTCTGGTCATATTAGCGCGACCCGCGTCCGATGCAAGCCATCCCATACGCGCCCGATGATTGTGCCGGCGAACCTGACAAACGCCACGTCGACAGTTGATCAAACGGGGTAATCATTTGCGCGGGCGCGACGCCGAGCGTCGGCGGCGGCGCGTCATCAACGTGGGTGAACGAGCCAGAGGCACCTTGTCGCATCCGGGCCGCTCATCGGCTACGCGTGAGCACTGATCGCTTCGAATATAAACTGAGTTGGCTTTCGGATCAGTTCCAGCCGGACGGACTTCGATCAACGCTCCCGGTCGGCCATCTCCTTCAGTCGACGCCGCATCAGGATGCCTGCTCTGTCGCTCGGGATGCTGATCTCCTGGAAGGCAAGATTGGCCTCGAGTGTCTGGATCTCCGTGATGCGCTCGAGTGCGAATACATCCTCCCGGAACGCGGCGAGCTGCTGCTCGATCATGAAGTCGCCGACCGTGGCATCGCCGCGCGCGAAATTGCGCGCCTGCAGCGTCCAGTAATGCGTGCTGCGCGACGTCTCAGGCGTCAGCAGCTGTGCGACCTTGACCATCGGGAGCGTACCCTGGCTTGCGTCGTCGGTCGCATCCAGGTTGCGGAAGATCCCGGTGTTCACGTGCAGTCCGGGTGAGACGAACTTAGATCCGGAGCTGCGCAGCGCTTTCGCGCCTACCCAGCCGAGCGGGACGGCGTAGATCGATGGCAACCGACATTCCACGTGTCGCCAGACTTCGAGATTGTCGCCTTCAATCTTCCACTCGATGGGTGCACGGGCGTACTCCGGCGTGCCGAAGCTGTTGGCATGCAGGAAACTCAGGTGGGAAAGGTCGAGGAGATTTTCGTGGAGATGGACGTAGCTTCCCTTGACGTACAGATACGCGAAACGTCTGTCCCACTCGTCATTGGCCATCCATTCCTGGTGTGGGAGCGCGATCGAGTCGGCCAGCGTCTTATCACCCATGAAGATCCAGACGAAGGTTCCTCGCTCCACAGTGGGGAATGCGCGCACCCTGACGGAGGCCGGTACCTTGCGCTTCTGCATCGGGATCTCGATGCAGCGGCCGCTCGTGTCGTAGCGCAGACCGTGATAGCCGCAGACGATCGTATCTCCCTCGAGACGACCGTGTACGAGCGGGAACGACCGATGGCAGCAGCGGTTCTGCAGTGCGACGACCTCTCCGGTGCCCTCCGTTCTGAACAACACGATACTGTGGCCCAGCACGGTCCGCGATATCGGCGTACGCGTGATCTCCGCGCTCTCCGCGATGACGTACCAGGCGTTGTGAATGAACGGAGTGTCGGCATCCGCTACATCGCTGGCGGACGGGCCGACCGGATCGTGGCTGGCAGAGGCTGACAGGGTCATCGGGTTGCCCTCGAGTCGATCGCGGACGGAGCATGAGGGAAGATTCAGAGGTAATAGAGCAGCGATCCGAGCAAGTCAACATTCGCAACTGATGCGCCTGTGGGTGGCCTTGAAACTGTCGGCGGCCGGACGGACGATAGGAACGAACGCAGTCCCCAGGGCGCCACCTTCAAATTCAACGGCATGACGAAAGCCCACAGCGCACACCTTCCCGCACCGCTGGTTACGACGGACTGGCTTGCGAACAATCTCGACGCTACGGACCTACGGATCATCGACTGCTCCGTCGTGATGCGCACGGCAGCTGATGGCAGCTATGCGTTCCTGCCAGGCACTGAGGAGTTCGAGCGCGGTCACATACCGGGCAGTGTGTTCGTCGACGTGCTGACCGACCTGTCGGCGAGTGATCACCCTTTGCCGATGATGATGCCGGCCCCCGAGACGTTCGCGGCGACGATGGCAACTCTCGGTGTATCCGATGCCTCACGCGTCGTGCTGTATGACCGCTCGAACCACGCCTGGGCCGCGAGGGTCTGGTGGATGTTGCGTTACTGTGGATTCGACCGGGCCACGGTGCTCGATGGCGGGTGGAACAAATGGACGGCCGAAGGCAAACCGACTTCCGTCGAAGAGACCAGGTATCCGCCCGGAAAATTGTCGGTCGCCGTGCGTCCGAGATTGTTCGCAACCAAACGGGAAGTCTTCGAATCGCTGCAAGGGGCGGGCATCAGCATCATCAATGCACTGTCGCCCGAAGACCATAGTGGGGCCACGAGTCGCCGTCCTCGACCCGGACGGATTCCTGGGAGCACGAACGTGTACTGCCAGACGCTCGTCGACCCCGAGACGCATGCCTACCTATCTGCAGAAGCGCTCCGTGAACGTTTCGAATCAGCGGGTGCATTACCCGCGTCGCGGACGATCACGTATTGTGGCGCCGGCATTGCCGCGAGCAGCGATGCACTCGCGTTGACGCTGATTGGCCATGGCGATGTGGCCGTGTACGACGGGTCCCTCGCGGAATGGACGAGCGATCCGGAGATGCCGATGGAGACGGATTGAGTATCGATCACTCAAGCGGCCTACCTGGGGCCGCCTGGTCGGCAGCAGCCGGACTTTCCGGCTCGATCGCAGGTAGAATCCGCCGCACAACAACTTCAGGAAGCCGTCGTGTCATTCCTCGACGAGCTCAAACGGCGGAAGGTCCCGCAGACGGCCGCCATCTATGCGGTCACGGCATGGGTGATCGTGCAGATCGTGGCGACGGTCGAGTCGCCCCTCAACCTGCCGCAGTGGGCCGATACGCTGGTGATCGTTCTCGTGGCGGTCGGGTTCCCCATCACGCTGATCATGAGCTGGGTCTACGACTTCACGGGCGGCGGGCTCGTGAAGGGTCGGCAGCCGGCGGAACAGCCGGCACCTGCAGCCGTAACCGATGCTGCGCAGGAGCAGAGCGTGATGAGGCGAAGCGGGCTGCTGCCCAATTCCATCGCCGTCCTCCCGTTCGAAAACCTGAGCCCGAATCCCGACGACGCGTATTTCGCTGCCGGCATGCACGAGCAGCTCCTGAATGAGCTGGCCCGGATCCGGGGCATGAACGTCATCGCACGCACGTCGGTGCTGCGCTATGCGAAAGACCCGCAGCCGATCCCGCAGATCGCCTCGGCACTCAATGTCGAGACGGTGATGGAAGGCAGCGTCCGCTATGCCGGCGATAAGGTGCGGGTAACGGCCCAGCTCATCGACGGCACCTCCGGGGCGCATCTCTGGACGGAGAATTACGACGGCGATCTGTCCGATGTGTTCAAGATCCAGACCGACATCGCGACGACCATCGCGAAGTCGCTCGAAGCCGAGTTGTTGCCTGAGACAAGGGCCCAGATTGAGAAGCCGCCGACGGACTCGCCCGCGGCCTACGCATTGTTCCTGCAAGCAAGTGGCAGCGCGTTCGCCGAACGCCCGCACGAAGCGATCGCGCTGCTCGATCGCGCCATCGAGATCGACCCGCAGTTTGCCGCAGCCCATGCGGCCAAGGGCGAGATCAAGTCCATGATGCTGATCAACGGCTTCGTAGCCGCACCGAACGAACCCGAGGCGCTGCGGGACCTCGAACGCAGTGCGATCGCAGACGCCGACCGTGCGCTGGGCATGGATCCGAACCTCGGCGCCGCGTGGAATGCGCGCGGTCTCGTGAACCAGCTGTGCTGGCGCTGGAAGTCGGCGGAGCGAGACTTTGCGAAGGCGCTCGAGCTCGGTCCGAATGACCCCGGGGCACTGAGCGGTAGCGCACTATTTCTTGCTGACAAGGGCGCGTGCGATCAGGCGTTGGTACTCGCTCGACGGCTCATGAACGTGAATCCGCTCGTCACAACGTCATATACACCCATGGTGATGGTCGGCAACATCTGCAGGCATCCGGGGGAGTCACTGGCGGCCGCCAGGAAACTGCGCGAACTGGCGCCGGGCCACGCCGGCATGATTGCCATGGAGGGTCACGCGCAGCTCGGTCTCGGTGATTTCGCTGCAGCCGCGTCAGCCTACCGTATGGCCGAAGACCTGATGACCGATGCGACCGGACATTTTCTGCCGGCGATCATTTACGGCTATGGAATCATGGGTCGTCGCCAGGACGCCCTGCGTGTATTCGGGCGCTACAAGGCGTGGGCGGAACAGCATCCCGCGGGCGCGGGCGGCTGGCAGTTCGCCTACCTCGGCATCGGTGAAGCGGATACGGCCCACGAGTGGCTGACCCGGAACCTTGGTGTGGTCGAGCGCGGCGAGCCCGATGCGGGCTACTTCGCCTTTCTCGTCCTGAAGCAGAACGTACACGACGACCCGGTGCTCAAGCAGCCTCGCTTCAGGAAGCTGTTCAATCAGATCGACGAACTCGCGCGATCGCGCTAGATGAGTCGCGCGTCGTGCTGTACAACCGCTCGAATCACGCGGGCCGCAAGAGTCTGGCGGATGTTTTGCTGAAACGGCTCAGCCAATCTCGTCGATCATTCTCGCCACGCGCCGCGTTATGTCGAATCGCTGGTGGCGCAGCCGGCCGACGCTCGACCGGTTCAGACACCACCGGGTGCTCGTGAAGCTCAGGTCCTGCAACACCATCATGAGGGTGTTCGCTGTTCCGTCGACTGATACTATGCTGGTGCAGGTACAGCATCGTGACTGAAGTCACTAGGCCTCGGCTGGTAATCTATTCGGTGGTCATCCTGGTGATCGCCTTCCTCGCCTGCGAGATCGTTGCTCAGGTTGCGTTTCGATTGAAGTACCGAGAGCCACCGCAAGTCTTCGGTAAACGGACTTTCGCGCAAGTCGAGCGCTACATGTCCGACCACCCCTACTTGCCATACATCGCCACTGAAGGTCGCGCATACGTCAACAAGGACTCGTGGGGGACCACGGCGCCGGTTACGTTCAATTCGTTGGGGGATCGTGGCCCGGAGCCCGACGTGCCAAAACGCCGGGTGCGCATCATTGCGTTCGGTGGATCGACGACTTTTGGAGCACCCAGTCCGCTGGACGAGACATGGCCATGGTTGCTCCAGAAGTACCTTGGCGATGACAGATTCGAAGTAATAAACGCAGCTCAAAATGGCGCGACCACAGCGGACACCCTCGTCAATCTCGCACTGATACATATCGACCTGGAGCCCGACTACATCGTCATCTATCACGGCACGAACGACCTGGAGTCGTCGTTCGCTCCAGGCTTCAAAGCTGACTACTCTCACAGACGCCGCAAGATAGCGAGCGTCCCACCGATATTTGAGACGCTGCCGAGAGCACTCGACTATTCAGCTCAATTCGTTCTCCTGCGCAACGCCATCCTCGGGAACAGGGCCTACGGAGATCTCTGGTCTCGCTATACGCGGAACACGGATTACGACTTCGAGAGAGGGCCGTTTGGACTCGCGACGTTCCAACGCAACCTGAAGAACATCATCGCAATCGCAAACGCGAATGGAGCGCACGTAGTCGTTGGAACATTTCAGTACCACAAGCAGTGGGCGGCAGACAACGTGTCACCTGAGTTCGCGGACGCCTGGGAGCGCGGCTTGGCGCAGCAGAACCAAATCGTGCGCCAACTTGCAGATAGCGACTACGATGTCATGGTGACAGACGTGGCCAACTTCTTTCAGCCCACCTCCGAGACGTTGTGGGACTTCTGTCATCTTACGGCGCGTGGCAATTCAAAAGTCGCCGAAGCTTTCGCGGAGACGATCTCACGACACATCGAGGTGCAGAATGCGGGCGATCGTGTTGCGATCAACAGCGGTCCCCTTGGACCGTCGGCCTCACCGCCCGCTCGATGAGGGACGCGAGGTCGGCAGGACGCGGGCTCGAACTCGAACCAGTGCGAGCGTACTGATGCAATCTCATCAACCTGCCGCGAAATAGGCCGCTCGGCCGCGCGTGAGCCCCGCGTCCAGGATTGGGCGAGCGTGCTGGCAGCGAGCTGCTGAAACCGCGTACCTTCGTCACCGGGCGGCCGCGAAGCTGTTGCGTGGGCCACCACGTGCGACGCACGATTTGACGGTGGGTGTCTGCGGAATCCAATGGGTTGCGGGAGAGGGAAGGCGCTCATGAAGGCGGTGATTTGCAGGACCGTCGGGTCGGTCGAGAATCTGGTCATCGGCGAGGCTCCGAAGCTTGTGCCGGGCCGGGGTGAAGTGATCATCAACGTCGCTGCGGCGGGAGTGAATTACCTCGACGTCCTGATGATTCAAGGCAAGTATCCCTTGAAGCCTCCGCTGCCGTTCTCGCCGGGTTGCGAAGCAAGCGGGATCATCGATGCGGTCGGCGATGGAGTCGCGAACCTCGAGCCCGGTCAGCGCGTCATGGCGTTCGTCCCATACGGAGCATTCGCCGCTCAGGTCAGAGCTGACGCAAGTTTCGTATTTCCGATCCCGGACAGCATGAGCTTTCCAGAGGCTGCGGGATTCCTGGTGACGTATGGCACGGCTTACCACGCACTAAGGAAGCGCGCTCAACTCGCCGAGGGTGAAGTGCTTCTGGTGCTGGGCGCGGCCGGCGGCGTCGGCTTGACGGCGGTAGAAATCGGCCGACTCCTCGGTGCGCAGGTGATTGCTGCCGCTTCGAGTGCACAAAAGCTGGCGCTGTGCCAGCGGTACGGCGCGCAATTGACGATCAATTATTTGGTAGACGATCTTCGCACACGAGTCGGTGAGCTGACCGACGGCAGGGGCGCAGACGTCGTTTTCGACCCTGTGGGCGGAGACCTCACCGAAGCCGCGCTTCGCAGCGTGGCGTTCCTTGGTCGATTCCTGATCATCGGCTTTGCGGCGGGCATTCCGCGCGTACCGTTGAATCTGATCCTGTTCAGAAGTGCGACTGCATTCGGGATTTCATGGGGAGCGTTTGGTCGGGCCAGGCCCCTTGAAATCGCAGACGACATTTCGGTGCTTCTCCAATGGCACCAGGAAGGCAGGATACAGCCACATATCTCGGACATCTACCCGATGACACAGTGTGCACAGGCACTGAGGTCCATCATGAACCGAAAGGCACAGGGCAAGGTCGTGATTCAGATCACGCCCGAGTGAAGGCTCGGTGACCGTACGGGCTGTGCCGCGTTCGACCGAGCGCTGGGCGGACGGCTAAAAGTCGAGCACCTGCAGTCCGCTGCGCGAAAAGTCGTTACAGTTACGCTCAGGATCACGGTGGCCGACTTTGGGGGATCGACTGATGGCGGATTCAGCATGGAGGATGACAGACATCGTCCGTTCGCAGGCTGCCGAGCGGCCGCAGCAGGCCGCGCTGATCGTCGACGAGGTAATCACGACCTACTCTGAACTCGATAGCCGGTCGAGCCAGGTCGCAAATGGTCTCATCGACTGGCAAGTCGGACCTCGATCGCGCGCAGCAGTCCTTGACACGAGTCATCCCCGGTATTTCGAGATCTATTACGGTGCGCTCAAGGCCAACTGTGCGTTCGTCGGGATCAACTCGCGGCTCGCCGGTCCCGAGATCGCCTGGATCGCGAATGACGCCGAGGCGCGCGTGCTCTTCGTAGGCCGCAGCCACTATGAGCTCGTCGAGCACATCGAGAGCGAGTTGCAGTCGGTCGCGCAGATCGTCGCACTCGATGGCGGGCACCCGCACTGGCCCGCCTACACGACCTGGCGCAATGCGCTCTCCAGCGACGATCCAAGCGTGCCGAGCGAGCCCGATGACGACGTGGTCCAGCTCTATACGAGTGGCACGACAGGCCATCCGAAGGGCGTTTGCCACACCCACCGCACCTGGTCGCACGTCGCAGTCGCAGCGCGCGCAGCCGGCTGGGGCGACTACGATGCGTCTACTGTGACGCTCGTGTGTGTGCCGGTGTTCCACGTGGCGGGCTTCAATCTGACGAATATGACACTGCTCGCAGGTGGCACGGTCGTGCTGACGCGACAGGTCGATCCGCCGGACCTGCTCGAGAAGCTCGCACGGCATCGAGTGACCGATACGCTCTTCGTGCCGGCGATCATCCTCGCGCTCGTCTCGTTGCCACGGGCCAAGTCGGCCGACTTCTCGAGTCTGGCGAGGATCCTCTACGGTGCGGCGCCGATCGCGGAGTCGCTGCTCGACGACGCGCGTGCCACGTTCGGCTGCAACTTCGTGCACCTTTACGGTCTCACCGAGAATCTCGGCATGGGTACGCACCTGCCGGCAAGCATGCACGAGCCCGCCCTCGGGAAGTTGCGATCAGTCGGGCGACCGTACGACGGACTCGAGCTCAGGATCGAGGATGCCGAAGGCAAGACGCTCGGTCCCGGCGAGGTCGGCGAGATTGTGATGAAGTCCCCCTGGGTCATGCGCGGTTACTGGCGCAATCAGGCCGCGACGGATGCGACCGTTCGCGACGGCTGGCTGCACAGCGGTGATGCGGGGTACGTGGATGCGGACGGCTTCGTCTACATCGTGGACCGCGTCAAGGACATGATCGTGAGCGGCGGTGAGAACGTCTATCCGGCGGAGGTCGAGAATGCCCTTCATGGTCACCCCGCCGTGCAGGATGTCGCCGTCATCGGCGTGCCGGACGAGCGTTGGGGCGAGGCGGTGAAAGCGATCGTCGTGCTCCGGCCGGGGATGACGCTTGATGCGGCGGAGCTGATCCGTTATGCGCGCGAGCGGATTGGCGGCTACAAGGTCCCGAAGTCGGTCGACATCGTTGCCGAGCTGCCCCGTAACGCGAGTGGCAAGGTGCTGCGACGCGAACTGCGCGAGAAGTACTGGGCGGGCCGCGACCGGCGCGTCAACTGAGACCCGCGGCGTTTCCCGGTCGACGGCGGCGGGCCCATCCGGTCAGGAATGCGTTGATTTTGCGGGCATGTCGCGAGACCTAGCGTAATCCATAGCTTGTCAATGCCCGTGACGGGCTTGCAATCTCCGCGGTATCCCGAGTGCGATGGAGCATGGAGATGAATGCCCAGATCGATCGCCCTGCCAAAGTTACGGAACCCGCCCTGCGCATGGATGCGATTCCGGCGGAGCGCTACGTGTCGGCCGATTACTACCGCAAGGAATGGTCCGGCATGTGGATGCGGACCTGGCACATCGCCGGTATGGCCTACCAGGTTTCGGAGCCCGGCGACTACCTCGTCGCGAATCTCGGCCCCGAATCGATCCTGATCGTTCGCCAGGACGATGGAAAATCGCGCGCGTTCTACAACGTCTGTCCGCACCGCGGCACGCGGCTGCTGCAGGGACCGGACGGCTTTGCCGAGCGGTTCACGTGCCCGTATCACGGCTGGCAGTTCAATCACCAGGGCACCGTCATCCATGTGCCGCACGCGGCGGATTACATGGAAGGCGATCCCTGCGGGCGGCTCCGGCTCACCGAGATTCAGTGTGATGAGCTCTTCGGCTTCGTCTGGTTCAACATGGACCCGAACGCCCTGTCGCTGCGCGATTACCTCGGCAGCACCGTCGTCGACGAGATCGCCGGCTACGGGATGGAGAACATGGTGCGCGTGCTCAACATGACCGCGCACGCGGAGTGCAACTGGAAGATCATCACCGACAATTTCAACGAGGCCTATCACGTTCCGGTCCTGCATCCGGAGCTGATTCCTTACATCGAGAGCGACCCGGCGAGCTGTCAGTTCGATCTGCTCGAGCACGGCCATAACCGCGGCTGGTTCCCGTCGCACCAGCCCTCGCGTGTCTATGAGGGTGACGAAGTCGCAGAGCCGCTCATCAGCCTGATAAGCGAGTGGGGCCTCGATCCGACGAAATACCGCAAGGGCGAGTTCTCGCGGATACGCAGAGACCTGCAGATGCAGAAGCGAAAACTCGGGCCGAGCCGCGGGTACGAGCATTACGAGCACCTCGCGGACTATCAGCTGACCGACTACATCATCTACAACCTGTTCCCGAACTCGGTGATCACGGTCGGCCCCGACGGCGTGCAGCTCTTGCGTCCGCGGCCGCACGAGTCGGATCCCGCCCGCTGTTACTTCGAGCACTGGTGGCTCGTGCCGCGTATCGAAGGCCGCAAGTTCACGCCGTCGCCCGCCGGTGGGCCCGATCTCCCCGTCGAGGACGCCGAGCTCGAGATCGTCGAGTTCGGTGAGAAGACACTCGGACGCACGGCGGACCAGGACCTCTCGATCGCTTCGATCCAGCAGGCTGGTCTCAACTCCGCCGGATTCCATCGCTTCCATCTGTGCCATCAGGAGCGGCGCGTACAGCGATTCCACGAAGTTCTGAACGATTACGTAGCACAGGTGTGATGCACGTCCGGAGCGAGCGAATCGCGACCGACGATTCATTCTGATCCTGCCGACGGCCGTTCAGATGGCCGCGCGGCGCCATTGATGAGGGGGCAGGCCATGGCATTCAGAGGCCCGGTAGAAGATCGCCTTGCAATCCGCGAACTGATCGAGAGCTACGGCGATGCTGTGAGCCGTTATGACCGCGACGACTGGGCGGCGAACTGGGCCGAGGACTCGGTCTGGACGCTGAATTTGCCGGACCTGCCGCGCGTCGAAGGCAGGCAAGCGATCGTCGATCTCTGGGTCAAGGCGATGTCCGACTACGAGTGGGTGCTGATGCGCTTCTCGCCGGGAGAGATTCTCATCGACGGCGACAAGGCGACGGGTCGCTGCTACACCTCGGAAGTCACGCGACTCAAGACCGGTGAAGAGCAGCGGATCATGGGTCGCTACATTGACGAGTACGTGAAACGTAACGGACGCTGGCTGATCAAGAGCCGCGAATACACGATGCTGCACCTGCAGTCGCTCGGCAAACGCTGATCCGGAGTCGATCAATGTCGCGTCTCGACGGCAAGATTGCATTCGTGACGGGCGGTCTGCGGGGTATCGGCCTCGCGATCGCCGAGCGGTTCGTCGCCGAGGGTGCGCGCACGATCGTCGCGGACATCACTGCCGCAGCAGACCCGGAAGTCACTGCGTTGATCGAACGGCTGGGCGAGGCGGCTCGCTACGTGCGACTCGACGTTGCTGACGAAACGGCCTGGGCGGCTGCCGCGGATGAGCTTCGAGCCCGCGAGGGTCAGCTCGACGTGCTGGTCAACAACGCCGGCGTCGACTGTACCGGTGCTGTCGAGACGCTCGA
>Ga0268386_10002525_pt1 | contig 13060 bp, 15 predicted proteins | sample RVTome_15_FD_200260 | JGI IMG/M metagenome (GOLD analysis project Ga0268386, IMG submission 200260) | Soil microbial communities from uranium-contaminated site in the Upper Colorado River Basin, Wyoming, United States - RVT150D86... ...
GCACCTTCCTGGAGGCCGGCTTGGCCTTGATCGTCATCTTCTCGCCCGTGAAGGGGTTCACGCCCTCGCGCTGCTTCGTGGCAGGCTTCCTCACGACGCGCATCTTGCAGACACCCGGCAGCGTAAATACGCCGGCGCCCTTGAGCGCCTTCTTCATCTGTCCGGTGAGCGATTCGAGCACGGCACCGACCTGCTTCTTGCTGAGGTCGGTTGCGCTGGCAACCGCCGATACGACTTGCGACTTCGTCGGAGCCGCGTTCTTCTTCGCCATTGAGATGTCTCCTGTGGGTTTGTCAGCGGCGGGACGATCCCGCCGAATCAATGTCGGCGCGCACCATATCACGGAAAATCACGCGGCATAAGTGGCCGACGACTGTTTTATGCGGTTTTTTAAGGCTCCGCGCGCAGGTCCATCATTCACTCGAGATAAAACTGCCGCGTCCATCGGGCAGTGATCCGCGGCGAGTCCGCCGCCGTGCGCGCCTGTATCTCGATGGTCACGGGGACCCGGTGACGCACGTCGACGGTCGCGAGATAAGTCGGGCCGCCGGTGCCGTCGTGGCGCGCGAGCGTGAGCGTCTCGCGTTCTCCGGTGAGTGCGATCGCCGTCGCCGACAGCTCGCTCGCGACGAGCCGCGTCGCACCGGGAATGCCCTGCGGCACGATCGTGATCGTCAGGAGAGCTAGATTGCGTCTCTGCACAATGCCGTAACTGCCTGCAATTCCAGCGGGCAGGTCCTGCGTTGGCGTCAGCGCATAATGCAGGCGGACGGCGCCGGTCGCGATGAATCCCGGGTCCGTATAGGGGATCGCGGGCGGCGGCGGCGGCGGGCTGCCGCAGGCCGCGAAGCTTGCCAGCAGGCAGAGCAGGCCGGCACGGGCGGGCGGAGCAAGCGGCGAAGCCTGAAGGTACGGCCATCCGGGCGGGAACCGGACGCGCGGCATCGGCGCCATCGAACCACGGGCCCGGAACACGTTCAGGTGATCAGCAGCCTGAGGGCCTGCAGGACGACGATCGCGACGAGCGGCGAAAAGTCGATGCCGCCGACGGCCGGCAACGCGCGCCGGATCGGCGCGAGCAGCCATTCGCACAAAGCGGCCAGCAGCCCGGTCGCCGGACTGCGCACGCCCGGCGCGATGAAGGACAGCAGCGCATAGATGAATATCAGTACCGTAAAGAGCTGCAGCGTTGCGACTGCGAGCGACAGCAGAGCCGCGACCAGGAGCTGGCCGAACGGAAAAACAACGCCCGTGCGCAGCCGGAACATGATGAGCACGGCCACGAACTGCACGGCGAGGACGGCCACGACCGAGGCCGTGTCCACCCGGCCGACCGGCGGCAGGACGCGCCGGAGGGGCATGACCAGCCAGTTCGTCAGGGCGAGGATGGCCTGCGCGAGCGGGTTGCGGAAGTCGGCGCGCACCAGCGGCAGCAGGAAACGCAGCAGGAAGGCGTAGACCGCAAAGGTCAGCACCGAGTCGACGAGAAAAATGAGTGCATCCATGCGCCGATTCTAGTGCACCCGGGCAGACGCGGCCTCAGTCGCGTTCGCCGAACAGCGCCGTGCCGATGCGCACGTGCGTCGCGCCTTCGGCGATGGCCGCAGCGAAGTCGCCGCTCATGCCCATGGACAGCGAATCGAGCCGGTGGCCGGCGGCATTGCGCGCTTCCAGCAATTCCCGCAGCGCGCGGAACCAGTAACGCTGGCGATCCACATCGGCTTCTGCCGGCGGCAGCGACATCAGTCCCCGCAATGACAGGCGTGGCAGCCGCGCGACGGCGTCGGCGAGCGCCGGCAGCTCCGCCGGGCTGACGCCGGCCTTCGTCGGCTCGTCGCCGAGGCGCACCTGGATACAGACCGCCAGCGGACCCAGCTGCGCGGGGCGCTGTTCGGACAGCCGCCGGGCGATGCGCGCGCGATCGACAGTGTGCACCCAGTCGAAAGACTCCGCGACGAACCGGGTCTTGTTGCCCTGCAGCGCGCCGATGAAATGCCACTGCAGATCGCGGCCGGCCAGCAGGGCCGCGTGGGCCTGGGCTTCCTGCACGTAATTCTCGCCCAGGTCCGCGAGGCCCGCATCGACGGCTGCGACGACGCGCGAAGACACTTGCGATTTCGCGACTCCGATCAGCGTGATCACCGCCGGATCCCGGCAGGCTGCATGTGCCGCGGTTTTGATGCTGTCCCGCACCAGGGCGAGCCTCGCTGCGGGATTCTGCGGAGCAGTTAACATATTGGTGTGCGGTGCTCGGGGATATACTGCCCCCGGCCACGATGAGCCGTCTTGCGGCTCGCCGGGGCCATGCGCCATGCACCGTGCCAGGGAGTCCTGATGGCTGTCGACATCGCCCAACTCTTGGCCTTCGCCGTCAAGAACAACGCATCGGACCTGCATCTGTCCGCCGGCGTGCCGCCCATGATCCGCGTGGACGGCGACGTCAAGCGCGTCAACATGCCACCGCTGACGCACAAGGAAGTGCACAGCATGGTGTACGACATCATGAACGACAAGCAGCGGAAAGTTTACGAGGAGTTCTTCGAAACCGACTTCTCGTTCGAGATCCCGAACCTGGCCCGCTTCCGCGTCAACGCGTTCAACCAGAACCGCGGCGCCGGCGCCGTGTTCCGCAACATTCCGTCCCTGATCAAGACCCTCGACGAGCTGAATGCGCCGAAGGTATTCAAGGACCTGTGCATGCTGCCGCGCGGCCTCGTGCTCGTGACCGGGCCGACCGGCTCAGGCAAGTCGACCACGCTCGCGGCCATGATCGATTACGTCAACGTCAACCGGCCCGAGCACGTCATCACGATCGAGGACCCGATCGAGTTCGTGCACGAATCGAAACGGTGTCTGATCAACCAGCGCGAGGTGCACCGCGACACGCTGGGATTCAGCGAGGCGCTGCGCTCCGCCCTGCGCGAGGACCCCGACGTCGTGCTGGTCGGCGAAATGCGCGATCTCGAGACGATCCGCCTCGCGCTGACCGCGGCGGAGACCGGCCATCTCGTGTTCGGCACGCTGCACACGAGCTCCGCGGCGAAGACCGTCGACCGCATCGTCGACGTATTCCCCGCGGCCGAGAAGGAAATGGTCCGCTCGATGCTTTCCGAGTCGCTGCGTGCGGTGATCTCCCAGACGCTGCTGAAGCGCATGGGCGGCGGCCGCGTGGCGGCGCACGAGATCATGATCGCGACGCCGGCGATCCGTAACCTGATCCGCGAGAACAAGATCGCGCAGATGTACTCGTCGATCCAGACCGGTCAGGCACAGGGCATGCAGACGCTCGACCAGTGCCTCACTGAAATGCTCGCCAGGGGCCTCGTGTCCAAGGAAGAAGCGCGCTACAAGGCCTCCAACAAGGACGCGATGTAAGCGGCGGCGCGCGCCGCCCGCAGGAGACAGGCAATGGATCGCGAACAGGCAATCAAACTGATGCAGGACCTCCTGCGGCGCATGGTCGACCGCAAGGGATCGGACTTGTTTATCACGGCGGCTTTCCCGCCGGCGATCAAAATCGACGGCGAAGTACGCCCGCAGACGGACAAGCAGCTGTCGCCGGAACAGAGCGCAGTGCTCGTGCGCTCGATCATGAACGACCGCCAGACCCGGGAGTTCGACGCCAACAAGGAAGCGAACTTCGCGATCGCCCCGCCCGGCATCGGCCGCTTCCGTGTCAGTGCCTTCGTGCAGCAGGGCATGACCGGTTGCGTGATCCGCCAGATCAATTCCACGATCCCGACGATCGAGGAACTCGAGTTGCCGCCGATCCTGAAGGACATCGTGATGTCCAAGCGCGGGCTCGTCATCGTGGTCGGTGCCACCGGCTCCGGCAAGTCGACGACGCTCGCCGCGATGGTCGGGTATCGCAACGAAAAAACGCGCGGTCACATCGTCACGATCGAAGACCCGGTTGAGTACGTGCACGCACACCGCGGATGTGTCGTCACGCACCGCGAAATCGGCGTCGACACCGAAAGCTGGCACACCGCGCTGAAGAACACACTGCGCCAGGCGCCCGACGTGATCATGATCGGCGAAATCCGCGATCGCGACACGATGGAATACGGCATCCAGTTCGCCGAGACGGGCCACCTCGTGCTGGCGACGCTGCACGCGAACAGTTCGAACCAGGCGCTCGACCGCATCATCAACTTCTTCCCCGAGGAGAAGCGCGAGCAGCTGCTGATGGACCTGTCGCTGAACATCCGCTCGATGGTGTCGCAGCGCCTGATCCCGCGCGAGAAGGCGGAAGGGCGCATCGCGGCGATGGAGATCCTGATAGGCACGCCGCTGGTCTCGGACCTGATCTTCCGCGGCGAAGTCACCAAGATCAAGGAAGTCATGTCGCGCTCGAACCGCCTCGGCATGAAGACCTTCGACCAGGCATTGTTCGATCTCTACGAGGCTGGCACCATCTCGTACGAGGAGGGCCTTCGCAACGCCGACTCGAAGAACGAATTGCGGCTCCGTATCAAGCTCGAAAGCAAGCGCGAGGATCGTCTGCAGGCAGAGGCGTCCAGCACGCTGAGGATCGTCGATGAGTCCAACGACGGTAAAATCTACTAAGCCCGCCACCGACCACACGCTTGCGAGCGAGCCGGAGGAGGGGCGGTTCAGCATCAAGCCCCTCCTGAAGCTGATGGCCGAGAAGAAGGCATCGGACCTCTTCTTCACGTCCAATTCGCCCGTGAAGATCAAGATCGAAGGGCTGATCTATCCGGTCAACAAGCAGGTGCTGAACGCGGAAACGGTCCGCGACATCGCCTTCGGCCTGATGACCGCGGAGCAGCTCGAGCATTTTCAGAACGAGCTCGAGATCGACTTCGCGATCTCGGAGCCGGGCGTCGGCCGCTTCCGCGCCGCGCTGTTCCACCAGCGCGGCTATCCCGCGCTCGTGCTGCGCTACATCAGCGTGGACACGCCGCGGCTCGATCAGCTTGGACTGCCGGATACGCTCGCGGACCTCGCGATGCTGAAGCGCGGGCTGGTCCTGATGGTCGGTGCGACCGGATCCGGCAAGTCGACCACGCTCGCGGCGATGATCAACCACCGCAACGAGCATTGCTCGGACCACATCCTGACGATCGAGGATCCGATCGAGTTCCTGCACCAGAACCGCAAGTCGATCGTCAATCAGCGCGAAGTCGGCCTCGACACCCGCTCGTTCGGGCGGGCGCTTCGTGCCGCGATGCGCGCGGCGCCGGACGTCATCCTGATCGGCGAGATCCGCGATCGCGAGACTATGGAGGCGGCGATCACGCTCGCTGGCACCGGACATCTCTGCATCGCGACGCTGCATGCCAACAACAGCGCGGAGACGCTCGACCGCATCATCAACCTGTTCCCGCGCGACCAGCATTCGCAGATCTTCCTGGACCTTTCTCAGTACCTGCGCGCAATCGTGTCGCAGCGGCTCGTCCGCAGCCGCAACAACCGGCGCTGCGCGGCGGTCGAGGTGATGCTGAACACGCCGCACATCCAGGACCTGATCAAGAAGGGCGACGTCATCTCGGTCAAGGAAGCCATGCTGTCGTCGAACGAGCGCGGCATCCAGAACTACGACTCGGCGTTGCTGCACCTCTATAAGGAAGGCCGCATCGACATCGAGGAGGCGCTCAACAACGCCGACTCGCGGACCAACCTCGAGGCGCGGATCAACTTCGGCTGAGTCAGGCGCTTGTGCCGGGCGGGGGAAGGATCCCGCGTGAGCTCAGAAGAGGAGATTCGGAGAATTCGCTCACGCGGGATCCTTCCCCCGCCCGGCACAAGCGCCCGAGCGGCGGCGTTTCATGCGCTCCGCCCGCAGCCCGCGAGTCGCCGCGGCCACGTGTCACGCGATTCCGTTACGGCTCTCGTATCCCGCCCATCAGAGCGCGTGCCCTGCCGCGTGTGGCCTGCGTGCGCCCGCTACTGGAGCGTGACGACCGTCGCCGCGTCGAAGACCGGGCCGTCGACGCAGACCCGCTTCATCGCCGGCCCCTCGGGCGTCTCGACGAGCACGGTGCATCCCGCACAGCCGCCCACCGCACAGGCCATGTTCTCCTCGAGCGACGACTGGCACGGCAGGTCATGGCGCCTCGCGAGCGCCGCCACCGCGACCAGCATCGGGTGCGGGCCGCAGCCCATGATCTCGGTTTCACTGCGTTCAGCCGCCGTGAGCGAGTCGAGCCACGCTTCGGCAAGCGCGGTGACGTAGCCGCGATAGCAGCCCGGAAATCCGGAAAGGCTCGCGAGCCGGCTCGGCACGCCGAGCGTCTCGAAGAGCGGCATCGCCGCAGTCACGTCACGAGACAATCCGGGCACGGCAAGCCGCGATGGCCCGGGCTCGAACGGAAATGGCAGTTCCGACCCCATCAGCACGACCGGCTTCCAGCGCACGTCCTGCAGCGCGGCGAGCGCCTCGGCCTGGAACACGACGGGAGGGATACCGACGCCGCCGCCGATCAACAGCACGCGCGGCCGGTCCGCGTGGATCGTGAATCCGCGGCCGATCGGGCCAAGGCAGGACAGCGCCTCGCCGGGGAGGCGCAGCGCGAGTTCCGCCAGTCCGTGGCCGACCACCTTGTACAGCACCTCGATCCATCCAGCGCCGGCATCGGCGCGCATGATCGACAGCGGTCGGCGCATCGGCAGTCCGGGCCCGCAGCTCAGGTGAATGAAGCTGCCGGGCGTGGCGGCGGCGGCGCAGCGCGGCGCCTGCAGCCGGAGTACGTATTGCTGCCCGGCAAATGGCTGCTGGGCGACGACGATAGCGTCCTCGAGGAAGATCGTGCCGCGATGGCCGTGCGAGGCGCTCACGCCGGCCGGCCGCGCGCGGCGGCGAAGTGCGCGAGCACGGCCATGCGCACGGCGACGCCGTTCGCGACCTGGCGCCGGATCATCGATTGCGGCCCGTCGGCGACGTCGGAAGTGATCTCGACGCCGCGATTCATCGGGCCGGGGTGCATGACGATTGCCCGCGGGCTGGCACGGCCGAGCCGCGCGGCCGTGAGGCCGTAGTTCTGATGGTAATCGACGAGATCGGTCGCACCGGCGCCCGTCGCGCGCTCGCGCTGTATGCGCAGCATCATCACGACGTCGGCGCCGGCGATACCGTCGTCGAGCGAGCCGACGCGCCGCGCCCCGGCAAACTCGGCGGCGTCCGGCATCATCACCGGCGGAGCGACGATCCTGATTTCCGCGACGCCCAGAGTCGACAGCGCGCGATGCGCGGAGCGTGCGACACGCGAACGCCGGACGTCGCCGGCGATTGTGACGACGAGCCCGTCGAATCCGCCCATGCACTGGCGGATCGTCAGCGCATCGAGCAGGCCCTGGGTCGGGTGCGACAGGTGCGCCTCGCCGCCAGAAATCACGCTGACGCCGGGGCCGACGTGGCGCGCCACGTATTCGTGGATGCCGGCCTCGGCGTCGCGGATCACGAACACGTTCACCTGCATCTCCTGGAGCGTGTAGATCGTGTCGATGATGGACTCGCCCTTGGCGCGGGATGACAGCATGACGTCCAGATTGATCGTGTCGGCGCCGAGGCGTACGGCGGCGAGCTCGAACGACGCGCGCGTGCGCGTCGAGGGTTCGGCGAACAGATTGGCGACGGTCCAGCCGGCCAGATCCTCGCCGCGCGGCGGCAGCGAACCGGCCGGCGACAGGTAGCCTTGCGCCCGGTCAAGCAGCTCGACCAGCACCGGACGCGGAACGTCGTCGAGCGTGACCAGGTGGCGCAGCCGGCCGTTCGCGTCGAGCTGGGTGAAGCCGCGGCTCATCGGACGGTCTGGCCTGGCTGGGCGCGCAGCCACTGCAGCAGCAGCAGCCGGGCGGCCTCGCGGTCGACCTCGCCGCGGCGCACGCGGCGCGTTTTCGCTCCGCTGCGGCGGCGCTCGCGCAGCTCGTCCTCTGCCTCGCGCGACGAGAGCCTTTCGTCCACCAGGTGAACCTCGATGCCAAACCGTCCGCCGAGATCCCCGGCGAACCGCAATGCCGCCGCCGTGATGGCGGCGTCCTGAGCGGCCATATTATAAGGGACGCCGACGACCATCGCGGCCGGGCGCCAGTCGGCGACGCAGCGGCCGATCGCGATCCAGTCCGGCTCGCCGTCGTGCGCCGCAATCGTTGCGAGCGCCTCTGCCGTGCCGGTCAGGGTGTTGCCGACGGCGACGCCGATGCGCCGCAGGCCGTAATCGAAAGAGAGCACCGTCCTCGCGGCCGGCGCGGGCATCCGTCAGGCGCGTCCGGCCTGCGAACTGATGCGCGACAACTCGATGCCGAGCAGTCGTGCGGCCGCATGCCAGCGCCGCTCGTACGGCAGCTTGAAAATCACCTCATCGTCGCAGGGCACGGTCAGCCAGGCGTTCTGCAGCACTTCCTCCTCGAGCTGTCCGGCTTCCCAGCCGGCGTAACCGAGCGCGATGAGCGCCTGTGCCGGCCCGTCGCCACGCGCCATCGAGGCGAGCACGTCGCGGGAAGTCGTCACGTGCAGCGTGTCCGATATGGGCATGGTCGATTCGAAAGCCTGCTCGCCCGGGCGGTGTAGCACGAAACCGCGGTCTTTCTGGACCGGGCCCCCGCCCAGCACCGGCATCTCGAGCAGACGCGCGTCGTCGCTGGCAAGCGAGAGCTGCCCGAGCACTTCCGCCATCTTCATTTCGAGCGGGCGATTGACGACGATTCCGAGCGCGCCGCGTTCGCTGTGCTCGCAGACGAGCGTCACGCTGTGCGAGAAATTCGGGTCCGCGAGCGCAGGCATCGCGACCAGCAGCTGATTGGTGAGCCAGGCGCCTTCGGTCATGGCCTAGTATCGGCCGCGCGGCAACGTCGGTCAAAGCGGAAAAACGCGATGCGGTTCCGGCTTTGCGGCCGGACTTATTCCGGACTGGCGGCGCCGGCGGGGAGTTCGACCGCGGATCCCGTCAGGCGGCCGGCGACGAATTCCCACTCGTAGGAGAAACGCAGCACGTCGTAGCGCGCGGCAAGCTCCTGCGGAAACGCCTCGAACGGCGTAGCGAGCTTCAGGATGTCCATCGCGGCCTGGTCCAGCTCGGTATGGCCGCTCGACCGGCGCACATCGGCGCGCACGAGGCCGCCATTCGAAGCCAGCACGACCAGCACGAGCGGATTGCCGGAAAGATGGCGGCGGCGCGCCTCGTTCGGGAAGTTCAGCGTGCCGACCTGTTCGATGCGCCGCTTCCAGGCATCGAGATAGACCGCCACATCGGAGGCGCGCGTGCTCGGCGTCACGAGAAGCTCCCGTCGTTCCCGGCCCTTGAGCGCGAGTGCCGCATTCGGGTCGGCGCCGGCAAACGGCGTCGGGATGCCCGCATCCAGCGCCTTCGGCAGCGGTGTCCGTACCGGGTCCGGTATGTAGCGCGTGGCGCGGCCTGCGCTTGCGAGCACGTTTCCGTCCGCTTCCATGTCCTCCGGCACCGCTTCGCGCCCGGGCTCGGTCTCGCCCGGGGCTTCCTCGGGCGCAGCGCCCGAACCGGGTTCGCGGGTGCGCCCGTCGGCGGCATTGCCGCTGCCCTGCTGCGTGCGCCCCGCGAGGTAGCTCGCGCGGTCATTTGCCGACTCGGGCAGCGAATTGTCGATCAGCAGCACCTCGAGCGTCGGCACGATGGACGGGTCGCTGACGGGCGGGGCGAAGGTGACGCCGAGGATGACGATCAGGTGGAAAAGTCCCGCCAGAAACACCGTGACCGTCAATCGGTCGTTGGATTGCGACATGAGCGCGCGGATCCGCCGGTCAGGCGCCTGCGCGCGCCATGCGCGCCAGCACCGTGTCGATGAACCGGCCCGAGATGTCCTCTCCGTACCGGGCCTCGAGTTCGCGGATACCGGTCGGGCTCGTGACATTGATCTCGGTGACGAATCCGCCGATCACGTCGAGGCCGACGAACAGCATGCCGCGATCGCGCATCACGGGCCCGATTCGGGAACATAGCCAGCGATCCCGGTCGGACAGTTCGCGGCCGACGCCTTTGGCTCCCGCGACCAGGTTGCCGCGGTGATCGTCCGGCGCCGGCATCCGTGCCAGCGCATGGGCAACCGGCTCGCCGTCGATCAGCAGGATGCGCGCATCGCCCGTCTCCGCGATCTCCGGCAGGTAGCGCTGCACGATGGCGTAGCGCTGGCCGTACTCGGTCAGCGTCTCGAACACGACCGGGGCATTCTTGTCGCCCGCATCGAGCACGAAGATCGAGCGGCCGCCCATGCCGTGGAGCGGCTTGCAGACGACACGTCCGTGCTCCGCCAGGAAAGCCTGCATGGCCGCCATGTCCCGCGTGATCAGCGTCGCCGCGCAGCAATCCGGGAACCAGGCCGTATAGACCTTCTCGTTCATGTCGCGCAGCCCCTGCGGGCGGTTCACGACGAGGACTCCCTCGGCTTCGGCGCGTTCGAGCAGGTAGGTCGTGTAGACGTACTCCATGTCGAAGGGCGGATCCTTGCGCATCAGCACCGCGCCGATGCCCGCGAGCGGCCGCGTGACGGGCGTGCCGGCGCGATACCAGGGTTGGGCCTCGCCGATCGCCTCGATCGGCGTCAGCCGTGCGCTCGCGCGTCCGTCGCGTACCGACAGATCGTTCTGCCCGAAACACCAGACCTCGCAGCCGCGACGCAGGGCGCCGGCCATCATCGCGATGGTCGAATCCTTTGCGGGCTTGATGGTCTCCACGGGATCCATCAGCACGGCAAGGCTCGGTCGGTCTGGCATCAGTGGATCTCCGGCCGATTGGCTGGAATGTGACGCGGATACTGCACGTGAGGGGGGCTTGTCATAGTACACCTGTCACTGGCTCCGACCGCCTGCCTGGCCGGTGTTCCGGCATGGCAGGGGGTGGGCCGATATGTTAAAAGGAGGCCGCTCCGGCGTCGAAACCGTGGGCGCCTCCAGACGAGCATTGCAGCGCCCGGCCGGAGCAGCGCCGGGGCCGGAGGTACCCGATGGATAGTGCAGCGGCCGTTAGTGACGGGCACCGCCTGAGCGGTCTCAAAGTGCTCGTCATCGACGACAGCAAGACGATTCGCCGTACGGCGGAAACGCTGCTGGCCAAGGAAGGCTGCGAGGTCTTTACGGCCGTGGACGGATTCGACGCACTGTCGAAGATCGCCGACCACCAGCCCGATATCGTCTTTGTGGACATCATGATGCCGCGGCTGGACGGTTATCAGACCTGTTCGCTGATCAAGCACAACAAGGTGTTCCGCTCGATACCCGTGATCATGCTGTCCAGCAAGGACGGCCTGTTCGACCGCGCGCGCGGCCGCATCGTCGGCTCCGAGCACTACCTGACGAAACCGTTCACGCGCGACGAGCTGCTGTCCGCGATCGACCGGCACGTCGTGCGCGAATGACCGGATGGATGGAGGCAGGGCCATGGCGCTCATTCTGATCATCGACGATTCGCCGACCGAGGTCTTCCAGATGCGGCGGATGCTCGAAAATCACGGTTTCGAGACCGAGGCGGCCGCCGACGGCGCCGAGGGCCTGCGCAAAGCCCGTGAGATGCGGCCGGACCTGATACTGATGGACATCGTCATGCCGGGCGTGGACGGGTTCCGGGCGACGCGCATGCTGGCCAACGATCCGGATACGCGCGCAATACCGGTGATCATGGTGTCGAGCAAGGGCCAGGAGTCCGATCGCACCTGGGGTATGCGCCAGGGCGCCGTGGATTACCTCGTCAAGCCGGTGAAATCCGCGCAGCTCGTGGAGAAAGCGCAGGCCGCGCTGCTGACAGGCTGACGGGATGCAGCCTGAGCCGTCCCTGAGGGCCCTGCGCGACCGGCCGTTCGAGTTGTTGCTCGCGCTCGAGCAAAGGGCGCGGTACGTCGCCGCCGGCGCGCGCGACGGGGCGGCCGCGCAGGAATGGATCGGCGTCGCGTTCCGGATGGGCGGCGAGACGTTCCTGGTTGAACGGGACGAGGCCCGCGAAGTGATGGGCGTGCCGGCGCCGATCACGCGCGTGCCGGGCGCACGGCCGTGGATCATCGGGCTCGCGAACGTGCGCGGCCAGTTGCTGCCGGTCATCGACCTGAAACAGTATTTCGGCAGCGGCGAGTCGGCTTCCGGACGCAATACGCGCGTAATCGTGGTAAACCACCGCGAGATCCCGGCCGGGTTGATGGTTGACGAGGTGCTTGGATTCCGCCGGTTCGCGGAGCGCGAGTTCGATTCCGAAGCGCCGCCGACCCTGGTCCGGTGCGAACATTATCTGGCCGGATCATTCCGGCGTGGCAGCGAAGCGTGGCCGGTGCTGAGTCTCAGGATGCTGGTCGAGAGCCCCGCATTCCTGCACGGTTCGACCTGATCATCGGCGTCGGGAAGGGACAAGAGCATGGTGAATCTGCCTGACAGGCACATGGCGGCGAAGTGGATGCCGGTGATGCTGGTCGCCGGCCTCGTCGCCGCGTTCGCGGCGGCGTTGTTGCTGTTCCTGGCCGGTCGCGCGCAGCAGCAGGATCTCGATTATCGCTCGAACGTGGCGGCGCTCGGCGCGCTCGCCGGCATCATGCCGTCGCAGGCGGCTGCCGCGGCACGCGGCGAGGCGGCTGCATTCGCAAAGCTCGACGAATCACGCCAGCAGCTCGAACGCGCGCTTTCAGCGATCGACGCCGGGCGGGCGGGCGAAGACGCCGCGAGCACCGCTGACGCGCCTGCCTGGAACAGGATCCTGTCGAGCGCCGCGCAGGTGCTCGCGGCACGCGATTCCGCGAGCGCGCTGCGCGCATCGGCTGCTGAGACGAAGACGGCGCTCGGCCGTGTGCTCGCGACGACCGGCGACGCCGTCTCGGCGCCCGGCGGCGCGATTGCGCTACGTGTGCTGCCACGATTCGAGACCATGGCCCAGCGCAGCAGCGACGACCTGTCGCAGCTGGCGGATGGCACGACCGAAACCGCGACGATCACGCAACGGCTCACCGAGAACACCGCGCTGCTGGCGCAGTTCCTGGCGGGGCTCGAGGGCCTGGACCGCACGGCCGGCGTGCCGGCGCTCGCCGGCGAGGCCGCGACCCGGATGACCGAGGTGCGCGAGGCATTTGCCGGCTACGAACGACAGCTGCA
>Ga0268386_10002526_pt1 | contig 13058 bp, 16 predicted proteins | sample RVTome_15_FD_200260 | JGI IMG/M metagenome (GOLD analysis project Ga0268386, IMG submission 200260) | Soil microbial communities from uranium-contaminated site in the Upper Colorado River Basin, Wyoming, United States - RVT150D86... ...
CAACCTGGCACGAGATCTGCCAGAACCTCTGACCAGCCCGGGAGGCGGGCGGGAGGAAACGACGATGCGCGCGATAAAGAACCATCTCGAAGAGCGGCGCTCGGCGCTGAGCACCTCGATCAAGTCTCTCGGCTCCGACCGCCCCGCCGATCACGGCCGGGAGGTCGTGAAGGACCCCTACGGCTCCGCGTCACTCACCCACGACGACGAGATCGCCTTTGCCGTCGCCGACCACCGCGCCCAGCAGCTGGCGGAAGTGACCCGGGCCCTGGAGGACATCCAGGCGGGGCGATACGGGATCTGCCGTGAGTGCAGCCAGCCGATCGCCAAGGCCCGGCTCAAGGTGATGCCCTTCGCCACTCGCTGCGTGGCGTGTCAGGCGCGGTCCGAAGGGGTCGGCCGCGCCGCGTGAAGCCCGACCCATCCAACCACCGTCCTAAACCAACAGGGGCAGGGAGAGATGCGATGACAGTGGTACTCAGAAACGTGGCCATGCTGCTCGTCCTGGTCATGACCGCCACGGCGTGCCAGTCGATGACCGGTCGGAGCACAGGCACCAACATCGACGACGCGGGCATCACCGCCATCGTGAAGTCCAAGCTGGTCGCCGACAAGGCGGCCAACCTCACCCGAGTGGACGTTGACACGAACAACGGCACTGTTTACCTTAACGGCACGGTCGAGTCACCCGAGCAGAAGTCCCGAGCCGAACAGCTTGCGTGGCAGGCCAATGGCGTCAGGAGCGTGGTCAACAACCTGCAGGTTCAGAAGAAGTAGCCAGCATCGTCAGCGCCGAGCGGCAGGGGCCGGCGCGGCCCCTGCCGCAGCCGAGACCTGTCCCTTTGACAGAGGGAAGACGAATCGTGAGTCCCAGCAGACGTGACCAGATGAAGTCCGGCAAGATCCTCGTCGTCGACGATGAGCCGACCGAGCGCGACGGGCTGGCCCGTCTCGTGGGCCAGTGGGGGTACGAGGTGGAGACCGCCGCCTCGGGGGAAGAGGCGCTCAACCTGGTGGAAACGCAGCATCCGGCCGTGGTCCTCACCGATCTCGTGCTCCCTGAGATGGACGGCCTCACGCTGCTGCAGAAGCTCAAGGAGACCGGCCGGCCGCCCATCGTCCTGCTGGTGACCGGACACGGCACCGTGGAGACCGCGGTGGAGGCCATGCGTCACGGCGCGTTCGACTACCTCACCAAGCCGGTGGATACCACCCGCCTGCAGGTGCTCCTGGAGAAGTCGATCGAGCAGGAATCGCTCTCGCGGGAAGTCAGCCTGCTGCGCCACCAGCTCCGCCAGAAGGGCAGCTTCGGTCAGATGGTGGGCCAGTCGCGCAGCATGCAGGAAGTCTATCGCTGGGTCGAGCTGGCCGGGACCAGCACCGCCCCCGTGCTCGTCTATGGCGAGAGCGGCACCGGCAAGGAGCTGGTGGCCCGCACCATCCACGAGCTGTCGAACCGGCGCAACAAGCCGTTCGTCGCCATCAACTGCGCGGCGATCCCTGAGACCCTCATCGAGAGCGAGCTGTTCGGCCACGAGCGGGGCGCCTTCACCGGCGCTACCGAGCGACGGCTGGGCTGCTTCGAGCTGACCGACGGCGGCACGCTGTTCCTGGACGAGATCGCCGAGATGGATCCCAACACCCAGGCCAAGCTGTTGCGCGTGCTGCAGGAGGGGACCTTCCGGCGGGTCGGCGGCGGCAAGCACGAGATCCAGGTCGACGTGCGTGTGGTCGCGGCGACCAACCAGGTCCCGACCGAGGCCATCGCCAACGGCAAGCTCCGCGAGGATCTGTTCTACCGGCTCAACGTCTTCTCGATTCACCTGCCGCCGCTGCGCGAGCGTCGCGAGGACATTCCGCTGCTGGCGCGCAACTTCATCGAGGAGTTCAACCGGCAGGACAACCGCCAGGTCCGTGGCCTGTCGAGCGAGGCCGAGAAGGAGCTGGAGCGCTATCACTGGCCGGGCAACGTGCGCGAGCTCCGCAACGTCATCCAGCGGGCGGTGGTGATCAGCGGGGCCGGACTCATCGGCGCCGAGCACTTGCCCGAGACGGTCTTGCGCGCCTCGGCGCCGGCTCCCGCCGCCGCCGGCGGCTCCGTCACTCCGATCCGGGAAATGGAGCGCGACATGATCCTGCGCGCGCTGGAGGAGACGGGACAGGACAAGCGGCGCGCGGCGCAGCTGCTCGGCATCAGTCTCAAGACGCTCTACAACAAGCTGGCCAAGTACGGCATCCAGGCGGTGAAATCGGCCCGCCTCACCTGATGCCCGTCGCCGACGATCTCGGACGGCGCCCACTGCCGTCGGACCTCGGGCGGTTGCTTCACGACCTTCGCGGCCCACTCAACTCGCTCACGATGCACGCCGAGGTGCTCAAGCGGACCGTCCGCGACGACGCCGCGGCCGAGGACAGCCTGCGCACCGTGCTCCATCAGCTCGGGCGCCTGGCCGAGATGCTACCGGCCGCCTTCTACGTCGCGTCCCTCGAGCGTGGCCCGTCGGCGACGGTCGACCTCGGCGCCATCGCCGCCGACGCGCGTCGGGCGGCCGGGGGAACGCTGCAGCTCGCGGCGGGGACCTGGCCGAAGGTCGTGGGCGATGCGGGGCTGCTCACGGAGGCGCTCACGCAACTGTTCCGTAACGCCGTGGAGGCGACGGCGGCCGCCGGCAGCGGGCGGCCCCCCGAAGCCCACGCGGTGGTCGGAGACGGCGCCACCCAGGTGACCGTGCGCGACTGGGGGCCAGGGCTGCCGACCAGCGACGCCAAGCTCCTGATCCGTCTCCTGCACTCGACCAAGCCCGGGCACCGCGGTCTGGGCCTCGTCATCGTCGAGCGGATCGCCCGCCTGCACGGCGGTAGCCTCACCTTCGAGTCGCCTGACGACGGCGCCATCGCCACGCTGACGCTGCCAGGGGCGACGTAGCCCGGCCTTACGACGCGAGCAGCTGCAAGAGCTCCCGCTCAGGCGCGCGCGCGACGACGTCCGGTAGCGCGAGGACGGCCAGCCCGGGCGCGCGCTGCAGCGCCCCCAGGCTGACCTGCGGCATGCACTCGTAGACCGCCTCGCACAGAAGGGATTCCTCCGGCCGGTCGAAGGCCTCCTCGAGCGGCTCCAGCGCTTCCCGCACCTCCGGCAGCGCGCGCCCGGCGAGCGACAGCAGTGTCTCGGCCCGGGCGACGAAGATCGACGTGTTCACGAGCGCGCGGCTCTCGAAGAGCCGCCGGCGCTCTGCCGGCGAGGCGTCGTCCACGAAGCGCTTGACCGTGCGCACGGACAGCGCCTCCAGCCCCTCGACGGGGGCCCCCGGCTCGATCCAGCCGTCGGCGCCGGGCACGTCCGGACGCGCACCGATGAGCAGCGGTACGTCGGGTCGAACCGCCACCGCCCACACCGCCCGGGCGACGTAGCGAAGGAACCGGGCGTCGTGGTCGACCCGCTGCGCCGCCGGCAGGACGATCACGCTGGCCGCGGGGTCCCGTCGCACGATCTTCAACAGGGGGAGCAGGATCTCCGCCGCGCGTCCGCGATAGACCGGCTGCACCACGCGCGGCCCGGGGGGCAGCGCCGTGAGCTCGCGCTCCCAGCCTGCCGCACGCCGTCGTGTCATCACGGTGAGCATTTGGCCGGCCGGCGCCAGCTGGCTCGCGCGCTCCAGCGCGCACTGAGCTCGGTGTGCCGGGGCCATGCTGACGCCGTGCGGCCAGCGCGCCGGCCCGTGCCGGCGGGACCGACGGCCACGCCCCGGCATCGGCGGCGCATCGCCGGTCAGCACGATCGCCCACACGCGGGAGTGGGGAGCGCCCAGCTGGACATCGAGCTGCGGAATGAGCGGGACGCGAGCGAGCATCTGCGGTACCCTCCGTCGGCGATGGCGCCGGTTCGCGACAACCGGTCCGCTGCAGCGCCCGTGCCACGCGGGTGGGCTGCGCAAACGCGCATACCAGCCTCCGCGCCGCCATCCGCAGGTCGCAAGCTGTTCAAGACGTGAGGCTCACTGTAACGTTTACAAGAGGAGGCTGAACGTGTTCGACCTCAAGGGCAGGGTGGCCATCGTCACCGGCGGGAACGGGGGGATCGGTCTGGGGATGGCGCGCGGGCTGGCGAATGCGGGCGCCCGGGTCGTCATCGCGGCGCGCAACGCCGACAAGTCGCGCGCGGCGGTGGAGGATCTCACCGGCCGCGGCGGAGAGGCGCACGCCGTCACCACCGACGTCGCCGATGAGCAGTCGGTCGCGGCGCTGATCGCCGCGACGCTCGGGCGGTGGGGCCGGCTGGACGTCCTGGTCAACAACGCCGGTATCAACATCCGAAAGCCCGTGCACGAGCTGGCGCTCGACGAGTGGCACACGGTGCTCGACACCAACCTCACGTCGGCGTTCCTGTGCTCCAAGGCCGCCTATCCGGCCTTCAAGGCGGCCGGGGGCGGCAAGGTCATCAACATCGGCTCGATGATGTCCATCTTCGGCGCGTCCTTCGCGCCGGCGTACGGCTCGAGCAAGGGCGGGATCGTGCAGCTCACGAGGTCGATGGCGGTGGCCTGGGCCCGGGACAACATCCAGGTGAACGCGGTGCTCCCGGGCTGGATCGACACCGACCTCACGCGCAACGCGCGCCGCGAGGTGGCCGGACTGAACGACGCGGTGCTACGCCGCACGCCGGCCGCGCGCTGGGGCGGCATCGACGACATGGCCGGGGTGGCGGTGTTCCTGGCCGCGCCGGCCTCCGACTTCGTCACCGGCACCGCGATCCCGGTCGACGGTGGGTTCAGCGTCCAGGGATGACCCCACGGGTGGCGTATTTTTTTGCCGGTGGGTGCACCGCTTGCTAGGATGCGCCCATGACTTTGCACAAGCTCGCCACCGCGCTCGTCGTGTCCGCGATGTTGACCGCCTGCGCCGGCACTCTGCCGCGCCCCGTTCGCAGCGAGTTCGAGGACATCCCCGTGCCGAAGGGGCTCACCTACCAGCAGGACGAGTCGACCGTCATCGAGACGCCCACCGTCAAGGCGGGCCGTCACGTGTACCGGGGGCGGCTCGAGCTGGACAGCCTCACGACGGCCATCCGCAACACGCTGGAGGCCACCGGGTGGCGCCACGTGAGCAGCACCAAGACCTCGCAGCACGGGGCCACCCAGGTCTACGAGAAGGACGGCGACTCGCTGCAGGTCCAGATCTGGGAAGGGCTCTGGTACACGTATGCCGAGTACACCACCGGACGGGTGATCAAGCGCTCGAAGTAGCGCCGCTGTCTGCCACTCGTGGCGCCGCTTCCCTGTCGTCGCGTTCGTCGTAGCGCTCCCGTCTCGACGGTCTGAGCACGACCGAGTCGGGACGGGCGTATGGCGGACCGGCTGCGAGGCCGGCGGCCTACGGCCGCCGCCACTTCCCCCCGTCGCGCGCGATGAACGCGTTGGCCTCGGCCGGGCCCCACGAGCCGGCCTCGTACTGCGGCAGCGGTCCCGGCGTGCGCGTCCAGTGGTCCAGGACTGGTTGCGTCAGCTGCCACGCCTGCTCGATCCAGTCGCCGCGCGAGTAGAGCGTGGGATCGCCGTGGATGGCGTCGAGGAGCAGGCGCTCGTAGGCCTCGGGCGGCTCGCCTCCAAAGACGTCGTGGTACTTGAAGGCCAGCGTCACCGGGCTGATCTTGAGATCCGGTCCCGGCTGCTTGGCGTCCACGATGAGCGAGATGCCCTCGTCGGGCTGGATGCGGATCACCAGCAGGTTCGGGTCCACGCTCACCGTGCCGCGTCGGAAGATCATGTGGGGCGTACGGTGGAAGCGAATGACGATCTCGCTGACCCGCTTGGCCATCCGCTTGCCCGTCTGCAGATAGAACGGCACCCCGGCCCAGCGCCAGTTGTCGATCTGCAGCCGGAGCGCGGCGTACGTCTCCGTCGTCGAGTCCGGCTTCACCCCTTTCTCTTGCAGGTAGCCGGGAACCTGGCGGCCGTCGACGAACCCTGCGCCGTACTGCGCGCGCAGGGCAACCTGGTCGACGTGGCCCGGGTCGATGGGCCGGATGGCCTGCATCACCTTGCTTTTCTCGTCGCGCACCGCCTGGGCGTCGAACGTCACCGGCGGCTCCATCGCGACCAGGCACGCGACCTGGAGCAGGTGGTTCTGGATCATGTCGCGCAGCGCGCCGGACTCCTCGTAGTACCCGCCGCGACCCTCGACGCCGACGGTCTCGGCCACCGTGAACTGTACCTCGGCGACGTGGTTGCGGTTCCACAGCGGCTCCAGGATGCCGTTGGCGAAGCGCAGGGCCAGGATGTTCTGGACCGTCTCCTTGCCGAGGTAGTGGTCGATCCGGTAGACCTGCTCCTCGCGGAACACGCTGGTGACCAGCTGGTTCAGCTCCTGCGCCGAGCGCAGGTCGTGGCCGAACGGCTTCTCGACGACGAGGCGCGTCCAGCCGCCCTGCTCCTCGGCGAGCCCGGCCTTGCCGAGCTGGCGGGTGATGTCGTCGTAGAGGCTGGGCGGCGTCGAGAGATAGTAGAGCCGGTTGACGGGCCCGCCGTGCCTGCGCGCCACGTCCTCGAGCGCCGCGCGCAGTCTCGCGTAGAGCTCGGCGTCGTTGGGGTCTCCCGGCACGTAGACCAGGCTCGTGGCGAACCGGGACCAGACGTTGTCGTTCGGGATCTTCAGCCGCGCGAACTCCTTTACCCCCTCCCGCATCCTGTCGCGGAAGGCCTCGTCGGTCATCTCGGTGCGGCCGGTACCGATGATCACGAACGGCTCCGGCAGCGTCCGGGCGGCGTAGAGGCTCCACAACGCGGGGATGAGCTTGCGGTTGGTCAGGTCGCCGGAGGCGCCGAAGATGACCAGCGTGAAGGGCTCGTCGCTCGGGGGCATGCCGGCCGGACCGCTGGTGGTGGGCAGGGCTACCGGCCCCTGGCGGGACTGAGCAGGGTGGCCGCGGCGCGATCGAGCAGCCAGACGAGCCGGCCGTTCGTGGGACGCACCATCGCGGCCGGGAGCGCGCTGCTGGGCTCGCCGAGGACCGCCTTGAGCACCTTGGCCTTCTCCGCTCCCGCGACCAGGAACATCACGTGCGCCGCCGCGTTGATCACGGGGAGCGTGAAGGTGAACCGTTGCGGGATCGACGCGGCGGCGGCGTGCACGGCGGCGACCGGTCGGAACACCTCCTTGAGCACGGGCGAGCCCGGGAACAGGGAGCCCGTGTGGCCGTCCACGCCCATGCCGAGCAGGATCAGGTCGAAGCGCGGCAGACGACCACGCTTGCACTCGAACACCTCGCCCACGTGCCGCGCGTACTCGGCGGCGGCCACCTCGGGATCCTCGGCCTCGCCGCGAATGCGGGAGATCTGCCGCGGAGGGATGGGCACCTTCGAGAGCAGCGCCTGGTTGGCCATCCGGTAGTTCGAATCCGGATGGTCGGGCGCCACGCCTCGCTCGTCGCCGAAGAAGATCCAGGTGCGGTCCCACGGCATGCGGTCGCGCAGGGGTCGTCGGGCCAGCCGCTCGTACGTGGCCCGCGGGGTGCTCCCTCCGGCCAGCGCCACGGTGAAGCGCGCGTGGGCGTTCACGGCCTCCACCGCGATCTCCACGATCGCCTGGGCCGCCGCCTCGGCGAGGGCCGTGTGGTCCTCGGTGACGATGATCTCGGGCGCGCCGTCCATGACGCCGATCATACTCTCTCGTCGAACCGTCTGTGGCGCTCCAACGCGGCCCGATACCGAGCGTGACGGGCAGGGTCAGGCTCGAACACCTCGCCCAGCGGCGCCGGGACCACCCCGACGTCAGGTAGCGCGCCCAGTCCCTCGAGCGCGAGCAGTGCCGCGCCGCGGCTGGTCGCCTCCTGCTCCGCCGAGCGGTGGACCGCCCGGCCGAGCGCGTCGGCGAGCATCTGGGTCCACGCCCGCGAGCGGCCGATGGCGCCGCCCGAGGCGACGATGACGTGGTCGGGCGCGGCGTGCGGCGCCAGCAGCTCGTAGACCAGTACGAGCCGAAGGGCCACCGCCTCCAGGGCGGCGTGCAGCACGTCGAGCGCGGTCGTGTCCAGCGACAACCCCGTGAGGGCTGCCCGACGATCGCCACGCCAGCCCGGCGCCCGCTCCCCGGCGAGGAACGGCAGGACCGTGAGACCGTGGGTATCCGGCGTGCGCCCGGCCAGCCACCGCTCCACGGTGTCGTCGTCCGGCAGCTGCAGCACGTCACGACACCACGCGTACACGTTGCCGCCCTCGGAGGTGGCGCCACCCAGCAGCGCGCGTCGGCGATCGACGCGGTAGCGCCAGAGCCCACGCGGCGGTGTCACCCGGGCCTCGGTGACGATGCGCAGCGCCGCCGAGGTGCCCACGTTGAGCGCGATGCGGCCGGGATCCATGCAGTCGGAGCCGACGTTGCTCGCCGCGCCGTCGCCGACGGCCGGGAACCACGGCACGCCGCGCAGCGCCGGCCAGCGATGGGTCCACGGGGCCCGCAGACCGCGGCGACCGTCGGTCCGGGTCGCGAGGGGAAAGAGCCGCTCGGCCTCGATGCCGGCCGCCGCCAGCGCCTCGGTGTCCCAGCGCAGCGCCTCCTGGTCGAGGAGCCCCGTGCCCGATCCCATCGACACGCTGGTCGCCGCCTCACCGAAGAACGTCAGCTCGAGGTGCTCGCCGATCGAGCCCCAGCGCGCGACCCGCCGCACCTGGGCCGGCTGCTCGTGCGCCAGCCAGCGGAGCTTGGCGGGCCAGTACGAGGCGTGCAGGTGACAGCCCGTGCGGGCGTGCAGCGCCACGTCGTCGAGGGCGTCGCGCAACAGGCCGGCGTCGCGCGCGCTGCGTGAGTCGGCCCACATGAAGACCGGCGTGACGGGGCGGTGGGTGGCGTCGAAGCCTACCAGACCATGCCAGAAAGAGGTGACGCCAACCGCCTGGATGTCGTCGTGGCGGGCCGCGCGCACGACCGCGTCCAGGCAGCTGGCGGCCGCCTCGAGCAGCGCGGCCGGGTCGTGCTCGACGCCGCCGTCGGGCGTCGTGACCGGCGCGTACGCCACCTGGTGAAATCGCGCGTCGACGGCACGACCCCGGGCGTCGTAGAGTGCCGCCCGCGCCGACGAGGTGCCCAGGTCGAGCGCGATGACCATCGAGCGGGTATTGTAAGCCGGCCCCCGCCGCCAAGGACGAGTACCTTACCAGCCCGGCGCGGGAGCGCGCCGGCGCCCCGGCGGCCGGGCTGCAATGCGAAAGGGGTACGACGTGAGGAACAGGCTGGTGCTAGGCACGATCGTCGGCCAGGCGGTCGTGACGCTGGTGGCGATCGGATACGGCGTCTCGGCGCATTCGAGCTGGGAAGCGGAGCACCAGCGCCGGATCGACGGTGAGCGGGCCGCCGTGGCCGAGATGGCCACGGCGATGAAGAGCGCTCGCGAGCGGCTCGACATGGTCGAACAGGAGCTGAAGCGCTGTCAGACCCGGGCCAGTCGCACGGGTCGTGGCCCGGGCCCGAAGCCGGCCTCCGTGGTGGCCGTGCCGGCTGGCGTCCCGGCGCGGCTGGCGCTCGGCACCGAGGAGGCCCTCAGGCTTCTCACGACCTGGTGCGAGGCGCGCCTCGCGCGACAAACGAGCGTCGGTCCGTGCCCGGCCGCGCCCGCGAAAGCGCACGGGGCCCCGACCGGGCAGGTATTGTAAGATGCCGTCGCGACGGGCGTCGCCGCCGTCGGAGAAGGAGACCCGCATGCCTCGTATCCGAGTGCTGAGCCCCGTGGGTGTCGTCGCCAGCCAGGCGATGGCCGCGCCCGCACTGCCGACCGCGTGGAGCGGCCGTACGGTCGGGTTCCTGGACAACACCAAGTCGAACTTCGATCGGCTCACGGCCGGCATCGGCGATCTGCTGCGCGAGCGCTACGGCGTCAGGGCCGTGGTGCACCGGCGCAAGGCCAACGCGTCGACGCCGGCCGCGCCCGAGGTGATTGCCGAGCTCAGCAAGCAGTGCGACGTCGTCTTCGCCGGCTCCGCGGATTGAGGGTCGTGCACGTCGTGGAGTCTCCACGACGCCGTCGAGCTGGCGAAGAGCGGCACCGCCGCCGGCCTCATCGCGACGACCGCGTTCCAGGGGCTGGCCGTCAGTGAGCTGGCCTCCCTGGGCGTCTCCAGGCTGCCACTGCTGATCATCGACCACCCGCTCGGCGGGGAGCGGCCCGAGTCGGTGGCGCGCCGCTCGCGTCAGGCCTTCGAGCAGCTGGCGAGCCTGATCGAGGGTGGCCTGGTCGAGCAGGGTGTGGCTCCGATTGGTGCGACCACCGTCGAGGACTCAGACCTGACGGTCGACGACGACCCTCTCGCGCTCCTCGCCGCCTTCACCGAGCGCGCGTGGGGTGACGGGCTGCCGATCGTGCCGCCCACGCCCGATCGAGTGGCGGGGATGCTGGCCGGGCGGGATGGCGCGCGGGTGCTCGGCGCGATGCCGCCGCTGTGGCGGCAGGCGACGCTGGAGAAGCTGGCGGTCAACGCGGTCATGGCCGGCTGCGAGCCGGCGGCGTTCCCCGTCATCGTCGCCGCAGTCGAGGCGATGCTGGACCCGGCCTTCAACCTGTACGGCGTGCAGGCGACGACACACCCGGTGGCGCCGCTGCTGATCGTCAACGGCCCCTACGGCCGGCAGATCGGCCTGCACTCCGGCAGCGGCTGCTTCGGGCCCGGCTTCCGCGCCAACGCCACGATCGGGCGGGCGATCCGCCTGATCCTCCTCAACGTGGGCGGGGCGTGGCCGGGCCGTCACGACATGGCCACGCAGGGCAGCCCGGCCAAGTTCGCCTACTGCATCGCCGAGAACGAGGCGGCGTCTCCGTGGGCGCCGCTGCGCGAGGGCGACGTGGTCACGGTCTACGGCGGCGAGGGCCCGCACAACGTCAACGACCATGTCTCCACCACGGCGACCGGCATTCTCGTCAACGTCGCCGACACCGCCGTGTCGCTCGGGTCCAACGTGGGCTGGTACTTCTCGCAGGCTCAGCTCATGGTCGTGCTCGGGCCCGAGCACGCAACGACGATCGCCGCCGACGGCCTCGCCCGCCTCGACGTCCAGCGGTTCATCTACGAGAACGCCCGCCAGCCGCTGGGCCTGATGCGACTGGGTGGTATGTACGGCATGCAGGACTGGCCGGCGTGGATGAACGCCACCAGCGATCCCGATGCGCGGCTGCCCCGCGTGCCCTCGCCCGATGACGTCTTCGTCGTCGTGGCCGGCGGCTCCGGCAAGCACTCGGCGGTCGTGCCCAATTGCACATTCAGCCGCGCGGTGTCTCGACCGATCACGCTGCCCTGAGAGTCCGTCGGAGCCGGGACGCCCCGGCCCCGCCGGGGTGTTCCGAGCGAGTGGGCAGGGGCCATTTCGGGACCCCGGTCCCGCTGGCAGGAACGTGCCGCCGCGCGCGGCTGGCGCAGGACGTTCTGCGGTCAACCGGCGTCCGGGATGACCAGCAGGCCGAGCGCGGCGAAGAGCAGGACCGCGCCGACCACCCCCGCCGCGCCGAGCCGCTCACCAAAGAGAAAGACCCCGAGCAGGGTGGCGGTGAGTGGCTCCAGCAACGCGGCGACCCCGGCACTGAACGCCCGTACGTCTCGTTCCCGCCGTCGCCACCAGCACCGCCGTGACCGATCCCGTCGTGCCCCAGGACACCGCGGCAAGACTGATCAGCCCCAGCCCTCGAAGCCGCGCCGGACTTGACGGCACCGACACCGCCCGTGATGATAGCGCGCTCGACGTCAATGCCGCGAGGGACAGGAGAACGCCATGAACATCGGATTCATCGGGACCGGCACCATGGGCCAGCCGATGGTCGCCAACTTGCTCCGCAAGGGCTTCCCGGTCGTCGCCTACGACGTCGTGCCGGCCGCGCTGGCCGCCGCGGTGACGCTGGGCGCCACCGGCGCCGCCTCGGCGGCGGAGGTCGCCAGGCAAAGCGACCTGGTCATCACGATGCTGCCGTCCTCGTCGCACGTCGAGGGCGTCTACCTCGGCGCCGGCGGCGTCCTGGACGGGGTTGCGTCCGGCCGGCTGTGCGTGGACATGTCCACCATCGACCCGAGCGTCTCGCGGCGAGTGGCGGCCGCGCTGGCCCGGCGGCAGGTGCGCTTCCTCGACGCGCCCGTGTCCGGCGGTGTGCCCGGCGCCACCGACGGCACGCTCGCCATCATGGTGGGCGGCGAGGCGCGCGATCTCGAGGAGGCGCGGCCGGCGCTGGCGGCGATGGGCGCCAACGTCATCCACGTCGGCGCCGTCGGCAGCGGCGAGGCGGCCAAGCTGTGCAACAACCTGATCGCGGGCGTCGCGGCGGTGGCGGTCAGCGAGGCGTTCCGCATCGCCGAGGGCTTCGGCGTCGATCCGAAGGTGCTGACCGACGTGATCTCGAAGTCGTCCGGGAACACGTGGGTGATGCAGCAGGCCCACCCGGTGCCGGGGCTGGTGCCGCGCGCGGCCTCCAGCCGCGAGTACGCGCCGGGGTTCACGACTGACCTGATGGCCAAGGACCTCGGCCTGGCGGTGAACGCCGCGCGCGAGCTGCGGGTGCCCGTCGCGGTGGCGTCCGCCGCCCAGCAGGTCCTGCGCCTGGCGTCGTCCCACGGCCTCGGCCGCAAGGACTTCACGTCCGTCTACACGTTCCTCGAGCCCTCGAGCGAGCAAGCCCCGGTCTAGCTCGAGGGCATTCGGTGTCGCCGCCGCGCAGCGACCGCGTTATACTACGCGGCGTTGTCGCGCGACCGCGCGTCGAGGGGGCGTCGCCGTGAGCCTGTACGTGATGCTGAGCACGCTGTCGGAATCCGGCCGCAAGGTGCTGCGCGGCCGCCCGGGCTGGATCCGCAAGGCCGACGCCGACGTGCAGCGCATGGGCCCGCGCGTGGTCGCCCAGTACGCCGTGCTCGGGCCATAGGATTCGTCACCATCATCGAGGCGCCGGACAATGCCACGATCTCGCGGATGTCGGTCGAGCTGGGCGCGCGCGGCGGCGTGGCCGGCATGACGATGGCTGCGATCCCGCTCGACGAGTTCGTCGAGCGGCTCGAGGGCAGTGGCCAGCACCGCCAGAGGAAGAAGAAGCGCGCATG
>Ga0268386_10002527_pt1 | contig 13058 bp, 10 predicted proteins | sample RVTome_15_FD_200260 | JGI IMG/M metagenome (GOLD analysis project Ga0268386, IMG submission 200260) | Soil microbial communities from uranium-contaminated site in the Upper Colorado River Basin, Wyoming, United States - RVT150D86... ...
TCAGCGCGACGCCCGAAGGGTTGGTCTGTCAGCGCCCCTGGCCGCGTTGCGGCTCTTGCAAAGGACTTAAGCCATTCGCGGCGAGCCGCGCCTTGCCAGAAACGCTGACAGACCAACTGAATCCATCAATATCACCTTGTCAGAGTACTAGCACGGCACCGGCAGCGGGGACCCTTCGGTGACTCTCATCAAGCCCCGACGACGCTTCTAATGCGTGCCGACAGGTCCTACTATTGGCGCGACCAGCCTGCGTCCGGCGCTAGCTGGCAAGCAGGCTGACTTCCTGAAGAGCGTCGAATCACAGGGGAATCTCAATGTTGAAAGAGTTCAAAGAATTTGCCATGCGCGGCAACGTCGTCGACATGGCGGTCGGCATCATTATCGGTGCCGCGTTCGGCAAAATCGTCAGCTCGCTGGTTGCGGACGTCGTCATGCCCCCGATCGGGCTGTTGATGGGCAATATGGACTTCAGCCAGCTCTACGTGAACCTCTCCGGAACCGACTATCAATCCCTTGCCGCGGCCCAGGAGGCGGGCGCGGCGACCATCAACTACGGCCTGTTCATCAATGCAGTGCTGGATTTCGTCATAGTTGCCTTCGCGATCTTCATGGTGATCCGCGCGATGAACAAGCTGAAGAAGAAGGCCGAGGAAGCACCGGCTGAACCACCGAAAGCTTCTACCGAGGTGCAACTCCTCACCGAAATACGCGATTCCCTTCGCGCACGGAGTTAGCGGGCCGGAGCACTTGTAAGTCGCCGAGAAGTGCTGCGGGAGCCCGGCCGCCCTATGGCGGTCGGGCTCCCGCAATGAGCCGAGCGGCGGCCGCGGCCGTGAACCCGCCCTATAATCCTTTTTAAATCAATCTACTACGGGCGACTAGCTTGAGGTGTGCGGCGCAACAATGGGCGTGCTTGTCCACGCCGCTCACTGATGCGAAACTGGCAGAGGAACGAAAGGGGGGGTTCTAACAAACGATGCGCCGGCCTCGAGTAGCACCGGCGTACAACAATGTGATCCCTTGAAACGCGACGATCAAAGAGGTGGTTATTTTGAAAGTCGAAGCCAAAGAACAACCGGTCGATAGCGATTTCGATCGAAAAGTAGCCGAATGGTGCATGTCCTTCGCGGGCAATCCTCGTATTTCGCTCAAACTGTGGGATGGCACCGAATATTATTCCGGCCCCCAGACACCGATTGCCCAGTTGGAGATCAAGGAACGCGCGGTGCTTTTCAATCTGCTCCGATCGCCTCCGATGGGTCTTGGGGAAGGCTACATCAAGGGCCGGATCGAGGTTCACGGCGACTTCTATGAATTTGTCGAGGAAGCTTCGCGTGCGTATTCGCAAAAAACCACGCGCGGATATTACTTGCAAAAGTTTCGCTCGCGCCTCGCCGCTGTACGCAGTAATACGTTGTCCCGCGCCCGGGAGAATGTGCACCAGCACTATGATCTCGGGAATGACTTCTACAAGCTCTGGCTCGATGAGCGCATGGTGTACACCTGCGCGTATTACGAACGGCCAGACGCGACTCTCGACGAGGCCCAGGTTGCGAAGCTCGACCATGTTTGCCGCAAGGTTCGCCTACAGCCCGGCCAAAGGGTTATCGAAGCGGGCTGCGGCTGGGGCGCGCTCGCAATGCATATGGCCGAACATTACGGGGCGATCGTGACCGCGTACAACACCTCGCGGGAACAGGTTGCCTACGCCCGGACCGAGGCCGACGCCAGGGGGCTTTCCGATCGGGTAACGTTCGTTCAGGACGACTACCGGACGATTACCGGTCAGTGCGATGCCTTCGTCTCAGTCGGCATGCTGGAACATGTGGGATTGAGAAATTTCCGCACGCTTGGATCAATCATTGATCGCTGCCTGAAGCCGCACGGCCTCGCCCTGATTCACTCGATCGGACGCAGCAATCCCCGCCCGCCTGATCCATGGATTGCACGTCACATATTCCCGGGTGGCCATATTCCCAGCCTTGGGGACATGGCCGCAATCTTCGAGCCGTTCAAATTCTCGGTTCTCGACGTCGAGAACCTGCGTCTGCATTACGCGAAGACCTGTCGTACCTGGCTGCACAACTTCGAGGCCGTCGCAGACAAGGTTCGGCGCTTGCACAGCGACGAGTTTGTTCGTACCTGGCGCTTTTACCTGGCCGGATCGGCTGCCGGCTTCAAGTCAGGCACATTGCAGCTCTACCAGGTGGTGTTTGCGCCGCGCGGCAACAACGATGTGCCGATGACGCGCCATTACCAGTACGTCACGGATTCCCGGCCGGAGTAGGCGTTTGCAGCACGCGGATGTGGTAGTCGTCGGGGGAGGGCCGGCGGGCTCAACGTGCGCCTGGAAGCTGCGTCAGTCGGGCGTCGATGTCCTGGTGCTTGACCGTTCGGATTTCCCGCGCACCAAATTGTGCGCCGGGTGGATTACTCCGCAAGTCATCGATGACCTCGAGTTCAACGTCAGCGACTACCCGCACAGTTTCCTGTCGTTCGACCGGCTGGAACTCAACTGGCGCGGCCTGCGGTTCTCCAAAAAGACCATCCAGCATTCGATACGGCGTTACGAGTTCGATGAGTATCTCCTGCAGCGCTCCCATGCGCCGGTGCAGACTCATAAAGTGAGGTCGATCGAAAGCGACGGGAGCCGTTTCGTCATAGACGGCCTGTTCAGTTGCGGCTATCTCGTGGGCGCCGGCGGGACGTCATGCCCGGTTTACCGGCGCTTTTTTCACGACCGCAGTCCGCGCGCGAAAGATCTGCAGATCGCCACTTATGAACACGAGTTCGCGTACGACTGGCAGGATGACGAATGCAAGCTCTGGTTCTCCCAGGACGGTTTGCCGGGCTATGCATGGTATGTGCCCAAGGGCAGGGGATATATCAACGTCGGGCTCGGCGGCAAAGCGGATGCCATGAAGTCCAGATCCCTCCGTTTGCAGGACCACTGGGACAGGTTCGTGAAGAATCTCGAGCAACGCGGCCTGGTGACCGGCGCCAATTACGACCCAAGCGGTTACAGTTATTACCTGCGAGGCCGGGTCGATTCCGCGCGGATCGGCAACGTGTTCATCATTGGCGATGCGGTCGGGCTTGCGTCGAAGGATCTTGGTGAAGGAATAGGTCCGGCCGTCCGCAGTGCGATCCTCGCGGCGCGGGCGATCGTCGAAAATTCCGAGTACAGCCTGAAGGACGTCGAGGGCTACAGCGTTGCGGGATTCATCCAGCAACGCATCCTGAAGCGAGCCGCTTCGCTCTGAATAGCACGCTGTAGGAGCCCGACCGGGCACTAATCAAAGTTGCCGAAGCACGCGGAGCGCCTCCGTGGGCCCTTTGCACAGAACTGCCTTCATTCCCGCGTCGACAGCGGCCGAAACGTTCAGGGGATTGTCGTCGAAGAAAAGGAAGGTCCCGGCGGCATTGCCATAAGCCTCAATGACCTGGTCGAAAGCTTCCCGGTCCGGTTTGAGCAGACCCGTGTCAAACGACAGGAACAGCCTGTCCAGCTTCCCGGAGAGGGTGTACGAAATATCCTTTCGGCCCCAGTGCGCGGGGTTCGTATTGGAGAGTAATGCCCGCCCGATCCCAGCGGGAATTGCGTCAAGGAGTACTTCGGTTTCAGGAAATAAGCGTTCCGGCCACGCGTCGAAGCATGTCAGGAACTCCTTCCAGTGCATCACGAGCTGCAGCTCGTCCACGATGGCCCTGGCAAACGATTCGGGATCGGTAGCCCCGCGCTCGAATTCCCGGACTGAGGGAGACCTGAGCCAGCGCTCCAGGAACTCTCCCTCAGAGATGTCGAGTCGGAACGTTTCGATGGGATCCTTAAGTTGCAGGAGCACCCCACCGAGGTCGAACACCACGACCTTGATATTGCCGAAACTCATGAGGCGTGGATTGACCGTAACAGGTGCCGAGGGGTGCACTAGTGACCGGTAACGCCCGAATCGGTACCGTCGTCGTCCAGGTCGCTCAGGAGGTCATCCCAGCGCCGCGCCAGTTGATCTGCCTTATAACTCGAGATGCGGTACGTCCACCCGGAAACCCGTTCATTGATCCGCTTGGCTTCGTCCGCCGGGTTACGTTCCTCCTCGGCGGGGGTGTCGTCGTCGCCATCCGCAGGCTCCTCCTGAGGAACCATTGCTTCCTCGTCGGCTTCCATGACGGCCTCCGTGTCGGCTTCCGGTTCGGCCTGCGCGCTGGCTTCCGGTTCGTCTTCTGCGGTTTCCGGCACCGGGCTTGCCGTGGCACTGATTGTTATCCAGTGTTCCTCGTCGGGTTCCGTCTCGGCTTCCTCGCCCTCAGCCTCGCTGGGGACCGTCACGGTGTGGACAGTAACGCTGGTATCCAGTCCATCGAAAGTGCTGAACTCGACCGTGGCAAGCGGTTCCTTACCGACAGTGTCGTCCTTGCGGACGTCTTCAAGAGTCAGGTTGGAGAGGACGCCGGCGATGCTGTTGGCCACAGACGGATAGCGCAGCTCGCGGCCTTCCGGAATATCCGCGACCTCGAAGTCTACCGCGTCTTCGTCCTCCTTCCGGATACTGATGATTTCCCCGTCGGCATGGCGTATCGAGGCTGACCGGATCCTCGAGGAGTCGATGTCGACGATATCCGACAACAGCCAGCCGCCGCTGTCATCCGGGATCACCGGGTTCTTGTCGATCAGCCAGCTCTGCTCTTCTTCCGGGATTCGGGCATAGCGAAATTCGCTTTGCGCAGTACTACCCAGGATCAGCGATACCGCGACGTTTTCGCCATCGGCGGAAACGAGTACTCCGTCACCGCCGTCGTCGCGCGGATCGGCGACGCCAAGCCGATCATAGAGCTCCGGGTCGGAGGTTTTCTGCTCGAATTTTCGTGCTTCCGCAAGCGCAAGCAGCAGTTCGCGCAGGTCCGCCGTGTCGGCGGGATATCCGGCGTGATCCGGAGAAATCCACCGGCCACCGTCACTTTCGCGCCGCAACGTAATTGTGCCGTCGGCATCGGTGATCGTGACGCTGTCGAGATCGTTCAAACGGGACTTGAGCTCGGGAAACAGCAACTCGCTGCCGGCGGCGGAGTCGTTTCGCTCGCCGGAATTCAAGATGAACATGGCCACGAACAGCGCGACCACCACAACCGCCAAAATCTTTACGTTGCGCGTGTTCACGGTGCGGCTCTCCGGCTCCTGCGCCACAGGGCTATCAGGACGAAGGCCGTCAGCAGCAGCGGCACCAGCCCGATGTTGATGCCCCTCAGGATCGTACCCAGGCGTTCAATATCGCGATCCAGCCCTCGCTGTACGGCGCGCAGTTCCTGCCGGATCTCGGCCCGCCGGTCGATAAAGCGATCGATCTCAGCCTGCTGCTCTTCGGTCATCAGGATGTTGCCGGTATCTTCACGCGACGACTGCAGTTCCGAAAGACGGCGCTCGGTATCTTCGAGTTCCTGTTGCAGCCTCTGTTCCGTTTGCTGGAACTGTGCTTCGGCCTGCACTCGGAGTTCATCGACCTTGGTAAAGGGCCGCGCGTAGCTCGCACGGCTCCGGACGTCGATGAGATCATTGCTGCCCGACAGGTTGTCGAGTGCGTTAACGACAAAAGTGCCGTTGTCGGCGAAAGCGTTGGCGATCTGCTGGCCAAAAAAGTTCTGGATCTGCACCCACATCCTGTCGCTCAAGATGTCCACATCGGCGACAACGATCACGTTCGCGGCCGCCGTCGCCTCCTCCAGGTGCGAGGGGGCATCGCCCGCACCGTTTGAAGTCTCCTTTCCATCTTCGGCTGCATCGACGCTGTCACCTTCCGCGCTATCGCTCGATGCGTCATTGGGAGGGCCATCCGGAAACGCGGCGGGAAAGGTACCGTTCAACCGCGCGGCGATGACGTATTGTTCGCCGGTAGGCGAAAAGTCTCGCTGCAACGCAGCCGGATCCGGCAAGAAGCTGAAGCGTGACGACGGTAAGACGGCTGCATTCTGGCTGGAACTGATCAGCGGTTCGAAAGAGAGCCCGCTCTCTTCCTCCAATCCGACATGGCCCGGCATGCCGACGTTGATCGACTCGAGGTCTCCGGTGATGACTTCGCTGCTGTTCAGCTGAGCTCTGCCGATGCCGAGCAGCCCCAGGTGGCGGACCGGGCGACCAGACATACCGGAGGATATCTGCAGCGCGAGGCCGGCATCCGCAACCACGTCGCTGGGGGTATACGTCAATCCCCAGGCGTCAAACAACGTCGCGAGGTTGGATGACTGCCCTTGTGGGGGCATGCCTGCGGGCATGCCCTGTGGCATGGCGGATGGGTCCGCTTCCGCGAGCGGATCGACGAAGATCAGCGCCTTGCCGCCGGCCAGGATGAACTGGTCTATTGCATAAAGCGTGGAGTCGGGCAGGTTCTTCGGCTGCACGATCCAGAGAAGGCCGATATCGTCGTCGATCTCGTCGATGTCCGTTCCCAGGTCCCGCAGGTCGAATAGCTGTTGCGCCTGTTGAAAGATCACCCAGGGTGATTGCATTTGCTGGGTTTGCGGATTGAAGTCGCCCGACATACGAACACCGGAAATCAATCCGACCGCCTGGCGTTCCGGCTGCGACAGAGTGCTGATGAGTTTGGCGATGTCGTACTCGAGAAACTCCTCCTTGTCCGGCTGGAAGAACGGAATGATCTCCTCGTCGCCAACACTGTTCGTGGCCGCCAGGCCCATATATATCGTGTCCGGCGCGGCGGCAATCTGCACGCCCTGCAGGCGGAACTGCGCCGCGCGATCCTCCTCCTCCGAAAACGGCAGCGGATCTATCAGGTCGAGCTTTACCTGTCCGTCGGCTTCAGTCTCTATTTCCTCGAGCAGTTCGCGAACCCGATTCGCGTAACTTCGCAGCGAGGGGACATTCTCAGTAGCCTTGTCAGAGAAATAAAAGTACAGGTTGATGGGCTCTTCGATCTTCTCGAGAATGCGCTTCGTGCCGTCAGACAATGTGTACAGGTTGTTTTCCGTCAGATCGATGCGCCAGCCTTTGAAAATCTGGTTGCTGACAATGACAGCAGCGATAAACGCCAGCGCCAGTAACACCAGGCTCGTCGTGCTGAGACTTCGCTGGGACGAGGTACTCATGATCAGTCAGCTTGTTTCCATTGCAGGACGATTGTATTGGCGTACAGGAACGCCGCTATCACGAGGGCGAAATACACGAGGTCGCGGAAATCGATGACGCCCTTGCTGATATTCGAAAAATGGGTCAGGAAGCTCAGCGATGCGACCCCGTCCACGATGGTCTGTGGCGCCCAGGCGGAGAACAGGTCCAGGACCAGCGGAAATCCCGAGAGCAGGAAGCCGAAGCAAGCGACTACGGTAAGCACGAACGCGATGACCTGGTTCTTCGTCGTTGCCGAAAGGCAGGCACCGATCGCGAGGAAGCCACCGGCCATCAGGAAGCTGCCGACGTAGGCGGCCAGAATGGCGCCGTTGTCGGGATCGCCTAGATAATTGACGGTAATCCAGATCGGAAACGTCAGCGCGAGCGCGATTCCGGTGAACGCCCACGCGGCGAGATATTTTCCCAGCACCGCCTGCCACGGGGTGATCGGGAGCGTCATCAGCAGTTCGACGCTGCCGGTCTTGCGTTCTTCCGCCCACAGCCGCATCGCGATGGCAGGCACGAGGAACAGGTACAGCCAGGGGTGATAGTTGAAGAACGGGCTCAGGTCCGCCTGGCCGCGCTCATAGAACCCCCCAAGGTAGAACGTGAACGTGCCCATGAGGATCAGGAAGATCACGATGAATACGTACGCCACCGGCGTCGAAAAATAACTGCGCAGCTCGCGCCTGAATAACGCCGCGACAATGCTCATGCTTCCGTGCCTTTCGTGATCTGCCGGAAGACTTCATCCAGGCGGCCTGCCTCGAGTTGCACGCTCGCCACGTCCCAGCGATTGTCGGCAACCAGGGCCGAGATTTCGCGCCAGGGGCCCACGCCGTTGTCGCCGCGCCGGACGATTGCCGTTATCGCCAGTCGTGCGCGGTCCGGTTCAGTTTGCGCCACTGACGGAAGACGTTCGAGGGCTGTGCGCACTTCGTCGAATCTCGATTCGTCCGCGAGAGTAACGCGTACCGCGTTGTAGTAACGAGACGTGGCTGCGAGACGCGCCGGCGTGTCGTCGGCGAGGATCTTTCCGGAAGCGATGATGATTGCGCGGCTGCAGACGGCCTCGACCTCCTCCAGAATGTGCGTCGAGATCACGATGAGCTTTTCGGCAGACATCGAGCGAATAAGGTCGCGAACCTCGTGTTTCTGGTTCGGATCCAGGCCGTCCGTGGGCTCGTCCAGGATCAGCACATCCGGATCGTGGAGTATGGCCTGAGCAAGGCCTACACGGCGCTTGAAGCCTTTCGAGAGGGTATCGATGGACTGGTCGAGGACCGGGCCGAGATGCAACTGTTCGATGACCTCGTCGAGCCTGGCTTTACGGCGTTTCCCCGTCAGGCCGCGAACGTCGGCAATGAAGCCCAGGAAAGACCTCGGAGTCATCTCCGGATAGCAAGGAGCGCCTTCCGGCAGATAGCCAAGATGCTTCCGCGCCGCCAACGGTGCGTCACTGATACTGTGCCCGCACACGGCGGCAGTGCCCGAATTCGGCGATACGAATCCGGTGAGCATCTTCATCGTCGTCGACTTGCCTGCGCCGTTCGGGCCGAGGAAGCCGAGCACTTCGCCGGCCGAGCAGCTGAAGCTTAAGCGATCGACGACCGTGTGCTGACCGTAGCGCTTTGTAAGACCGTGGATTTCTATCATGCAGGCTTCATGGTGAACAGTATTCCTACCGCGCACGCTCCCGGAGATTTCCGGACCGCGCGCGGCTGCATCTTTTAGCAAAAAGAAATTTCGGTATCAACCCGTGCTCGCCGATTCTCGAAGCGCATCGTCGGGGCATGGACCGTCAGCGCTGTCCGGCTACGGAAGCGCCCACAGGAGCAATCAACCTGGATTCGCCGCGGTTGCGCGGATCCGAGGCTGGTACGAGGTGCTCGCCATCGCGCCAGATGATCTGCACGTCGCCGAACTCCCACTGGTGCGGTTCCGCCCGGTACCCGCGGTCTCCCAGCGCGGAAATCGTCTCCTGCGGAAGCGGCCTGCCGGGACTGTAGGTGATCAGGTCCGGGGGCATCAGCTGGTGGTGGAAACGGGTCGCGCCTACCGCCTCGGCGGGTGTCATGCCGAAGTCGACGACGTTCACGATTGTCTGGAAAACCGAGGTGAAAATCGTCGTGCCGCCCGGCGTCCCGACGACCATCGCGACCTCGTTGTCCTTGAGCAGCAGGGTCGGTGACATGGATGACAGCATGCGCTTGCCTGGCTGGATTTCGTTCGCCTCGCTACCGGTCACGCCGTAGGTGTTGGGCACGCCGGGTTTCACGCTAAAGTCGTCCATCTCGTCGTTCAGGATAAAACCGGCTCCTTCAACCACGACGCCGCTGCCGAATCCTATGTTGAGCGTGTAGGTGTTGGAAACGGCGTTGCCCCACCCATCCACGATCGAGTAGTGCGTCGTATCGGGAGATTCGATACCGGGACCGGCTGCAACGACGGTGGAAATATTCTCCGGATCGATTTCCTGCGCGCGCTGCATGATGTATTCCTCGCTCAGCAAGCGCTCGATCCGGGTATCGACGTAGTCGGGATCGCCGAGGTATTCCGCCCGATCGGCAAACACCCGCTTCTCGATTTCCGCGACGAGATGTATGTAGTGCGGGGAGTTGTGCGCCAGTCCTTCGAACTCATGATTCAGGTAGTCCTTTATCTTCAGGAGCTGGATCACGGCGAAACCGCCCGAGCTGGGAAGGGGTGCCGCCATGATTTCGTAGCCGCGCCAGCCTGCGCGCAGCGGCTCACGCCAGACCGCTTTGTAGTTCGCGAGATCGTCCAGCGTAATCAACCCGTCGCCGCGCTCCATCTCCGCCACGATGAGCTTTGCCGTTTCGCCTTCGTAGAAATCCTGCGGGCCTTCGGTCGCGATTCGCGACAGCGTTTCCGCGAGCTCGGGTTGGCGGAACGTTTCTCCGGCTTTGAGGCCGCCGAAGTAGTTGCCGAAATTGGTCTTGCCGCCGAACCATTCGTCCATGGTCTTCATGCCGCTGCCGAGCGACTCCGGCACGACGAAACCCTCACGGGCGAGCCGTACCGCCGGCAGCACCAGGTCTTCCCATGGCAGCGTGCCGTAGCGCTGGTGAGCAGCCCGGAAACCCGCCACGGTGCCGGGGACGCCGACGGCCCTGTGTCCGACGAGGCTTGCGCCGGGAATGACTTCGCCGTCCTCGTCCAGGTACATGTCGCGGTGTGCGGCGAGCGGCGCGGTCTCCCGGTAATCGACGAATGTCGTCTCGCCGTTCATATGAATCAGCATGAAGCCGCCGCCGCCGATATTGCCGGCCTCCGGGTAGGTTACTGCGAGCGTGAATCCGGCAGCAATTGCCACGTCTACGGCGTTTCCGCCGGCCTTGAGTATCGATTCGCTGACTTCGGCGGCGTAACGATCCGGCATGGCGACCGCCGCCCGTGTGCTTTGCCCGGCATCCCCGGCTCGCGTGGCCGGTGATGCGACCGGCGCATCGTCCGGCGGTGAACAGGCAAGCAGCAGGAGGAGGAAGGCTTGAAACGACAGGAGTTTGCAGCGCTGTAACATTCAGGTGGTCACGCAGACAATAAAGGCGGGCATTCTTCCACAGTTTGCAGTGCTTGTCGTCGTGCGGACGATTGTCGACCCTATCGATATAACTGGATCATCGTGATGGCTTCCTGCAACTGCCGCCGTTCATCGTCCGTGAGATCCATTTCGTGCATCATGCTTTCGGCCTTCCCTGCATTGGATTGAGCGATACGGTGGATGTGATTGATCATTGCCTGCTTGCGCTTTTCGAGGTTGCCGATGCTGTTCAACAGCAGGCGCCGCGAGGGCGTCAGTTCGTCCCAGTTGGAGGTGAGGCTCATGATTGCATCGTCGCGCGCATCGCCACGCGGCAGGTCCTGCGCCCATCGTTGTGCGCCCTCCGGATCGCTGTGACTCCAGACCATTGCAAGCATCGCAGTCGCCTGTGCGCGTTGCGTGCCATCGGCGATCGACGACAGTAGCGTCGCGGCCTGCTGAGGATCCTGGTGTCCGTACTGACTGATCAGGCCGCTGTAAAGCGCATCCCGCTCCAGCCCCGCAGGCACGAGGCCGGCCATCTCTATTGCCGTGGCGGGGTCGGTCTGTGCGATGCCGTGGATCGCGGAGGCGAGCAACTGGGGGTAATCGTCGCTGCCCTCGAACCGGGCGATGAAGTTGCGGGCCTCCTGAACCGAGCCTCGTTCGGCGAGACTCGACGCTATCTGTGCGCGCCACGTTTGCTGCGTTTCCTCGTCGAGGCGCGGTAGCCACCGTATTGCCGCATCCGGGTCGATCTGCGCGACCCAGTTGACCGCCATCTGCAGCATGCCCGCCCGCTCAGTGGCGTCCCGTTCCATGATCCAGGACAGTGCGGCGTCCGGATCGGATTGCAGCCATACCATGGCAATGTTCTGCGCCATATCCTGACGCTCTGCCGGGCTTTCGACCCGTTCCAGCAGGGCGATTGCCTGCTGTGGGTCTCGTTGTGACATCATCATCGCGATCGTGCTCAACGCCATTTGCCGTTGCATGGGGTTCGATAGCTGATTTATCTCATCGAACGCCAGATCGGGCCTGGTCATCGCGACGGAAGAGAGAACCGAGTCAAGAATCCCACCGCGCATGCCCCGGTCATATTCCTTCGCCCAGGCAAGCGCGCGTTCGGGGTCATTTTCAGCAAGCACTCCTCCGACAACACTCGCGAGCATCGTCCGATGCTGCGGGTTCTGGGCCCGGTCGAGATAAGCCATTGCTTTGTCGATGTCTCTCGAGGCCAGGGCCTTCAACGCAGCGTATACCTGCATCGTTTGCTCGGGCGCAGGCCGGCCTGCCAGCAACTCGTCGAGAACTGCCTCCGGGTCCGTCTCCGCTATCGCGCTGGTTACGGCATTTGTGTACACCTGTCGCGTATGGATCTCCCTGAACAGATTCGCGTGACCCGATGCGCGCGTGCCATCGAGCCGACCCAGGTGATGCCCCAGGTGGGAAGCGGCTCTGTGCTGCTCGGACGGGCTCATTTCGTTGATAATCGAGATCGCTTCGGCCGGATTGCGGTCCCCCACGCGAGACAGGTAGGCGGCGATTGTCGAGCTGTTCGGCCCGATGCCGAGAATGTCCCCGATGTATTCCGTGGTCTCGTTGCCATGATAGTCGTAGGCAGCGAACAGGGCCTGCGCTGCCAGGTTGCGATCGGCCGCCGAGTCGAGCGCGCTTGCGGCGGCGAGGGCCGCATCGAGGTCGAGTCTGCCCCAGTCATGCCAAACGCCAGCCTCGATGTTACGGTCCGCACGAAAATCGCGGGTGCGGCTCAAGGCCAGCGCCGAACGCACGTCCAGTTCCGTCAGTCTCGAGAACAGGATCTGCAGTGCCGCCTTTCGATCTGAAGGATCTGCGATGCCGTTTGCCTGGAAGATGAGGTTCTGGATGCCCGACGAGTCCGAGCGTCCGGCCAGGGCGTAAAGCGCTTCCGTCTGTGCGAAATCGCCGGGGAGGGCGAGGGTTTCCTCGATGCTACGAATCTCGCTGTAGCGGGTGGCGCGGTGAGATTCCGCGGCTTCGCGGGACATCGTCGGGACATTCTCGATGATCGGCGCGCTGCGTTGATCGGCGTGACGCGGGATGAGATCGAGCTGGAACACTGCAAAGGCCGCGGCCGCCCCGAAAAGGAATCCGGCTGACAGCGTGAGGAGAGATCTTCTCATCGGAGGTCTCCGATACAGTAGAACGGCGCGGGTCGAGGATGTTGCCGCATCCGAGACGATTTTTTACGCCATCTGGGCTCCGATTACCAGCTTGCCGAGTTCGTGCGAACTTCGGTGTGGCTCGTTCAGCCGATCGCACGATACCAGTTGACTCCGTTGCCGTCGCTCTCGACCGCGAGCCGTCCCTGGTAGCGCAGGTAGTTCAGGTGCGCGACGGATTCGCCGGTCGCCA